>QQTW01000660.1_pt1 | contig 22256 bp, 22 predicted proteins | sample 1904831 | NCBI WGS metagenome assembly QQTW01 (sample SAMN09435610, study PRJNA476489) | Subsurface metagenome, whole genome shotgun sequencing project. | reverse complement strand
CACCGGTATTGCGAGTTGAGGGCGTAGCATGCTTGAGTGGACTTTGCGTTGCGATTTTTGATCGAATGCGCTTCGTCCAATATCACTCTGTACCAGTGCACCCCAAAGCAACCTATCTTGATGCCATCTTCGTCATTGGAAGAGCCTGCGTGTTCCGAGGTCAAAGTCTGATATGTGGTGATGACCACGTCGTTCCTCTTGAGTTCATCAGAGCTCTTGGTTCGCGATGGACCATGATGCACCCGAACTCTTAAACTGTGCGACTCGCAGACTTTAGTTTTGATCTCATCCTCCCATTGCCGGATGAGAGCCAGTGGAGCTACCACCAGCGTACTCTTCGACACTGCGATCGGTATATGCTGCTTGGAGTCTTTCGTGTTCGCATGCTTTGGAGGTCGTGGATTTGTCAATATCAGAGCTACGGATTGTATCGTTTTGCCGAGACCCATCTGTGAATGTTAGGGAGAATCGCAGTCCATTGGCATCTTAAACGTACATCGTCGGCCAAGATTCCCCCATTGGGCAGCACGCCGTTCTTCTTCCTCTTGCCCACCTCTCTATCGGTCATCCATGCCACCCCTTCAACTTGATGCGGTAGCAGTTTCACGTTTAGTCCCTCGACGCTCCCGTCATCTTCTTCGTCGTCAGTAGTATCTTCGGTGTCATGCCTGTCGGTGCCGACGCTGAGAGCTCCTACTCCCGCTGCGAGGTTGTTGGCCGCCGCCGCGTCCTCTAGCGCCTTTTTCCGCCGACGCGTGCGTGGTTTCTCATCGTCTTCACCAAAGGCGCCTTCAAGCAGAGCTTTGATATCATCGTTGGCTTTAGCGGCTTCCACATAGGCGAATGGATCCGGAGCTCCGAATTTGCTGTCCGCAAGCGCTTTGTTCGGATCGAACCCATCATTCTCGGTTGTCAGATCAACCAGATTATCTGAGAGGTTGGACCCCTTCTCGGCCGTCAGATCAATCACACTGCGAGGCGGATTCGACGCGTTGATCGGCTGGAAGGTGTTGGTAGTTCCCAGAGAAGAAAACGTGGGCTTTGGAGCGGGCTGCGTTGCAAAACCTGGAGGATTGGCCGGGCGAAATATTTCCACAGGTCGAGGTTCTGAGCTCGGAAGTCCACGCGGCGGCACAAAATCCTTGCTTGTTGGCGTCGGCCTGTGATGCTCCGGACGAGGTCTGTTCTGTTTCGGGACGTTGAAGATATGGGATGCATCCGCCTTCAGCTGGTTTCGAAGAGGGCTGACTTTGCCAAACTCTACAGAGTTGTGAGCGAGGTCTTTGAGAGGACCCGGAACCGCTCTGGCTGCGGGCGTATTTGCCTTCGGAGGCTGTCGCTCGTTCACCATTTTCGTGGATGTAGTACGCGCGAGCGGTGGTAACCAATCTTGGGGAGGGATATTGTCCTCGTCAAATAAGGAGCTAGAGTCACCAAGTCTGGCAACGTCAATGTCCGCACTCCTCTCCCACATTCACAGTTCTGGCTAATGACTTTTGCGGTTGACCCGCGATCGAATTTTCTGGTTGGAAATCGCGCCTTCTGACGCTCGTGTCTTGTCCTAGATATTGAGATGCTCCGAATTGTTGGTGGAAGACGTCTCAACAGAGCGTAAGCTGCTGTTCGAGGTTGCTTGCGTGTTGAGGGTGGATCTCCCCAGAATATTTCTCTGCCTTGGCTTCACAGAATTCGCCAGTGGTCATAAACACAGTCCCATTCTGCATCTTCAAGCGTCTATCAAATATGTGTGGATTTGCTCGACATGCTGTCTAAGTCTTGCTTGCGTTCGTTTTCTGTTTACCTGCGGATAGGTACAACATAGATGTAAACAAACCCAGGTCAGGGGCTGTACCTAGGTATCTTCCTGACATAGCAACCAAGCAAACAGAAACTGCATTTTAAACCCTTGGAATACTGGTCGGAGCACAGTGCTCTAGATACATAGTATCTAGTAAGATTATGGACCCAGCAAGAGATTTTGTTTGACTATTATTGCATTTGAGCACGTAGTCTACGCTTTCTTGGTGCTTTTAGAGGCCAGCGTATCGGATGATGCATTCTCCATCGAGCTTTGGACAATGCCGACTCCTCGGGAATCCTTTAGTCTCTTTCCCAGATTCTTCAACTTCCTGAAGCTGAAAGACCTCTTGAGCTGGTTCAGTTTGGACAACCGCGCTCTATCTGCCGTTTCAACCTCTTCGATGCTGACCTCCTGGACACTCAACGCTGACTCCGCGTCCATATCCATGTCCTCGGCAACCGCGGCCACTTGATCCTGTCCCGACTGGCGCCTATTCATCTGAATTACCCTTTGTAAAATCTCCCACCCTGCAAGACCGGCGAAGTCTCCCGTCGCCGCTTGGAACTTCGGATTAAGCCAGGGACAGTGAATCCGATGAGATTCAGCAAGATTGACCGTCAACCCATTCTCTTCATCGTTTTCGTCACGGTCGTTTTCTGTTGGACGTGGAGTCTTGCTAGCATACAGCCACAGCCCTAATCGCTGAAAGCAGGTCTTACATCGAGCGATAGCGTTTCCACATACTTCATCACCACTCCAGCCGAATAATGCAAACTTCAGAGCGGTAATGTTGATTGATTCAGATGTGTCGACGAGGTTATGAGAAGCCGTCGATTTGGCCTGGGACGACTGTTCCTGGAAATCCTGTCCGTCCTCGTGACCATCGAAGAGCTGCTTCGGGAGATATCTGGCCAGCTCCGTTATCTCTGCGAGCATGGGCGCCCTCGTCCTCGTAGGCAGCTTCTCGTTGATGGCGAGTAAGGATCGATATCGCTCCGTTAGTGCTGGTTGCCATACCGAGGCCCTTGCAAGAGCAAGGCGGTAGATGTCATCTGCAATACCATTAGAAAATTTGCATTGAAGCTCGACCTACATTCGTACCTTTGCAACCAGACTTTCTCCATAGGCAGAACTCTTCGTGACCGCTCACTATGATGTCTGCGTACCTTGCGGCGAGGTTCTTGTCTGCTTTATTGATTAGCTTTCACCCTTGGTGCCTGCGATTGCAAAGCGATCGACCGACCAGCGTCTATGTTGAGCAGGTCCACTACGGCTGTGCTGCCCGTATCTTCAGTGTCCGGCCGTAACTTTATGACAACGCGCTTTTCGCATCCTCCTTTGCAAGCAACGGTATTCGGAGCTTCACAGATCCAACCGCGTTTTGCCCATTCCACCTCGCTAATCGGTTCAGGCTTGCACCTCCAAAGCTTGACGTCGGAGAAGGTGCTCAGCCGGTCCAGAAACGCTTGTTGGCTCCAAGGAGCGTAATTGGGAGTCAGACGCTGGTCTTCCGTCGCGTGCACGCCGCTAGGTATGAGTCGAACACTGTTGCCTCGCGTGTTTGCTGAAGAAGGTATTCCAAGGTGCTGTGAATATGCTTGCGCGTCATGGTTTGTCGACTGCGGTCTACTCATAGTATCCGGGAGAGCTCCCCCGGCCGTCCGCAGTCGTTTTGCGGGTCTCTGTGCAGTCGACGCTCCTAATGATACGCTCGAACCATTCCGGATTGAACGTGGATCGCTCGGCGACGCACTCTTCGAAATCGTCTCTAGTATTTTATGGAACTTGCGCTTCGAGGTAGTCAACGCGACATCCATGATGGTGGACAATCCTTGGAAGGGTACACGACCCTGAGTGTTTTGCGGCTGAGACTTCGCGGTTGTGATCAGCGGCTGAAAGGGCGGCTAAAAACGTTGGTAGTGTGGGGCCGAGGAATGTTCATGCCAAGTGACGTTGCAGTTGTCTTTGGTTGTGCTGAAAAGTGGTTTCCAACTCAACTGTCAGCACTTCATATTTATGTAGTCCTTTCAACGGTAAATCATAAAGCAAATTCTGGTTTCATTACATGCAATACTGGCAGTTCCATTCTTCTTTGGACATTTGCCGAAGTGGTCTTTCCAAAGTAGGATCTGGAACACAATTCCACTCAGAGCTTACACAAAGATGTCCTACCTGAAAGAAAGGGAAATAGCGGAACTGGCCGTACAACGAGCAGCTATACTGACTAAACGAGTCTTTCATGAAAAGACCAAGGGTACCGCATCAAAGGACGACAAGTCTCCCGTCACCATAGGAGACTTCGGTGCACAAGCCCTCATAATCCAAGCCATCCGGAACAATTTCCCAGGCGATGGCATAGTGGGAGAAGAAGAGGCCAGTAGTCTACGGGACAATCCTGAAGTTATGTCACAGATATGGGAATTGGTCCAGAAGTCAAGATTGAGTGATGATGCGGCAGAGGCATCACTCGGAGCACCATTAAGGAGCGAGGAAGATATGCTGGACGCGATTGACTTGGGAAACAGCGCAGGAGGAGCTCGCGGCCGGTTTTGGGCTCTTGATCCCATCGATGGAACCAAGGGCTTCATTCGGGGCGGCCAGTATGCGGTCTGCCTGGCTCTCATCGAGGATGCGGACGTTAAGGTGGGGGTCATGGCATGCCCGAATCTTCCAGTGGACAATTCTGCGCCCCTGGACACCAAGTACGACGAGGGCCAGACAGATAGCGAGGGAAAGGGTGTCCTGTTCAGTGCTGTCGTAGGCCAAGGAGCTACTGCCCGTCCACTTGGCCCTGGGGCACTCGAAGCCAGCAGCCCAATCTCCATGAGGTCGATTTCTGATGTCAAGGACGCAACATTCTGCGAGAGTGTGGAGGCAGCACATTCTTCACTTGATGACCACTCGGCGATCGCGAAGTCGCTCGGGATCACAAGGCCGAGCGTGAGAATGGACTCACAAGCAAAGTACGCCTCGATCGCGAGGGGTGCCGGAGATATCTACCTTCGACTTCCGGTCAAGAAAGACTACCAAGAAAAGATTTGGGATCACGCTGCAGGCGACTTGATTGTTCGCGAAGCTAATGGCCGGGTCACTGATGCCAACGGCAAGAGACTTGATTTTGGAAGAGGAAGAACCCTCTCGGGGAATACTGGCGTCGTAGCAGCATCAGCCGCTGTCCACGATCTGGTGGTGGACGCGGTGAAGAGCACTCTCCAGTCGCACTGAACAGGAGAAGCTGAGTGAAAAAGAGCTTTGATGGCATTTCGACACAGCTTTCCTTTACTTGATCTTCTTCGCCTTCAGTCGGATCGTCTCATCCCCGACAAAGATGCCTTTGCCTTTGTACGGTTCAGGCTTCCTCCACATTCGTATCTTTGCTGCAAATTGATTCACCACCTCCTTTTCGATGCCTTGCAGCAATATGCGCGTTGGCTGTGGTGTGCTAGCCTTCACCCCTTGGGGTACTCCCAGCTCGATTGGATGTGAGTATCCCACCTTTAGCGAGACAAACTCCTGTCCCGGATACTCTGCCGTCTTCGTTATCGCTGTCGGCTCGACACTCGCGCGATATCCAACTCCGACGAGACGGATTATAGTCGTGTGCCCTTCTGAGACACCCAAAATGTGATTCTGCAGATATGCGCGTATGGTTCCTACCGAAATATTAGTGACCCGTCCTGCTCTTCAGGACGGCCGAGCACGAACCCCACATCTCCCGCTGACGTCTTTCGCTTTTGTCGAGTACGCTCAGCGTTGGCCCAGTCACTGTCGCGCCTTGCGTGACGCTCATGTATGGAGGTATTGGCATTGATAGCTTGCCTTGGAAATGTCAGCATCTCGTCTGGCTCTGATTTCTTGACGAATAGTACCAAGAGGGCCTTCAACTTCCACCACCGCCTGGGGTTCATTCCTGCCTCTTCTCGCATGCGCTTTGCCTGTTGAAGGCTCTATGACGCGAAGTGACACTTCCGGCGGGATTGAGAGAGGAGCTTGGCCTATCTTTGAGAGTTGTCGCTCCGAGGCGGAGAAGTTGCGAACGAAGGACGGGGACTGGAATGCAGGCAGGAGAAACGACGGTAGCGTTATGGCTCTGCTAATGCAAGCACCATTGCGAAGACTACACAATCTTTGCGACCGTTCTAACATGTCTGGCGCGTCAATATATTATGGCCGCAGCAACAAGTTGGTGTCTGGCGTTGAAGAGATGAGCTCCATCCGAAGCTAGTCCAGTAAGAGCTTAGTGCCTATGTGGGTAGATTTAACCCTAAATCTTCACGCCCGCTTTCCAACCTTGGAACGCACTGAATCGATGTGATAGAGCCATCTACAACGAACGTAGGAGACCTTCACTCAAGGCTCAGGATTTCGTAACACTTAAGCTGATCTCAGCTCGATTCACTTTGAGCTTCACAGTGTGGCAGTAGATATATATACATTCATATCCTGGGGACCCATCATTCATAGCATGCTCTCCTACCACTAAGCTATCACCAGCTTCGTAGGTTATACCAAGCCATTTCATACATTATCTTCTCTTTCTCTCAATCATCTCGATTCAAGATGCCGACGAGAAACACTTCTCCGTGCCTTTTGAGGTGGATTCTGCAATGGGCTTTTCTGCTAATCGCTCCCGTGGCTGCAACAAACCAACTACCAGCCACAGAAGGTATATAATGAAACTCTGCAAGAACAACTGGGCTGTTGCTTCAAGCCTAGTGTTTTCTTCTCAAGTTACTGATTGCTCCTGCTTTTGGTCAGGCGTGCAAGGGCATGACAATCTGGCGACGATAATGCAACACTCGCCCCTTGAGCAGGCAGAAGTCTTTACACAAGCGCTCAAAATCATTGACTCAATCGAATCATCTCCATCCTGCAACCGGTTGGCTACGGCAACACTATTGAATTCGTGCCAATCCCTCAGACTCTCGCCTGAAGAGAGGGATGCAGATCGCAAAGGTTCCGATAGTCTCCTGGATGACTTCAAGTCCATTTACGCCGCCAGACTTGCTGTATGCGAGTTGACTGGAGCTAAAGCAGCCGTGCCGCGGCAGTGCGCCCCTTTCGTTCCCGCTCGAATCCTCGTTAACAGGTCTAGCACTAAGGGACTCTGGGCTCGAGTCAATTCAAGCAGTAAAAAGCTCGAGTATCCGCTTGGATATGAAGATGTCTCAGAACATCAGCTGGCCCAGTGTCTGAAGGCTTTGGAGTCTCGGCCGCAATGGTGGACGAGTTACAGCAACTCAAGGCAGAATGCCGTTGTGATGTGCGAAGCTTCAAGAACCGAAATTGACAAGGGCAAGTACCTGAAACAAGATTGCGAGGACCATAAAGCTGATATTCTGATTGTCCTAGATGAGTTGATCTCCCTACACAGGGCTATGGCCGGTGTGGCCAAAGATGTTGCTTCTGGTCTTTTCCAATCTGTCCAAGATGCCACCGAGAGCTTGGCACAACAGGAAGCATTCGCCCGAGGCATCAAGAGATTCCAAGCGAGTATCCTGGAGGACCTGGACTTGGTCAGGACCGAGTCCAAAAGCATTTTCTCTCAAATTCTCAGTAGCCTCCAATCGGCGACGGCATCTGCATCCGAGTCGATGGTAAAGAGTGCAAGAAAGGTCGAAGCACGCTTCGAGGCGTTGTCTTATGTACGATTACCATATCACTGGTTGAGTGCGCTGGATCTAATGTGTCCAGGGAATGAATCGGGTCATCGAGGTGATTCACGACACTCGCGATCAAGTGCAAACGATGCAGCAGGATGCCGTTGGCAGAGCGCATGATTTGGCACATCTGCAAGAAGAAACGTGGAACAACACTCGCGCCATGTCCACCGAAGTCCAGAATTCTTTGGAGACTGTGACCACGAGTCAAGTTCACATGCTTGTCCACGCGTTGCAGGCGCTACGAGACGATCTAGTAGGCAAATCACATTCCAATATCAGATCAACATGCTAACAATATTCAGCAAGCCTCTCACGGCCTGGTGGTGCTGATGTATGAGCGCCAGACGTATCTGGATACCGTAAGCTTTGTCCAAAAATTCACTTGATATGAGCTAAGCGTTCCAGAGGATGGACCAGTTGACCTCAACGTTCGCAAGCTTGGAGTCGAAGGCGGCTTCGTTGCAAGTCTCGCAGCAGTCGCAAGCCGATGCTCAAGTCAGAATGCACGAGTCATTCCGCACCGGAATGAACGCTGCTCATGAGATCATCGCTCAGGTTGTTCTGGCAGCCGGCGACTTACAGTCTACAGTGGATGAGACTGCAAGCAAAGTAAGAAGCATCACCATGATGAGCGGATTTGGCGGGATCATGGGCCGCTTAGCATGCGTCTGCTTGGTGATACTTGCCGCAAGTACAACTAGCAACAAACCCATTTTTTGTGCTGCCCTCGGTACAAGTAAGTGTGCACACCCGATCCCATAATCATGACAGCTAACAGTGACCGAAAGTTGCCGTGGGGGCCGTTGCATCTCTCGATGGTCTATCGTGGCCTTTCAGTTTCCTTCGTTTGGTCTTTCCATCAACACGCTTCGTTTCGGCGAACCTAGCTATTTTTGCACCATTTATCGCCATTTTCGGGCTTTGCGTCATCTCAGTAATCCTCGTTCATCGACTTGCTCGCCGGAGCTTGATCATCAGAAGCGGTCAAAGCCTTCTTCCGAAAATCGAGAAACCCGAGCTTCCAATATAGTTTCAACCCGCTCTGGTGAAACTCGCACTCAGGAGGCTTCATTAACATCATTCAGCTTATGCCCATTACACATCATCGGTGCAGGAACGATGATTTCTTTTCTCGGGTTGCTCGGGTGCTGGACTTAAACTTACCTGGTCATGCAATCTTACAATTTCGAATTTGCTCCTGGCTTGGTTCACTACAATCTATCAGATTTCATGTATTGTTACATTGGAGCGTTGGCCAATCTAGCTGAATTTAGTCTCAATTGAGAGGAGAGGAGAACGAGCTTATGGGATATGCATGGTTAACGGGATACGTCAGCATCATGGGCCAATACGGTCGGTTGTTGCTATACTTGCTAAGCCCATAGCTGGCAGAAGAGAACCTTCAGATTTGCACGTAATTAGATATCCTCGCAGATGGGGCTCTGGCGTGTCGATCTCACGAATACCCTCAGCCATTCACCTCCCATTCAGGCGGACTTTGCCGTGTCGAGGTCATCCGCTAATGCTGTTCGTGCCATTATCGCTGCCCAGGTGATGATGAAGGTGCGCCTGATAGTCGCCTTCGGGTCGACCGCCGGAGGGGAAGCTGCTTTTTTTTGGAGTACCATTTTCCCAACCATTTCGTGGTTGCGCCAAGTATTTTGATATATGTGAAGAGTGTAGCCGTAGCCGGCGACTGTGAGTGTGTGAATATCAACGCCTCGATAGAGCCTAAGAGAACAGAGTCGCAGACAACGACATACGATCCTCGATTAAAGAAAAGAGGAAACAACGACATGAAAATTGCAAAATAAAAGCGGAAAGAAGTACCCCAGGAAAAAATTGTTTCTGAAAATTGTTTTCATATTAGCCACACAAGGGCCTTGATCCCTTGACTTTCAGATTCCTTGAATAAGAGTCTGACGCTCTTCCAACTGAGCTAGTGCGGCGGTGAAAGATCGTCAGAATTTTCAATTTATATACTTTTTGATAACAGAGAAAGCCGGGTCAATGTCTTTTTTACTCAGCAGTCACTTGATGCCATATACTAGCTAAGACCTTGATAACTCCTGCTACTCAAAAGGTCTGGAAACTATATGAAAGGAGTGGATCCCCTGGATCCATGGACAACGTATTCCCAGGTAGACAAAAACGCCCATGATTTAGCGCAGACTTGGCACCACGGTACATTTCAACTTACGCAACGCCGAACAAAATCGATATAGCGTTTCAGTAGGATCAGCAAATGCCTGGAGTTATGAATCATGTGTTGCTGAAACTACCAAGCTTAAGATCCGCAGGATACTCTTCTCCAAGATGACCCGGGAAAGAAGCAAGGCGAAGTCCTACGTGACTCTGTTCAAGCTCGCGCTTGCACCATGGATTATTCATTTCAAATCGCCAGGCTATATTCGCGAGAGCACCATGGACCTCTTGGACTCGAGCGTATGTAGACAGATATTAGAGCTCACCGCTAAGAAGTCAGAAGTAAGGTATGAGTTTGTGTTGAGCCCATACTGCTCCTTTTCTTCTCACACATGAAAGCGGCTTGCGCATCGTTTTCCCATTTCCCTAAAAACTCCTACTGAACTCCTATGAGACATGCGCTAGGGGTTGAGAGTGCGATATGGAACGAGTTAGGACAATTATTTCGGGCCGCTATCCCTTCGCTCGAGAAGCGATGCTTTGCAACTTCCAGCGCGGCCAGTCCAGACTATGACGGGGCCTCCGGGGCTCTCATGGCGTTTCATTCGGCCAGTCTTCTGAAAGACTTGCAGCGGCTGAATGAATTGGTTTCTATTGCCAGAAACAATCTCACCATCGGAGAAGCAGCGCAGAACATGGCCGCAAAATGCCTGTTCGACCAGGAGATATTCGCGTTGATGAATGCCTGCGTCAAAGTTACTGCTCGAGGCTTTGATGGTGACGCTGGCAGCGCAGAGGAGCAGAAATGGCAATCGGTCGTCAACGCCTGTAGGTTTCCCTTGGAGGAAGGATGCCCGAACCGTCAAGGCTAAAGTCACTGGTATCAGGCAAGAAGCAGCTAATCACGTGCCTTCAATTTCTCAACAACCTCATAGCCCAGAACGAAAGACGGAAGCTGATGCTCTGGGTCGAATTATTCGACAGCTCCTCTAATGAACCGCTGGTGCAAGATTGGGCCGAGCCCGAGTCAAGCGGAGCTACGTCGGAGCGGTCGAACGAGCACCGGAAGTCTGCCGCTGCGCGTCGCAACAATGGATCGATAAGTGTCGAAGATGACGTTGCTAGGTCATCGGGTGAGAAGAAAGACTCTGAGCAACGGACGCGACCGCCTACGTCGGCATCGGAACTGTTTACGATGGGGATGAGGTCCCGAATCAGAGAAGACATCGGTCCTAAGGCCACTGCCAGCGACGTCGAGAGAGAATGCAACAAGAAATGGGAAGGGCTTTCGGAAGCAGACAAAAAGGTCAGAACATCTCCATCTTCGAGGAAGCACGACGATGCTAAGTGACATGGCAGGGCTGGCAAACCTTGTTCACAGAGCTAGACGCCAAGTTCCGGGAAGGAGGTATTTATCAGCTTCCGAAGCAGAAGAAAGATATCGAGGATGCTTTTTCACGGCTCAACATCGATCCCAATGTGAAGGTGCAGGCTGTATCCACCATTCAAGTGCCGTCGGATGAGCCTGAATCGTCCAAAAACAAGGCCTCTGTGCTCCTGAAAGACATCCATCACTATATTCCAATTGCGGTTGGGATGTCAGATCCGCCGCCAGTGAGAGATTCGGATTTCCGGATGGCACACACTGCCGCGGATGGCGCGGTGGAGCTTCAGAAGGGCAAGGACAGCCTGATCAAGCATATAAATCACTGTGAGCATCCAGCCGTCGCAGATAAAGCTACGTCGCCGCCAGCGCAAGGTGCCCCGCCGGTCTCTAATGCCCGAAACGAGCCCGATAACGGCGCGGGACCGGAGAGTGAAGATGATGATAGCGATGATGACGACTACGTGGCGCCCGGCGATGAGGGCCGTGGACTCTTGACCGATATTCCACTAATTCTCGGCCCTTCAGAGATAGAGGTTCTGCCAATGATCATCATGTCGGGCATGGTCCCATCACCGTCGAACCGCTTGCATGGCAAGAAGGTTGATGCCGAGGAGGCCAAAGCCATTGTGAACATGCATGCCGTTCGGTGTCATCTGTTCCTCGCTCAAGACCACGGCAGGAACCTCTTGCGGGAATTGCTGATCTTCGTTGCGGCGTGGGATTTGCGCGAGGAAGAACTGTACTTCAAGTTCATGATGAAGATAATGGAAGCCATCTTGCAAAACGGACTAATGCCTTTTGCCTATCACGCCTTTAGAGAGTAAGAGCTTGTACTAAATACCACGATGACTCTGCTAACTCGCTTACTTAGATCGAAAGACATAATATCTCCGGCCCAAGCTGTGGTCATCAAACTACTGACACATATCTTCAGGGTCCGTCAGACCGCAACGTCGCTTCAGAGCAATCCTGTCGGGGCTGCCTTGGGGATTCCAAAGACACTGGCTTATCCGTGGAAAGTGGACGTTCACATCGTCAACTACCTACTCACGCAATTTCGTCAGCACATCATCCCGCAAACTTGCGCTCTCATCTTCTTGCAAGGCCAGATTGCTGCAGGCCATGCCCAACCAGAAGAGTTTCCGCTGAATCTCTGGGACATGGAGCGCATGTACGAAGGCGTGTATCAGTATCTCGAATATTTTGCGATCTTGACCGAGCACGACGCTTGGAAAGACATGATGACCGACTGGGAAATCGCAAGTGAGCTCGTCACACTTCTGAGAGAGCTCGACATTGCCATACCAAAGGGCCGAGTACCGAGCTCCGCACCTCAAGGAGAGAATGCCACGTCAAATGGAAAGAACTCAACCTCTCAAACGCCTACCGCGCTCCAGCAGGATCAATCTCAGGCAGCGCAAACGCCCATCAGCGTTGAACGACCCTACGAGGTGGGCGCGTCTGGCGTCAGCGATGAGCCTCCGAAGCAGGCGGATCCGGTGGTTCCGGAATCCATACCATATCCGGAGGAGTCGCAGGATGAACCGTCCGAGTTCGAGTGGCGCAACCTGAAGAAGCTTGTGGTGCTTGTTCTCTCGAGCCTGATATGGAAATCGAGGGGTGTACAAGACCAGGTGAGAAAGTACGGCGGCATCGAAGCGATCCTGGCCTGTTGCACCTACGATGAACACAATCCGTACATCCGCGAACATGCCATCATGTGCCTGCGATTCCTCATGGAGGGCAACCGCGAGAATCAGGAAGTCATTCGGCAGCTCGAAGCGCGTGAGGTCGTCCCGAGCGAAGTACTCGACCAGCATGGCTACGAGACATTTATGGACTCCAAGGGACAGGTGGGGCTGAGAAGAAAACAGCCTTCTAGGACGGCGCCCACAAAAGCTCAAGCAAAGCCTCAAACCCACACTGAGCTGGCGAAAGCCTTGACGAACCTGCCAGACTGGATGCAACAGCTTGTGAAGAATGCTCCTTCTCGCTTACCCACCACCAAGAGCGATCCCGACAAGGCCTCTGTTATGGGTGAGCTTGATAAGAAATCTGACGAGACGCCCAATGTGGAACCGGATGATTGACGCTCGTTGAAGGAGTCTGGACCTGCTTGGCTCATTCTTCGCCATACGTTGGGATCCTGAGTGGCGGCTGATATCCGGTCCGCGGAGAAAATTACACACGCGCCTCACTCAGGAACACAATGTTACTCCGCATTCGGATATGGATTTACCTCCCCGTCGGAGCGAAGGGAGTCCACCACCGATGCTGCTGGGTGCAAGCAATGATCCAAAGTCACGACTTGACCGCTGAGGGGGCTTGGCACGGCCACTCTTACTGACAAGTTTTGTGACCGGACTTGCCGATTTGGTTAGTTCACCATGGCGATAAGTCGGTGCATGCGAGGAGCTCCGTTGACGTAGACGGTCAGGTGCAGGAAATGGAACCATATGCAGTTCTCTCCAGTAGGCGCTTACACACTGTGTTATATCAGGTGGATAGAGAGGTCTTGTGCACAGAAGGCTACATCATTGTCAGGTTGAGCGGTATGCTGTGAGAATCTCATGGTGAAATAAGGTTCCGCTTTGACGGAAGCAGAGGTGCGCCTACTTTGAGCATCCATTTCCCATGGTACTTCTGAACTTGATTCCTAGTTGAGGATAGACTTACGGAGAATGAGAATACATACATACCTGCACCACCTGTGAGATCTAATGTTTGACCTAGATGTTTCTTGCATCGGTGGTGGATGGAAGATACCGACAGTAGCAAAGTTGCTTACATCGGACATTAGGCTCGGGTTTAAGAACAATAACCTCACCTCATAGTAACCTTCACGACAGGCTTCACACAACCACGCCCTTGACCCTCTGAAGTACAACAAACTAAAGAAATATTCGCCTTTCCAAATCATAAGCTAGCTAACAACACATACAGCGTCGAGATCGCGAAATAAAGGAACGTGCTCGGACAGGGTTCTGTCAATCGCCGGTTGCGTCCTGTCCGTTATAAGGCGTGTGCGCTCTTGTTGGCATCAATCTCAGACTGACGCACGAACTCCCGAAATTCAACGGACGGAAGCTTTTACGTCTGGCAGTCGAAATATGCACTCGTATCATCCAAGCTCACAGAAGTGAATCATGTTGAGATGGAAGAGGAAGGTTGACGTGTTATGATGTGGAGGTGGGCTTGAACTTCCCTGCCGCGATGCCGAAAAGGTGCTGCTTCATCAGAGCACTCTTACGCACCAAAAGGTCCTCTGCCGCCAGACAGGGTGGCGAAGCCTGCAGGAGGTTACCCAACCTGTGCACCGGCTTACCTCGGGGGTTTGCTTCTCAGACTTTTTTTGCAGTCCGATTGCTCGTTTGGTATATAGCCTGCAGCAGTGCCGGCCCTGTCCTGTTATGAGTGTTTTTCTCTGAATCCGAGCGTGAACATGAGAAACGGGCGTTCCAACTCTGCATTCGTCGTTGCCGAGGGTCATATCTCAGTTACTATCTCATCGCTCCGTCTCACTTACTTTCCGGATTCGATCGATTTGTTGTCGTCCGTCTATGCCCTACCAAATCGCATCGTGTACTGTTGAAAGGTCTCGGCGGTCCGCTTGCTTGATGAACAATACTCTTGTATAATGCGGGTGCCCTTGTTATTCTGCCTTTCAACCCTCTCGGCGAACGCGGTATCGGCCGCAGCCATACCTCCTGTTGCCCATCATGACATTCTTCCCCGTGCTGCTGCGGAAGTGCGCGTAAGTCAATTTCTCTCTTCGACTTCAATAGAAGACAGGCTGATAGTCGTCATAGGTCTCGCAAGAAGAATGGGATCGAGCTGTAGCCGATCTTCAGAATTCTGCCATCGCCGGATCAGTCATCATCGGCGCAATAAGTGTTGCAACCTTTGGATATTTGGGAGGCTTCGTTGGCCTCTCGAAATACTCGATCCCTCTCAGCATCATAGTTGGTGGAGCCGGTGGAGGCGCACTCGGTGTGGTCGTCTCATTGTCCAAGAACCACGACGTCTACACAGGTGCTGCGGCTGATAAAGTCGATGCGGCGGTGGGCGCCGTAGAAGACACGATAACGGACGTCTTCAATCCAAACGATAATAAAAAGCAGAACCCGAAAGAAAATGACAGGTTTCGGGAGGCACAGGACAAATCTCCGGAGAAGCAGTCGCCGGATCCCAGTGATCCGGGGCAGGACGGAGATCCCCAAAACCAACCGCAGGATGGAGCACCCCAAGAGCGGGAGGGGCCACCGGTAGATTCGAGTATTTGAGTATCTCCTCCGACTTGATCTTATCTTATGTGTCTCACCCCCGGTTGGTTGGAGATATTGAGTTGCAGATCATTGTAGATATGTTTGCAGATATAGATTCCCCTTTTAGTACGCAAAAATCTCTGTCCTTTAATTCTTCGTTGTCATTATCATGCCATCAGCACAGGCATCTATATTCTCAATCCGAGTGTTGCGAGCTTGCTTCCGTACTCGGGCAATCATCAACAGCGTTGTTCGCTGAGAGACTTGTCTGGTCTCGTCCAGATCCAAAACCAAGGACGCTATATACGCAGAAGTTAGAATGATTAAGTGACGACGGACTCCAGCTCAGTACAATACAAACCATCGCAAGAGCGTAATTCACGATGATTTACTGAGCGGCGTTGGCGGCAGAGCAAAGACCTTCTGGCAAACGCTTCAAGACCCAAAAAATCCCCAATGCAAACCGTGACATTGATCGAACTCTCGAGCCAGCCACAAACACGGTAGCATTACATCATAAACTCAAAGCCACCGGTTCTCCGTTGACAATCCTCAGCGGATACAGTTAACCAACTCGCAACCACTCATGAAATACATCCTATCACAAGACATTATTTTCCATATACACAATTTACGCCACCAGTCCTCTTCGTTCCTGCCCCGCGTGATATTCGGTATCATCGTCAAACTGCTCATCTGGAACAGCATAGCCAGTTCGCGGGGTGTTCATAGATCTGTCCGACCCGTAGGAATGCGGGTCGTCGAATGGACCACCGCTATGACGGGGCGAGTCCATGCCGCGCAAGGTGATTGGAGCAGGTTTTCGATCCAGGTTCTGCATCGAATTGTACACCCCGCGAGCTGTGGCCTTTCTGAAGGCGTAAACGTCGAGGACTAGCGCTAGAAGTGTAGAACCACTTTATCGTCGAACAAGACGTCAGCATACATGTGTAGCTGCATACACGACCAGAACAGAGAGCCATACCATCCCGTTAGGGCGAAGGCAAAGAGCGCCTTGTATATCCTGCAAACCATGATGCCGTTATTTTCCTTCCAGTTCTCCAGGTTGCACTTGTGGCCCAGCGTGGTGCGGGTCCACCATGTCAGCAGGCCCACGCCTGCCGTCCAGAGCGCGAAGAGGCCCGCGTTTATGACCGCGTTGAAGCGCGGATTGAGGCCAACGCAGCAGTGCAGCAGGAACGTGGTCGCGACGCTCAGGATGGTGAGCAGGGCAGCGGCGAGGAGCTATGCAAATCAACATTGTGCTGCAGGGATCGAAAGAAAGCCTGGCTTGGTGTCATGCTCACTATCGCGAAGGTCTTTGGTATTTGCCAGTGGTCGTGGGAAAGGTTCCAGATGAAATAGGCCATGATTGGCGCAACGATGAGAGACGATGTAACCTGTGCTATCCGCAGGGCGTGGAAAGGGAGAGCCGGGTACTGGGTAGGCGCCTTTTTGATCTTGTCTTTCGCCATGATGCTGTGCAGGATTGACTAGAGCGGTAGATTTTCAAAACCGGATGATTCGAGCTGAGGCAAGGAAACATTGAAGGACGGAATTGAAGAAGCGACTGTATGATGCGTAGAATAATTTCCTGATTGGCCTGATTTAACTGCGGCTGAGGTCCAGATCTCCAGCACATGCTTTCAGCCAACCATAGGTTCCGCTCGCTTGGCGGCCACATCGAAGATATATTTCAAGGTTTCAAGTGCTTTCTCTAGATGTCAGTCGTCAGGTCGGAGCACCTTCGGTTGATGATGATTCTGAGAAAAAGTTCGACAGTGATACTGCTGTCATTCATGAAGGATACCTTTGTGAGCTGTCTTCTGCGTCGGAATGTCGTGTAAACAACATCAAGGTTGGGTAAGATTACCTTTAGTGAAGAATTAGGCTTGGTGAGAATCCGAAAGGTCAACTTTCAATTTACCAATTCAGCCTCTGTGTACGGAGCATAGCCATGGAGCACGAACGCGCAGACGTGTCAGAAGATGTGGACATACAGGTCCAGAAAATCCTTCTTGCCACCTCAAAGCATGACACCGAAACACTTCGCCAATTACTCCGTACAAGCTCCGCCAACGTTCAAGATCCCGAAACGGGCTACACTCCCTTGCATGCGGCGATTGCAGCGTGCGAGAGCATTGGCGATGAGCCAGTGCCACGTACAAATGGGCATACAGATGATGATGGTCACAAAGACCCACCGGAAGAAGTTGAGGATCATTCGGCCGCTTGCAAGACCATCAAGCTTCTCTTCCAGAATGGCGCGATTTGGAACGACCTTGACAAGAATAACGAGACGCCTGGATGCATGGCCAAGAGGCTGGGGCTTAATGAGATCTACGATCTCATAGTAGATGCAGGGGTCCGGGCAGAGCTGTTGCTGAACCGGCTGGACGACTACCAGCCGTTAGAGGACGCTATGGATGATGGTGAAGAGGAGGACGAGCAGGACGTGGTTAAGACTGAAGGCCCCGCGACAGTGGACGCACAGCACGATGATCGCACTGTCTCAGCAACAAAACTGGCAGCAAATGAAGAGATGGAAGAGGTACAGCCTCAGGTCTCAGTAGAATCCAAGAGCGCAGAGCAGGAGCCAGAGCAAGCGCCGTACCTTTCGTCAACACTGCGCTTCTCTTCTCGCCACATTCTCGACTCCTCTGATAATGGCGTGATGATGGCATGGGAGTCGAAAATCATGGAGCGGACTGCAGAGTTGCTTGCCCCTACCGGTGGTCTCAGAATACTCAATGTTGGCCATGGTATGGGCATTATCGACACGCAGTTCCAGTCAACGGCACCATCAGCCCATCATATCATCGAGGCACATGAAGCCGTATTGCAGCAGATGAGTACGGAAGGTTGGTACGACAAGGAAAACGTCACTGTCCACTCAGGTCGCTGGCAAGATGTTGTGCCCCAGCTTGTTAGGGACAATCAAACATTCGATGCGATCTACTTTGACACATTCGGAGAGGATTACAAGGCGCTTAGGGAGTTCTTCACTGAGTTTGTTGTCGAGCTGCTCGATCCATTTGGTGGTACCGATGGGAAGGGGGGGAAGTTCGGCTTCTTCAATGGACTGGGTGCGGACCGGCAGGTCTGCTACGACGTGTACACGAAGGTCAGTTTGGACCCTTAAACACGACTAATCACGATACTGACTTCCACAGGTCGTCGAGATGGACCTCTTCGAGGCAGGCTTCGATACCGAATGGGAAGAAGTAGACGTTCCGGATCTAAAAACCACTGGCGAGTGGGAAGGCGTGAAAAGGCCGTACTGGAAACTGAAAAAATACAGGCTTCCAATCTGCCAATTCATCGGCTGAATAGTCATAGATCGACGACCAAAGAACTACCAATCGGGGATGAGCTCGTTACTTGGCTGACTCTCTTCGTCAAGGACCTTTTTGGCGCTCTCTATCCCTCTAACGGGCAAGGACTTCATGCCCTTCCTCTTCATATGATCCGGCACCATTTTAGGATCCAGCAACCCGGTCTGAACCAGCACGGACGCTTGGTCCCAGTAAAGGTGCTCATGATACAGCTTGCCCGCGCGAACGCACACGACACTAACCATAGCAACCTGCACCAGCTTGTTTGTGGGAGGAACACCAGGAAGGATCCAGGGCATTTCTTGCGTGTGCCTGAAGGAGACGACAAACTCGTCAATCACCCGATCTGCGCCGGAGGTGCGGGATATGAGGCGGAGATTCAGGGACGATGGATTGGACGAGATGAAAAAGTCATGGTAAAAGCGATGGAGATCCTGTTTGCCGATACCGCCGGTCATCGTGGGGACATAATTCACATAAGGTTGCGGAACCGTGGAAACCATCTTCATCCTCGCCGCGGCATCACGAGCAATGAACTCACCTACGATCGCGACTCATGTCATCAGTACGAAGACTGCAACCGAAAGGCAGTTATCGACATCACTCATGACGTGCTCGTTACTCACTTGAGATCTGGTCTACTCGGATGTGCTCCAAATCGACGTCTATTTTAAACCCTTTACGAACAGCCCGGAGCGTCCTGCTCCATGCCAGATTGGCCGCGATCTTGTCATATTCAGACAAGTCGGTCTCTGCGAATCCTTGCTCGACACCTTTATACATATAGGATGGGAATGACGGCGCGGGCCCACTCGACGCGACCAAGTGCGCCCACATCTGTAACTGAGAAGGGTATTTCTGGTTCGGCGAAGTGATCCAGCTCGGGTAATACACGATGATCGCGGCGCAATGCGGCAACGGCTTGGTGGCGATGTCGAGGACGGCGCCAGCGGCGTCGCTATACGCTATGATACCGTACACCTCGCCAAGCTCCAATCGCTCAGAGAGGCCTCTGATGGCGTTGGCGTACGCCTTGCTCCCGGCATTGTATGGCAGATACGATACGTGGAAACCTAGGTGCATCAACGGCAGAGCTCATTCGCAGTGAAGCGTCTTTGGCATACCCTCATCGCGCCAGCTCTGGAGGATGGATTGGTCGAATTCGTCCTCGTCGGAGGAAATGTACAGACGCGGTGGCGTCTTGTTAAAAGAGAGGAAACCAGTGCCATCAGACATGGTGTTATTGGTGGTCTATAGTATTGTGATAAGAAGCAAGCGTTGGAGCGCTGGATAAACACGAGCGTCATTCACAAGCGAGGAACTGGGTAGTCTTATCGATAGTCGCCATCATCCCCGGGTGAAGCCCATGGTATCTCACTGGATCATCTATGAATGTATGTGCATACAAAACGCCAGGAGACTGTAAGAAGAGTGAACAAAGTTCTTGAAAATGTCGCGAAGCCAGAACATCACGATGGTGCTTACAACGGCAGCTTACCCGCTAAGAACGATGCCGCTGCACTGTGACGGCGTCGATGCATCATTTGCCGGCTGCAATATGCCGAGCGGCTTCAGCACGACCGACGCGTTCTTCCTTGACGCCAGCCTTGCCAGGCAGGCACGACAGTCGAGGCTTCCTTCAACCTAGAAAAGGCTCACCTTCGAATTCGCTGCGCCAGTTTCTTCTCCGCATCATCTTCATCACTGTCTGATGCAACCGTACGCAAACGTCGCAAGCCGAACAGCGAAGAATTCGACTCTACCAAGCCGGCTCGAGCGAGCCGAAACATTACGAAGAAAGAGCAATGGGACAGGAACAGTCTTCTCTCATAGACGATGACACTCCTCCGGTAACCCTCGAGGAGCGGACGGTGGAGGCAGTGGCAGACTACATCAAGAGTGGACAAGCGCGTCGAATTGTGGTCATGGTATGCTGGAGCCGCAAGCAATCAACCGACCGCAGAAAAAGCTAACCAAGCCGTCGACGACGGATGAAGACCGGGGCTGGCATCAGCACCTCAGCAGGCATACCCGACTTCCGCTCCAAAGACACCGGCTTGTACGCCAATTTCGCAAACCTCGACCTGCCTCACCCCGAAGCCGTCTTCGACATCTCCTACTTCCGGCAGAATCCGCTGCCGTTCTATACGCTGGCGCACGAGCTGTATCCTGGCAAGTTCCGGCCGACGATCGCGCATTCGTTTATCAGGTTGCTCTACGACAAGGGCTTGCTGCTCAAGCTCTTCACGCAGAACGTTGACTGCCTGGAGCGCGAGGCGGGCGTGCCGGAGGAGCTCATTGTGGAGGCGCATGGGAGTTTTGCACAGTCAGTTCACTGTGGCGTGATGAGACGTGCAGCAATATTGACGATGGCATGTCAACCCAGTCAACGATGCATCGATTGCTACAAACCCTTCCCTGGGGATCGCATGCGCGCAGCTGTCGAGTCGAAGCAAGTCCCGCGATGCTCTGACGCCTCCTGCAACGGTCTCGTCAAGCCGGACATTGTATTCTTCGGCGAGCAGCTGCCTCAGGATTTCTTCCTAAATCGCACTCTTCCAGCCGCAGCAGATCTTTGCATCGTCATGGGTACCAGTCTGTCGGTGCAGCCGTTTGCTGGATTGCCTGGAACTTGTGCAGAGGGCGTGCCAAGGTGATTGACTCCCTTTTGATGTGTCCTCCGCGCCCCGCTGCGCGTGCACTGGTCATTCCAGCAGAGTGCTGATACTTCCCTCCGCAAGACTGCTCATCAACCTGGAGGTCGTCGGCGGTCTCGGGTCCCGCACCGACGACGTGCTGCTTCTGTGCGACTGCGACGCCGGCGTCCGGAAGCTCGTGGACGCGTGCGGATGGCTCGAGGAGCTCGAGGCGCTATGGGCGAAGACGTCGCCCAAACAGGCGATGGAGAGGCTTGCAGCAAAAAATGATGCCACCGAGGATAGCGAGCAGACTAAGCAGACCAAAGACGAGAAGCTGGAGGCCGAAGTGGAAAAGCTGACCAGAGAGGTCGAGGAGACGTTGCAGCTCTCGGAGCGGCAGAGGAAGGCGGTTTTGGGGGTTGTGGAAAAGGGCAGCGACGACAAGGGAAATAGAGACGAAGACACTGGACCGATGTCTGGGAAAAAGGCTGAAAAGGCTATAGAGGTGCAAGGCGTTGCCAAGGAGGTCGGATCGAGTGAGCAGGAGAAGGCGCAGCGACCTCAGGATCCAGACGAGTCACCTGCTGAGAAGCAACCTTCAACAGAGAATTGCAACCCCGTGGATCAGCACGGACTGGTCGGAGCAAAGAGCGAAGAAGTCGAAAAAGAACGGAGCAACGCAAAGGTGGAGATTTCGGAGAAGCCCACGTTGTGACGAGTCGAAATACCTGACTGCGGGTTCAATGACAAGAACACGACTCTTCGGACCTCCATAGCATTCAGGTACAGCTGTAGAGATAACCATAGACTTAAATAGTCTTACCAGATTAGATTCATACGCTTCCGCGAGCGAAAATACTCGCTAGCCCCTCGCCGACACAATTGCTCTCGCTCTAATCATCTCCGCTTTATCCAGAACCCACACCACGCCCTCTCCACTCTTCCCCTTCTCGCCATTTTCCAGCTCTTCCACCACCTCCGCCCACTCATCCTCCTCCAAATTAAGCACCAAACAAATCTG
>QQTW01000659.1_pt1 | contig 22262 bp, 21 predicted proteins | sample 1904831 | NCBI WGS metagenome assembly QQTW01 (sample SAMN09435610, study PRJNA476489) | Subsurface metagenome, whole genome shotgun sequencing project. | reverse complement strand
TCACCATCGTAGAATGTGGTAGGGTCGGCATTGTTTAAGGGTGTATTTAATTGAAGACGTTTGGGTAAGTCGGGATTAGCAAGAAATGTTCTGCCAAATGACACAATATCTGCTGTATTTTTAGCTAAAACAGCATTGCCTTTAACGCGGTTATATTCTCCATTTACCATTAATTTACCTTGGAAAATTGAGCGAAAGTAGGCAGCATCAAGTCCGCTTTGCCTACCCCACTCATTGGGTTTCATAAGGTGAAAATACGCAAGGTGAAAATCGTTGAGCGTATTTGCCGCGTATCCAAAAGTAGCAACGCGATCGGAATCTTCCATGCTGTAGTTAGTGTTACTGGGAGACAATCGAACTCCCACTCGGTCATCGCCCCACACGCTTACTACAGCTTCGACGACTTCTAAAAGAAACCGAGCGCGATTTGCAATCGAGCCGCCATAACGATCGCTACGTTGATTTGAGTTATCTTGTAAAAATTGATCGATTAAGTAGCCATTGGCTCCATGAACTTCAACGCCGTCAAATCCAGCCAATATAGCATTTTTAGCCGCTTGGCAAAACTGCTGAACAACGCTTGGAATTTCCTCAATATTTAAAGCACGAGGCGTAACCATTGGTTGACGACCTGCAGGCGTGTAAGCATTGCCTTGGGCAGCGATCGCGCTGGGTGCAATAGGTAACTCTCCGTCGGGTTGCAGTAGGGGATGTGAGGTACGTCCGGCGTGCCAAAGTTGAAGAAATATTCGTCCTCCTGCGGCATGAACGGCATCAGTAACAGTTCTCCAACCTGCAATTTGTGCTGGTGAATGAATACCTGGACTGCGAACATAGCCACGTCCTTGAGGTGACACTTGCGTTGCTTCTGCAATAATTAATCCGGCTGTTGCTCGCTGCGCGTAGTAGATAGCGTTCATCGGCGTAGGAACATTATTGGCTCCAGCCCTCATGCGCGTTAGCGGAGCCATAATGATTCGATTGGGAAGTTCAAAGGAACCAAGTTGAATAGGTGTAAATAAGTCGTTCACAAGTTCAGTCTCCTTGACAAAATTGTTAAAGCATCTGGCTGCCACCATTTACCATTAGGTAAGTTCCGGTGATAAATCTGGCAGGTTCCGAGGCAAGCAGCAAAACTGCGCCAGCAATATCTTCGGGCTGTCCATTTCGTCTAAGTGGAGTCATCTGGGCAACGCTTTCTTGCCAATCTTGAGGCTGAGATGCAAGGGCATCAGTAAGAGTAACTCCAGGGGCGATCGCATTGACGCGAATGCCGTCTGGACCTAATTCCGTTGATAAACTTTTCACAAACCCGTCAAGTCCTGATTTAGCGGTTGTATGGGCAGAAAAACCGGGGTCAGCATGACGAGAGGTAATTGAGCTAATGGCAATGATGCAGCCACTTTTTCGCTCAATCATTGATGGCAAAACTGCCTTGCAAGGGTAAAACGCAGATTGGATTTCTCCAACTAACTTAGCTTCAAACTCTTGCCAGGTTTGTTCTATAAATGGCGCAATTTTAAAGGAAGCATTAGCGTTCAAGATCAACGTATCAATCGCGCCAAAGGCACTAGATACCTGCTGTACCATCGCTTCAACCTGTGATATTTCACGGACATCCGCTCGAACTGCCAAGGCTTTTCCCCCTGCAGTCACAATCTCATCTACTACTTGCTGGGCGGCAGATTCATTGCTGTAATAGTTTACGCCTACTGCTGCCCCATGTTGAGCTAAAAGTTTGGCGATCGCTTTTCCAATTCCACGACTGGCACCCGTAACCAGGACAACACGATTCTGTAACAAGGGCATGATTTGAAAATTTTGAGTTTCCATGCTTGCAGTGATATGAGGTTCTTGTTTAAGCTTGGTTAATGTTTAACTGAGCGAACGATAAAATCGCACATATGGAGGGCTGTGTTCGATTATGCTATCCATCTTTGCCTCAGCAGCTTTAGTGTGCGATGCTGCACTGTGTTTGTCTAGAGCAGCTTGCGTTTCCCATTCTTCCAGTAGCGTAAATTCAGCCGGATTATTAAGATTATGCAGTAGCTCATACTGGATACAGCCAGGCTCTTGACGAGTTGGCACAAGCATCCCACTTAAGATCGATTGCACTTCTGCTTCCTTTCCAGGACGGGCGATAATATGTGCTACGACTCGAACTGTCTCTGTTATCATTGGTTTTTCTAATTAGCCAGTTGTGTTAGGTGCTGAAAAATTTGTCTCAAAAACTACTTGGCGAACTCAATTTTTTGTAGGTTGAGGCTTGATTATTTCTCCGAGCAAATATCATTACTCCAAAAATTCAATGCCGTATTTACGAGCAATGTCAACCATCTCTTTGTTATTCAACGATTTGGAAGTATTAGCTTGGGAAACCGTTTGAACTGGCTTACTATCAACGACTGGAGTTCCTAATTTCTTGCTCATTTCGTACTCAAATTTTTGAAACCATAATTGTTCTGGATTGCCTGCCATTGCCGTAATTAGCAGATACTTTCCTGGAGTTGTACCGATATTTTTATAAGCGTGAGGCGCACCAGTAGGAATATGAACCAGATCCCCTGCGGTAGCTTTAATCGTATCTTCCGCCTTAGCACCATAAAACTCAAATTCTCCGTCAATGATGTAAAAAATTTCCGGTGGGTGTTTGTGTAGTGTAGGTCCAGATTGTGGTGCAGCAGTAATTTCTATGGCTGAAAGTTCCCCAGAAACATCTTAGTTAAGAGTTTTGAAGGCAATTGAGTCACCGCCAACTCGAAAAGTTTTGCCTTCACCGGGTTGAATTAATTGGATGGCTCGATCTGAATTACTAGACGCTGGTATAGCCATTGCATTTGAGGGGACTGAAATTATAGAGATTGCAAGCACAAGCGCAACGATTATCTTGAGCATAAATTCACCTTTGTTTTGATACTGAGTCTTGAACTGAACTATTTGGCAGTTTATAAAATTGGGGTTGTTTGTCCCATTACCAGTTGCCAGCGTCCATCTCGCTGCACGTAAACATGAGAGTCACGTACTTGCTTTGGATCTCGATCTAACAACATTTTCAATATCAGACGAAAATTGATGATAGCGATCGCATCCCCATACCAATGCACTTGTATTTCATCAGTGGAAAAAGACTCAAGCTGCGCGCTTTTGACGTTTTCTAATTCTGCGGCTTTGTCCGTAACTCGACCATCTGGAAACACAGATAAAAAATCATCAGGCAACAAGCGTTCAACCAATGAAACATCACGATTGAGAATTGCATTTAGAAATGCAGCATCCATTTCTAGTAACTCGCGCTCTAATGCTGCTTTTTCATTGCTAATCATGACTTGTTACTACTAGAAGTAGACGCTTTCCAGGAGGCATAATAAGTTTCAACTTCATCAATAATCCCGGTATGGCGCGGACTCCAACCCAAAATGCGGTATGCTTTGCGCGATGTGATAAATTCGTTTTGATTAAACCAAACGCTAGTTATATCGTCCTCTTGCGGTTTGGCAAACTCAATTTCGCCTTCATAGCCTGTGGCTTTGAGACAAGCCTGCATCACCTCCACGCACTTAGGACGCTGCTCGTCGGCGATGCAGAAAATTTCTCCATCAATCGCCGCACCACTTTCTGCCACGCGCACGTAAGCCTCTGCTAAGTCGTTGATATGTACCCAACTCCAACCTTTTTCCGGGTCGCCTCGATAAATCGCTTTCCTTTGTTCGCCCATCTCAAACCAAGTGCCACTGACGCTAGAATGTCCATCTAGTCCATACATAAAGCCGGGACGTAAAACAACTTTGCGACAGTCGGGAATCGGGATGGCAAATAATTCTTGCTCCATGTCCATGCGAAAGGCGAGTTTATGGTCTGGATTAGCAGGCGTGGTTTCATCCATTACTCGTTCTGGACGTTTGCCGTAAATAGAGCAACCTGTGGTGTAAATAAATAGTCGCTTTCTCGGCGTTGCTTCTGCTACTTGTCTAAGCGTTTCAAATAGCTTAAAATCGGCTTCTTGGGGGTCTTGAAAGTCCATCATCGCGTGGATGATAACATCGCTATCAAGATACTTACGATAGGTTTCGGGCTGTTTGATATCGCCTACAGCTAACTCAATCTCATGGCGTTGCAAGTCTTGGGCGCGGGGTTTGGTAGCATCGCGTACTAAAGCATATACATGATGTCCTGCTTGCCGCAGAGCGATCGCCGCATGAAATCCTGCATATCCAGTTGCACCTGTAATCAAAATTTTCATTTTTTGGCTTCCGTTTGAATGCGATCTCCTTGCTAGGCTTCACCAAACAATGCTAGTAATTGCTTTTGTGAGCTAGTCAGGCTGTGTTATTAAGCATATTGAGTTTGCCTGAATGTGTCTTTGACAAATCTGGCGAATATCTTTCTAAATCTTGCGATTTGCAGTTATCTCTAACTTTCGATAGAGCTAAAGTTTTTGCCGATATTGAGTTGGAGTAACGCCACTATGCTTGCGAAAGAAGTTTGTAAATTGTCCTTGGCTAGAAAAACCCAAGTAATTGCTAACTTCAACAATCGATAGATTGAGTTGCTTTAACAATCGCTTTGCCAATTGAATCCTTTGTTGCACCACATACTGCCATAGAGTAATTCCCGTTGTTTGTTTGAACACGCGAGAAAAGTGATATTGGCTTATATTTACAGTTGTGGCAATCGCTTCTAGCGATAAATCTTGAGTTAAGTGACTGTGAATATAATCAATTGCTTGCCCGATATTGGGATGCGACGAGCTATCGATAGTTTGTAGAGATTGCTTTTCGGCAGAGTAATATTCAATTAAATGAGCCGCTAGGGTGACACCCAAAGATTGCACGTATATTTGATTATTTATAGAATCAGCTTGTAGAGCTTTTCTTAAACTCAAGCCGATTTGATGAATTAAAGGATCGGATTTAGCAAAATGCGGGACAATTTCAACGTTTCCCTGCGCTACTCGATTGATAAAAGCCGGATCGAAGCTTAATAAAATTAGTTCTTGTTCGCCTTGAGAATGAATCCAGTGACGAGTATGAGCAGGTACGACACAAATATCGCCAGCAACTATATATTCGTCTTTAATCTGTCCTTCTAACTTACGTTGCGATCTCACAACTCCCTGTGTTTGGAGCGCAACTACGTGCTGAAGTGGATAGTGTTCTGGCGTTTCGTGGGGTGGAGAATAATGATTTTCTAGGTACATTCCAGCCAAAGCTGTCTTGCTGCTAAATAGCAAGTTGGCATTAGAAAGGACTTGTGCCGTAGATTCGTTTTGGCTGTGGTCGATGGCAAGAACGTTTTTCATAAAATTTAGGGTACGCCCACAGGTTTCCATCTCGTACCCGCAGCTACGCGATCGGGATTAAGATAAGTGCTACTTACTAAATTAATTCCATCCATAAACCATACAGATAAATAACCATCACTATTTCGCCACAAAATATCGGTTTTACCATCTCGATCGAAGTCGCCCGTACTTATAGCTTTCCAACTTGTATCTGTGACTGGGGTGAGATTAACCTCACTCATTAAATTAATACCATCCATCAACCAAATTTTAAGAGAACCATCATTGCGTTGCCAGAGAATATCGATTTTGCTATCTCGATCGAAGTCGCCAGTTGCTACAGGTTTCCAACTTGTATCTGCTACTTGGTTCGGATTAAGTTCGACTCCAGCGATTAAGTTTTCGCCATCCATTAACCAAACAGAGACAAAACCATCATTGCGTTGCCACAAAATATCGACTTTACCATCTCGATTGAAGTCTCCTGTACCGATAATTTTCCAGCTTGGATCCGACAATTGCCGGGGATTGAGATTAGTGCTTCTAATTAACTTAGCGCCATTCATCAGCCACAGGGAGAGAAAACCTGCATTGTTGCGCCACAAAATATCCGTATTGCCGTCGTTGTTAAAATCGCCCGTAGTTACAGGTTTCCAACTTCTATTACTTGCTTGCCTAGGCTTTGTTTCCAAACTACGGACTAAATTCACTCCATCCATCACCCAAACAGCGAGATATCCACCACGATGCCAAAGAATATCAGTTTTGCCATCGTTGTTAAAGTCCGTAGCAGAATTAGTAGCATTAATGTACAGCGTAATATTGCCCGATTCACCATTGCTACCATCTACGGCAATTTGGTAAGTAGTACCAGCGATCGCATTAAAAGTTACTGTGCTTGTACGACTAGCGCTGCTATCGTCATTAGCAGCGACCTCGGTTGTACTGGCAACATCCGATCCAGTGTAAATGCCAAGTAGGGTATCAAAGTCGCTACCTCCGGTGGTAATCTGCACGTTGCCCGATTTTGGTGCAGTCCACGACCACCATACAGATTTACCGCCAGGTTGTCCAGCGCGATCTACTTCGCCAGTTTCTTTAGTTGCATTTGTATTTTTCCCCGTCACCGAAACCAAACTCCCATTAACGGGAATGGCACTGACAAAGTTATCATTTACTGGTTGAGGGATAACCGTTTCACTAGCTGCTAAAAGATTGAGACGCGGTTTAACTACACCATTTCGGGCATCGGCAATCGGCACGCCTGTAGTTGTTAGCCTACTAATAGTTTGGTCAATAGTATCGCCAGGAAAGAGCGATCGCAATACAGCCACCGCACCCGCTACATGAGGCGTGGCTTGAGATGTCCCACTTTGTTGAATACCTGCGGCATCAATCATAGCCCCCGGAGCAAGTAGAGTCAAAATCCTAGCACTATTAGAAAAGCAAGTAACTATATCTGCCGCCGTAAACTTATTTGAGCAGGTTTGCCAGTTAAGAGGGCCTAAATTAGAATCATATACTGCCCCTACAGAAACCGCCCCCGTAGCACAAGCAGGTTCGTTAATTCCAGTTGCAAAGCCATTATTGCCCGCAGCGACTACAGGGATAATGCCTACGGCTCTAGCTTCGGCAAAGGGCGCACTGTAGACATTATTAGAGCAAGCAGAAGTGTTATTTGTCGAACTACCCAAGCTCAAGTTGATCGCTACGATGTTGTAAGCTGACTTATTTTGAATCGACCAATTGATGGCAGCAATAATATCCGTATCTCGTCCACCTCTAGGACGAAAAACATCAAGAGCGGCAATTTGAGTACCAGGAGCTACACCTGCAATAATTCCCGCTACGTTAGTCCCATGACCATCATCATCTAATTTGTTATCGCCCGTAGCAAAGTCTTGGGCATAGACGACTTTACACCCAATTGGTTGAGCGGGAGAAGTGCAACCAAAAGCAGAGCGAGTATAGTCTACCCCTGTATCTAGCACTGCAACCGTAGTTCCGCTCCCGTTGCGACCTGCGGCAGCCACCGCAGGTTGACCGATTAAGGGTAAACTTTGAACTAGCGATCGCTGTCTTGTTTCATTTCTATAAACTCTAACGACATCAGCATTTGCCAGCAAGCGAATTAAAGCAGCTTTTGATTGGAAGCGCACGAAGGAGAGAGGTAAATGGCTATAGTCTTTAACTACTTGAATGCCACTTGTACCTACTTTAGATAAAATTTGCTGTTTTCTCTTGGCATACCATGCGACTTTGAAGGCTAATATTTGCGAGTTTTCTTGACTTAAGGCTTGTTGGCGGCGGAGACTTGCGGCTTCTTTTTGAATTTTGGTGTCGTCGTAAACAACAATTAGTTCTTGATTTTGACCCGCCTTTAAATTATCTAATAAGCCTGGTGGTGCTTTGGCGGCAGCTTGAGCCTCGGTAGTTGGAGGCGTTTGCTTTTGTTGCGCGCTGGCAGGTTTTGGCAATAAAACATTCCCGGCAATAGTTAAGTAAAAATAACAAAGCAAACTAGCAAGAAGCTGCAAATTTAGCTGCATAAACTTTCAAATTATATTTGTTAAGTTAATACATCTATCTAATGGTCAATTTTGAAAAAATGCTGAAAATATGTAGTAATTTTACAAATAGTTAAATCTCTAAGCGATCGCCCAATCCTAAAAGTTAAGGAGAAATAGAAGTGCGATCGCGCTTATGGCTACAATACAAAACCAAAAGGATAAATAAAATAATTCCGACTAAATACTTAATTACCGCGCTGACGTTGGGATTAGGAGAGAAAAAGCCCTCAATAGTACCAGCAATAACAAGCATTGGCACGATAGCAAATAACAACTGTGCTGCCTTAGAACCATAAAAACGCAAAGCATCCAAGCGGCGATACTTACCAGGAAACAAAATTGCTCTAGCAATTAGTAATCCCGCGCCGCCAGCAAAAAATATCGCAGGTAACTCCAAAGCACCGTGAGGAAAAACAAACGCCCAAAACGGATAAGCTAAGTTATTTTGTCCAACTAAAGTAGCAACAGCCCCAATACTCAAGCCGTTATAAGCTAATATGTATGCTGTATAAAATCCGGCGGACATCCCCCCAGCTACCGCCGCAAAGGATACAGAAAGATTGTTGACAGTAATACTGCTAGAGGCGAATGGCTCAACACCAACAATCGAACCCATCCATAGCTCATGCTCGTCTCGGACTTTAGTAATTAATTCTTGCGGTACTATTAAGGGCAAAAATGCCGGATCTTGCCAAGCATACCACCAGGCGATCGCACTCCCCAATAAAAATATCCCTGTGGCTAAGGCAATATATCCCGATGTCTGCTGGATTAATAACGGTAAACCCAAGCGATAAAACTCTTTTACCGCTTGCCATTCTTGCCGCCTTGAACCTTGGTAAATTTGGTTATAGCCACGAGTTGTTAATGATTGTAAATTTTGAGTAATTAAGCTTCCCACTTTTTGGGTACGAGCGCGGGCAAAATCTGCGGCTACCGAGCGATACAAGCTTGCTAGAGCGCCAATTTCCTCAGCTTTTAACGATTTAATCCCTTTTTTTTCTGCTTGCCATAGTAAGGCATCTAGACGCTTCCAGTCAGTCTCTCGTCTAGCAATCCAACGTTGAATGTTCATTAATTTTGTGGTCAATCAGACTTTGCTAATTTAAGATAGCGCTATTCCCATAGATAGATATATAAATGACTGGAGTATTGTTATGACTCAAGGTTCATTGCAGCCATTAAGTGTTGGTAATGTGGTCACCACTGGCTTTCAACTCTACAAAAATCGTTTTAAGCCTTACTTTTTGTTGGCGCTTAAGGCTAACGCTTGGTTTATCGTGCCGATTTATGGTTGGGCGAAGTTTTTTGCGCTCTCGGCGCTAATTTCTCGCTTGGTTTATGGCGAATTAGTCAATCAACCCGAAACAATTAGTGCTGGGACGAGGTATGTCAATTCTAAGTTGTGGCAGTTTTTAATTGCAGGCATACTTATAGGCTTGATTGTTGTAGGTGCTTTTTTTGCCTTTGCGATCGCAATTGGCGTGGCGGCGGTATTTGCTGGGTTAATTGGCTCGCAATTAGGAAGTCTTGCTGTGACGGCGATCGCTTCTATTTTGGCAGCGATCGCCGCTATTGTGTTTATTATTGGGTTATTGCTACTTTGTATGCGCTTTGTTATCTATGACGTGCCTTTAGCAATTGAAGATAACGTTGACAGTTCTTCAACTATTAGCCGTAGCTGGCAGCTAACTAAGGGGTTCGTAGGACGCATTTTATTGGTTTGGTTTGTAGCGGTTTTAATTACCTTGCCTTTAACTGCTTTCGTTCAGTTTGTTAGTTTTGCTTTTCAATATGCGTCAGTAACTGCCGGGGAACAAAGTTCAGGTATCAACTTGCTATTTTATCTTTTAACTATCGGCTTGGGTATTCTTGCTGGCGCTATTCAAACACCTTTTTGGCAAGCAATTAAAGCAGTTATTTATTACGACTTGCGGACTCGTAAAGAAGGCTTAGGATTAAAATTACGCGATCGCAATATTTGAAACTATTATCATGCACATTTTTAATCGGGTAACTCACCAAACCCCCGAAAGCGTAGAACTAGAATTTACTCTAGCCGGGATTGGGAGTCGGGCTTGGGCATTGGTAATTGACTATCATGTTTTAGGAGCGATTTTAGTAAGTTTTTTACTTGTATTGTGGGTAATTTCTAGCGCCTTGATAGATGGCTGGGGGCGAGTTTTTGGAACGCGCAGTATAGAACTATGGCTAAGTGCGATCGCTTTCATTACCATATTTGCAATTTATACGGGTTACTTTGTATTTTTTGAAACTTTGTGGCAAGGACAAACGCCAGGTAAAAAGTTAGCTAAAATTCGTGTCATTCGAGATGATGGCAGATTGATCGGGCTGCAACAAGCAACTTTAAGAGCTTTAATTAGAAGTGTTGATGACACCTTTTTTATTGGTGCATTGCTAATTATGCTAACTAACAAAGAAAAGCGGTTGGGGGACTTATTAGCGGGAACTATAGTTATTCAAACCGAAACTTCCGCAACTGCCGTAAGTTTTTCTGTATCAAGCCAGGCGCAGGATCTAGCGATGCAATTACAACAAACTGAGGCTGATTTTAGCCAGTTATTACCCGATGAATTTGCAACTATCCGCGAATATCTCCAGCGCCGGGAGAAAATGACCCCAAAAGCAAAAGAGGAAGTAAGTTTAAACTTAGCAAACCAAACTAAAGCAATTATTGGTTTGAATAAGCTACCAACACGCGTTGAAGTTGATGTATTTTTAGAGGCTGTTTATATCGCGTACCAACAGCAATAACATGAATAGAGATGATGCAAGACAACATCTCTATTCAAAAAATTAGCCACCCATACCAGGAATCAAACTACCGCTAAGACGCTTGAGAGCGCGTCCTGCTACATCGCTGTAACCCATCTCGCCGCAGAGAATTTTACCCATTCGTTGAGTAGCAGTAGGACGTTTGACCCCGACTCGATAACCAATCCCAGGGACTCGGTAAAACACCGCCGCTAAACGTTGCGCCCAAATCATTTCTGACCCCCATTCTTCGGTAATAACTTGGGTGTACTTTTCTAACGCACCCAAATCGCCACCAATAGCGCGATCTATCGATTCTGCGGCTTTCAAACCGCTAAAAATTGAGGGACGAATCCCTTCAGCCGTCATCGGATCGACAACGCAAGCCGCTTCTCCAGCTAAAAGAGCGTTTTGGGTATGCAGTCTTTGATTTCCATCCCACAAACACAAAGGATGTCCGTATTGTTTGGTTGTTTTCATATCGATGCCAAACAAGTGACTGTATTCGCCTAAAATTTTCTTAAAGTCTTGCCCTTCTCCACCCCGGAAAGTACCAATTCCAATCGAGTACCCGTCCGCTTTGGGAAAGTTCCAAATATAGCCATTTTTGACCATCCCAAATTCAAAATGAGCAATATTACTGTTTTCTACTTTAGCGCTGGCTTCGGCTTCTAACGCTCCTCCCAAGCGGCGCTGACGCTCTTTAAAGCCTAGTAACTTTGCCATTGGCCCTTTAGCGCCATCGGCGGCAATCAAAAACCGTCCGGTAAATACGCCATTGCTAGTATTAACTTGCCAAGCATCGTTTTGAAACTCAATTCCTTTAACTTCTGTACTGTCTTTGAGTTCCGCGCCTTGCTTTTGTGCTTGCTGGATCAAGAAGTGGTCAAAAACATCGCGTCTAACCATCCACATCGGCTCTGGTGTATTTAATTCTGCTTGCACCGGATCGCCCATTTTCCAGGTATAGCGAATAGTGTTGACTTTAACAGAAATTGCTGGGGAAAAGTCAAAATCAAACCACTTGGCGATCGCCGGAGACACTCCACCGCCACAAGGCTTGTATCGTGGGAGCGATTCTTTTTCTAACACTAAAACGGAACGCCCTTTTTTGGCTAAATGATAAGCAGCCGTGCCACCTGCGGGGCCTGCTCCGACAATAATGCAATCGTACATAATACTGAATCTCGCTCCGATTTATACTTACACTGGTAGATAGCCTGAAAAGACTTTAACTAATTTTGCGCCTTTGTTTACAGTTCTATTGGTAGCAAATAAGCATTTTATGAAAACAATACAATCGCTAAATGCGTCTAATTTACTTCTAAGCCTGGAATTTGCCAAGGGCTGAGAGAATATTAATTGTCCTGCTTTGAGTTAAACCGATTGTGAAATTTCCTATAAGCTCTCCCGCCCAAACCCAAACCCGCAAAGCCGATCACCTGCGAATCTGTCTAGAGGAGGATGTGCAGTTTCACAGTAATACTAATGGTTTAGAACGCTATCGGTTTACTCATTGCTGTTTACCCGAATTAGATCGCAGCGAAATCGATTTAACTACAACATTTTTAAGCAAACAGCTATCAGCGCCCTTATTAATTTCTTCGATGACGGGCGGTACAGAACAAGCAGGAATTATTAACCAGCGTCTAGCTAGAGTTGCCCAACACTATAAAATAGCTATGGGCGTAGGTTCTCAAAGAGTAGCGGTAGAAAAGCCCCAGGTTGCTTCTACTTTTGCCATGCGATCGCACGCTCCTGATATTCTCTTATTTGCTAACTTAGGCGCTGTTCAACTCAACTACAACTACGGTTTAGATCAATGTCTGCGTGTCGTCGATTTGCTCGAAGCTGATGCCTTGATTTTGCACCTCAACCCCCTGCAAGAGTGCATTCAAACCACCGGAGATACTAATTTTCGCGGACTAATTGACAAAATTGGCATATTGTGCAATAAGTTACCCGTACCAGTAATTGCTAAAGAAGTAGGAAACGGCATCTCCGCAGCTATGGCGCGCAAATTAATAAACGCGGGAGTACAAGCGATTGATGTAGCGGGAGCGGGTGGTACATCTTGGGCAAAAGTAGAAAGCGAACGAGCCGAAACTCCTTTGCAAAGACGCTTGGGTATGACTTTTGCCGATTGGGGTTTACCAACAGCCGAGTGCATTACAAGTATTCGCGCCGCCGCGCCAAACGTGCCGCTCATTGCTTCTGGAGGATTGCGTCATGGCTTAGATGCAGCTAAAGCTTTAGCTTTGGGAGCGGATATTGCGGGGATGGCGTTACCATTTTTACAGGCAGCCGCAGAATCGGAAGCGGCGCTTGATAGCTTAGTTGAGGTGTTAATGGCGGAAATGACTACCGTGCTATTTTGTACGGGAAATGCCACGATCGCGCAGCTAAAATCAGCACAAGTTCTGCAATCGGGAGAAAATGCGATCGCGCGCATTTAAGAAAATGTAAGTTAAATTAGCAATCTATATGGCTTCAAGCAAGGCTGCTATCCAAGCGTAAAAATAAAGTTAGCAAGTTGCTAACTGCAAGGAATATCTAAAAATGAGTAATTTTATCAAACAAACCTTTACAAGCGCGATCGGCAGCTTGCTAGGACTATTTATATTCTTTGGACTGGGGACTGTAGGGCTAATTGGACTACTAATTGCGATCGGCTCTCAAGATAATAGCCCGCAAGTAAAAAATAAATCGGTATTGGTATTAGATTTAGCGCTAAATATCACTGATTCTAAACCCAACTCTAGCAGTAGCGCCGCTTTGCAAGAAGCACTATCGGGAGAAGATCGAAATCGAGTTACTTTGCGTACCGTTTTAGATACCTTAGAAAAAGCAAGGCGAGATCCGCGCATTGTCGGGATTTATTTAGATGGTAGTAGAAGTAGCGAAGAAAGTCCTACAGGATTTGCCACGCTCAAAGAAGTAAGGTCAGCTTTAGAGAAATTCCGCGCCGCCGGGAAAACAATCGTTACCTACAATGTGGAATGGAGCGAACGAGATTATTATCTTAGTTCTGTAGCTAATAAGATTGTCATTAATCCTTTAGGAGCAATGGAACTTAACGGTTTAAGTTCTCAACCGATATTTTTAGCTGGAGCATTAGAAAAATACGGTATTGGTATTCAAATTATCCGAGTTGGTAAATTTAAAGCCGCCGTCGAACCGCTAATTTTAAATAAACTAAGTCCAGAAAATCGCCAGCAAACTGAAAGATTGTTAGGTGATGTGTGGAAAGATTGGCAAAGTGCTGTTAGCACTAGCCGGAAAGTAAGCGTTGCTAAATTACAACAAATTGCCGACACTCAAGGCATTTTAGAAGCCGAGCAAGCCCGCAGTAGTGGATTAGTTGACGAAGTTGGATATTTTGACCAAGTGCTAGGCGAACTAAAGCAATTAACCGGAAGCAAAGCAGAAGAACGAACTTTTCAGCAAATTAGTTTGGTAGACTACGCCGATGTTTCGGGCAAATCTTTAGGAGTAGAACGCAAATCAAAAAATCATGTTGCCGTTGTTTACGCTGAAGGTAATATTGTTGACGGACAAGGTGCGGTAGGACAAGTCGGAGGCGATCGCTTTGCGCGCATATTCCGCAGATTGCGGCAAGATAAAAATGTCAAAGTCATTGTCCTGCGCGTCAATAGTCCGGGGGGTAGTGCGACAGCATCGGAGGTGATGCAGCGCGAAATTCAGCTTACAGGTAAAACTAAACCTATTATTGTCTCTATGGGTGATGTGGCGGCTTCTGGTGGTTACTGGATTGCGACGGATGCCAATCGTATTTTTGCCGAGCCAAATACAATTACAGGTTCTATTGGCGTGTTTGGCGTATTGCCCAATTTCCAAAAACTTGCCAACAATAATGGTATAACTTGGGACGCAGTAAAAACGGCTAAACTTGCCGATAGTCAAACTGTTACTCGTCCTAAATCTGCTCAAGAACTAGCTATTTATCAAAGTTCTGTCAACCGCCTTTATAATTTGTTTTTAAGTAAAGTTGCCCAGGGGCGCAAGCTGCCAGCGCAAAAAGTAGCAGAAATTGCCCAAGGTCGGGTATGGTCGGGTGTAGCAGCCAAAGAAATTGGCTTAGTTGATGAAATTGGCGGTATCAATGCAGCTATTAGTTATGCGGCTAAACAGGCAAATTTGGGCAACGATTGGCAGGTTACAGAATATCCCCCAGTCCGCAGTTTTGAACAACGTTTGTTAGGACAGCTAGGTAACGAAGCGAGGATAAGATTAGGCGGTGAAATTCCCAGCAAGTCAACAGATTTGCTGACCGTAGAGTTTCAAAAACTACGACAAGAGTTAGAAGTATTGCAATCGATGAACGACCCCTTGGGTGTTTATGCGCGTTTGCCATTTAGCTTGCGTATTGAGTAGATGTCCGCCTAACTATCTAGCCAAAAGTAAGTAAGATTGCGGTTGCATTTTAAAACTATACCTATAGAATTAGAAAAAGTTTAAATATGTAACCAAGATTCTACACATCTATCTATGGATATAAAAGCGAAGCGTCTGGCACTTTTAGTAGTTTCCTGTAGTGCGGCAGGAGTAATTTTAGGCGGTGGTGCTAGTTGGGCAGAAAGCGATCGCTGTTGGCAAGCGCAAAACGTAACGAGTGAGTGTCTAACTCAAGATCCAGCAATCAAAACCGTGCAAGGTATGAGTACAGGTTTAATTGCTGGATTTACCGCCGCAATTGCCGCCGCATGGCAAATCAAGCACGATGAGTGAATTATTTTAACTCGCTGGGGAATTTGGGCATTGCTAAATATAGATATGATTATCCCTTTGCAGCAACCCAAGCAAGCTTCTCTTTATCACCTTGTCCCCTTGTCAACTCCTCTTTCATCCTTTAATTAAGCAACGCCGGAATTTGTTCCCAGGCTAAAAAGTAGTTGCATTTTCCTTGCTGCCAACTTTAAGCTCTAACACTAATTATCCCAGCGATCGCTGCGGTGGCTGCCGACGTAAAAGCCGAGCCAAACAACCACCAAGCGGCGGTTTCTGCTACTTTTTGGGTAGCTTGGGCTTGTACGTATGCTTGTTGTTTGCGGGTTTGCTCGATTAGTTGCTCTAATTCTTGACTAAGTTGAATAGATTTATCGTCCGATGGAGTTGGTTGCAGTACGGCAAGGACAGTTTCTGGAGAAGATTTTGGCGGTTGTTGACCCCAAAGCTGCTGCCAAAAGGTTTCAAACTGCTCCATAGCTAGATTTACATCGTTTTTAGAGAAGTCCGTGCGGCTGCTCACTAAATCCACAAAAGTTTGTCGCCCGATGTTTTGAATGTGGTTATCGCGGGCGATTGACTGCATTTGGGGTTCGACAATTAACTTTTCAAATTCTTCTTGGAGTTGTTGGCGATCTTGTTCGGGGATGCGTAATTGTTTGAGATAAGTTGCGATCGCATCGCGGCTGCGTTCGTAATCTACCGCCGAACTTAGTTCGCGGCGCACAGTAGTCGCCGCAGCTTCCGCCGTAGAAACAACGCGATCGCTTACTTGTTTTGCACCCAGAGCGATCGCTGCCGTCCCAATAATGCCTTGCAGACCTGAAGTTGCTGAATTGACAATTGTACCGATTACCGAACCTACCGTAGTTAAGCTAATCCATACCAGCAATGTAAAGTAAGTTGCCCAAATTACTAACCCAAAAATTGCTCCTAAAACTGCATCGTTAACTAAGCTCAGTTTTATTGCCAAAAAACAAGCCCCAAATAAAGTGAGGCTAAGTGTTCCCAGAGTTCTTAAGCCGACGATCGTACCAATTTTATCGATCGTATCGTCTAAAGTTTCCGCTTCGTCCGATTCCTCCTCAGAATTGGAGTAGGAAATACCCAAGGCAATAAAAAAGTTTGCAAGTAGTAGCTGAAAAGCAAAAGCTAAAACTAATCCGGCAATTAAAACTAAAAAACCTTGAGAGCCTGAAAAAACGGCATTAGGAACGCTTGCTAATGGCGCGTCTAAAATGCTACCGTCTCGAATTATCCCCACCCACTGCAACATAGACTTTTGTTAAATTCACTACTATAAGTTTTTGATAATACTTTTGCCTCCTTCTATGTCTCTCCCTAATGAGCGAAAAATAGTGATTAGCTATAAAGACTAGACTTTTAGTTGATAGCCTCAACAGTTAAGTCAATTCAGCTTTTTTAGTTTCTGCAAGTTCCGGCGCGGGCATAATTTCGCCGTTCATTTCTTTTTCTTGCTTCAACAGACTCCACAAATGCACTACCGAAAGCAATATTGCCCCTGCCGATAACAAGTAACTATGAATGGTATAAAGATGCTCTACGGTAATCGTATTTACTGCGCCGCCGCCTACCAAAATATCCCGCAAGGTCGAACCAATAAGCGGTATTGCTTCAATAGTGCTTAATTCAATCCGAAAGCGCCAGTAACCTTCTTGACTCCAATCTAAAATAATTGCCGTCCAAGCAAGTCCAATCGCGTTCAATATTAAAAAAATTCCACTCACCCAAGCTATCAGCCAATTAGAACGAAATTGTCTGCCTAAAAACATCACTACCATCTGAATTAAGCTTACGCCGATCAGCAGCGTTCCTGCTTGATCGTGAATAGAGTGAATTAATAAGCCGTTAGTAACTTCATTATCAATCCACTTCAGCGATTGATAAGCGCCGCCCGCCACTGGTTCATAGTAAAAAGATAGCAATATTCCTGTAACTGCCGCGATCGCAGTTAAAGTTACAATCGCTACCGATAATATTGTCGCCGTCCGTCGCAATCGAAAATCGTAAGTAGAAATCATAGCTGTAGGCAATGTTGCTAAATGTATAGTTTTGTTTACAATTTTAACGCGATCGCCAATTTGTGTAAGTCATCCCAAAGAACACAATTAACTTAAATAAGACACCCAACTAGGTAGAACTGGAGGAGAGCCATACCAAAGTCCCGACGAGCGGGGAGAGTGGAAAACATTTTCGATAACCAAATTTTCTGCCCCCTGTAAGTGAGCCGCAATAACTGGCGTAATCCCATCTCCCCAAGTATTTCCGACACCGCAAGTTTGCTGGTAGCTGCTGTAAGCGAGCCATTGACTAGAAAAGCGACTTCCAAAAATAGTTTTTCCGGCAACACAAACGTAGCGGACGCTAGGATAAAAAGCGCCGGGATAGTTATTATTTACAAAGTCCAAATTCCACCGCGTCCATCGCTCTTGACTAACGTGAGGCGTACCGAGAGTAATTAAGTTAGCAATATATGGGTAAGCATGACAAAGAGCAAGAGACGTTACTTCTAGTCGCCCTAAATAAGGTTTTTCCCCTAGATAAATTCGAGAAATCCAACCACCCGCCGAATGACCGATTAAATTAATTTGCCCGGTATCAGATTGTGCTAAAGCAAGTTTTACCGTGCGATCGAGTTGCTGCAAAATTGGCGTAACCGGTCGTCCTCCCAACGTCGGCAACCAATCGCGGCGGCGTAATGGTACGGTGGATGTGGGAAAACCCCGTTGTTGTAAAGCTTGTTGCAATGGCAAATAAGCGATCGCACTTTCCAAGTATCCAGGCAAAATAACTGTAGGCAACATGAGGTTTAAAGTTAAAAATATGCCAATAATAAAAGTCTCAGACTACTACTAAACTTGTGAAAATTGGCACTTTATACGGAATTAGCGTCGGTACGGGCGATCCTGAATTAATTACAGTTAAGGGGCTAAAAGTACTCCAATCATCTAAAGTAATCGCTTTTCCAACAGGAATAAAGGGTTTACCCGGTATCGCTCAACAAATTGTAGCGCCTTGGATTAGCCCAAATCAGCAACAACTAGCATTAGATTTTCCTTACGTGCAAGATCGAGCCGTGCTAATAGACGCATGGCAAAACGCTGCAAAGCTTGTTCTACAGTATTTGCAAAGCGGAGAAGATGTTGCTTTCGTCTGTGAAGGCGATGTAAGTTTTTATAGTACTTTTAGTTACCTGGCACAAACATTGCAGCAAATCCATCCTCAAGTAATAGTCCAATCTATTCCTGGAGTTTGTTCGCCAATGGCTGCCGCATCAGTGCTAGGATTGCCTTTAACAATTGCTGCCGAACGATTAGTAGTTTTGCCTGCGATCTACCAGCTAAAAGAATTAGAAGCTGTATTAGATTGGGCAGATGTAGTAGTGCTAATGAAAATAGCTTCTGTATACGAGCAAGTATGGCAAATATTAAACCAGCGTAATTTATTAGAACGCAGCCAAGTTGTAGAACGAGCGACCACACCCGAAATGGTAATTTATCATAGCTTGGGCGATCGCCCTTCTTTACAGTTACCTTACTTTTCGATCTTAATTGTGCAAGTGACACGCAGTAATTACTAAATCTTAATTCAATCGCCGGAAGTACATTGTTGCTGATTAAAATAGTAGAGTTTTGCTCCGAAATTATGAATTTTTTACCCAAATATCGCTCTTAAGTTAAAAACTTTCTTTATGTCCTACACTTCAAACAAAAATTTATTATCTACAACTGGTGTAGCTGTAATAGCTTCCCTGGGCATTCATGGATTGCTTTGGGCTGTTTTGCCAGGTTTAACATTAGACTCCCAAACTGATAAATCGCCCTCCCAAAGAACTATCGGACTTGTAGATTTATCCCCCCAAGAGCAAAGCCGTCTTCCCCAAGTCTCCAACCCCGCCGACAACAACTTACCAGCTTTTGCGTCTCAACTAAGCGCCTTGCCCCCATTGCCACCCTCACCGCCTTATCAAACTTATCAAACAAGGGTAGAGCCACCATTGCAGCTATCGCCAGGTAGCGCGCCCATTTATAACACTATTCCCAATCAAATTTTTCCTCCCCCACTGCAAACTTTTCGCGTCCCTTTACCACCGCCGCCAACTAACACTTCTTTTCCGCCCATTCCCTATGAAAACCTGCCATCTGCTCCTAATAATCCCCCGTTACCTTCGCAACCTCAAGCACCACCCTTTGTTTTACCCGCAAACAACGGCTTGCCTGATACTCCTTTAACTCCCGATCGCACTTTGCCTGCGGATGACGATGTAGCAACAGCCACACCCTCCCCAGCCCCAAGTTTGCCGCCATCGCCAGACAATTCCAGCACTTCTAACCCACCAGTAGCAGGAAATAAACTACCCGAAAGAGGCAAACAAGAGTTATTAGCAATGCGCGAGAGTATGAGAAATAACTTTCCCCCAACAGTTACACAACCAACAAATACTCGCTCGATGAGCCGCCCTGAAATTGCCGCCGCGCTCCGAGGGCAAAATCGCTCTAACCAAGCGCCAACACAAACAACTGCTCGTCCCATGAGCCGTCAAGAGCTTGTCACGGCTTTGAGGGGACAAACTCTATCAGAGGATACGAAAACTGCTCTTGATAACTTAGAAAAGTTTAAACAACAACAAGCAGCAGTCCAAGCTCAAAATCCCGATGCAGTTACAAAACCTCCTATTCGGCGCAAATTAACAACTTGCGATCGCTCGATAGATGGTGATATAGCAGTAGTTGGCGTGGTGGTTAATCCAGAAGGGAAAAGATTATCTGAGCCTAATTTAATTACTAAAACAGGCAAAGCAGATATTACTCAAGCGCAAAATTACGTTAGAGATTATGAGTTTGCCAAAACTGGTAAAACAACTAATTACAATTTTCGCTTGGAGTTTGATTACGTTGCTCGTAAATGCACCCAAGCAAAGCCAACAACTGACACTCCTGAAGCAACTAATACTAGCACTCAATCGCCAAATCCAAGTAGCTCTAAACCCATACCAACCTTTAGACCAAATCCAAGTAGCTCTAAACCCATACCAACCTTTAGACCAAATCCAACAAATACTTCCCCACCCATACCTACAACTTCCCCAGATAGTGTGACTCCCTCACCAGAATCTACAACTACACCCCAGAGCGCACCGTCGCCAATCGATGTTAATAAACCTAGCTTTTAGAGAAGGTGAACGAACCAGTAACAAATTGTCAAAAAAATAATTATCAACCACGTAGGTTGTTGGTAACTGGCGGAGCGGGATTTATTGGTGCAAATTTTGTGCGCTATTGGTGCGCTACTTATCCGGGCGATCGCGTTGTTGTTTTAGATGCGCTAACTTATGCTGGAAACTTGCAAAACTTACAAACTTTGGCAGAAAATCCAAATTTTTGTTTTGTGCAGGGGAATATATGCGATCGCGCTCTTGTCGATAAGTTACTAATATCGGAAAATATTGAAATTATCGTACACTTTGCGGCAGAATCTCATGTCGATCGCTCTATTCTTCAACCTGCGTCTTTTATTCAAACTAATTTAGTTGGAACTTTTACCTTATTAGAGGCTTTTCGTCAATATTTAGAGGTAAAAAATGCAAACAACGCCTTATTTTTACATATTTCTACCGATGAAGTTTATGGCAGTTTGAGCCTCACCGAGCCAGCTTTTACAGAAACTACGGCTTATGCTCCAAATAGTCCTTATTCTGCGGCTAAAGCGGGTAGCGACCACTTAGTAAGAGCCTATTTTCATACCTACGGATTGCCAGCAATTATTACTAATTGCTCTAATAATTATGGAGCATTTCAATATCCTGAAAAGTTAATTCCTTTAATTTGTATCAATATTTTGCAAGGTAAAAGTTTGCCTATTTATGGCGATGGGCAAAATATCCGCGATTGGCTTTATGTCGGCGATAATTGTACGGCAATAGATGCGGTAATTAGTCGCGGTCAACCAGGCGAAACTTATAATATTGGTGGCAATAACGAAATTACAAATATTGATTTGGTTAACAAAATATGTGCGTTAATGGATGAATTGACAACAATACCTGTAAATCCTAGTAATCAATTAATTACCTATGTTAAAGATCGCCCAGGACACGATTTTAGATACGCAACTAACGCAAGTAAAATCAAAACTCAACTAGGTTGGACACCGAAAACAACTATACAAGAAGGTTTGCGCCTAACTGTCCAATGGTATCTTGCTAATCGTGATTGGTGGGCAGCGCTGCGATAAAAATAAATTGACTTAAAAATTGCTACCGCAGATTGATGAGATATAGCAAAAACTATTATAGTCAATAGTTTTGAACCTTAGAGGATATTTGAGGAGGTACGATCTAATTTGCTATCCCAAGCTATCTTGTTAGCATCTAAAAAATGGAGATATAAAGCATTTGCTGTCAACAGAAACACTGTTAAAAGATCCTAGCGATCGCAACTACTTGCCAACTTTCGTTAAATTAAAAAATATTTTAGAGGAAACCTATTGATGTCGTCAGCACAATTATTATTAGTAGATGATGAGCCAGGATTGCGCGAAGCTGTCAAAGACTATTTAACCGAAAGCGGTTTTAGCGTTCAAGTGGCGAGTTCTGCTCGTGAGGGGTGGGAATTAATTCAGCAAAATACCCCAGACTTAGTAATCTCTGACATTATGATGCCGCAGGTAGATGGCTACCAGTTTCTCAAGCAATTACGCGACGATCCTCGCTTTAAAGCGCTTCCGGTGATATTTTTAACGGCTAAAGGCATGACAGGCGATCGCATTCAAGGTTATCAAGCAAGGTGCGATGCCTATTTATCCAAGCCTTTCGATCCTGACGAATTAGTCGCTATTGTGGAGAACTTATTAGAACGCCGCCTAGTTGC
>QQTW01000658.1_pt1 | contig 22288 bp, 21 predicted proteins | sample 1904831 | NCBI WGS metagenome assembly QQTW01 (sample SAMN09435610, study PRJNA476489) | Subsurface metagenome, whole genome shotgun sequencing project. | reverse complement strand
CGGGCACCTACCTTAGAAGAATGGCAGATACTGCTGGAGACAGGAAGTTTGGCTGGACCCCGAGAAACTGCTCCTAGTCCTCCGGGTAAATCCACAAAACCCGAAATCTACGGTCGGGTGGCAGGGGTAGCTCAGGGGTCTGTGTGGCGATCGCAAGTCACCAACCCAGGTAGCCCTTACCTCGCTATTGCCCAACAGGGGCAAGCCTTTTCTTATGGACTTAGCACTCTCCTAGCAGGCACTATGGGCACTAGACAAAACCAAAGTGCAAAGCTACTGATCCGCTACCCTGGTACTGCCTATGAAGCTCACGGCAACTACGGAGTTGAATATAACCTCACCCTGCCGCTGATCAATAACACGGGTGAACCTCAGACTGTGAAAGTGATATTTCAAACGCCCATCAAGGAAGACCAGTTGAGCAAACTGGGACTGCGCTTCCGGCAGCCCCCATACCCAACCGTGTTTTTCCGGGGCACAGTTCGCATCCGCTACAATGACGACCGTGGTTTACCCCGAACTACATACTGGCACTTAGTTCAGCAGCGGGGGCAAATGGGGGTGCCACTGGTTCAGTTAAAAATGCCTCCAGGCGATCAGCGTTTGGTGCAAGTAGACTTTCTCTACCCACCTGATGCAACTCCGCCCCAAATGCTCACTATCCAAACTCTAGATCGCATTCCTGCACTCAAGGCGTTGACTAAAAACTAACTAGCTGAGTTGAAGATTTGGTCCGCCGTCAACTGTAAATTTGGGAAAACCTGAGACTCGATCAAACCTGACTCATCAGCGCCACCCCGAAAGGTTTTCCCTTCATACTCCCCATCACCACTCAAGAAAAGTGGTCTACATTCAGCAAGGCAAGCAGTGTTTTTGTTTTTTTGCATGAACGACCAGAGTTCATCAGCCGTTATGGCAATGGTCTCCACCTGTTGAACAAAGGCATTATGGAGCAAAAGCGCTTTTTGACTGGCAGCTCGGACGAGATGGACAACGGTGCCATAAGCTATGACTACAGAGTGGACATCACATGGCTTTCGGAAATAAAGCTGATTTTTTTCTCTTGTATGATAAGCTGCCCCACGCTTTCTTGCTGCAAAACCGTCTGCGGGTAATCAGGCAGTTATTGACTAAAATGATGCTATCTCCTTCGTGCGCTAGAGGTTAATGATGGTGTTGCAGCAGCCTGCTCGTTCGATTCCAATTCCCCCTCTGGAAAGTGGCGATCGCTTAACTCGGGCTGAGTTTGAGCGACGCTATGAATCAACCCCAGAAAAATTCAAAGCCGAACTGATTGAAGGAGTGGTTTACGTGGCATCCCCGGTTAGAGTTTTTCATGGCACCCCTCATGCGGCATTAGTCACCTGGCTGGGAGTTTATTGGACCGCAACTCCCGGTGTGAGTGCTGCCGATAACACGACCACGCGGTTGGATTTGGACAATGAACCCCAACCGGATGCGCTGCTGCGGATTGAAATTGGGGGCACTTCGACCATTAGTGAAGATGGCTACATTGAAGGGGCACCAGAATTAGTCGCAGAAATTGCCACCAGCAGTGCGGCGATCGATTTAGGAGCTAAACTAAACGCCTACCGTCGCAATGGGGTGCAAGAGTATTTGGTGTGGCAAACTTTTGAAAATCGCTTCAGTTGGTTTCGGTTAGAGGCTGAGGAATTTGTACTGATTGAACCCGATGCCGATGGGATTATTCGCAGCAGCACGTTTCCGGGATTGTGGCTGGCGGTGCCTGCATTGTTGGAGGGCAGGATGGTTGAGGTGCTGAATGTGCTGCAAGCTGGGATTGCTGACTCAACCCACGCGGCATTTGTGCAGGAGTTGGCGGGGCGATAGGGTGCTGCACTACTCAGAGGGCGCACGGTTTCGGACGCTGTGAGTGGGATGTGATCGCCCATCGGTTTTCCAATTCTAAGGAAAGTGAAAGAGCGATTTGAGGTTGTCGGTGGTTCCCCGGTACTGAGTGGACTTGAAGCATTGGAAGAGAGCAAACTATGACCGCACAACTTTTACAAACACCCGTCAGTTTTGACGAGTTTATCAAATGGCTCCCAGAGTCGTCTGAATGTCGCTATGAATTACACCGGGGAGTTTTGACTGAGATGCCAAAACCGAGGGGGCAGCATTCAAAAGTGGCTGGGTATATGGCCCTTGAGGTGGGCATCGAAATTAAACGGCTGAAACTTCCCTATTTCATTCCTAAAGAGTGCATTGTGCGATCTCTTGATGAAACAGGCTTTGAACCCGATGTTATCGTACTCGATGAAACTGCAGTCAATAATGAACCCCGTTGGGAACGCGAGTCCATTATCACGCTCGGCAAATCGATCAAGCTGATTGTAGAAGTAGTCAGCACTAATTGGCAAGACGACTATGCGCTCAAGCTCGTAGATTATGAGGCATTGGGCGTTCAGGAATATTGGATTGCAGACTATGCGGCATTTGGAGGGCGGCGCTATATTGGCAATCCCAAACAGCCTACATTCACAGTCTGCACTTTGGTAGATGACGAGTATGAACTACAGTCATTCCGGGGTAGCGATCAGGTCATTTCGAAGGCGTTTCCGGAGTTGAATTTACCTGTCAACAAAGTGTTTGCTGCAGGAAGATAGAAATCTGGCTCAACCCATTATTTGGAGGAAATTCTGGGCTATGCCATTCAGACATCAAGTTATGCTGCTAGTTTTAATTTAATTTGAATATAAGTTTCTCATACTGTTTTGTTTTCTTGAGACAAGTTTTGTTTGTCAAGCAAAACTGGAATCAGGAGTAGCTCCACGCCAAACAAAATTAGCACGGAAATGATAAAAATAATGGTACCAATCGCGTTCAGGGAGGGATCTAAAGTGAATGCCATAAAGCTATAAATTGCAACTGGTAATGTTTGTTGGAATCCAGAAACAAACCACGAAATAACAAATTCATCAAATGAAAAGGTAAATGATAATAACCAGGCTCCTGCAATTCCTGGAAGTGACCAAGGTAATACAACTCGGCACAAAGTTTGCCACTCGTTTGCTCCTAAGTTCCACGCAGCTTCTTCCAGATCTTTAGGCATCTGAGATAGACGAACTGTGACTAACGCGATCGCCGTCGGCATCAAGATCACAACGTGAGTGAGAAAAACACTGAGCAACTGTCCTTGCAGATTAATCCGAGAGAGAAGTCCTAAAAACGCTACTCCTAAAATGAGCGGTGGTACAAGAATTGGAACAACCAATAAAATGGATATCAAATTTTTGCCTAGAAAATTAAAGCGATTGAGAGCATAGGCTGCAAAGAATCCAATCGCAGTTGCGGCTGTGGCTGCAAGGGGAGATACGATCAGGCTATTTTTCAAGGCTGAAAGCAAGCGTCCATCAGTCATCAGCATTTCATACCATTTTAGTGTCCATCCTGCCCAAGGCAGACTGGGAAGACGTGCATTTTCAAACGAAAACACTACCAATGTCAGGATGGGTAGCAACAAAAAAATATATCCTAACGCCAAATAAATCCAACCAAATGAAATCCAAGCGCGATCAGCAAAGCATTGGTTTGAATCACTCATAAAAATGTCCTATTGCTCGGGTTGAGAGAATTTTACGCCTGCTATCAAGATCAACACCATCATGAAAATGAGAATCGTAGCCAGAGCGGCTGTGCGAGGTAAATTGGTCGATGCCGCATATTCATTCAAAATCATGGTAGAGAATAAGGGAAAGGAACCCAAAATAGATTTACCTGTTCCGCCTCCTAAAATAATTCCAGCTAGTACGTCTCCCAGACTAATAATGGCTCCAAACACAAGGCTGTACACAATACCTGCTCTAGTCAAAGGTAAGAGGACTCGCCAAAAAGTTTGCCAGCGAGTTGCTCTTAAATTTTGTGCAGCACTCAAAAGCGTGCGATCAACATTTCGCAACGCTAGATACAAAATCACGATTATGATGGGAGCTAAGTAGTGAATTAATCCAATACGAGTTGCAAGCTGGGTAAAAATAATTTTGAGCGGTGAATCAATCCAACGTAGCCATGCTAGAAGCGTGTTTAGCAATCCATTGGTGTTGATAATTGTCTGCCAGGCATAAAGTCTGAGGATGTAACTTGTCCAAAAGGGTGCAATTGCGAATAGTAATGCAAATCGCTGATATTGTTCAGGCACCACAAACGCTAAGCTCATTGCAAAAGGGTAGCAAAGCAATACACTGAAAAACGTTGTAGTGGACGCTACCCACAAAGATTGAAGAATGGCGTACGCATAACGAGATTTGCTAAAAAACTGGGTAAAAATATCAATGTAGTTGGATAGTGAAAATCCTGGTATCATCCGATAATTATCAACAGTCCAAAACCCAAGCCAAAGAAGAAATATAAGCGGCAATAGAAAGAAAATGCTATCGTATATTACCGCCGGAGCAAGACAGGCATACTTCAAAATTCTGGTTTGGTTGGATAGCCGCTGAACATGAGGCTGACTTGCTGAAGCAGAAATTTGATTATCCACAGTTAAGCATTACTCACGAGGTCAGATTGAAACAAACACCGATGTAAAAGTAGGTATTAAGTGGCAATTCTTTCGCCCAGAATAATAGTGTTTTCTGTGTTCCAGGAAAGTTGCAACTCAGTGTTGATGGGAATGCCCAAGCTAATGTTGAGAGATTCCTGGCGAATTACCTTAATTTCCTGTCCTGTGCTAGTTTCCAGAAAATAAATCACTTGAGACCCAATAAATTCTCGTGCCCTCAGCGTTGCTCGGATGCAGTTCTCAATGGCTGAGTCGTAGGGGGATAGGTTCATTCGGTCGGCTGGGACTACTACTGTAACGCGATCTCCTTCTCGATGCCTCTGTTTCAAACATTTTGTCTCCATTAACCCTTGAGAACATTGCACCGTGACGGTTTCACTACCAACCCGCACTACTTCTCCATCAAAGAGATTGTTGTTTCCTACAAATTCAGCCACAAAGTGAGTCGCTGGAGCGTTGTAAATCTCAGACGGTGAACCAATTTGCTCAATCCTACCCTGGTTCATAACTACAACCTTGTCTGCCATTGAAAAGGCTTCATTTTGATTGTGAGTCACGTAAATGAATGTGATGCCTAACGCCTGCTGCAAACGCTTTAGTTCACCCTGCATCCGAACTCTAAGATGCGGATCAAGGGCGCTCATCGGTTCATCAAGCAGCAAAATGGGGGGTTCTGTGACAAGGGCACGAGCGATCGCCACCCGTTGCTTCTGTCCGCCACTGAGTTGGCTGATGCGGCGCTCCAACATGGTTTCCAAATGTACCATGGCAGCTACATCGTGAACCTTGCGTTGCACCTCTGCTTTGCGATGAGAGGTAAGTGTCAGCCCAAACGCAATGTTTTGATGAACGTTTAAATGGGGAAACAGCGCAAAACTTTGCCAAACCATTGGGGTGTTCCGTTGGTGCATAGGCAGGTTCACAATATCGCTGCCTTTCAAACAAACTTTTCCGCTAGATACCCCCTCTAACCCGGCAATAACCCGAAGCAGTGTTGTTTTACCGCAACCGCTCGGACCCATGATTGCCACGAAATCCCCTGCTTGCGCACTCAAATTAATATCGTCTAGGACAAGGTGTGTTCCAAACTGTTTAGAGATGCTAATCAACTCCAAGTCATGAGCTGATTGTTGCGAGGAGCGATCGGTGGATTGAGCTTGAACAACCATTTGAACAATGCCTTTAAGGGGATGTACAGCAGATTAATTTGTAGTACCCTCAAATTTTGCACCAGCATCGAATCAAGGCAGAGGCTTGGTATTCTCGTTCCCAGGCTCAGCCTGGGAAAAAGGATTGGAGGCTCTGCCTCCCTATTGTCGAGGTGAGGTGCAAGATGTCAGGTAACCAGACAATGTAGAATACAACTCAACATATCTGTACTGTTAAGTCGTATACCTTCACGGCGAGCCAGGAATTAGCTTGTCTTAAATTCGTTGTAGATGTCTTGCCAAATTTTCTCAGATTGGTTCTTCGGTAGTTGACGGGCTACAGTCCTCTCTAGCGATACTTCGACATACGTCTTACCAGGATTAGTTGGATCAGGAATATATCCCAGTAACTTCTTCTCCGTGTCACTCATGTGATCAACTGCCTTTACGTTGGGAGCTAATCCCTTAGAGGATGCCACATTAGCTAGACGACTCTGGGTTTCTGGCAAGCTCATATAGTTGACCCATTCCAGCGCCAGTTCCTTATTCTTGCTGGCAACACACAACGTCGCTGCCTCACTCCATCGGACACCTCCTTCTTTAGGAACAACTGCCATGAAGTTATCATGACCATCGGCAACCACATTTTGAATTAACCAATCTCCGATCGGTCCTGCTGTTACACTTTCACTGACAAAGGCATTAGTCACATCCTGGAAGTTAGGTGAAATTACAGCAACATTGGGTTTTAGCTTCAGAAGCCAATTTTTCACCTGCTGTAACTCTGCGTCTGTCAGATCATAGGGGTTCTTTTTGTTAGGAAAAACTGCTAGACTAGCGTTTCCCATATTGGGGAGATACCAATCAAAGAGTGCCACTTTTGTCCGCAAATCTTCGCGCAGCAGGATGCTCCAGCTACTAACCTCTTCTGGTTTGATATAGTTGGTGTTGAATGCTACGCCGTAGTTGCCAAAACGAGTTCCAATCCCCATCATCTTGTCTTCCTTAAAGAAGCCAGAGAAATTCTGATAGACCGGATGGTAGTTCTTGTACTCTGGCAAATTGTCTGGGTTGAGCGGTTCAATCGCATTGAGAGCAATCAGTTTGGGAACGTATTCACCATCTGCAATGATGCCATCAAATGTTCCAGGCGGAGATTGGCTGAAGAACTGTAGCATCTGTTCTCCACCCACATAAGTCTTAAATTCAACTTTGGCTCCAGTTTGTTGCTCAAACTTACCAATTACCGTTGGATCGTCATAGCCAGACCAGGTAAGGATGCGTAAAGTGCCTCCCTTCGAGCTAGTTCCCCCTGTTTGGCTAGCGGCTTCAGGTTGAGAGGCACAGCTTGTTAGTTTGGCAGTGGCAATGGCTAAAGATGCAGCTGAAGTATACTTAATGAACTTTCGCCGAGTCAAAGAACGAATTACATCTTGTCTATTTAGATCGGTTTGTCTACTCATGCCTTGCACTCCGTTAATTGATACGAATAGTTCGATCAGAAGAGAATCTGTGTTGGGTGCAACGTCTTCCCATACAAGATTTGATCTGACTTAAAGAGATTATCAGTTCACAGTTTGAGGAATCTGGGCTCCATCTAAACCCATCAGCCCAGATTGGCTAAAGTTGTTGATCGGCAACGACTGAGCCATTGCTCGTCGGAACATCTCATCCATTGCCGGACGCAGTTTTTCGCCCCGTTGTAAAAAGGTAGGGCGGTACTCAATATACTTAGAGAATCGCTCCTTGAACTCTGCCAAAATGTCTGACTCATTCACGGTTAATACTTTGCCATCCTCTACGACCAGCTTTCCGTTCACGAACACTTTGCGAATCGAGTTACCGTGTTCTGCGTAAGCTAACTGAATTGGGATTTGATTGCAAGGTGTGAAGCTCAAAGAATTAAGGTCATATAAAACAAAATCTGCTTTCATGCCTGCCGCGATCGCTCCAACCTCCTTGTGAAGCATGGCAGAACGTGCTCCACCATGAGTTGCCCACTTGAGAACATCAGCGGCTTTGGGATAACGCTCATAGTTAGAGTCAATCACCGAATGAGTCATGCCTGCAGTTTTGATAACGTTGAACAGATTAAACGAATCCATTCCATCCGTACCAAGCGCAATGTTTATTCCAGCATCCATTAATGCTCGAATCGAAGCAATACCGCTGCATAAGCGATAGTTGCTGACTGTGTTATGAACAATGCTTGCACCTGCCTCTGCTACTAACTCGATATCATTAGCGGTGAGCCAGATCCCATGCGCGATTGTTGTGCGATGAGTAAGAATGCCATGACGCTTTGCAAAGCGGATGACAGATTCACCATAGAACTCTGGTCCGGTGACAGCTTGTGTTCTGGTTTCTAGTAGATGCACATGGATTGGCACATCATACTCTTCCGAGAGTGCGCCAATGCGGTGCATTAAGTCTGGCGTAACGCGTTGGGTAGCTGAAGGTGCCAGGATTGTGGTAATTAATCCGTCCTTTCCGTGCCAGTTGTGGTAGAGGTCACGAAATAGAGTTGCCCAGTCATCGATCGAAAATCCTTCAACGGGTACACTCAATTCCCGTTTAACATCCTCAGGTAATAGATTGTCTAGGTAAGGGATGGTTTGATGCAAGGGCTTGTTGATGGCATGGAGTGATAAACTTGCTCTCAATCCAATATCGAGATAGGCTTGTGCGATCGCTGCAAATGACTCTGGTGAGGTATACGGCAACGAATAAATATCATCCTGAAGTGTGGTTGTACCACTTTTGACAGCCTCTAAAGCCGCGATCGCCGCACACAAATAGTGCATGCGTGGTTCCATCTTCTGATCTGGAGGCAAATACAGCATCCAAATCTCTAATGGCAAGGCTTCATAGCTACACTTTTCCAAAACACCTATCGTTGTGTGCGTGTGGGCATCAACAAACCCTGGAATCAACAGCTGATCCGTCGCATCGATTACCTGATCTGCTGATTCTGTGATAGATGGAGCAATGCAAACAATGCGATCGCCTTCCACCAACACATCAGCAATACGGGGAGTTAGGTCAAGTCTGCCATCTGATTTCAGAGTGAAGGGAAGAACTGTAGCATTCCGAATGAGTACATTGGACATAGATAACCGTCCTCTCTCTATATAAGTGTTGCTATTGGCTTTCGTTGAGATAGCAATTAGCGTAAAAGCTGGTTTTACAGTTCCTTTGGGATACGCCAACCAATTATTGGAACCGCCTCAGCGAAGCGAAGGGCTTTAGCCCGTTAGGACGCCAAAGACGCCAAGGGGAGGATTTCAGGGATCGTTTAGGACTGCTATATTTTACAATCTTCGTCCTATTTTATAGACAGAGTTGTACCTAGTTATACAAAAAGAATATTCTTTGATAACTAGGGGATTGAGCGAGCAAAAGTTTGATTGGTTAAAGTGGTATATCTAATCTCGAACAGTGCAAAGCTTAACCAAGAGGTATTGCTATAAACTCGGCATATAACGTTCTAAAAATTGTTTTGCCCGCTCGGTTTTAGGGTTTCTGAAGAAACTGCGTGGAGCAGCAGCCTCAACAATGTTACCCGCATCCATAAAAATAATTTGGTCAGCCACTTCTTCGGCAAATTTCATTTCATGGGTGGCGATAATCATTGTCATACCCTCATTTGTCAAGGCTTTGATCACGGAAAGCACTTCCCCGACTAACTCCGGATCGAGCGCACTCGTTGGTTCATCAAACAAGATCACCTCTGATTTCATGGCTAGCGCACGAGCAATGGCAACGCGCTGTTTTTGTCCACCTGAAAGCCGAGCCGGATAAACGTCTTTTTTGTTGAGTAGCCCAACTTTAGCAAGTAGTTGCTCGCCTTCATCAATTACTTCGTCTTTAGGGCGCTTTTGCACATGGATCGGCGCTTCAATCACGTTCTCCAACGCAGTCATGTGAGGCCACAGATTGAAATGCTGAAAGACCATGCTGACACGAGTTCGCATCTTCGCCAACTCGGACTCCGTCATGGGGGAATCTTTACCGCGTCTCATTCTACGCCCCATTTGCGTTCCATGAATCAGAACTTCTCCGAAGCTGGGAGGTTCTAACCAATTGATGCAGCGAAGCAAGGTAGACTTTCCCGAACCGCTTGGTCCAAGTAGACATAGTGTTTCACCGGGCATAATTGTTAAATTGATATCGTGCAACACCTCAAATTGTCCAAAACGCTTTTGCAAATGCAGCAATTCCACCGCAGGTATCGTTCTGGTTGCTGTTCTATTATTTAGCATAGATACTCCGATTATTTTCAACTTGTTTGACACCAACCTCAACGGTTAAACATAAGATCCAGTACAAAATTGCCGCAACGAAAAATGACTCAAAGGGAATATAGTAGGTTGACTGAATTGATCGCGCCACAAAGGTCAATTCTCGAATTGTGATGATCGAAAGGAACGCAGAGTCTTTAATCACCTGAATGAACTGATTGCCCAAGACTGGCACCGAAGACAACATCACTTGAGGTAAGATGATTCGTCTCAATAACTGCCACCCGCTGAAGCCATAGGCGCGCCCTGCCTCAATTTGTCCAATAGATAGGCTTTTCCACGCCCCCCGCAAAATTTCTGCCATGTAGGCCGTGTTGTAAACCACGATGGTCACAACAGCTGTTGTCCAACTGTCTAATGTCACTCCTAGAGAAGGCAACCCATAATAGACAAAGTATGCCAACATCAGAAAAGGAACTGCTCTAGCTGCATCAATAAATGCTTGAACCAAGGTACGGGCAACTCCGTCATGCGAGGTTAAGGGAATCAACAGCAGAATGCCGAACAATAGTGATACAACCGTGCCAACGGAACAAATCCAGACCGTGTTCCATAAGCCTTCAAGGAACTTGGGAAACTGCTCAATGATGACGTTAAATTGAATATTCATCCCAACTCATACCTCTGCTGCATCCGATAATCGACTGTTCGCGTTAAGCGAGTCACCGCGAATAAAATAATGATGTAAAGCAACATCGCAATCGCTGTCATCGCTAACGGTTGGAAGTTGCTAGAAGCTAACGTGCTAGCGCGACGCGTCAGATCATCAATGCCAATTACGCCGATTGCTGGACTCGCTTTGATAATGAAGGTGATTTCATTGGCGATCGCGGGTAGGCTTGTTCGCCATACCTGGGGCAAAATGATTCGCGCAAACGCTTGGTTTTCAGTTAACCCATAGGCTTTTGCTGCCTCAACCTGCTCAACTGAAAAGTTCAGAATCGACGCTCGCCAAATCTCGCTAATAAATGCCGAGTGGTTAAGTGCTAAGGCAATGCTACCCGCCAAAAATGCATTCAGGTTGATGCCCAGCATCGGCATTCCAAAATAAAGCCAGAGCACTAGCAGGACTAGCGGCAGACTGCGAATGAAACTAACATAGACTGCAAGCATGGGACTAAGAACAGGAATTCGTTTAACTCTGCCCAGCGCGACAGCTAAACCGAGCGGAATCCCGATCACAACTCCCACTAAAGATGCCGCACAGGTAATCAACAAACCGTAAAACAAATATTCTAGATTTCCCAACGAACTCACCTTCCTTTCAGCAATGTTTAATTTAAGAGACGAGCCTTAGTCTGCCTAGAGGACACCGACTCCTTATGAAACAGGAATTGGTTTATCTCCCGGTAGTCTAGGCTCGTTGGGTAGGTCAAAAGAAACCCCAAGCCATTTCTCTTGTAGTTGCTTCAGGGAGCCGTTTTCCTTCGCTTTAGTAAGTCCATCGTTAAAGACTTTCAGGATGTCTTGCTTACCTTTTTTGACAGCCCATGCGGCGTACACTTTATCGCCTACTTGCTCTTTCAGCACTTCAAACACATCGGGTTTTGCTTTCAAAGTTTGAGTTAGTGCCACCAAGTTGTTGATCACAACATCTACTCGCTTATTTTCTAGATCCTGATAGGCTTCTGCAAAAGCGCCATACTCAGTGGTTTTTGCTTCTGACTTGCCTTCTGATTTCAGTTTGGGATTGATGACTTCAGCAACAATTTTGGCAGTAATGCTGCCTTGCTGCACCCCAATTGTTTTACCTGCCATGTCGGCAACCGAGTTGATTGGATCGCCCTTCCGCTTAATGAAGTAGTTGGTGATATCCGTAGTTGGTATGGTAAAGTCTACGGTTGCCAAGCGCTCTTGTAGAAGTGCAACTGCTGCATTTGTTGCATTATATTTATTAGTTGCAATCCCGGTCAAAATTCCTTGAAAGGGTAAGATTTCTTGCTTCACCTTGAACGGAGCATCTTTGGTTACAAGTTCAAGCAGCTCCTGATTGTAGCCAACATGCTTCCCCTCTTTGAGAAAATCATAGGGCGGATAATCATCTTCTGTGGCCACAACGATTTCTTGAATTCCTCCAGAGGCGTTGTTTGAGGGAGAACAGGCAACGGCAGTGAAGCAAGTCAGGGCTGCCAGCGTGACTAGCACACAAAGTCGAAGTAGATAATTTGACCGTCGAAAAATACGATTCATCGCTAATCCTAGAAATAATCAGTGAATGTTGAGTGTATTCTGACACCATGAGTGTGGTCGAATTAGACGCGATTGAACGGCTTGATTAGCAAGTGCCAAACTGAAGACCAAGTTGCTTCAACCGTTTGCGGTAGGCAATCGACATTTTGTCACAGGGAAAATGAAACTCTTGCTGCAAGTTCAGCGGTAGCTTTTGTGGACGCTGTGACTCGACCATCGGCACATCTTGTGCCATGACTTCATCCTGAAAGGTGCGTAATTCATCGTTTGAGATTTCGGGCGCATAGTTTCGAGCAACACCCAACCATGCGATGCTGCGGGTTTCTTCAACGGGCGTCACGACTAAAAAGATAGAAAATTGCTTGCTGTCTTCTCCTTTGCGAAAACAAGCTGCCAGCGGTCGCACAATTTTGTAGAGGTAAGAGACTGATTTGGCTTCGCCTGTGCCTTCCGGGTTGGGCTGATAGAAGTGAATGTCGCTGGCGCTGATTTCCTCGGCATCTACAACCAAATTGTAGTTTGACACCTCCGGAAACTCTGGATCTCCCAGTAGCCCCTTGTGGGCAAATGGAAAGTGAGCAATATCGACGAAGTTTTCCACGATGCGCGGCGCACTCGCATTGATGTAATAAGGTCCGCACTGAAACGTGATTGCATCAGGCTGCTCCCACTCTGGAAAAACCGGAATCTCTTGTACAGGTTCACCCAAAGTAACCCAGACGAAACCATATTTCTCTTTAACCTTGTAGGCGCGAAGATTTGCAGTCTGAGGAAAAGATGTAATTTTTAAGTCAGCCGGAATGCGAGTGCAGTGTCCTTCTGAGTTGAATGCCATCGCATGATAAGGGCAGACGATCGCGCTGTTGCAGTCGATCCAACCCATCGAGAGCGACACACCCCGATGTGGACAGCGGTCTTGGCAGGCAACAATTTTTTCTTCAGCTCGCCAAAGCGCAATTGTCTCACCTAGTAAATAGACTTGCAGCGGTTGATTGGCTTTAACATGCTCCGCCAAGGCCACGACATGCCAAGCGTTATGAAGAATAGGGTCGTTGATGGGAGGGTCATCTAGCATGGTCACATCCTAAATAGTAAGGTTTTCAAGGGGTCGGCGGAGCTTAGATTCGGAATATTGACGAGCGTCTGTAGAAATGCTTTCAGTGAAGTGTCGAGTTTGTGCTGTGAATCTATGAAATGCAAAGCTTGCAGCTTTTGAAAACAAAAAAGAGCTGTAAGCCTGCTAAATTACTAAAACCTTAATTTCTGAGCTTTAGTCTAAAGAAAGTAGTGATTCAAAAAAGTTATTTATAATACAATTATAATAAACACACTTTTATTTGCTAAAATAGCAACTAAAAAGCCCAAAATTGTTTTTTTTTAGCGCCATGACCCAAGCGAATTCCAGCTTCACTACTCCGTTTGCACTCGATGATCTCGACCGCGATATTATCGGGCTGCTAAAAATTGACGGGCGAATTTCTTTCACTGAGGTTTCCAAACGGCTCAATCTTCCGGAGGCTACAGCACGTTATCGTGTGCAGCGGCTCCTTCAATCTAAAATTGTCAAAATTCACGCTACCCCTAATCCAGATCACCTTGGTACACCGCATGTGGTGATTGTCCAGCTCTTTGTAGAGAACAATAAGATTGATACGGTTGCAGAAGCGCTCGTTGAGATTGAAGAAGTTCAGTTTGTTGCTGTTACTGCCGGACATCACAATATTGTGATTGATGTCTGCTTTGGCACACATGATGAGATGTTGGCCTTCTATGCTAAGCTCCACAAAATTCCTGGTGTTATTCGCTATGAGTCTCAGGTCGTGATGAAGTTGTTGAAGGCGGAGTATAAGTATGTACTGACCTAGTGAAACCTCGGCGATACAACGTCTCAAGCTTCTCATTCAGTTGAAAGTCAGGGAAACTAAACATCCGCTCAAACTTTTTTATTTTTAAGATAAACGCAGCTTAAATCTTTATGAGTTGCTAAATCATTTAAGTAAAAGATTTTAAATATTTTTTACTGATGTAAAATTGCTACAACATTGTGAATTTAGCAAAATAATTAATGATTAGTATCGAAATATACATATTTTTTTGATTCACTGCACCTATTCTGAGAGCAGCGGCATGAGTAAGCAATCAAAAATTTGTCAAGTCAACTTGTAAATGAGCTAAAGCAATGATTGTTGGAGAATAAATCACTTAAGCTTCATGTTTGCTAAAGAACACCTTTTAGCAATTATCTTTTTATTTAATGAATTTGCTTTTGAACTGAATTTTTTGAAAGGGAGTTAGTGTCGTATGCATCCATTGATGATGGGTTCATTGAGTTGGATTGAGTATCAGCAGCGTTTACAAGATGAAGACGCAGTCGTTCTGATTCCTTGTGGCGCATTAGAACAACATGGTCCCCATTTGCCGTTAGGCACTGACGCACTGCTCAGTACATCAATAGCTCAAAACGTAGCTGAACAAATTAATGGCATTGTTGCGCCAACTATCAGCTATGGTTATAAATCCCAGCCCAAGTCCGGCGGCGGGCAACATTTTCCTGGCACCACCAGTTTAGATGGTAATAGCTTGAGTCAACTGATTCGAGATGTCGTTCGTGAACTGGCACGTCAAGGGGCAACCCAAATTGTTTTAGTCAATGGACATTATGAAAATCAGTGGTTTCTCACCGAAGGCATTGAGCTGGCGATACGAGATGTGGGCAGTGCATCAACTCTACGCGTTATGCGGTTGGAATACTGGGATTTCCTAACCCCAGATATTTTAGATAAGGTCTTTCCAGAAGGCTTTCCAGGTTTTGCGCTTGAACATGCTGCTGTGATTGAAACCTCTCTGATGGCGCATTATCACCCCAAATTAGTCAGGCTTGATCTGATTCCTGACGTTTCATCGGCAGAATTTCCGTCCTATGATCTGTTTCCTCAATGTCCAAATTGGGTTCACGCATCTGGCGTACTCTCCTCAGCTAAATCTGCTAGCGCCGAGAAGGGTGAACTAATGGCACGCCATATCGCCGATGGAGTTTCAGCTGCAATCAGGCAAGAATTTCAGGGTAATCCGGTTTCCATCACCGATGGAGTAGCGCTAAATTGCAGGGCATGATTAGCTTGCTTATTACTTTTAGTGATTAGGAATTTCTCATGCAAAATCCCGAATTGATACCGATTCAGCCGATTAGCGGCACGATTTTACCTCGCTATGCGGGCGCTTCAACCTTTGCTCGATTGCCCGAACTTCGAGATGTTCCCCAATGCGATGTCGCAATTGTTGGCATTCCGTTTGATGCAGGCACTAGTTTTCGTCCGGGCGCTCGATTTGGGCCGCAGGCAATTCGCCAAGCCTCCAGGAATCTACGCACACAATATCATCCCGCCTATGACGTTGAGCCATTTATGGTTCAGCAAGTCGCAGATGCCGGGGATATCGCCTGCAACCCATACAATATCAATGAGGCGATCCAGCAAATCGAAACGGCTGCCACAGGGCTGCTCGAACAGACCGGAGCCATCGTGAGCTTGGGCGGAGATCACACGATCGCCTATCCTCTACTCAAGGCGATCAATCAACGCTATGGCCCAGTAGCGTTGGTTCACTTCGATGCCCATCTCGATACCTGGGATACCTACTTTGGTGCGCCCTACACTCACGGCACTCCGTTTCGGCGAGCGGCTGAGGCTGGCTTATTTCTAGATAGCGCTTCAATGCATGTAGGGATTCGCGGTCCGCTTTATAGCCGCAATGATTTGACTAAGGATGAGGAGCTAGGTTTTAAAATTGTACATTGCGATGAGTTTGAAACAATTGGCATCACCGGAGTTGTAGAACGAATTCGTGAACGGGTCGGTGATCATCCACTCTATTTATCTATTGATATCGATGTTCTTGATCCGGCCCATGCTCCAGGTACAGGCACACCCGAACTTGCCGGAATGACCAGCCGCGAGTTGTTAGGCGTGCTGCGCGGACTAGCCGGTCTTTCTGTAATTTCTGCTGATGTAGTAGAAGTAGCTCCTGCCTATGACCATGCCGAGATAACTTCACTCGCGGCGGCAACTGTGACTTACGAGTTAATTAATCTATTAGCTCTTAGCCCAAAGTTAAACCCTCAAGCCCAATTAACTCAGTAGTGCACACACCTATTTTATTTTGGCGCAGCTTCATCCAGCATTGGTGTCAGCCTCAAAAGCCGCCCCTGCGAGCCCCCCCGCTCGTCTTCGAGCAGCCAGAGTGAACCGTCAGGGCCTTGCTCCACCTCGCGGATGCGAGCACCCATGTCCCATCGCTCGACCTCCCGCGCGCGGGTTCCGTCAATAGCAACGCGGATGAGGGCTTCTGAGGACAGGCCGCCGATCAGTGCGCTGCCGCGCCAGGCTGGAAAGGCATCGCCAGTGTAGATCACGAGGCTGGCTGGCGAGATGACTGGGTTCCAGCTAACCTCGGGCGCATTGAACTCGGGACGCGTGCTATGCGCGGGAATTGGGCTGCCATCGTAATGCTGTCCATTCGAGACAGTCGGCCAACCGTAGTTAGAACCCCGCTCAATGCGGTTGAACTCGTCGCCGCCCCTTGGTCCCATTTCGGCACCCCATAGCTGGCCTGTGCTATCGAAGGCTAGCCCAAGTATGTTGCGCTGACCGTAGGACCAGATTTGCGATGCGATTTGGCCGCGATTAGAGAAGGGGTTGTCGGAGGGAACCCCTCCCTCCGGTGTCAGGCGGATGACCTTGCCGAGGTTCTGGTTCAGGTCCTGCGCTACAGTAAATTTGAACCGCTCACCGGAGGTGATGAAAAGGTAGCGGCCATCGGGCGAGAAAGCGAGGCGTTGACTGAAATGATTATTCCCGTCTACCTTGGGCTGCTGCCGCCAAATGACCTTTAAGTCCTGAAGCAACGGCTGCTCGGCCTGTAGGTCAAGCCGCGCACGACCAACTGCGCTACCCGCTGTTCCACCCTTGCCCGGCTCGACCCAGCTCAAGTACACGAGCTGGTTGCGGGCGTAGTCAGGATGCAGCACCACATCGCCAAACCCACCCTGCCCGCCATAAGCCACCTTCGGCACGCCCGCCACGTCCCGGCTCGGCCTGTCCGGCTGCCAGACCTTTAGCGCGCCGCGCTTCTCCGTAATGAGCGCGTAGGGTGTGCCGGGCACGAAGGTCATAGCCCAAGGCTCCTCGAAGTCGGCGATCGCAGTGACCTTGAAGGGCTGACTGCCAGTTGTGGCTATGACCTGCTGAGGGGATTTCAGTGTGGTCTGCGACGCAGTGGGCTGGGTGATGGCAGCATTATTATTCCCTGTGTTACAAGCAAAAACGAGTGCGATGAGTGGCAGGGCGAGAATCGGGCGCATAGATGATCTCCCTCGGAACTTGCTGAATATTCCCCTTCTGTTTTACCTTACCTACGTAACTCCTGCTCACAATTCCTGCTTGGATCGGACTTACCAGTTGTGTTGCAAGAACCGAGGAGGCGGGTTCTCCTCCTCGCTAAACCATGTCAAAATTGGAGGTTGTTCTTTACACATTTGGCTTTACTTGGACATGAATAATCTTTCCATCCTCGTTTTAGGCGCTGGCGAACTCGGCACGGCTGTTCTCCGTAGTTTAGCCAAGCACGTTGACCAGTTTTCCGGCACGGCCTTAACTGTCCTCCTCCGCCCTTCAACAATCACTTCCCACGACCCCAGCAAACAACGCGAGCTCGCCGCGCTCCAGTCCTTAGGCGTCAAATTTCTCCCCGGCGATCTCACCGCCTCCACCACCGACCTCGCTACCCTCTTCAGGAACTTTCACACTGTGATCGGCTGTACTGGCTTCGTTGTTGGAAGTAGCATTCAACTTAAGCTCGCTCGCGCCGTTCTCGAAGCCGACGTGAGGCGCTATATCCCTTGGCAATTTGGTGTTGACTACGACATCATCGGCAGGGGCAGCGTACAGGACCTGTTCGATGAGCAGTTGGACGTACGCGACCTCTTACGCTCGCAGAACCGCACGGAATGGGTCATCGTCTCAACAGGCATGTTTACTAGCTTCCTGTTTGATCCTTCGTTCGGCGTAGTTGACCTGGCACAAAATACCGTGCACGCGCTGGGGAGCTGGGAAACCGCCGTTACCGTCACGACATCCGAGGACATCGGCACCTTGACGGCGGAAATTATTTTTGCCGAACCACGGATCATCAACCGCGTCGTATACACGGCTGGCGATACAGTCACCTACGAGCGCTTGGCGGATATCGTGGACTCTGTTCTAAGTAGGAAGGTGCAGCGGGTGGAATGGAGTGTGCCTCAGTTGAAGGACGAACTGGCAAAAGACCCTGATGATCCCATCAAGAAATACAGGGCGGTGTTCGCAGAAGGCAAAGGGGTCTCATGGGAAGTGGATCAGACGTTCAATGCCCAGCGGAAGATGGAGGTTACGGATGTCGCAAGATGGGCGCAGGAGAATCTAAAATGAGCGTCAACGCTTTGATTCATGCGTGCCTAAAAAGTGAAGATGGTACGGTAGGGAAGCCTTGTCGTTGATGCTCAGAATAGGTCGCCAACCTTGATCACTTGAGATACAGCATTACAGACAATGATTTCAATTTATTGGTTTAGGGCTTTTTGTCTTTTGGGCTAGCCCATTCTTCGCCATTCTCCTGGGCTTCTTGCAGAAATAGAATTGCTAATCTTTTATAGGTACCGGGGCCAACGTATTGAGGGTAGGTATGAGACCTACTGTACACCCATACTAGGTTTTCGCCGTCCAAAACTCGGATGTCTTCAAGTAGACTTCTACATTTGGGTTGCAAAGACTTCGCAGTATTTAAGGCATCAGTCCATCTTTCAAACTCTTGGTAGAAACCACGGGTTATTACTCTAAACATCACTCGTTACTTAGGGTTAATTGCGCGGCGGTTCCGCTCACAAAGATCTGCCAGTGCAATTTGTGTTCCTAAAATTGTACTAACTAAAGCGGTTATTTGTCACCACGTTTGCTGTTGGGAAGGAGCATGGTTAACACAAATTTAAGCGTAGCCAAGTCAAACTCCAAAAAGAGACGGAATAGCTGGTAGATAGGGGATACAAAAGCCGCAGCCCAATAATCGGTTACCCAAAGAGAAGTACCCAAGTACGTAAGGGTTGATAGTGACCGGCAAAAATAGTATCATCCCGTTGCCAGCAAAGTTGAGTGAGGCAGTGGTATGGGAGCTGCATAAGCTTAAGGTACTGACATTTATAACTGAGAGAAAGATGAGTAGGTCACTTAGGAGCAGCGCAGACCCATGACTGCCTCAGCGAGATACTGCTGGAGAAGCACTATAGTTTTAGATAGTTATAAGAAGAACTGAAGGGTTCAATCTATTGTTCTCTACTGAGTTTAGTAATAGCTCAACCGAGAACTATTACCTAGGAACCGACCATACCCGTGTCAATGACTTCCTATTCTCAATAAATAGAAATGTCTAAGGAATTACCGCTAGTTACTGAATCCTCTTTTCTAGTAGAGTCCAGTAGATTAATACTTAGAAAAGTTGGTCAACTCAGAAGATCAGAACAACTTACTCAAGACGAACAACGCGATCGCCGTCAGTTGGAGTTGCAGGTGGAGCAGGCATTCTATCGGGCAGGTAAGGCACTTGCAAAAATTGCGGCAGCTACGACTGTATCGCTCAATACACAAAACGTTTGAGGCTTACTGCAAAGATAGGTTTGGGTTCACTCGCCGCCACGCTAGCCAGTATCAACGCCGGAACCAGGATCTTTTTCTCATTGGGTCGGCATGGCATTGTTCACCGAGCGATCGGGCGAACACATGGACGCAATGAAACACCGCACGTCGCAGTCACGCTGACAGCGCTAGTGGTGTTTCTGGTTCCAACCGTTATGTCAATTAGTTTCAAAACATGCCTTAGCATCCCTCAGAGCTTCTGTATTTAGACAGTTTATAGAAGTTTCTGTCTGCACGTAAACTTTTCTAATCTGAGCCGTAGAGGAACCTTTCCCACACACGCACCCAATATTGAATGTAATCGCAAACACTACTGCAAGAGGCAATCATGATTGAATTGATACAAGTACATGAAACTGATAAAGTTGTTGAAGCTTTGGAAGCAAACCTGTTCTCTTTCTTTACTAACTTCGGTCGTACTCCATCAGGAGAAGTGAATGAAAGTTCCAAGCTGCTCTACTTTGCCACAGGGATTGGATCACTTTTCTATAACGGGGTTTTTCGCGCTCGACTGCAAGAGGAAGAAGTAGAAGGGGTGATCGCAAAGGTGATTGAAAATTTTGCAGCCAAGCCAGTACCTTTTTGCTGGTGGACGAGTAATAGCACACAGCCAGCCAATCTTGGTCAATATCTAGAAGCTCAAGGATTAAAACATCTAAGCGCATATCCGGGCATGGCGCTCGATTTGTCGAATTTATCGAGTCGAGCATGTCCTAGCGAGCTAGAAATTATTCGAGTTGAGGATCGAGCGGCTCTTGAAAGCTGGCTGCGGATTGGTGCGATCGGATTTCATATTCCGATTGAATTGGTTGCAGAACTCTTGCCGCTAGAAGAAAGCTTTGGGTTTGAGTCTGATCGATACACTCGTTATCTTGCCTTGTGGCAGAAAACTCCAGTTGCTACCTCAGCATTATATTTAGATGCTGGAGTCGCCGGAATCTACTTTGTGGCAACGCTACCCGAAGCAAGAGGTAAAGGATTTGCTACACAAGCAGTACAAACCGCTTTAGAGGATGCTCAAAAGCGAGGATACCAAGTTGCTATCCTTCAATCATCTGAGCTGGGAAAAAGTGTATATCAGCGAATCGGCTTTCAAGAATGCTGCCCAATAGAAATCTATTCATGGGAACCCTAGATACAGGACAAAAACTTGCCAACTCCGACATATCCTAATCAACACACTCGATGGCGAATTCCTGTTGTACTCGCCGTCACGGTCCTGATTAATTATTTAGACCGGAATAATCTTGCTCTGGCGATTCCTCGCATCGCTCAAGAGTTTGGGTGGAGCGATCGCGAAGTAGGTTCTAAGGGGGAATTGTTGTTAGCCGCCTTCTTCTTATCCTATGCGCTGTCTAATATGCTGCTGAGTCCTGCTGCTGAGCGGTTCGGTGCTAAACGCAGCGTGATAGCGGCAATTGCCGCCTTCTCACTGGTGACAATTTTGAGTGCGCCTTTAGGATATTCCTTCACGGCTTTGATTGTCTTGCGTCTGCTTTTGGGACTGGGAGAAGGCGTTCATATTCCAATGGCAAGTGCCATTATCAGCCGCTGGTTTCTGCCCGGTGAGCGATCGCGTGCCAATGCAATTTGGGGAAGTGGCATTTTGGTGTCCACCGCGATCGCGCCGAGTAAATGATTATTCCGTTAATTCAGGCTTTGGGTTGGCGTTCGACTTTTGCCGTTTTAGGCATCGGTGGGATGCTGCTCTCGATTCCACTGGTTTACTTTTTGGTGCAAGATCAACCACTTCGCGAGCGTTGGCAAGATACAGCAACTCACGATGATGGCAGAACGCCACTGAGCCACTATCGTCGAGATCCTCGGTTCTGGCTGGCTGTGGTGGGAGGTAGCCTCAATGCCTTTTGTGCGTTCGGTTTACTTAACTGGTTGCCAACCTACTTCAATCGTGCCAAAGGAATTGATTTTGAACAGTTGGGATGGACTCTTGCCCTTGTGTTTACAACAGGAATCGTTGGTATTGTGCTGATGGCTTATTTAGGTGACAAGCTGCAACAGAGAACGCAATTGGCAGGAATTGGTTTTTTGATTGCCGGGGTAATGGTCTATTTTGCCTCGACGACAAATCGATTAGACCTTGTGGTGTTTTATTTTGCGATTGCAGTGTTTTGTCAGAGTGCCTATGGTGCTCAAGAATATGCCATTATTCAACGCATCTTACCGAGCGATCGCGTCGGAACAGGAACAGGACTGTATAACGGTTTGTCGATTTTATTGGGAGGGGTTGGTGGCTCTTTGATTCCAGGGTCAATTGTGGCTGCAACAGGCAGTTTTGATGCGGCTATCCTGAGCATTGTTGTCGGTGCAGGGATGGCATCGGTTGTGATGTTTATACTGGCGCGGATGATTCGATATTGACCACTTGAGTCACACTATTTTTGCCTT
>QQTW01000657.1_pt1 | contig 22292 bp, 19 predicted proteins | sample 1904831 | NCBI WGS metagenome assembly QQTW01 (sample SAMN09435610, study PRJNA476489) | Subsurface metagenome, whole genome shotgun sequencing project. | reverse complement strand
ACTGGGACAGCGCGGCGTCTTCCTGTCGGCGTGAGAAGATCAGACATGATGATCGGATTGAAGTGATTATCATCACACTGCAGAAGTTAGTGACAGATGAGAAGTACTGACTGCGGCGGTGCCTGACTGCAGACATGTAGGAGACAGCGCCGAGATTGCGAGCAGTCACGACAATCGCTGGTGTCACTTCACCTAGGACGAGAGGGATGCTAAAGACGCTTTAAAACCGTAACATGATGTCTGAAAAGAATCGTGTCACTCCGTTTGGGAATCGGTGTTAAACACATGTAGTGAGGATAACACTTCAATAGCTATCTAGCTCGGCCCCGAGGATCTACGACAGGCAAGGATAAGAGAAGTTCCGAAAAAGTTAGACCTACGCCTGTGGACAGCCAGATATGACTACTCTGCTTGTCTAATGGCATATCTCGTAATTAGGGAAGTGTCTATCGTTTCAAAAAGTCAAGATCGTTCCTTGCCTCATAGAACCTATCCTATTAGAATGGTATTCTTATCATTTATGCTCCATTAGTTTCTGATATTTTGATCATGTTTGCCGTCTCTATTTCATGCGTCCTTCTCCACGGGTTTGTGTACTCCTAGGCGACTGCTATAGCCTCTCAAGTGAGTATGAAAGGTAGAATAGGTGAATCGACATGACAAACATCCTTCTTTGTCAGGTATTCACAGGCTGAAAAGAAGACTCACGTAGTCAACGCAGGACCGGTACGTTCTTTGCATCTAGCATTCATCCATGCTTTGTGAAGACGTCTCACTCACTTGCTCACGCCATAAGAGCTCTCAGTTGGCCCCGCATCTTTGTCATCCGTCTTGTTTACGACCTCAAGTAAGCCAGATATCGAAGCAAAATCTGTGGTCGGTTTCGAGGAAGACAATTCCGGAATCTTATGCCCTGTCCATATTTCCCCGAAGTCTCAACGCTCAAAAACAGACGCTCAGTAGCCAATATGGACAAATAGTAAAGATTTCTTGAGAGAGATGCGCAACGCTGAAAGGACGTTTGGAAAAACGGCCATGGATGAGGTTGTATGACGCGCCAAGGCCGGACCAATCAACATTCTCCCGAGGTAAGTCCGTCACCTGGGCATCCCGTGTTGCTGCATAGAATTTCGACCATCACCAACGTCGTTACTGAAGAGCATGGAGTTTCCAAAACGTCCGATAGATTTCTCGGCCCAAAGATCGAAATGCGGCTCGAGATGCACATCAAGTTGTCACCATTCAGCCGTGTCGGCCCCTCTCACTACCGAGTACTCCGTATCCCACTCTCAAACCCGTTCTTTCTCATCACAGTTCCGTACCGTAATCGGTCAAGGTATCGTCAAATGGTTTTATCCTTCAACCTTTTTGTTTTGGCTTCGGCAGATTGGGATGAGGCTCGCATAGCCTGTAGTGCTACAAAACCACTATGGCTATCACCTTCCTAAACTCAAACGGGAGCGACACCGCGCGATCCGGGTGCTACTCGCGCAAGGACAAGAATGGGACAAAAGTAAAAATGGTTGCCTACAACTTCCTTATTCCGTCAAGCAAAAAGCATGTTCTCTGGTATTCCTACAAGACTGTTGCAATCACTCATATCTTATATCTGTAACTTCTACTCCGTACACTCGTTGACGATGTTGGGCGCAAACTCGATCTCGGACAGCCGGATGGATCTTCTCAATCTCGGAATGACAAACGCCAACAACACTTCTCGGGAGGACTTGGAAGACGATGAGAGCAGGATGGCAACGCTTTTCCGGCCGTTGCTTCCAGGTGCCAACAACAGAAGTCTCTTCACACATGTGGAGATCGAACATATCGGCCAGCTTCTCCAAGGCTTAGGGAAGCACGAATGGAGCCGCCGGCCTCGAACTTATGCCATATTGCGAATGATCAACCGCCTTGACAGTATGAAGTTCTTCACTGTAGAAGGTCTCTATGATATCTCACTGCCTTATTCGGACATTACACTTCCACAAGGACTGGACGGTGTTGTGGCGCGATCAAAGTTTCTAGAGCTTCAGTGTCTCGTCTTGGACTCTGATGGTGCCAATCTCGAGAATGGAAAGGGTATGCATGCCCACTTTGACCACGCTGGTGTGCCCACATTGGAGTGTATCAAGGTCCTTGGGAGTGGAGGTTTCGGCAAAGTTGATCATGTCCGGAGTCGACTCAGCCTAAACGAATTTGCTCGAAAGCAGATACCAAGAGGAAGGACTTTCAAGAAAGACAAGGCAGCTGTTGCAGACTTCGAGCGGGAACTGAATGTACTGAAGCGTTTGTCCCACCGTCACCTGGTCAAGTTTCTCGGCAGTTACACCGACCCCAGGTCTGTTGGTATCATCATGACGCCGGTTGCAGATTGCAATCTAGCAGAATACATCCAGTCTCAGCAGCTGCCACTGGCATCGGAAACGGCGAAATGCCTGCGATCCTTCTACGGCTGTCTCACTGCTGCAGTCCTCTACCTACATGAAAGCCAAATCCGGCATAAGGACATTAAGCCAACCAACATCTTGGTACACGGAGACACTCCGCTCTTAACGGACTTTGGTACGTCTCTCGATTGGTCTGAGAAAGAAAGAAGTACAACTCGAGACCGGCCTGATGTCCTGAGCCCGGCATATTGCTCCCCTGAAGTAGCTGCATGGGAACCTCGCAACTCATCATCTGACATATGGTCTCTTGGCTGTGTGTTCTTTGAGATGGCTTCGATCCTTAAAGGGCAATCATTGGAGCAAATGCGAGAGTTCTTCTCCCAGAGCGGGAGCGGCGGAAGGCATATCCGGACTAATCCAGAAGCCACCCAGGCATGGTACCAGAAGTTGATGGTAATCACTAATCCCGAATGTGAGAACAACGGCCCCCTTTTTTGGGCGTTTCAGATGGTTAGGCCTAATGCCAAGGCACGACCCACTGCGTCTGAACTTTATGCTCGGATCACATCATTTAGGGGTGTTCACTCATACTGTGGGCCCTGCTGCGCTTGCGATGATGTGAAATCAGAGTCGTCGGATGATGAGACCTCAATAACAGCCGAATTTGCCGCCTCCATCGATCCATATAAGTTTTCCTCTCAGACCCGGCCTTTGGTGCCCGACGACAGAAACTTGGAAGTAAGCAGTATGCACTCCCGCTCGACTTGGCTCAATGACTGATGGCATGGCAGGCTCCTGATTACTCAAAGAGTCAGGTTCTCGCAGCACGCAACCAAAGTGCATGGGCGTCAATTGACGATAATTCTATTACGCATCCAAATCTCTCCATGCCCCCTCTACCCACACTTTCAGAACGCGGTATTGTGGAGTTTATGGAAGAGCCGAACTTGACAGACGATGGATTACTCACGTTCCTGCAGCACACTCAGACCGTTTTGGAAACCGGACTGTACTCCGTGGAGGCTAATGAGGATGTGAAACAAACAATGAAGCTGTTAGTCGGGCAAAGTACCAATCTCGAAGCTAAACTGCCGGCAAGCAGAACAACTGCTCTACACCTCGCAGTTCAGAAGAATTGGGAAGCACCAGTGAGACAGCTGTTGCAAAAAGGAGCGAATGTGAATGTAAGAGCAGAGGATGGAATGATGCCACTACACTCGGCCGCCGCGAACGGTAACGACCGAATCGTACAGCTTTTAATTGACAATGGCGCCAATGTCGGAGCGCGGGGCCCTAACAGAGACGCCGCAATTCATATGGCTCTCGGAAGGGGCAACACCCGCATTTTTGAAGTGCTGCTTGAGCAGGGTCTCAAGGCGCGAGTAAAGACATATTCATTGGATGACGTACTCGAGGTCGCAGTCAGCAAAAATCAGGTTCAGGCAGTACGACAGTTGGTCAAAAAGGGCGCTCATGTCGAAGCTATAACGAAGGATGGAACCTCGATGCTACACTTGGCGGCAGAGCTGGGCCACAATGACGTAATAGAGGCTTTACTCGACAATGGGGCTGATATCAACGCCAGAACCGGCAAGAAGGAGCATACCGCTCTGTTCGCGGCAATATACACCTTAAAGGTGGCGGCTCCTTTTTCGACGGTGCGACTGCTTGTCGAGAAAGGAGCGAACCTTGAAGCAGGAGACCGGGATGGCACAACACCGCTTGAGATGGCCTTGCGCCACCGTAATCGAGAGATATTAGTGGAGCTGCTAGTCACGCACGGAGTTGCATTCAAGGGCATGTGGGATTGGAGGGACGCTATTATTGCAGCGATAGAAGCTGATGCAGAGCCGATTGTGCAAGTACTGCTTTCACAAGGAGAAGATCTAGAGAAAAGGACAGAGGGCATGGACATGACGGACCTACTTAAGACACCACTGGTGATGGCTATTAAGAGCAGACGTCTCGCCATGGCGGAGCTACTGGCAATGAAGGGCGTCATTTTCAAACGCGGGCAGGTGGGATCGCTCGATTATCGGCCTATTGTTCTTGCTGCATCCAAGCATGGATACGAGGCCCTTTTGCGAGTACTTATCAAGGGAGGAGTGGAGTTTGATCTTGAAGAGGTTGATGACGACGGTTTAACGGCACTGGAACTGGCCCTGAACGCCGGCCATGCTGGTGTGCTAGAGCTGCTTTTGGAGGAGCTGCCAAAGAAGCCAGTCTCAAAGACGTGACAGCTAAAGAAGGTCTGCGCACGAACACGTCTCAGGAGAGCATCGTTGTCACGGCAGGTACGATGGCTTCTTTTGCATGCACTACCACGGTATGTCTTCGCGGAATTGGCTGCAGGTAAAGCCCGTGGAGAACTTCCGATTTGACGCTATCACTACAGCAATGAAATAGTATCTACTGTCTATCTTAGCTTATGTAGGGCAAGCTCTGCTCAGAAGTGTTTATGCATATGTTACAGCGACCGTCTCCAGCCTACTTCGAGCCTAAGTACTCACATTAGCGAAGCCTGGTTGATTTTTTTGTACCTATAATCTGGCATCTTCAAGAGCCCACTGCACTGCGTCGTATACGTCCTCAACTATCGCATTTGGCTCCCAAGAAGGTTTGCCATTTTGATAGACGCCTGTGCGCACCAGGATCGTGCGCCACTTGCTGCTGAAAGGACTTTGATAAGAGTTGCCGCCACGAATATCCGACTCTAGTCATTCGATTAGCTTCCGCTTTCCCCGCTCAAAGGGGAACATTAGTCACATACCAGGGTTATCGCCAACCATGTAGACCGTTTTCAGAGACTCAGCCGGGTCAAGAGGATACAGAGTTGCACGATGGGCGCGCAGCTTCTTTTCAGCAAACTCATACGTCTTATAGAATGGCTTGCCGACTATCTCCTTCTGAAGTTGAACACCCAATCCCTCGCCTCCGGTCACCGCGGTCCAGAGTCCTTCGAAAGCAGCCCGGAAACCTCCCTGTCCTAACCTCGGCAAGTGATACTTTGCAGCCCACCACAAGTCCGGATTTGAATAGTAAAGAGGAGGCTGCGCATCTTGTTGATACCCGCGGTTTGGAAGACTTTCGTCGTTGTTGAGAGGAGATATAGTACCTAGAACACCGCGGGATGATAGGAGGGTATCCAATATTATCGTAGCGTCAAGACCCCAGTCCCTAGGGTCGTTGTAGACGAATATGGCGTCAATCTTCAAGCTCAAAGAGGGATCAGAAGGGTGAATGGGTCGCGGTAGTGGCCTGGCAAACTGGGCATAATAATCTCGAAAGACGTTTGCCATAGGCCAGATTTCCGGGTGCGCAGTGTACACGTCCCCCGGCGTGACCACGGTCTTGAAGCCGTACCTGAAGTGGTGATTTTAGCACGAGACACTGGCTGAGGGATGCATGGCTTTTTCACTCTAGCGCGACCCGTCGACATTTGTCCTCAACTCCTCCTACCACCAGCACCACCTTATCTTTCAAGTGGTCCAGATCCGCGAAGGGCGTGTGACTCTGTACGATCATGTCGACGTCCAGCTGCACATTCAACTTTTGACTGAGCTCGGCCACGCGTTCCGTCTCATGCCTGCCACCACCATTGGTAAGCGTTATGAACGGTATCCTGCGATCCTGGAGATAGCGGAGAGCCTTGTGTGCCCTGGGAAGAGGGTCGTGGCTCCGAAGGAGAACACCATCTATGCTGGGTGCTCGGTGGTGAGCACAGAACAGCTCATATTCTCTTTGACCGTATCTTACTCAAACGCAAAGGCAAAGTTCGGCACCAATCCTTCGGAGGCTGTAGATGTCCGCAGCGAGCGCGATTGCACAAAGCAAGAGTCCCACCCAAGAAGCCAACCTCTGCCAAGCTCTTTTCTAGATTGAAAGGCTGACCTGGAGACGATGGTAGCCAAACTCCTCATCCGGGACACCATTGCTGTGTTATCATTGGGGCCAAGGCTATGTCTTTCAGTCTACCCTGATCACGATGATGGAAACGTGGGCGTTATGATATGCCAGTACCAGCGCTAAGTCTTTTGTGCAGACTTCACTTCTAGCATGATGAGACAGACCTTTGGCGATGAACCGAATTCATGTTTTCGTGGGGTTTCGAGACCAATTTGACGCACCCGTGCCACCGAATCGAGCTAGTGCCAAGGCAACCTCAACACCTATCGAACCTCAGCAAATCTTGGAAGTAATGCCATTGCTATAAAATTTTATGAGCAAGGCCTTTTCCCACATACGGCCATAGATCAAAGAACACTGGCGATCCCGTCCGCTCTCGCTTACATAAGCTTTGAATCGGTGGATTAGTAGTCAAGTGGGTGACCATTGGCGAATACCCGCTGCTGTATGTTTTTGGTTAATTTCTCCTTTTTGCGTGGCCATTATTACGACGTATAGTGGTGTAAAGTTTAGTAGGTGCTCTCTACAAGAGGGAGGGGACATTTCTCCCATGGCCATCATCGACATGAACACGTGTGATGAGATCACTGGTGATGAATCAGCTTTAACCATCTCAAAGGAAACCACAGAGCGGCAACTGCTTCAAACTGAACAATAACGTATGTCATACACTTTTGCTGCTCCTCCTGCGTAAAGAGCTGGGGCAATCTTCTTATGTCCACGTTAGAACCCGAGGCATCATGGTCAAAGTTCAGCCTAGAAACCTCCGCGAGCCAGTTTACCTGCCGAATGAGTTACTCAAACAGATCATCCTCTACGTTGCGATATCAGAGCAGTATCAAGAAACACTCTACTCAGCCTGCCTGGTGTCGCGGCAGTGGTACAGTGTGGCGATTGGGAAACTCTATGACTCGCCATACTTGTACGGGTCAAAATTCTTCTCTTTCGTCAACAGCATTGCTCCACCAACAGTACGGCCTGGCCGGCCTGGCGGCCTCGGCGGACTCGTCCGGACTCTAGATTTGAGCCAACTTATTCACCAGAGCACCAGAAGCTTGACGGCGAAGCTGATCGGTAGAACCAAATCTCATTTAGAATCATTCACGGCACCGCAGACATCCTTTGCGGTAAATGCCTTTCCGGCTCTAACGAAATGCAGCAACCTTCGAAAGTTGGATCTCTCTCTCGCCTCTGGGGTGATCTCAGCCTATGATTGTCTACATCTCATGGACAAGCTTCCAGAGCTTGAAGAATTTAGCTTTCCCAAAGAGTGCGTTGGTGGGCGCCGCCCATATGATCGACCTAAGCAAGCTTCGAAATTGAAGACGCTTCGCCTGCGGCAAATGGGCTTGGAGACCTTTGCTTTTCTCCAACGCGCCTGGTCTCAAAACCCCCCGCCGATTGTCAATCTTTCTCTTACGGACATACATGGACCCCAGTTGCCGATTCGCCACGCCAGAGACTTGGTCGACATCCTTTCGACTCGCCTTTGCGACCTGACTGTTAGTATCCGCATCCAAACAGATGATGTCATGATAGCCTGGGATAGTCTGTTGAGAACCTGTCAACGGCTAGAACGACTCACAATTCCCGCAAGCTTAATAGGGCCGCGATTCTTCTCATGCCCTCCTGATGCCCTGTCCGAACATCCGCTGGAAGTGATCAGTGTGACGCCATCGCGTCCGTCGGAATGCCTTCCTCGAGCAACACACTTGCGAATCGATGCACCTTATGGCGGTTATTTTAATAATGTCAAGGCAGTGCGATTATCAGTGGCATTTGGGCACAGTCTTGCTGCTTTGAAGAGTTTGTTGAGGCTAAGAGCAGAATTCCGCTTTGGGCTGATAGAATATAAGGGAAAACTGCGCAACGCAGGGTCGACGTCTAATCTTGAAGACCTAAAGCAAGCGGAGCAGCGAGATGCTATTCAGGTGTGCTTTGTCTAGGTTTTTCTCATCTCAGCGCAACTATCACTCTATTCCTCAAGTCCCGAGGGTTTTGGAATTGTCTTCACGGCGCTCACGTGGCAGAACTCCCGCAACTGATCAGTGTCATCACAACCAATGCATGAAAGAGGCTCGTGTGACGTCTACACTGTGTTGATTGATGAAATATGCTTTCATTGCACCGATTCGGTGCATCACAATGCCGGCGAGTCTAGGTTGCACAAGTTGTTTCGCCTGCTTCAGTGCTCTCATTCGGCGTTCCACGCTCGCATTTCATGCTTCTCTGGCGGTAAACCCGAGTCATGACCAAACTGGTAGCCCTCGTAACCGCCGCCGCCAATGCGAGGAGTTGAGATTCGGGTAGAGCGTGCTACTCGGCACAGCAGCCGGAGACTTCTCACGCGTGGGAGTCGTCTGTGTTCATCATACGTCCCACAATTTGAGGCTCTTGATGGGCAGAAAGTGTTGAACGTATGCTACCCTTGTGCTAGACACTCAGGATAGACGTCGAATATCACTCTATGATGTAGCCATATGCATTCTATGCAATGTGGTAAAGTCTTCTATCCAGGGTCCAGTCATGACTCGCAGCAAGTGCCTCTCTCAAAGATTAATTATTGCTAACTCGGCGGATGTAGAGGCTAACTGGTGTTTATTGTGTCTTTGTCTCTTTGTAAGATACAAACAACATTCAAAAGGAGCTTTTGGTCTAGATCTAGGCCTAAGCTGGTTAGCTCCGAACATCCCATCTCCTGGAAGCTCCCGAGGTCATCACCATTCAACCTGAGCGCTTCCTCTCTTTGCCCCTCACGCAATCGCGTCGACCCGAACCGCCCCTCCGGGGGTAGCATCGCCACGCTTCTTGTCATCTGGCATCTCTTGCAATACAGTCACTGCCGCGCAGCCCCATGTGCGCGTTCTGTGTCGATTGCGAACCATAGGCGGCAGCTCGTTCCCTTTGGCTGGCGTGTGCCGGCCAAACGTCATGTCGACAACTCATCCGCCCAACAACGCCAAATCAGTTGGCAGTACAAGTCAAGCATCGCCCGTATCATCACCCACCGGTCCCTCTGTCGCTGGCGATAACCACGGTCAGCGCAGAAGTGGTGGCTCTGGCAGCTTCGGAGCTGGCGCTTCGTCCCGTGCTTCGCCGTCCCCGCGGAACTCGCAGGCAGCTCGAAAGCAGCATAAACCGTCAAAGCGATTCAGGCTCGCGGATGAGGATGCTATTGCGGAGTCCGTAAGTACTGCTTGCCCACTCATTTGCATGCCTCGCCGATCCTAATCCGCTATGCCAGGCCGCCATGCGTTCGACCAGTAGCCGCAAAGGCCAAACATCGATCACGCATCTGATGAACTTCACCCTTCCACCAAGACCACAAAACCACCTTTTCAATCAGACTCATGGTCGGAATGGACGCAGAAACCCCTCGTGGGGTATCGGATCAGGCTATCATGCAGTTGATAAAGCAAGGTAAATTATATACGAGATTACAATGAGCCCTGTCTAACAAGACAAGATACGTTCATGCCAACAATCGCTTCATCGTTGACCCGAGAGCGGACTATGGCGCCCAAAGTGTGGACGCTGACGTCCATATTGAGTGGGAAAACATCCTACAAATCCTCGTCTCGCCTCAGTCCCAGGCAGTCCTATCTTCGCAGTCACAACCTCTCCACGCTTCTGAGTCTCGACTTGTCGTTTGTCCGATCTGTCTGCAAGCACCTGTTGCTCCGCGAATGACCAAATGTGGCCATATCTTCTGTTTGCCGTGTCTCATCGCTTATATGAACATGCATGTTGACGGAGAAGCCACCCACACGCCTGAGAGGCGGGCCAGGTGGAAGAAGTGCCCGGTCTGCGTCGACTCCATCTACGTTTCAGACGTCAAACCTGTGAGGTGGTATACCGGACAACAGGGTCAAGCGCCCATTCCCGGAGAGGACGTTGTGCTGCGATTGGTTATGCGGCGCGCCGAAAGTACGCTCGCCCTTCCAAAGGACGGAAGTGGTATCTCCTGGAAAGATGGTGATATTCCATGGCACTTTGCAGCCGAGGTCATGGACTATGCACGTATAATGAAGGGTAGCGAGAGCTATATGGTGGACCAGTTTACGAAGGAAGTTCAAGATGTCCAGAAACGCGAAAAGGAAGACGAGTTGCTCTATGGAGACGGTGACGAATGGACCCGGAAAGCAGTCAGAATGATACGGGAGTCCACGGAAGGGCTCAAAGGAATCGGCGATCCTCAAAGCTCACTGTCAGATGGCACTGCTCGCTTCCGGGCTAAACAGCCTCTCGAAATAAATGACTCGAGCGAGATTGTGCCGGACATGTATTTGCTCCAGCACTCTATCAAATCGGGCCAGAGCTCTTCAAATGGCGTTGTGACGCCTCAAACGTCGATTTCTGGAACAAACTCCACAGAGGACATGTCGATTGCAGGATTACGCCATGCGTCTCGCCACGAAGCTGAACCGGTCAATCGTCCTTCTCCAAAACAACAATCTCCAACCACCAGCGCTCTTGCCACTTCGTTGGCAGAATATCGGAACCGCCAGGCTTTTGAAGTGCAACCTTCCGAGTATTACTTCTACCAGGCACTCCCGCATTACTATCTCTCATCGCTCGACATTCGCATCTTGAAAGCCGCTTTTGGAGATTACTCATCCTTCCCGTCCACGATTCTGCCGAGGGTTGAGCGCGTCTCCCCGGATCATCAAGTTGACGATACGCTCCGGAAGCGGATGAAGTACTTGGGTCACCTTCCGTATGGCTGCGAAGTCAGTTTTCTGGAATGCGACTGGACCGATACCGTAGACCCGGATATACTCGCGCGTTTCAACACAGAGATAGAGCGGAGAAGGAAAAGGAATTCGGATAAGGAGGCGAGGGAAGAGAAGGAGCGTATAAAAGCAGAAAAGGAAGAGGACGAACGGTATGCAGCTGCGAGGCGAAAACGGCTCGGCCCCGTAGTGGCGGATCGCTTCAAGGCAGAGGACTTTCAACCGTTGGTCTCTGCATCCATATTGAGTCCTGCCGCGTCTAGGGACGAGGAAAACTCGTCCGCATCACCACCCTGGCCGCAACATCGCGGACAAGGTTCAGCTTTTGCTTCGCTTGCATCACCCTCGACAAGCCCATCGACGTCTCGGACGGTGTGGGGAACGGCAGCGATTCCTCCCACGTCGCCACCGCAGCAGGCATTACCCGAGCCTGAACCTGGGACAATGGACGACGGGTGGCTACAGGACTGGGAGCGAGATCTGCTGCAGGAAGACAGCTTGGTTGCGCAGGTGCAGGCTACCTCGCTCGGAGGGCCGCCTGTGAGCGCAAGCACGTCAAGCAACTCAAAGAAAAAGAAGAACAAGAAGATCACGCTCATGACGACCAACGGCCGCCGAGGCGCTTAGGGAAATGCCCGCCCAATGTCTTTGTAATATGGCTGAGTGCTTGCGTCTTGGCACCAGATCTTCAAGCACTGGACTATACAGTTCTCGTCATGTGGGATCTCCAGAATTTTAGCATTAAGTGCCTGAACTGGCGTCTTGCCGAGCTACTTCTTCCGCGTCCAAGTCCCCAAGGGGCCGCGTTGAAGTGATCAATTGATTGTGGAGGGCTCTGTCTCGTAGTGGAGTTACCACCCATTCCACAGTTTAATTGGTAGACACGAGCTAGCGCGTTATGGCGTAAATTTCCCATAAGCGGTATTACAACAGACGGTGCCTTTCGCCCCCGGCCCCCGGGCCTCATTTAACTTTTGGTATGTGATCCCGAGGTCCGGTAAAGTTCAAGAGCCTCTTTGTGCTGTGGCAATTGCCCCTTGCTATCATACGAAGTGAAGCAAACTGCGCCTGATTGAGGCCTGCATGCGCAGTTCTCTATCATAACATGACCGTCACGCGATCGCAGACGGGGGTCACTCCGAGGTATGAATAGCAATGCTTACCTGTAGTCTATAGAGAAACAGTAGTGACCTCTTTCATAGGAAGACCGAGCATCCGGGCTATGTTGAGACTCCTGCAAGACGGCGCCGGCCGCGAAACTCAGTTTTCCCCGAGTCCTCTGGTGACGAATCTAGGCCACACGCGCGTCTGAGTGTGCCTATCGACGACGTGAAGATTCAGCGACACGATAGCGTTGTCGATGGCGGTGCAGGAGAAGCGAAACGGGCCAATGGCGCACCAATCCAGGAACAAGACAATCAGGCGGAGGCCAAGTTGGTGCCGGACCATCGAGTCGACAGCGATGCCCACTTCGAGTTCGGCGGCTCATTGGGAGTCTCGATGCTGATGATTGGGTTCCCGCTGCTCATGTACTACATGTGGATTGGGCAGGCATACTACAATGGAGGCTTCCCCGTCCCGGCCAAGGGACAATCAGCGACAGAGTTCGCAAGGCACATGGCGCATCTTGTCTATGAAGGCGCATTTCCCAGCGTCAAGGCCTGGACCATCTACTGGGTGTTTTTCGTCTTCGAGGCGATCTGCTACCTTTACATGCCCGGCATATACGTCAAAGGAAAGCCGTTGCCGCATCTCGGCGGCAAGCAGCTGGACTACTACTGCTCGGGCGTGCCGTCCTTCTATCTCACGATTGGCATAGCTCTCGCGCTGCATGTCTCGGGCGTCTTCAAGCTCTACACGCTGATTGACGAGTTCGGGCCGATCATGTCGGTCGCCATCATATCTGGTGTCGTGGTGTCGTTCATCGCTTATTTCTCTGCCCTGGCGCGCGGAGCACAACACCGCATGACCGGTTTTCATGTGTACGACTTCTTCATGGGCGCTGAGCTCAACCCGCGCATGTTTGGTTTGTTGGATTTCAAGATGTTCTTTGAGGTCCGACTGCCGTGGTTCATATTGTTCTTGATTTCCCTTGGAACTGCAGCGCGTCAGTACGAGCAACATGGATATGTCTCTGGTGAAGTCGGGTTCATGCTAATGGCGCATTATCTCTACACAAATGCGTGCAGCAAAGGGGAGGAGCTGATTACGCAAACTTGGTAAGACTTCTTGGCTCAGTTCGTCGCATGCACCGCTGGACCTTGCTGACATGATTTCTCAAGGGACATGTACTACGAAAAATTGGGATTCATGCTCATCTTCTGGAACATGGCGGGTGTGCCCTTGAGTTACTGCCACTGTGTCATTTACCTTGCGAACCACGACCCTTCCGAATACCGTTGGAACCGCTACGCCCTTGGTCTTTTTTACATCTCCTACCTTTTCGTCTATTGGGTTTGGGACACGTGCAACAGCCAGAAGAACATGTTTCGGGCACAGGAGCGCGGCGTTGCAGTTTATCGGAACGCCTTTCCGCAGCTGCCTTGGAAATACGTCAAGAATCCAAAGGCTATTCGCACCAAAGCAGGAGACTCTTTGCTTTGCGATGGTTGGTGTAAGTTTTTGCCTCTGCTCGAACGCGTCTTCGTTGTGACTCAGGCGTCTCCCATACTGACAACACATAACAGATGGCAAGGCTCGCAAGTTACATTACACATGCGACCTCTATTTTGCATTAAGTTGGGGTCTGATCACAGGCTTCAAATCACCGTTTCCCTGGTTTTATCCGGTGTTCTTCTTCGCCATGATTCTGCATCGAGCATCGAGGGATATACAACGCTGCCGTGCAAAGTACGGAGAGGATTGGGACGAATACACTAGAAGAGTACCGTGGCTATTCATACCAGTAAGTACTTGCTGCCACAGTTTACCGCGGCTGTAAAGATGTTGATGCTGACGAAATCCTTCCAGTATGTGTTCTAGTATCCATGGATGTTTTGTTAATGTGATGCACCCGGATTGGTGGGTTCACACACTGTATTGAGGTAGGACACTTCTGTATCGCGGGTGGAAGACAGGTTCTTGTGCCTGAGGAGCCAGGGACTCTAGATTTAGAGGCGATTTGCCGTGTATGGTGGACCGTTAGAAGTAATCATTAATAATCACATGTACCTAGACAAGTTTATTGCAGCAAATGCAGAGCCTCTGCAATCCGTTTTGCGATTCGCAGTGGTGTCAGGTTTCAAGCCAGGGCATAGATGCCTGTTGTGATTTCAAGGATTATCTAGACGCAAAGAAACCTCCCCTCACTGGATTACCGATGCAAATCGATCGAGCCCCGGATCTGTGTCTCGCCGCATGTTCTTGGTCTTGGATGATACACGCATATAGCCTTCGGTTGATCTCATCGTTCATATGTCCCCGCTCATGACTTCTCTTTCGGCTTCACGTTCCGGTTTTTCGGATGCCTCGGATCGTCCCTCCATTGTTCGCCTGTTGTTGATGAACGATCGTCAGCTTTCCGGGACAAGCAATTGGTCGAAACGTTGACGACAAAGAGAGAAGTTGAGGCTTTCAATCGGAAAGCAACCAGAAGGAGGAGACTGTATACTGACTGTCCATCATCGCGTTCTGGATAGCACCGATTCCGTACAAGACGATGCCAGCTAGTGGAGACATATCATTAGCCAGCTGCTGTATACTTCCGCTGGTTACTTTCGGAGCTGTTGCAGAAATCGTGCCTAATGTCAATGGCAGAGCTTACCGGCAAAGATGAAAGGAGCCATGGGTCGCACTAAGAGAGCAATCAGTGATTAGGAATCAGCTGCTTCATTGCATATCTAACGTACAGATAGGCGTTGGCCACTTCCTGCCGAGGATGCCCATGGTTTATCAAGGAAAAGTATTTCGAGATATGGGGAATTGCTTTGTTGCTGATGGAGTTTGTGACACAGGCGTTGAGAGATGTGACGGATGAGGATGTGGTCTTCCCTCAAGTGCTGGGCAGAGCTTGGCATTCAGTTGTCGTACGAGTACGCGAATCTTGGTAGACTCTTGGCGCCTACGAGATACCGTATACACTCGAATAATTCATCTTTATCCTGCCACGCACGTGATGCGATAATACCTTGGATACACTTCTCACCGCGGCCTCGAGGCATGGATTTATACTTGCAGAATTACTCCGTACTCCGCTACATATATAGGCTTAGTGGCAGCTTATAAAGGCCTAGTGGACGGGATGGCGGCGCCATGGGGTCGCTAATTATAAATGAATTATTCGAGTGTATACGGTATCTTGACATACTACCGCCCCATTTCTTTGATCAACAACACTATTAGCCCAACTCTACTGTAGTGACTTCCAAACTAATAACCCCACCAAAGTCCATCAAGTCGTTCCACTACTGTGTATAGGGATCACGTGGTTTGCAAATTAAATGGCCACGCAAAACTAGCAAGTACAAATCACCACCCAAATTAATACAAGCCAGAATGCTTCATCGCGCAGTAATACTTCTAGATATACCTGAAGGAGCTCGCCAGATCATAATAAGACATCTATATGTTCTCGGCTTTAAGCTATTATTGAGTTGAGTCTATGTTCATAGACAATGCCTTTCTCTATCCACGATCCCTACTACTTCCCATATATCGCACCCTAAAGGTTCATCTTTTATCAATCAGGCTTGTTAGAAAGCTTATTAAATACTTGATAATGCTCTAGAATGTTAGAGTAAAATACTAGGGTAGCTATATCAAATATCTGGCTGTACTGGCGATATAATATTTAATGGTGATGATTTTGCGTGGCCACTTTTTTTGCAAACCACGTGGGGATCTACACCACACCTGCTCTTCTACCGCGTCAGCAAAAACCTCATATACACGGCGTGCGAATACTAATGACCTTCCTATCAAGTCCGGAGGTACTGTGCGCAACCTGGAAATTTGGGAAGCAGCCTAGTGCCTACTATTACGGGGTTAGCCTGTAGTCTGGGTGAAATGTAGTAAGTTAAACTTTTACGATAGTTCCGTTCACTAAAATAGGAAGTTCATGAAGCAATTATTATCGGACCGATTTGGACTATATATTCGTTATCAAGGCCGACATTCTGGCTAAAGAAATTGTGTGACGGCAACCATGGGATCCCGTCTTTTAAAATTGACTATTATCGCAATAGCTTCGTTCACAGGAGGCTTACGCGCTCTGACACACTCTTTTGAGATCCGACAGTCTCAGCAACCTGCTACTTGTACTTATAAAACCACCAAGTTCAAACACTATCCGACTGGTGGTACAAACCATGACTATGTTTTTTCAATCTACTTACCTGGAACTGCGTGGGTGCAAGTGTGCACTGAAGCTGCTATGAATCCGTTATTGGAAGCTGTCAAGTCCAGGTGTCATGAGATATGGGGTCGGCAGGGTGTGCATAAGTTTATTCGAAACCCACATAAAGCTGTGCTAGAAGAGGGCCAGTGTCACGTTAGCATAACAGTCCGAGTAATGCGGCCAAAAGAGGATTATGGTTTCCCAATCTTTGAGGATGATTGCATTTGGGATCGAAAGCCAGATTTCCCATCAATTGGACTCGACCCTGAAAACTTCCCGTGGCCTTCAATGTGCTTTAATGCTGAGGTAGGTATCTAGCCTAGATATTTCCTGCTGGCTGTTCGCGCAGCTGACGATCAGACTTTAGATACCCGAACCGGCGCCGAAACCAAAAGATAGCAACTACACGCCTGAGCATGACCAGCTTCTAATAGAGCTAGCAGAAAATGGCCTGTCTTGGAAGCAAATTGCCGCCAATCACTTCCCAGGATGGAATACTGTCGCGTTAAAGGAACGGTATGAGTTCCTCCTAAAGGAGAGGGCCGGACCACTTGAACCGGGGCCGAAAGGGCCACGCTGCACTTACGCCAGGTCAAAGATTGCAACCGAGGGTTACGTCGTGGAGCTGACACTGGACCAGAGCTGGCAACACTTGTGCCTGGAAAGACACAACTTCAAAAAGATGCTGTGGGCAGGCCATGATGACTTCGAAATAATGACGGTCGCAGGTCCTATGTGGATCGAGGAGTGGGATACTTGCTACTTCAAATATCGTCTCCGAGCAAAGTCTAGTGCGCAGATTGCTGAGCCACGGCCTGAGCCTCTAGGAGACCTTGATCGTTCTCTCCACTGCCTAGCAGAGCAGTTCGACCTCACTCCTGTGGAGAAATGCGTCGAAGTCCCTCTGTACAAGAAAACGCTCACAAAAGCTCTGAATGGTACGCACTTTTATCATCCGACGCCGACGCATTACATACTGACGTCTGAATAGACTACATCCGAGCCCAATCACGTCGACCGATGCCGCACCTCATCCGGCTTGAAGACCGACTACCCTGAATGAGCTCTGAAAGCGTGGCCGTAAGAAGCGTTGCACGCGGGTCGGCAGAGAGGGTGCTGCAAATCACAAGATAATTATAGGGTCTTCGATGGTGGTGCGTAAGAGGTGACCATTCACTGGAGAACACAAGGGCCTGTTTACTTCGTATCTGGCCAGATCAGAAGTTGGCCAGAGTCATGCGAGACGAGGCCGGTTTGATTTTACTATTACCAGCCAGCAGTCGCGTGGGGCCCACTTCTTGGGTAGTCTTTGGTCGAAATATTGAACTCCCTCGCAATTCCCCCCCGGGTTATTAGCCCTGTATCGCCCGTTTCTTACCAAAATTACCCCCGGCTCAACTTCGGCTCTGCCTCTGCTTTTAGGCTTCTCTAACGTTAACCCAAGTCGTTGCATCGTTCAGAGAGTAAGAGCAGTGGCGATTTGCATGACTTTCATGTATTTATTCGTTGCTCCCGTGTCCGAGTCTATGAGGTTTACGAATATACCGCAGATTCCGTCTGCATTGCTTGCGCAAATATAGTGCTTGTGACAATGTTAACAGGTCCGTGATCACCTGTAGGTATCCAGGAAGGGGGCTATGCTCCTTGCTTTCCTTTTTCTATGTACAAAATATATATGGAGTAGAACTGCCATCTAACATGTCTCAGGTGATGTGAGGAGCTCGCGAATCTTAAAGCAGCAGCATTTCCCCACAGCTTGACCTGTCGGTGATCCTCCGTTATCTCCTGCTGCGGTACCGCCAATACCTGACCTCCACCCCCAATGCCAACCATAATCGACCTCAAAACAGTCCTCTCTCTCACACGCCTTTACACCACCACTCAAACGCCGTGTACGCTCAATGGAGGCCCGCGTTGCTTCTCACATGGCGGTAACCGAGCCAAAAGGGCCGAGTTCGCAAGGGTTTCAATCTTCAAGCAACGGAAGTCAGAGCGGCATACTAAATCCACAGAAAAGCTAAGGTCGGGCCTCGCCGTTCTACCTACCGAGGTTCTGCAGAAGATAGTAGGGCATCTTCCATTAGAAGCGCAAGCCTGCCTGATTCTCACTTGCCGCATCATCCTTGCTATCGTTGGCACGCGACCTTGGGAAGAGCTTCGCCTTGGCCTCCACCGACACTCTAGGCTCGAATTCCTGAAACTATGGGTGCAGGACTTCGAAGGCTTCTACGCCTGCGCCCCTTGCAACATTGCCCATGGAAGGGTGGACTTACCATTTTCTAGGCGAAATGCAGCCGTAAATCTGTGGCGAGGACTAGTTCATCACAGGAACATGTTTAACTTGTTCAAGCACAAGAAACCGCCGTCACAGCGTCAAGGTCAACCCTGGGGCACGTTCAGTCTGTTCCAACAAACCGGTTCATATCAATATCATATGACAAGGGGTCAGGTGCTTGAATTTGCAGCAGGAGGACGGTCTTCGAAAATATGCCGCAACAGATTGTGTTGCAGCGGAGTGATCTACCCCAAATCTAATGCAGCATTGGAGAACATTCTTCAACCCATGCATTATGCCGTGCGGCCGATGGTCGAGCCCTACGGCAGGTTCTTCCTACATTTCATCTTCATCTGGCGGGATTTCTGCGCTGCGAGCTCGCAGTCTCCGTTGTCTACGGTTGAACGCGCTCGCGATTTCTTGGCCGCAATGTCCTTCAAATTCTGTCTTCATCAGCTGACTTGGGACACTCTGGCCCTCTCCGTACACAAGCTCTTCTTCGAAAAAGCGGCATTTGCGGCCAATTCGAAAGCGGTGAACTGCGAGTATTGCGCAACGTTCGCTATAGTGCAAAAATTCGAAGTGGTCAACCATCCAAATGGGCCTCATTGGGATCTTGTGTTACGCGTGTGGCAGAACTTTGGTGACCACCCAGGCCCCCGGATGTCCCCTATGGAGCAGTCGGGCATCCCGCACAAGCTAGTAATAGTACCTGGTTGCGTTCGGCCGTTGGAAAAGCTGGACTACTTGGCCTGTCCACCTGAAGAACCCCATCAGCTTCTTGATCTGACGTAACCAAATACAAAGCTTCAAGTCAGAACAGATCAAAGAGACCGCAACAGAGACTTCTTGATTTCGGCGCGTGCGTGAGAAAGTCGCAACCCACGAAGAAATTGTGGGGTACTGGGACGAGGCGGCGTGCAATTCCTGGTCAGGCTTCCAGTTGTTGCGACTTTCACAAGATCATGACTTATACTACCGGCCTCGGCCTCCTATCAATGCATACTTGTTCATCGAGGGATGACCCTCTGTCTCGAGGTTGCAAGCTCATACAAACAGATCACGGATCAACCAAGAATCGTACCCACGTTGCCCAGGTGGTCCGGCGCCGGGTCAACAGCCCTTGAGGAGCCATGTTCGAAAACGCTGTCAGCCGCGTCTGGCTCGGCGTGCACTAAAACCTTGACGCTTTCGCGGCCTAAGACGCCACCGCCGCGCCGGATGCCGAACACGAAGGAGCAGCATCAGCAGCAGAATCAGCACCACCAGCGCCGCTCCACGGCCACGGGGGTAGTACAGTAACCAACCACGAGAAACTGGCCACCATCCGATAGATTGCTGTGCGGCCGCGTGGAAATCGACCTAGCCAGCTGCTGCCGTTTAATGGCTGTGCCGCTAGGCATTGGAATCGCAATGACGTGGTTGGCGGTAACTTGAGCCTGACTCCGAGTCAGTTCCAGCCGTGAAGCCTCAGCCTGCCACGGTGAAGGGAGCAGATATCTGGTGAGGAGGTTGTTGTTCTTGAACCGTGGGGGTGAGGCCTTTTCTATTATGTAGTATTACCTTGACCACGAAACTCGCCGAACATACTTTTCTGATAAGGCGCTCCACACTTCGGAGCGTTGGTATGTATCACTGCCAGACAAATTCGAGCATGTACGGATTGGGAGGGCAGGCAGTCGGCATTCGCGCAGCAGATCTCCACTGGCGCCTTGTCTGAGTGTCTGACAGCACACTAGTCTAGACGGACCAGTTACTCGGCCACCCAGACAAATTCGTCCAGCGACATGGACTGACCGGTGTTGACGTTGGGGCCGGACGAGCATCCATCGTTACCCGATGTGACTATTCCTGCAACTCCTACATTCCAAGGTTAGGACAGACGCAGTTTATTGATTTCGTTACTTACATGTACGCCACTCTAGTCCTCCCAGAAGTTTGATGTCCCTCGGTGACGGCATGAAAGTCCATTCACGGTAGGATGGATAGTCCAATGGCACTAGGAGAGTAGTTTTGTTGGTGGCCGATTCCAAGGTTGCTTTCAGGGCGCCCCGGAGCTTGACGCATCCGAGAATGACGTTCTAGCTTTTCCTGCCATTTGAGAATAAAAGCATAATTCAACAAACAGAATTCTTCAAAATCGCATGAAAGGGCGGCGCCTCGTATGTACCTTTTTCACGCACAGTTCGAGACTCAGCTCATGCCGAGTGACGATGCCGGCGAAGCCACATAAGTGTAAATCAGAGCCAACCTACGAATGGAAAAAGAAAAAGGTAAGGTGGCAACCCACTCAGGAACCCAGTATGCATGGACACGCTTGTACAGGTATCCGACAGCGGATGACAGGTGCTGATCGTTGCTAGATGATAGCTGGCGCCGCATGCTGTTGGATTGCAGATACAGATCCGGTGAGGCCAAGCTTTCTGTGGCTTCCCGAGGTACGGCTCTATCATTCTGAGACAACATCCAACCTCGATCGTGCTCATCCCCTTCACTTCTTCCTTCGTGAAAATATTCAAAAAGTACTGGGCATCAATCGCTTGCCACGAATGTACGGCGCCATTTTTTCATACCTCTGGACCTCCGAGTCACTTCCTAGCCCTCTGTCAGGGCTTGCCTGCCTCATAGGTGGTCGATGGCATCCATATTGTGCGTCCAGACTCGGGAGTAACCGTTGTGGCGAGAGCCTCCTGTGAACGATGGTCTGGATTGGGGAGACTTTAGATCCCTTCCAGCCCAAGTGGGATCTCCATCCTCAAGAATTGAATCCCACTGAGGCTAGTCTGGCGCCACCAGTGCCTTCATGCATACCGACCTTGGAACCTGTCCAACTTTTCGACGACACGTTCAGCGGAGTCGTCAGCTTGCTCCGTCTCCCATTGCTCACCATAAGCCGCACATGCAGTTGCAACTTTGCCAATGATCTCGGGCAACTGCCATTGGCTTGATGGCGACAATGATTACCATTACATTGCTCAGATCACTGATCTGTGCATGAGTTCATCGTCTAAGGCTACGGGACTTTCTTAGCCGGTATGGCTGATGTTCATTCTCGCCGTAGGAGTATCATTATGTGGGCTCAGTAGCCAACATATAATCTGGTAACACTTGCTGCTCTTTTCTTGAAGAAATTTCTACAATTGATTCCTCATATCTCGTCATTCGCTTCTAGTCGTTCACACTATCTTACTCTGATATGCGTGCCTCCGCTCTCATTCTGGCCGGGCTTGCGGCTCTGGCATATGCTACTCCCCAAGGGCGGCCCACCTTTGTCACGGTTACGAGCCAATGCCCGTCGTAAGTGATGCTCATGGCAATGGCGGCCTCAGCCATTCTCATATTCGGTTATGATTTCTGGAGACTGATGACTGTTACAAACAGTGCGCAGACGGCTACTGTGACGATCACTAGCACTGCCGCAGCTGCCCCGGCGGAGACGATCACCTCGACAGTAACTGGCAGCGCTGTTACTACAACGATCACCAGCACTGCCGCAGCTGCCCCGGCGGAGACAATCACCTCAACGGTCACTGGCAGCGCTGTTACTACAACAATCACCAGCACCGCCGCAGCTGCCCCAGCGGAGACAATCACCTCAACGGTCACTGGCAGCGCTGTTACTACAACAATCACCAGCACCGCCGCAGCTGCCCCAGCGG
>QQTW01000656.1_pt1 | contig 22298 bp, 33 predicted proteins | sample 1904831 | NCBI WGS metagenome assembly QQTW01 (sample SAMN09435610, study PRJNA476489) | Subsurface metagenome, whole genome shotgun sequencing project. | reverse complement strand
CTTGTCATACAGGTCTAACGTTTGAGGCACAGCAGATTACGCAACAGTTCGGTGAGAGCTGGGAGAGACGTCACCTCTCATGAGCTTAGATATATTCACCATACTACTACCACCCTTCTAGGATTCGGTCCTCCCAGCAAAGCTGACAAAACTATCGAGACCTTCACCCCAATTCAATGCTTCCCTGCTGCAGGATCAATCGCTCTCACTAGGGTTGCTCTCACTTGCTCACATAGTAGATCATGGCCATCAGCCGCTCCAGCCTCGCCAGCTGGAAACAACCCCTTGCCATCCGCAATGACTGTATCGCTCCGCAACAGACAACGCTGCACGTGAAGCAAGAACGCAGCTGGTCCAACGGCGACTTCACCGTTAGGAACGCTGACGGTGCCATCATCCTCTCCTGTGACGGACACCCATTGTCCAACAGCGCTCGCAAGGAATTCAAAGATGCATCGGGTCTACCTTTGTTCAGCCTGCGCAGCTCCTGATTCTCCATGTCTAAGGCGTGGCGCGTGGAATTGCCGGGGGATGGGCATATGATCATGGCAGTGCGCTTACGGTGGTCATGGGGAAAGGTAAAGCTGGATTGCACATTCAACAACGTGGCATCGGATGGGAAGGGGCAAGAAGTTATGGTAGAAGTGCGGGGGCAGGATTATGAGAATCGGGTAACGCATATCTGTTGTGGAGGGAGCAAAGTAGCCTCGGTGAGGAGGAAGGTCGATGAAGGAAAATGGAAGGATATGTAAGCGTCACGGACTCTACAATCATAACACATAAAGCACTCTGCAGAAACGGGTATGAATTGAAGTCTCTTCCACACCACAAAGTGGGCAACAGTGTCAATAAGATAGGTAACAACTTGGATGCTAGTGTGCGTATGAACAAAGTTGGGATTGTTGTGAGATCTAAGGCTCTTATTCAGTGTTTGCGACCTTCATTAGATGCTCGGAGGATGATGAGGATATATATCTAGCATCCAGTTACTGGGCACGTCCAGTATTCCCCTGACCTTCCATTGAGGTGTGTTGGAGCGATGGGGTTTGGGTTAGTCACGTGTCAGCACCAAGGTACCTACCTTAAGGTAACGTTAATCAAAAGTGAGATGAGGCTCTGTTGTGGCGCTTGTGCCCTCCACCCACCGTACCCTCGTACCTAAGTTAACTTAAGCGAGCCCACAATTCGACATTCGTGATTTCAAACTGAGAACGGCGACGACGAGCAATTCAGAACCTTGATTGCAGGACCTCGAAAAGGCGCAACCATGAGATACATCCACTCGCAGGAGAGTCTGGCTATCCCGGAAAATGGTATGTGTCAATATCCCAAATCTCATCTACCTGGACTTCAAACACTCCGTTGATGCATAACCGGTATCCAAACACGACGTGGCCGAAAAGCTTTACGTCTTGGGAAAATGAAATATTCATCATCATGACTGACATGTTCGACTGCTCCTAGTGAAAGTCACCATCAAGTCAAGGATAGTGGTGGTTGAAGGTCCACGGGGTAGGTGAAACCTGGCCATAACTCAAAAGAGCATCGGATCTGATGGACCCTCAGGCAAACTGGTCAAGGACATGTCGCACCTGTCGGTCTCTTTCTCGCATCCCTCCAAAAACATCGTCAACATCGAGCTCCACCACGGCGCACGGAAGAACGTAGCCACGCTACGAACGGTCAAAACTATCATCAACAATCTCATCATTGGCGTCACACGAGGCTTCAAGTACAAGATGCGCTACGTCTATGCCCATTTCCCCATCAACGTCGGTATCGAGAAGAACTCAGAGACCGGCCTATACGACATTGAAATCCGGTACGTTCGGGCGGGGTGATACGGGGTCAGACATGAGGGCAAAGGTGTGTGAGATGGTTGACTGACAAATTACTGGCGGTGCAGGAACTTCATTGGCGAGAAGATCGTCCGAAGGGTGACCATGCACGCTGGAGTTGACGTGGAGGCATCGAAGAACGTGAAGGACGAGATTGTGCTGACCGGGAATTCACTGGAGAACGTGTCGCAAAGTGCAGCAGACATCCAGCAGATCTGTCGGGTCAGGAATAAGGACATCCGGAAGGTGAGAGTTGCGTGAAGCCAGCAGTGTGAGCAACGCTGACATCATCTCACGCAGTTCTTGGACGGGCTGTATGTGTCGGAGCGGGGAAACATTGAAGCAGAATAGAGGTAGGTGTGCTTGCCATTCTGGCTTTGTGTTTCGTTCGAAGCTTGTTGTCCATAGCAGCATGTAGCACATGCATACAACCGGTTCGAACGACAAAAAGTCGGTTTTTGTCATTTTGTCTTGCCGCTGCAGACACTCGGTGATGCTCATAAGAAGTTGGTCATCCGTATGGGTAATCCAATACTTAGACTTGGTGGTTTTTTAAGCGTACTATATTCGTACACGTGACCATCTCCTTACCGAACCATCATCAGAGTCCGCCAGCTTATCCAGCCAAGCAGGGCAGGTAGCAGGGACTTGAAGATGCTACCAGCGATCCGATAATATTAATCTTTCGCGATGCTGGGCAACCGTACACTCGGTTCGCTTCGGTGGATTATATAAGGTATGAAAGGTACCTTAGGTACCGTACCCTTAAGCGCGGTGCCCGTTCGCAGATAAGGTTTGGAGATAAATGCGGGAACTAGGCCGTTCGCGTATAAGTAGATTGTAGAACTGCAGTCATGTCACTGGATCAATTAGGATTAGGTATAGGTGCAAGTCATAGTTGATAATGATCTAGGCCAAAGATAGCAGGAGCGAAGTGAGAGGTAACTACCTTACTGAATAACTTGAATTATGTCATTCAATTAGATGTCTATTCTCTAGGTATCCCACTTAGTCTCTATTGATCTCCATTGAAACTATTGATCCCCCGCATCTTTTCTCCATTTCTTATTGGAATCTTAGATATCGTCAAGATTGTGGCAAGATGACAGACTTCAAATATTCTGATGGCGGTTCTCATGCCGTCGTGGAGGGTGACAAGTACCCACATGGCCTGGAACGGGATCCAGAGATGGAAGGTCTCACACTGTATGAGAAGAAAGCCCTGCTGGTAAATCGCGAATTGGATGCTCATGGCATGGGCAAGTACCAATGGTATATCTGGTTCCTCTGCGGCTTCGGGTACATGCTCGACTTGCTGTGGGCTCAGGCCTTTGGGCTTGTCGCAAGCCCGCTGCAACAGGAACTCGGTTTTGGAGGTATTTGACCCCTTGCCCTTTTGGCTCGCTCCTGGTCATTGACGCAGCTCGTTCGAGACAGACGCCGAATTGGGAAACATCTTCGTGGCCTTTTCCTCTGGCCTTACCGCTGGGGTAGGCAGCGTCCTTTGCGTTGTACAACTCGGTCCATGAAGCTGACAGGAAAACTTGGACAGGCCTTTGTGTGGGGCGTTCTAGTGGACATCATCGGTTGGTACTCTGGCTTGCCTGACTTCACCCATCTCTATCAGCACGTGCTGACTAGCTAAGTCAGGCCGTCAATATGCCTTCAACTTGACGGTGTTGATTGCTTCCGTCTTTGGACTGTGTCTCGGAGCTCCGTCGAATTACAATGGCATCCTCGTGTTGACTGCCTTTGTTGGATTTGGTGTGGGTGGTAACATCCCAATCGACACGACCATCACCCTGGAATTCTTGCCACAGGTATTTCCCAACCACAGCTCGTGTCAACCGCAGCATCTGACCGCATCTAGAATCGCCGTTTCTTGTTGGCCGCTCTTTCGATCTTTCAGCCAATCGGTGTTGTGGTCTGCAGCGGCATCGCCTACGGCTTCATTCCATTCTACTCTTGCGGGAACGGTACCGATGGCAAACCGCTTCCATCATGCAGAAATGTCTCGGCAGGTACAGCATGCTGCACCAAAGCAAGTAATATGGGGTGGCGGTATCTTCTCTTCACTCTCGGAGCCATCACTCTCACCGTATTCTTCCTCCGTTTCATCGTTTTCCGGTTCCAGGAATCCCCCAAATTCCTTCTCTACAGGGGGAAAGATGAGAAAGCGATTCAAGTACTTCACCACATCGCACGCTTCAACCAACGGGAGAGTGGCATTACGAGCGAAGCATTTGCGGCCTTGACGGATGAAGATAGCTCCTTGGGAAGCGATACGTCTGGAAAGCCAGTCCTTGGGAGCGGAGCAAAACAGAAGAACATTTCATTCCCAGCCCAGGTGAAGTTGGAGTTCGTTCGGTACAAACTTCTCTTTGCAAACTCGACAATGGCGCGATTGACCATTCTTGTCTGGATAATCTACGCCTTCGACTATTGGGGTTTCACCATCGCCGGTCAGCTCATTCCATCTCCAAGATATACCTACTCAGAGAAGTGAACTCACCACTAAAACTGAATATTCCAGGCTCATTCCTGCCAACGATCCTCCTCCGCAAAAATGCGGCCATCAACGTTTCCATCCAAGAGACGTACCGCAACTATGTCATCATCTACATCTGCGGCATCCCCGGCGTCCTGCTCGGCACCCTCATGTACGCCATCCCCCTCGTCGGCCGCAAGTGGGCCATGGTCATCTCATCCGCTCTTATGGCCACCTCTCTATTTCTCTTCGCCGCCGTCAACACCAAGGCCTCGAACATCGGCCTCAACGCCATGGAGTACTTCTTCCAATCCATGTTCAACGCCGTCCTCTACGGCTGGACGCCCGAGGCCTTCCCCGCTCCCGTCAGGGGAACCGCGAGTGGTTTAGCGAGTTTCTGGGGAAGGATTTTTAGTATAGTCAGTCCGCTGATTGCGGGACATCTGCTGGAACGAGGGCCGAACGATGTGCTGTATCTTGCCGGCTCTGGCGTGTTTGTCTGTACGCTGGCCATTCTGTTCTTGCCATCCAGTCGGATGGGAGCGCAGAGTTTCTGAAATATCCTTCTTTGGAGCATGGAGTTCGGTTATAAGTGCTGTTGGCGGGCTGTCTCATGGCGATTGGGACGATAATGGTGGTCATGGGGTTGGGAGGCACATATAACTTCTGGTCGCTCTTTTGTGTCTTGGACGATACCCTAGAGTCACACACTCTCCCATGAGTACGAGTACATGTATGACAGGGATAGCAATGAAAGCAAGCAATGAAATATTGGAAGACCAAGGTTTGCTGCTATCCGTCCAAGATTTACGAGCTTGTAGTGAAGTGCGGATTCTGTGAATGGTACCAGAACCATATTGCATAGTAGATGGTTTGACCTCTACGGCCGCCCCATACAGACCCCGTGGTTTCGTCCATGGTAAGGTTATTGGCCTCTCCTATTGTTCTCCAGATGGGGTCTGTCCCGCTTAGTCACCCATCCTATTGAGAACAACAATAGGAAACAAACTCCTGTCAGCTTAACAGTGTCATTCCCGATGGGATCACTCACAGTCACCATCCTATTGGTTTAGTCATGTTTGCGTTTGCTGCCATGCATGATGCATTTGGTAGAGGATGATGCTGACTCTTGCATCAATAGGGATTTTCAGAGAACAATAGGAATTTGCAAGTGACAATAGTAACACTAACACATTACCCTTGCCCTGCAATATATCTTATCTCTTTTGGGTAATTGTTCGCGCTATTGATGCGCGACAGTCCCTATTCACTTGGAAATCTATACATAATTATACATAATTCAAATGATATATATTCCCCACATATTCCCCACCTCACCTCACCGTTCCCTTTGCTTCTCTTAGTGAATCCAATCTTTTCTTCTCTTCATATGATTTCTCGCCCTCGTTGAGGCCTGCATGTACGAGATCGAAATATCTATACTCCCTACTTAACATTAGGCATCACTATAAACTTCATCACCACTACACGCTGCACATCTCCCATCATCGATCCGAAAAATGTCTCCCTCAAACACCCACCCTAACATCCATCCTAAAATCCTCCTCGAAACCCTCACCCAACTCAACAGCACCACCCCACCACCAGCCTACACGCCATCTTCCTCAACACCCCACACCCATCCACCCTCCACACTCACCGATCTGGACTCCGACTTCGACACCGACTGTTCCGATGACGAGAGCCTACCGCCCATTACAATCAAAATCGACGCGACTACCAAGGTTATCGGCCATAACAACGTCCTGACCATCTCGCCTACGGAGACGGCGACTCGGGTGGCTGGCACGGTTGTGGCTGCGCTGAGGGCGGCAAATCTGTCGGGTGGAACGGGAGCTGAAGGGGGTAGGAGAAAGGTGGAGATTGGCGTTTGTGCGGGGGTTAGTGTTGTTGGTTGTCGCAATATGGTTGGTGTTAGCGCTGCCGGTGCGATGGCGACAGGTGGAGAGGGAGGGGAAAAGGGGGCGATGAAGAGAGGTGTGAGTGGAGATGAGGGTGATGTGAGTTCCGGTGATGGCGAGTGGGAGTGAGAGAGTTGTCTGCTGACTGATTGGGCGCGTCTAGGCTTTGAAGGAGATGTTCGCTGCGAAGCGAGCCAAGTCGACGTGATAGAAGGGGCGGGCATTCAGGGTTGCTGCGATGGTATGTACTAGAGCTGACAGTTTGGGACGGAATATCATTAGCTTGAAATGAGGTATCTTCCAAAGCCACAGCGGGTCCAACCAGAGGGGACGTATTGTACACATGACCTGACAACCCTTGGGCAACGCCTTGCAAAATGCCGTACCCGCTGAGTGGCACTGTGAACCCAAGACTAAAACGACAAGGCAAAAAGAAGTTCGAGAAAGTGGGCCGCAGAGACGAGCGGACATCCATGAGGCCAATACCTGCACTTTCATCGTGCACCGACCGCTTGATCCATTCGATGCAAATCTTTGGCCCAAGGCGGTAATTTCCGGTCACGCTCGTAGACGAGACCGCAGTTGTTGCACAATGACTGTGTTGGGAGTTGTTAGCATCGTGCGATCAAGAGTGTGGCAGGCAAGAACGTACCCTCGGTCCGCTAGGTCCGTCTCTGACGGCCCAAACTCCGGTACCCCAGATCATACAGTGAGAGCATCGCCACGTTTGTCGTTCCCTGCGAAATAGATCAGTACGGTGAGGATGCAGAAGATAGCCATACTGCAGTACCACTCAGTGAGTCCCCCACCACCGCCATAGCCAGCAACAGCTGCATCGGGCGTGCCTCGCCCACCAGGTGTGCCACCTCTAGCCAGCGGACTCAGACTCCTGAACCTCCGTTTCCTCTTACTCCTCTCGCCCCTACCCATCGGTGTCTCTGCGCTTTCCGGATTATCGAAGTATCCACTCGGCGTTGGTAAACCACCAGCCATGTTGGTGGTCGAGGAGAACCTTGCCGTTTCTCTCCTCAACCTCCGGATCTGTCTCTCTCGATCACCTTCCCTCTTCTCGATTTCCTCTTTCGACAGAGTTTCCACCTTGGGCTCCCATTCATCGGCTAGATGCTCGTTGTCGAATCTCCAGCCAGCTTCCTGGCCGTCAACCGCGAGGTTGTCGATCTCGCCACCGTAACCGTTTCCACCTACAAGGCCACCACTCTCGCAAGCTTCCTTCTTCAATCTCAGTACAGCCTCGTAAATTGCATGGGTCATTGCCGGCACCCATTCGCCTGCCAAGCCGAGGTCTGCGCAGGTCTGCTTGGCGAAATGTTCGGCGACACCAGGTGGATGAAGCAATGACCATTCGAATTTGTCCGTGTACAGTTTGTTCAAAAGGTTGATGTTGAGGGTGACGATGCACCGATACGTGTCGTCGGGGTTGTATTCATCTGAGGCAGATGCTAATAGAGGAGACGCTGTGGCTGTGAGTGCATTGGGGACCTTCAGAGGAGACGAATGGCCGTTAACTTGAGTAGGGTGACTGACACCATTTGCGACAGTTGGAGTGGCGTTCACTGGAGCGGGTGTATTAGAGGTGTCTCTTGAGCGTCCTGCTGCTATCGTTCTCACGGCAGTGCCGTTGCCGGTGGTGACATTAGTTGAATGAAATAATGGATGCAAAGCTACTCCCGCGTATTCCTCCAACTGAGTCCTTATCTGATTGCTTATCTGAATTGCTAAAGCCGGCGGATTCGGTAGGTCCAAGTCATGTACCAATATCATGGCAAACTGATCAGGTGTGATCAGTGTCTCGTGAAGGTTCCACAGGAAGACATCTTTCAGTCTATAGGGCGGCGTGGGCTCCGGAGTTTTGTAGGGTGGCAGAGAGGTGTTGATATTGAAGTCTTGATAATTTGCGGGTAGCGGAAGGGCGGGGTTGGGGGTGAAGGAAGGTATATCCAGATCGATTCGAATGGGTATTAACGTTAGTGGCAGAGCTGTCTGCGCGTGGGCTTGTTTCTCGGTCCTTGTGATTGCAGGCTGATCAGTCTTCGTCGGAACGGTCTATCGCACATCACTTCACTCACTTCGCGAATTTTGGTTTACCCATCCACTCTCTCCAAATGCCCTGAACCTCGACTGGTGCAGACAACTCCTTCCCCAACTTATCCGCATTGCCCTCCTTCGCCTGGCTTGGATCCTCCCTTCGAAGACTTCGCAGACCTGTTGGCCGTCTAGGACCTTCGCTGTCGTCAAAGTCATCATCGTCAAACCCGTCCTCCGCATAATTGATAGCGATCGTTCCCCGCTTGGTTGTTCTCGAGGTTGGTGCATTTTGAACGGTGGTGGGTTGAATTACAGGCGTTAGGAGCGAGTTGCCATAATTTCGCAGTCGAGGTGCGTAGCTTGAGAGAAAGGCTTGAGGAGGTGGCATGACGCTTGTTGTTTAGCCCTCAGGCATGTTCCGCTACAAGTTGGCACCCAATCCGCCCGGATCCCCTAGAATGAGGATCCTTTGGGTATCCAATTGTTTGTTGAACAGCGTATACACCAAGGGACGGTGGGCAACGTAGAGCGCACCGAGTGTCGAAAGCGCAGGAAGTACGAGACCACAGCGCGAAGAGTTGCGTGATGTTGTCAGGTAGGATGTTTTCGCGCCTAGAAACTTTGAAGAGTTTCGCGGTGAACGATCGACGGAATGCGTTTAACTTACATAGTCCATTTGCAGCTAAAACTGCCAAGCGAGCCTCTCCAGACTCTCAGCCCTACGGGTTCGAAGCTGGGGTACTTGTAAGATTACTTTACTAGGGAAACCATTCAGCAGCCAATCAGGCTGCGGCGTTAAAAGTACCTTTGCTTCAATACAGCAGACTCATCTACTTGCCCAACTCATTGCCATTATAGACCATGATTCCAGGCCAACATGAAGCCTGGCCTTGTATAGAAGGTTGGAGGTTGGCGTGCGCAGTGGTGAAATGATTTCCTATCTACAGGAACTCAATCTGTCTGCATTTGGTCCTTCTCATCCTTCATTTCTTCCTGTACGGCTTTTTTTACTCCCTTCACAAACGCCCCCACAGCTTCTCCTCCACCAAGCGGTATCCCGTCTGTTCTCGTGAAACCCCCATTCTCAACCTGGATCCGAAGCGCATCAGCAATGCTTGGTAAACCACCGTCTCGCAAAGCCATGGTCAGACTCCCAAGGCTTTGTGAGAATTGAGGTGATCGGAGAGTCTTCCGAAGAATGTCTCTCTTCTGATCCAAGCTCAAAGCTTCCATGGCGGCTTTGACAGTCTCGGAGTTCGGATCTACCGACGATAGATCGTCGGCTTCTTGGAATAAGAGAAGCAGCGAAGGCGGAAGGTAAGAAAGGAGCTGATTTACGAATTCGGCATCGGCGGTCTCAACCATTGGTAACGTAATAGAGGGAGTAAGGAGGTCAGGAAGAGTGGTGAATGGGGTACCTTGAGCTGCTGCTTGCGCTGGCTGCTGACCCCCTAATGATTGATTGCCTTGAAGGGATTTGAGAAAGTTCTGAACAACTGCTGAGGCGTCATTCGCAGAGGCGGACGCACTAGACAAAGTCGTCAGCCTTTAATGGTTCTTGCTCCGAACCTGCATGTTTTAGCTTAACAAAAGCATGGCACAGTCATGGGAGCGCTTAGGCGTGTAGTAGGGAGAGACTTGACGTCGCTTTTCTCAGTACACAAGCATCAAAAAATGGATAAGCCTGCAACGCCGCGCCTGTGCTCACCGAACCAGTGATGCGCAAGCAACTTGATCGCCATCGCTTGATCATGGAAAAACTCCGAAGCAAGTATTATCCGGTAAATTTCCTCTGATAAGAGAGAGGGTGTTCACCTACGCTCTTCCCCCATCTGCTCCACCTTCTCTAGGGCCTTCTCCTTCCTCTCTGTAGTCACCTCCAGTTGCTCCAGGTCCAGCACCACCACTCCCTCCTCGATGATGCTCTCCGCCAGTACCAGTACCTTCTACATCTTCCATAGTCTCGTCATCATCGCCGTTCGGGCCACCTTGTCTGCCGGGTATATTGGCTATCTCCTGCTCTACGTTGACCTCCTCGCCTTGCAGAAGCTGGTCAACAATCTGCCCTAGCTTTAGATCTCGGGGGCTGAACCATGACGGATCCCCTTGTGCATGTTGACTTTTCGATTGAAGCCAGAAGAGATGACGTTGGGAACTAGACGAGAACTTCAAGACGTATATTCGACCATTCGTGGCCGCTCTACGATCTGTGCTGGAAGCTTTTTGCGTGGGTTCGTAAGGCGTGAAGTGACCGTCTGTGGGTACCATAACTAAGTCAAGGGTCGGTTGGTTGAGTGGACTTGATCTGGGTCGCCAGCAGAAGTGGACAAGATCATCTTCCGAGTAGAGATAGATGTAGCCGGGTGTTGGCTTAGGCTTCACTCGGGGTGGCGTTGCATTATCCTAACGATAATCCTAATAAGTTGCTCTACATTGAAGGGAATCGGTGTGGACGGCGTCGGGTAGTATAAGACTGAGGAATGATCTTACATCTAACTCGCATATGCCAGCCTTGAACGTGACGAGCGGTGTAATCGACATAGTCGATCCCTATCAAGGGGTGGATGTAGACGTGACTGAAAAGCAAGAAAGTCTTTCGTAAAACTTCTCAACTTTAATACTTCAAGAGCAATGCGACGTTTTGACTCCTGAGAGACGGTAGTGGAGCTCATACCGTACCTTAGGTATCATACTAAAGCTTACGTAAGAATTCTGCCGTCCACGGCTAGCGTTCTCGGCTACTCTGAGCCCTATCCACACAATCCAAACTTGCGGCAACATCGCATCGCGACAATCCCGCCACGATAAAGGAAACGACTTTCCTACCGAGGAGCTTTCTTTCCGCCTTCACATAGTCAGCATGTCGGAAAAGCAGGAATCAGCTCCACCGACCAGCACGACGAAGAAGTTTGGGAAAGGCGAGAGGGAGGTGCCACACCACAGTCAGAAGGCGAAGAAATGGTACCCTGCGGAAGATGAGAGCAAGCCAAAGAAGGTAATGCTCACTACGCCGTTCGAATATGCATTACTTTCCAAGAATATGTGGGGGTTGTTATACCTAATCTTGCCGATGTTGAAGGCAGAATTGGGAATCAACCATCTCCAAATCTAGCACGTCCACTCCAGGGAACAATGTGAGACTGGTATGGCATCAATGATGCTGACACGAGATCCTTCAGGTGCGAAAGACCGTTCACCCCGCCAAACCCCGACCAACACTCCAACCTGGGGCTATCCTCATTCTCCTAGCAGGCCGCTTCCGCGGCAAGCGCGTCGTGCTCCTTAAGCATTTACCACAAGGCGTCCTACTCGTTACTGGTCCATTCAAAGTCAACGGTGTACCTCTGCGGAGAGTGAATTCCCGATACGTCATCGCAACATCAGCGAAGGTAGATCTTAAGGGAATTGATGAGGAAACTGTAGAGAAGGTCGGAAAGCCAGGGTACTTCGAAAAGGAAAAGAAGGAACAGAAGAAGGGAGAGGAAGCTTTCTTCAAGCAGGGAGAGAAGCCAGAGGTTCGTCTCTAAGCTTTTGTAATCATACCCTGGGGCACGGGAGCTGATATTTCACGTACTGCAGAAGAAGAAGGTCGCTAGCGCACGTGCAAGTGATCAGAAAGCCGTGGATAAAGCTCTCTTGACGAACATCAGGAAGGAGCCGTTCCTCATCAACTACCTTGGAAGCACATTCAGCCTACGGAAGGGCGACAGGCCACATGAGATGAAGTGGTAGGATCCGGAGTGTTCGTGGGAGGCGGGTAATGCGGTTGCTTGAGGTCCACTGTAGACCGAATCTGGACTGCTGTTGTGGCAACAAAGGTCATATTTGATGTTTAGTCAGCTCGTACCTTTCGCACCTATGCACTAGAGTCTTCAGACGAGCTATGCCAAACAACCCTAAGAACAGCATCATTCCCACCAGCAGAGCTTGACGCTCTGAAACAGACATTCATCAAACCGAGAGCGCTGCCAAAAGTGGTGAAGGGTATCCAAAATCTCATGCCGAGATCAGCCACCACAAATTCCAAAATTGTCCTGGACCCAATCGTCGCACATTCATGCCCTCGACTTAGTACCTTGTCTTTTCCCTTTCGCTGTGACTCGGCGTACTGCATCTTGTGCTCTTCCCTGCACACCATGCTCTTCCACCTCCGCCTCCACGTCATCCAGCAAATCCGCCCCCACGGTCGTTCCGCATATCCAGTCTACTAGGCCCCACGGACCGAAATTACCCTTGCCTTTGCTCAGTAAATGCGCGTCCGTTCTGCGAGCAATTCCGCCAAGAATAAAGCTACTAGGCAAGACGGAGTAACCAGAATAAGCGAAAGTCTCTTCGATGCTGATGATCGCTATGTATAAGTGATATGTGAGTAGGTGGAAGCGGAAGATGATAGCAGGAAGATAGGCGGGCAGGAATCGCGTGAGCATAGTAGCCAATGGATGATCATAATGCGCGGCTAGCGAATAGGGTGCTTGAAGAGAATGGTACCAGGTCTGGTGAAGCTCGCTGAGTGGTGAGTTGGATGAGTGAAGGGCATAGCGATGGACGTAGTATTGCAGAACCTAACAAATGTGGTCAGCACGTTGGACGTATGTTGCTACCCAGCCCGTGGCAGCGACGTACCTCTCGTAGCAGCAGACCTCGAACGAGATCTTTCGCTATACCCCATGGCATCGGAAGCGTCGTGGTGACCTTCAATGCGCTTCGAGTATGTAACACCTCCGTGAACAAGGCTTCCACTACGGCCTGGAGCGCGACACCCAACAACACATTTCCCACCGAGACCAGCGCGACCTTCCACCACCTGCCCTTGTACTGCTTCGTCGGCACGGCGACATCTCCTTGCGCCTTCAATCCCACTGCCGCACTTGGTAGGGCATTATCGAACAGGAGAAACAACGTCGAGGGCAGAATGTAAAATAGCACTCGGACGGCTAGTGTGCCGAGGATCTCAACTTTCAGTGGAGGATGGGAGAGCACGAGGGTGCTCCAGGTCAGATAGAAAAACAAGAGGTTGAGGGAGGTGGAATAGGACGAGAAAGTGGGTATGATGAGGAAGGACAGTGCTGGGAGAGAGAATAAGGCGTCCATGGTCAGATTCAAACAGTATCATATGACAGAGAACAGGCCACTCATCGCGATGCGCGTTCGGGGAAAATAGGCTTGTCAACGATGAGCATCTGAAAACTCATAAGTTAGTAGTCTCATGAGTTTGGTGATGTTGACGATCATCTTCGCTGGCCAAGTTTAGGTACAGTACGCGCTCGCGATGACGTTCCCACCCCTGTTAGTTTTTCAACCTTCTTTTCACGTGCCCCCTGATTATAGAGTACAGTAGAGGGCTACCTATTTGATTGGGGCGGCGGAATTAATGTTCTGCAGAATCATCTGCATATTTCCCTTTGAATCACCAATGGGAGTTGGGAAGACCGATTCTGTTCTTGTCGTCTAACTTATAACCCATCATAGGTTCAAATACTTACAGTACTATTAATGTCGGCAAGGAGGAATTACAGTACTGTAAGCAGTCCGAACCAAGCGCATTCTTATAGCTCCTCCTTTTTCGGTCACTTCCCGCGCCTCCAAAGTCAGTATCATGCTAATGCGACTGACGACAACTTAAAGGTTCAATGGCTTTCAAGCCAAGCCGCATGTGACGGGAAGCTATAGCTAGTCTTGACCTGGACAGAAGCTCCCGTCTGTTCGACACTACTGCCGCACGGCTGCCAACCTTCTATCCTTGTGATCTACAAATCACGGCACGAGATCATGTATTAAGCATCTCCGATACACACATCACCAAATTCATCTTTTCCATCAGACATTGCCGACCCGCAATCAGGATGGAGGGCGCGGCGCCTTCTCCTGTTGTCCCTCCGCTGTCTTCCTTGCGGCACAAGGACTATCACCGTCGACGTTCATTACCTCCACCATCCTCAGCAATTTCCCATACTCAGTCCGCGAACCGCGTCAATGTGCAGCCAGCATCGCCGGAAGTCATCTCCTCCCTCCTCTCTTCGCTCTCCGCCATCTCCTCCCCAGCCACCGACCACTTCGACAGTTTTCCCACCATTACTTCCAGCCGCTCAACACCTTCCTCTCCAAGCCATCATCAAACGGAATTCTCCAGGGCGCATCGGCTGGGTGACTTGGTAGAGGGCCCAGATTCGTCAATGATTACTGGGGGAGGCTTTGGCATGGACTACGGCGCATATAATCAATCCAACACATCGCGTGAGAATTACTTCTTACATCCAGACGATGCTGCCATCCCTCCAGTCGTGAGGACATCAAAACCTCCGTCCGGCTTCTCACCGCTCACAGCGCCTAAGAAACCAGCATCACTGCAGACTCGGATAAGGCCAGATTCCATCGGCACACAATCGACAGGGTCAAAGGATAACGATGACAATGTGAGCATAGGGAACCTGAGCATCGAGCCTGGGGTTGCAGCACGCTCATCCGCAAGCATCAAATCAGCAGGAAGTGGAAGTAGGAACTTTCTAAAAAATCGGAAGGGTCTGTTGTACATGGGATCTAAGGAACGTCTCCAGGCGAATGCAAAGGACAAGGAAGAGAAGCGGACGACTCGTGACTCCGGAGAAGCGGGATATGGGCTCGGCATCGATGTGGAACGACGTGAACAACCCGTCTCGCCCGGAGCCACTCTCGAATGTACTCCTGGAGATGAGAAATTGAGAGACGAGGCAGCGTCAACTGTTCCGGGTGCAAAAGCGCCAAAACGCTCGCCTGGCAATAGTCCAAACCTAGGTCAGTCCAATCTCCAGATAAACGTAGAGAATGGCAGCCCTGGGGGTATCGGGAGTGGGCGGTTTATACCGAATCGAGATTCGTCACTTCGTCACACCGAAAGCTCATCCCACCAGAAGCGTCGATCATACCGTGCCAGTGAAGACTTGGCTCAGGCGGTGCAAGACGTGGAATCTGACTACGGTCCACCGGAGAAGATATCCGATACCACCGAGGAAGATAACGTAGCCAAGCGAATAAAGGAACTGAAGGCACAGAAAAAGAAAAGAGAAGATCGACCAGCGGTGCGAGAGTCAGATATCTCGTTGCCAGAAGGGGGTCCTGTGAGGCAATCAAGTACACTTCCCACTCGGCCGCCAAACGCTCCGTCCAAAGGTGCAAGTACGCTCACTAGTACAGAGCTTGAGCGGAAGGCTCCAGTCCTTGAAGTGCAGGTTCTGGAAGACGAAGCCAGCGCTCCGTCTCCAGCCATTCTTCAGAGGAAGGATCGAAAGAGTGGAGCTCAGATGAGTTTCACGAACAACAAGGTTTTGAACATGCAGCCGCCTTCGGCCGAAACGTCGCTGGATTTGCACAAATCATCGAGGGCCTCCATACAGCGTTCCAACTCTCGCTTCAAGCGATTTTCTAGACCCGGGAGCTCTGACGGCACGGATAAGCACCGGAGAACCATATCTAACCCGCTTTCGCCCCAGGGAATTCCTGCGCCAGTAGTCGAGGAGCGACCATCCAGTGCAGATTCGATCGATTACGCTGTCGACGAATACTTGAGCGCGCCACGACTGTCGCAGAAAATAAAACACCCGCAAACTGGAAGAGTCATATCCTTCTCGGAGGTTGGCAACCCGTCTGGCTTCGCAGTGTTCTGCTGCGTCGGGATGGGCTTGACACGATATCTCACTGCTTTCTACGACGAGCTTGCTGTGACATTGAATCTAAGGTTGATCACCCCCGATCGGCCCGGCGTTGGCGAGAGCGAGCCATACGCGGACGATATGGTAACTCCCTTGGCATGGCCCGGTGAGAATACACGTCTTCTGTTCAGACGTAGTGTTTCTGCTGACAAGCTTAAGATGATGTCTATGCAATCTGCCGAGCACTCAAGGTTACCAAATTCTCCATCCTCGCTCATTCCGCGGGTGCCATCTACGCCCTGGCAACGGCGCTTCGCATGCCCCAGCATATCCGAGGCCGTATTCATCTCCTTGCTCCCTGGATTCCCCCCTCTCAATTGTCATTACTTGGTTCACGGCAAGATTCGCTGCCGTCGGGCTCCGTACCTTACACGCAGCGGATCCTCAGATCGCTACCAACCCCGATCCTCAAGGCCGCCAACTCGACTTTCCTCAATGCCACGAGCGCCAGCATCACCAGCAGTCTGCCCAAGTCTCCTCGTCGCACCAAACGGAAAAGCGTCGCAGCTAGCGGAAGAGATACACCGGGTCGTGAAACACCTGGGCCCGGTACTGTCAGCGACCGGAACTCTCTCTTGTATCCTCCATCAACAGACATTACCGATGGTGTGCCACACCCCGGAACTGCGGTGAATCCTATCAATCGCCAACTGGAGGATGGAGTTCTTGGGACCGCTCCAACGACGGTCGCGGAGAGAGAGCGGCAAATTACTTACGATACACGTCTGACCCATGCCATCTGGGAATTGGCGACGACCAACTCCAATCCGGCCGTGGACCTGCTCGTCTGCCTTGAGCGACGACAGACCATCGGCTTCCGATACGTCGACATCACACGGGCCGTGGTCATCCATCACGGTAGCCGGGACAGCAGAGTGCCGGTCGAGAACGTCAAGTGGCTGGGCAGGCTGATGAGGAGATGCGAAGTCAGGGTGCTGGAGGGCGAGGGTCACGGACTGATGGCCAGCGCGAGCGTGATGGGAAACGTCCTGACGGAGGTTGCGAAAGAATGGGAAGACTGGACGAGAGTGGTTCAAGGTAAGAGAGGGACGGAGAAGAGGTCAGTCGCGGTCTGACCACAGAGGTGGGAATCACATATATTATGGACCACGTGGTGTTCGGCATGGAATCACTAATTGTTGTATCAAGCGCATTGGTGTGGAGTTTCTAAAGCAATGGGATGGTAAGGGATTCTGGGGCAAGATTTGAGCGTCACTTATGGCAGGATTTACGCAAGAACTTCCACAGGCGTTCTTGCTCAAGGCTTATGCGACATTGGCATTGCATCTACCAGATATATATATATATATATATATATCTACCTACCGTAATCTCTTTCTAATCATGTAGCACTAGTAGTTATTTGATATTAAATATTAGCTAGAAGTCGGGGCTCCAGAATTGCGAATAATCTATCAAATATCAAAATCATCCCTTTTGCAATTGACTCGGGAAGAGCTCTACCTTAGGTAAGTCTTACTTAAGTTAAGATCCTTGTAGTTAAAGTTTACATCCTGATGGCGGATGACCTGATTGGGAAAAGGGCCTCGCGCACCTCCATCAAGTCAATAACTACCTATCAACCTCATTACCTTAGTATATCATTCGTTAAACAAGGACGAAACCGAACCGACAAGGAGCCATACAGAGTTGGACTGTTCGTCTTTGATTTCACTCGTTCCCCCCAGGCTTCAAAGACTAACCCATAGAGGGATTAACTTGACTGCCATCTTTCGACTACTTGCTTTCATCTCAGCTGTATCTGAGCATTCCCCATAGATCATCTACGCCAAAAAGAGCTGTGAGTCTACCGTCACCAGCAAGCAAAGTAGGGTCGGCGACAAACTTGGCCGCATACACACTCATCCAACGCTGCGCAATATATCTCCAACACCATAGCTTGAGAGGCACAATACCACCACCAGCAGTCCCGTTGGGGCAGAGGAGGGAGCAACAAATACCATCATGCCGTCAACAAGACGGATCAAAGCCTTCGCACTTCTCCTCGCCTTCACCATCTTCGTAATCCTCTACTTCACCGCCGACGCCCGCCGCGCACGCTCACACGACTTCTACACCTCGACCGTCAAAGCCATGGACGCCAAAGCTGCTACAGCCAGAGAGGCCGAGAAAGTGGATGTCGGACAGCGGTTACGAGACGCAGAGGCGGCGGCGAAGAAAGCTGCCGAAGCCAAGTCACCAAATCCAACCCCAGCTGCGGTGGATAGGGAGAAAGAGGTGCCGATCGTAGGCGCAGGAGGTTCGGATGCGACGGGGAAGAAAGTGGCGGGACGGTTAAAGGTCAAAGGCGGGGAAAAGTGGGACATGAATACCGGGAAGGAAGCGGCGGGCGTCAAGGACGGACAGCAAGTGGACGGGAAAGAAGAGACGAAAGAGACGCAGGCGGAGCATGAGGTGGAGGTCGAGTTGAATGCTATACTGAAGAGGTCCCCCAGTACGTCGCCTTCTGTCACCTTTCTCATATCCATTCCTCAAGCGATATCGAAGCCCATAACAACATCCCTCCGATCCTGGCTAACCACCCACAACAGTAATCATCTTCTCCAAATCCTACTGTCCCCACTCCGCCAAAGCCAAACACATCCTTCTGGAAAAATACCTCATCGTCCCCGCCCCCTTTGTCGTCGAACTCGACCAACACCCGCTTGGGGCGCGCCTGTAGGCCTCGCTTCACACCAGCACGGGTCGACGTACGGTGCCGAACGTTTTGATCAATGGGAAAAGTATTGGGGGTGGAGATGACGTGCAGGGATTGGATGAAGGAGGCACGTTGGTCGAGAAGGTACAGAAAATGGGAGGGAAGAGAATCATGGAGGCGAGGTTGAGGGATGGGTAGATGTTGGTGCTCGGGGAGTGAAACAGGAGGGTTAGGAAGAGAGCATTATATTTGTAGGGGTAAGGGTTGTGTACTATATCTAGGGTGGGATCAGGCGGATTCGGCGTTTCGTTGACGATGGGCGGTGGTCTGCTCGCAGCGCAACCGATTGGATATGCGCGGGTCTAGATCAAAGCATCTAATGTCTCATTGTTGCCAGAGTTCCCTGCACTTGGCACGGTGACCGCGGTTCAAACACTCTCTAGGTTTCAGCCAAGTCCTGTGGCATCTGGTGATGAATGATTTCGGTATCAAGCTCCGCTTCGACTGGGATAAGATTTTACCAGCATCTCTCCAAAACTCTGCGCCGCATCTCAGCGCGAATGACCGAGAGAATGATATTTCCGTCCGGATGCGTCCAAACACCATCCAGCCATGCAGATCTCGTTCGAGTCTTCAATCAAAAAGCCTCGGACAGCCGAAACCTCTATCCACGAACTCCAGACCTCACACATCCCGTTCCGCGAAACTCTGTATCATCCCCTCTAATGTGGGTTCGTATTCCTTCAAGACCACCCTCTCCCCCTCCAGTACCGTATTCGCCTGCACGAAGATCTTCCGCGGCGTCTTCCTCCTCAGCACCTCGGCCCTGACCTTCCCACCCCACCACTCATCGTCCACGTGCGTCATCTCTTCGTACAATCTCCTACCGGCCTCGAGGTCCGCCGTGCTCTTGTAGACGTGCAATTTCTGCAGGAACGACTCGACGGCCGGACGACCGTGCGTGAGGATCTTGGACCGATCCAACTTGATCGACAAGTCAGAGAGGTCGTCTTTCGAGTGCTCGAGCTTGACGAAATCGTCCCCCGCAGCGAGGAAGGTCTGCAGGATGGCGAAGCGGGCTTGCATGTGGATCTGGCCCCATTTGCGACTCTTGGGGTCCCAAAGCTCGAGCGCGACGACGCCAGCGCGGGCCATTTGCAAGTATGCAGTGTAGAGGACGTCGCCGGCGGGACCGTATAGATCTTCCTGGCCGTCGCCGAAGCCGAAGATCGCTAGTATTGCAAAGTCACAGGACAACGCCATGGCGACGCACTCGGCGCGGCATTCTTCGTACGACGAGGCTGTCGAGCCAAAGACACTGCCCCATGTTTGACCGGGCTTGTACCACGTCGTGACGGGCATGTTAGTGACGGGGTTCAGGGGTGGGTTGTTGATGTCGAAATTGTATTTTCCAGGTGAAGTCTCTTGAAGGAGCTTGCCTGTGCCGTGGCCAAGAAGCTCGTGGATGCCGACTTGGACTTCGAAGGCTGCGTCGCGATTGGCTTGGTAGATGTCGAGATCTTCCGGCCGGATGAAGGGAATGGGTTCGTTCGGAGCTTTGGCGCCTAGGACGTTGCCTAAGGACACGTTCTTGAAACCGATGTTCTGTCTGATGTCGTCGAAGTTTGGTATGTTGATGCCAGCTGGAATGCCCGAGCTTGCGAAACTCAGCACTTCCAATGATGTGAAATCCGGACTTAAGAAATGGTCTTTCTCGAAGTCCTTGCTCCAGGGTAGCTTAGGTATCATAGTTTCCGCACTTTCCACCAGTTTCCCAAATGCTCTGGTTCTCTCTTGATTCACCGTGGCCACTAGTTCTCTGTCAGGGCGTTGAACTGCGGAGAGAATAGAAGGAATCGGATATGTATTGCTTACCAAACCCTTCCCATTCCCCTCGGACCCCATGAGGGTCTCTGTACGTCTCGATGAATCCGATATCGGACTCGACCGTAGGACCTTTATCACGAATCCAGTATCTCTGACTCTCTTTGTAGGCCTCCATTGAACCGATGCCGAATGATTTGGCGTATGCCGCATGCATTTCTCTTTGAGTATCATTTGCAGCATGTTGCTCGGCTTTCTTGATATTCAGGGCAATCTTGGCCATCTCCTCAATATGATCGCCGAATATCAAGCTTACTTTCCTCCCTTTCAATGGGCCGTCAAGCTCCCAATGCCTGGTCTCACCAACATCGCAAGCTTCCGGTGGAGGTGATTTCAAGGCCGAGGCAATCAGGACCTCAAAGTCTCCACTCTCGGTCTTGCGAAGTCTCGTATTCTCGGGTAGCAGCTTTTTCTTTTCCAAAAATTCACCTACCAGAGTGATCTCTTCCTTCGTGATGGTTGGCGAGTCAGGGTAGTAAGTCGACATATGAGGCGGATATCCAAAGTGCATGAGGGCAGCATCTTTCGTAGCATACAGGCCACCTCCTATCTTCGTCTTTTCGAGAAGTTGCTTTGTCTCTGGGGACCTGGCGGCCAGGGCTTCAGGGACATGGGGCTCAAATCGCGGAAGAATCTTAGAATCTCCAAAACTCTTGTAATTACCTCCATTTCCGAGAAATTGTGCTGCATATTCAAGAAACCATCGTAGCTCGTCATTAGTGACGCCTGACTGCTGCTGCAGCTCCTTCCAGTTGCCTTTACATACATGATGAAGCGACATTATGAAGTCATAGATTGGCTCGGATTCGGCAGATACTTGGCGCAGAACGATTCGAGTGCCATGAAAGGCCGCGCTTGCTCGTATGTCAGCGTGGTCTTCGTCTGGCGTATGAGAAAATCCCACTATCGGGGTCATTCGTTTGAAGACAATAGGCTGTTGGGAGCAAGGCCGTAACAGTAAACAGAGTGACAGAGAAAGCAGAATCAGACGAAAAGGTCAAGATAAAAATCGAAACACGCTGGATACAAGACATATAGCCCAAAACTGACCGACTGATATAGTGAGCATAACGTTTCTGCTGCTCCGTCAAGGCCTCAAAGTGTGGCCTTATTGCGAGGCGAACGACCGTGGGTGGGGAATCGGCTCTATACTGTTCAAGTGCTTTTCCGTCCATATCATTGGTATGAGATTGCTCAGAAAGTTTTGGTCTGAAAGTGTAGAGTTGCTTTAAGGCTCTTACGTTGAAGCAGATCTAAGGTACCGTACAGTACAGAGTCAATCTTCCCATTGGGCAGTACGAGTATAAATATCTTGTGGGCGCCTTAGGAGTAGCGCAAGGCATTACCCCCCGGACGCAAGCCAAGTTGCTTAGCTGAATAAAACCATCATGGTAATAGGTACACGCATGTTTATATGTTTTTCAGAGGGTCGTGAGTTGACTCTCAGATGCTCTGGCGGCCTGTGACAGCGTCGGGGCACTTTTTCTACAATTGCCCTGAGGCCCGGCGGGTTGCGCTGTATAAGGCCTATAAGACCGAACATTTAAATTCCCTGGCAGCTTCCACCACATCGATTATGAGCCTATGGAGCTCGCTCTAGTGTAAGCGAAACAAGTCGCCAAATATCAACGTGGAATCTATATATCTCAATCATTTCTCCGATGATAGTGCTTTCAACCAGAGTGTTCGAGACCTGTGGTTGCCACCGCCGAAAGAGGAGTATTATTTCATAGATTGTGGCTAGATTCGGGTATAAGTCATTGTTGAACGGAAATA
>QQTW01000655.1_pt1 | contig 22307 bp, 20 predicted proteins | sample 1904831 | NCBI WGS metagenome assembly QQTW01 (sample SAMN09435610, study PRJNA476489) | Subsurface metagenome, whole genome shotgun sequencing project. | reverse complement strand
ATCTTCGGGATCTGACCACACGAGATCGCAGAAGGCGCCTTCGTGGGGGATCTCCTGCGCGCGCGCCACAACGCGAACTTGGTCTAGTGTTCTAATCTCCGGACTTAATCCGCCATGGACGCAGAGGACTTTGCCATCGACGATCGCGCCCAGGGTCATGAAGTCGAAGACTTGACAGCAGGCTTTCCAGACTGAAGTATTTCCGTACTTTTGGACGCATTCCTCGTAGAAGCCGTAGACTTGGGTGATTTGGCGGGATTCGTGGTTGCCTCTAACCAGAGTGACGCGGTCGGGGTATTTCGCTTTGAGGCACAGGAGGAGGGTTAGGGTCTCGAGGGAGAAGTAGCCGCGGTCGACGTAGTCGCCTAGGAAAATGAAATTGCCGTTTCTGGGACGGATCTCGGTGTCTTCGTTATTTGAATCCTCGGTTTGGTCGAGGTCTGAGACTACGCTGGAGGGAATCTCGCTGGCGTCGCTCACTTCGCTGCTTTCTGCGGCGTCAGGATGGGAGGCGCCACCCAGTTTCAGCTTCCTCATTAATTTTGGGTTTGTGATTGTGGAGGGAGGTTCTATGTCTGCGGAGGTGATGATCTTCCGAGGCGTGATGGGTGTTTGAGGAGCTGATTCGTTGGGCATGCCGCCTGCGACGCGGAAGAGTTCGAGGAGATCGTAAAATTGGCCGTGAATGTCGCCGCATATTGTGACTGGTGTAGAGACTGGTTGAATGTTTGATTCTGCGCTGCCGTTAGCGAAAGCTGTTTGCGCGTATGTTTGGGGACTCTGACTGACCTTCCATCATGAACTCTTTCACTATCTCGCAGAGCTGCTTCATATGATGCTCTGAGAGGTACTTGCAATTCTTTGCAGCATCAAGCCATTCATCGGGACCTGCGGACCGCTTCAGCCTCGCGGGGCCTGGTTGGGGCACTGATGGAGCCATGCTGGAAGGAAGGGGAAGAGCGGAGGGAGGGAAGTTCTTGGTAGAAGCGACCGAGCTGTGAGTTGGGCGCCCGAAATGGCGGGCAGCGCCAAGAACGAACAAGGTCCAGGTAAGTCTGCGGACAGCAGAATCTGTCTACCGGAGAAGGGAGAACACCAGGGCTGCGCAATTGCTGCACCAAGAACAAGTCTCCCGAGTTGACCGCTCTTGAGCGAGCCCGGCGAGGAGCAGAGGCCGTAGTGATGGCAAATGGGGTGGTGGAGGCCGCCGAGGGAGCCTGGATCGTTCTGGGAAAGTTGTCACCGGGATCGGCAAAAGGTATATCCGGTCGGCTAGCAGGGCGGGACATCTGTATAGAGAAGGTTAGCCGAAGTACCCGTGATTAGCTCCAACCTTGAATAGCCGGGATCATGATTGTGCACAACAGTGAACAGAAAGTCACGACAATGGTGAAGACTCATGACAACTAGTAGGTGTCTTGTAGCTTCAGCTCTGCAAAACTCAGGTCCTCCACCTGTTGCAGGTCTAAACAGCTACTTTGTCTTGCCTTATACCAACCAGATTTGATGGCATCAAGCCGAAATATCAACGGCATCCTTGCTGTACCTGCTGCTGTGACAGGCAAGAAAGCGAATGCAAGCTCTCCAGCAGCGGCGCAACTATCCTCAAAACCTGGGACTCAAAGACTCAGGCTCATCGTACGGCGCTTACCTCCAGGGCTTACTCAAGCAGAGTTCGATGTGATACTGGGTGAGGAATGGCGAGTGGGAGCAGGCAAGGTTGACTGGTTTGCATACAAGGATGGCAAGATATCGAAAGAGTGAGTTTTCAGACAGGCAATTTTATCAGGAATGAACAGTCTTCACTGATAAAATTAAGCTCCGCAAAACCATCAAGACCGGCACGAGCGTACCTGCGAGTGAAGGACCAGACTATGCTAGATACGCTGTCGACAGTTGTCAAGCAGTGTGCCTTTCACGATGCAAAGAACACCAGCAAAGACCCTTGTCTGCTAGGTCCACCTTCACTGGAATTCGCACCGTATGGAAGGGTTCCAGGCAGTCGAGTACGCAAGGATGGGCGACAAGGCACCATTGATCAAGATCCTGAGTTCATTGATTTTCTGCAATGCTTAACAGAGCCCGTGACAAGGTCTAATGCCGGTGGAGAAGTTGCTGAGGGTATAGATACAAAGCCTGCAAAGGCCACTACAACCCCATTGGTGGAATATCTAAAAGAGAAAAAAGCGAATAAGGGCAAAGAAAGCGCTACCCCGAAACCCTCCAAACCTCAGAGCAAATCAGAAGCTAAGGATACAAAGGCCGAGAAGATCGACTCAAAGAAAGTGTCTCTTGTTAGGAAGGAGGCGCACCGATCCCCGGAGAAGACGAAGGTATTGGAGAAGGCTACGCCCGAAGCCGTCAAAGCTACCAAAAAACCTATGGCTGCAGTGAAAGGCAAAAGCGACGCCTCAGAGCCCACCTCTTCCCCTTCAAAAGCCCCAACCACTCCCCCTACAACTGTCAAACGCGAACGCGAGCGAGGATCTGTTAGTGTGGCAGCCAAAATACTCCAACGAGACCTTGGTCTCACCCCTGCTAGAGGTGATAGAAGAAATTTACGCGGTGCAGGTCTTGCGACAAAATCAGCCGCAGAAGCTGAACCCGAACGTAAGGCAGTGCCAAAACCATCTACGGTCCCATCGTCAGATACAGCTCCAAGAACTACAGCAACGAATACCACACCAACACAAGCGAGCACAGCACCAGCTAATGCAATATTGGCTGCTCCAACTGGCCCTCGAACCACCAAAACCCCGATGCCAACATCACAGACAGTCAACAGACCTGTGTCTGCGCCCTCTGGACCACCCTCTCGACCTACACCGAGTCCAACCCCAAGCGCTCGATCTGCCTTTCTCAAGCACGCCAACTTCTCTCAGGGTGTCACCGAAGAATCTTTGTATACGGCTTTCTGTAAATTCGGCGCAGTGACCCGTTGCGAGATCGACCGAAAGAAGGGTTTCGGCTATGTCGATTTTGAAGATGCAGAAAGTCTGAAGAAAGCTATGCTTGCTAGCCCAGTCAAAGTTGGTGACAAAGGAGGGCAGGTGGTGGTGCTCGAGAATAAGAGTTTCAAGATGAAGCCCCAGACTCCCGTTCAACTACCTATTCACACTGCAGGCAAAGTTGCCCCACAGCCAGAAACGGTGGCAGAAAAATCTACAACCCCTACACTGACAGCGGCGCCCACGGCCCCGCGTGGACCGCATGTTCCTTTTCGAGGTGGAAACCAGCACCACGGTACTCGAGGTGCATACAATGGTCCACCGCGCGGTGGTTTCAATCGTGCAGGCAGAGGTGGGAGGGCCAACTTCCGAGGAAGAGGTGCGATGGACAACAACCGGGGTGGTGGTCATGCCAAGGTGAAGAATATGAACAACAATACACAGACAGAACCCGCAGAGATCACTGGTGTAGACTCTGCTTCTGTCTCGAAAACAGAGGCGAGCGGACCTGCAGGATGAAACATGTTGCACACATGGTCTCCTCAATTGCAACTTCGTTCAAGCATATCATCCGCGGCGTACGCCAGCACTCACTAAGCAGCTCATTATGTGCACGACTAATGGAGGATAACAGTAAATTACGGCAAGCTTCACATCCTGAGAAACTCTTATTCCCAACCGCGCCCGATCCCAGCTTATCCAGCAGATAAGTAGGTCCACCGCGAATATCGCGAGCAAGCTCCACAATGTTCTCGTTGCACTCCTTGATGCTCACATGCCACTCTTCTGCTCTGCTCCACCGGAACTCCTTCACCCAGTTCACTTTTTGCTTTCCCGTATAGCTCTGCTTGTGGTACTTGGCTCTCGATGTCCTGCTGGTTGTCCAATAGTACTCCAGCTTTGATGACCTCCATGCTCACAAAGCTCTCTACGTCTCTCCACAGGATTTTGACTCGGTCACCACAGGCTTAGGATGTGGTTTCTTTGCCATTATCAGCCGTCTTTGATCTGTGCTTTGGGAGCGGCGGAGATGAGGCTAAACTTGGGGGGTTGGGACAATGTGGTTCGTTCTTGGAGCAATTGTCCCCCAGAATGTCTTTCTGCAGTCTGCGCAGCGCCAAAGACACTGCAATATTGTTAGTCACTCTCGTCGATTGCTTTTGAGGCTTAAATAGAGGAATTATGGGAACACAATCTCCCTTCTTGGCTGGATCGCCTGGATATTCGATGTTGATCCTACCGCACATGCAGCTCCCTATCGGAATGGTAGCCGATCCTGTGGGAGCAACAGCGGGTCTCCATCGGCCTGTCTATTCACTTCTTCAATACCTATGATAAATAAACCCCTTGTCTACGGCTACAAATTGACCGTACACTCTGGTGACCGGTTTTTTGGTGCGCTTTATCGACGCACGTGAAAGTTTTTGTACAGCTGGTATAGTACTCTGGCCTTTTCCTCCTCCAGCAGGTCCGTGATCTCGCATCTGCCCAAAAACAAAATGCCAAGTGGGTACAGGTTCGCATGCTCCGTATTTGAAACGCCGGCTCACAATTGACGTTCTCCACGTGTCCCAAAGCCATTCTGCGATTGATTCATTCACAGAGGATTATTGATCGCAGCGCTATCGTCCAAGGGAAGCTCTTTTAATCGCTTCTGGTCGTCCTCATACCCCTGCGTCTTCATGTGATTCAAGCCCAGATCATCGATTTCCTCTTCCGTCCTCTCGTAATACACGCTGCTCATCTGCGGATCATCTCCCTCCTCTGCCAGACTCTGCACATACGAGTTCGCCAGCGGATCCTCCAGCACGATGGAATAATGGAAGTGAGCTTCGATAGCTTGATCCAGCTTCGCGAAGAATTCATCCCATCTCTGCTTCGAGTCTGTCGGCATCGAGTCGCCGGCGGCGAGACTCTCGCCCTCGCTTCCACCATTGCGGCTCCCCATATCGAAGATCTGGCCGTGTAGCTGGTCACGGACTTGGGTGAGGAGACCTTCGACCGTTGTGAATCTACCCCCTAGAGTACCGGGCTGGACCTCGAGACCGAGCTCGGGGCTCTTCAGGACTGCGGTTTCGGATTTGAGGATGTCGCGCGATAGATCGGCGGCGTTTACGACGCGGAGGGTGATCCTCTGGCCTTTTTCGGGTATTTCGCCTCCGGTCTTGACCTCTCGGGTGGTGTAGCCGCAGTGCTCACAGACTGTGCTCATGATGATGACTTCTTTGAAATGGGGGATGTTTACTTTTTTGATGTTTATAGTGCAGTCTTTTGAACAGCCGGGGCAGAGTGATTGGATTTCGTAGATCTGGCCGTCTACTATGTCAACGCCATCTAACGCGTCTGGTGCTTCGGGAGCACCATCCTCCCCTTCGTCAGCAGCTAGTCCAAGAAGGACGTTCTGTGCGTGTGTACGGGGATAGTCGGTGCGGATATATTTTGCGCCCTTGTCTGAAGGAGAAGGTTCGATCAAGGAGTTTCCTGACGGATCATCCAAGGAGACAGAGAATGGAAATGCGCATCCATGTATCATTTTGGTCAATTTTTGAATGACCGCATCAAGTGCTTCGTAGAGTGGGAAATTGTCCTTTTTTCGCTGCGGCTGATCCGCTTCGAGCTCGACGAGGATCTTGCTCATTATCCCCTCAATATTTGTCAGTTGGCCATGACCGGATGGCATCTCGAGGTCCAAATCTTCAATCTTGAATATTGCAGGGTCGTTCTTGACCACTTGTCTTTGGAAGTCTGCTTCAGACTCTACCTTGAATGTGAACTTGGAGCCCTGCTCTTGAATTTCGCCGGCAGATTTGATAGAGGTGTTTTTGAAACCACAAACCTCGCAAAAAAACGATTCTAGCAGGACTTCGCGGAAGAAGGGAATGCGAAGGATTTTGAGTCTTGTTATTCCCTAGATCTGGATCAGCTCGAGATCCCTACCAAGCTTTACAGCGGCACCTACGTTGTCATGACAGTTCATACATAGACTCTCGATCTCGGTTACACCATTGTCGTCTGTGTCACCTCCGTCCATGGTCTGAGCAGCATTATCCACTTCTGATTCTCCTTTTGAGATTTCGCGGCCTTCTTGCTGCGCTAAAGCGCCGGTCATGGCGCCTTCAAAGATGGTCCTCCAGGAAAAGGCCAGCGATTTTCCTGGTTTCGCTGGCGGAGAGCGAGTGATTGAAGTGAATGGTAATTGCAACTGAGGATTGGCCGGTGAAGTGAATGGTAATTGCAACTGAGGATTGGCCGGGGAAATGGATGCTCAAAATTGTGGACGCCAATGCGTCACTGGCAGGGAACTTCAAGTTGGTAAAGACGCGCTAAGCCCTGCCAAGATTTCGGGGGTGCCACAGCATTGACAGCAATTGAAGTCTTCTGGTAAGTATTGAGTGACTGAGTTCGGAGAAAGCATTGGGTATTGCCGCCAGCCGCCGTCAGACGACACAAAAATGATCAAGGCATCATGAAATCCAGCAAATTGAGCTGTGGCGAAGTCCTCGTGTGCTCTTTGCTCTTGCTTAGCATCGATTGTAGACCTTCTTTCTCCTTACGCGCTTTTGCTCTTTTCTTGCTGCTTATTTTTGTCGGCATAGCTATTGTATTGGAAGACAGGCCATGATTTGTTTCCAAGTTCAAGGTTTTGTCGCGAGTATGGTCTTTCTTTTGCGTGCCTCCATGAGGTGCTTTCGGTAGAGGAAGGCAGAATGTGGTGTGGTGAAAACAGGCCTCGCATTGGTACATAATAGTACGACGTTGAACATTTCTGGATTTATGCTCTACACCACTACGATCTCCTCTTACGATCGAGCAGTTCAAACCGGGAACGAATATGTTTCCACAGGCTGTACAGAAGCTCTGGCGCTGGTGGGGCGGCAATGCTTCGTTTTGTGGTCCAGAGGCCAATTTGAACCGGACTGATTCACTCACAAGGTAGGAAGCTGTCGAAGGACTGTCCAGCGCAAGCGACCTTGCTGCATCCTGTAGGAAGGTGGATCTGAGCACAGCTGCTCGATTTGAGGCGCTCATTCTCTGATTGCATTCTCTAGTATGTAGTTGTAGGGCGCATTCCACAGGTATCATGATTTTTACACTCTTCATTTTGCACAGTTCTAGCGTTGTCGATCATCCGAGCACTAAATTGTGTCCGAAGTAACTACTACTGGTTAGCATGCTACTTGAGTAGGAGAAGCTGCTCCCACTAGTACAAAACCCATCGTACGAGTAGTACTCGAGTAAGTCGCTTATGCTATGTCAGTGCGCTCAATCAAGAGGTCTTCCACCGTCCTGCCTGCGAAGAAGCCCCTAGTCCCATTGATTAAAACATATCATGCACGTTTGAACAAGCCTTGTTCCTACAAACCATGTTGGAATTGCTACGTTGATGCATGAACACTTGCGAGTCAGGGGCAGCAATTGTCTACATAACCCAATCCACACTCTTGACAATCATATGTCCCCTCCAAACCTTTCCTCACTTTATATCCTATGAGACGTTCCCCTACACACTGGCTTGCCATCCTACGTATTCGAAAGTATGGTTTGAAAAGTCCTTACCGTACCCTCATCACCATGTCAGAACTGGAAAATGGACGACCCAAGCTGAGGATTGCTATTGAAGGATGTGTAAGTTGTATCTATCTGACAGCAATCTCATCCTAGCCACATTCACACTCTTTTGACTGATGCTTGACGTGGTGATTAGGGTCATGGAACCTTACATTCTATCTATGCATCTGTGAAAGAGTCTTGTCGGATTAAAGGTTGGAAGGGAGTAGATGTCCTCATTATTGGAGGTGACTTTCAGGTTGCTCTCGAGCATGCTCCCTGCATATTACTAGTACTTACTGTTGCCAGGCCGTTCGCAACAAGTATGACCTGAATGTTACTGCAATGCCAGCCAAATACCGCAAAATGGGGGATTTCCACGAATACTATAATGGAGCGCGAAGAGCTCCCTTTCTTACAATCTTCATTGGCGGCAATCACGAAGCCAGTAACCACTTATTCGAGTTGTATTACGGTGGCTGGGTTGCTCCTAATATCTACTACATGGGCGCAGCTAACATCCTCCGACTTGGCCCTCTTCGAATTGCGGCACTTTCAGGCATCTGGAAAGGTTATGACTACCGTAAACCCCACTTCGAGCGAGTGCCCTACAGTGAGTCCGAGTCAGTATCAATTTTCCATGTCCGCGAATTGGATGTGAGAAAATTGCTCTCTGTTCGAACTCAGGTAGATGTTGGTCTCTCGCACGACTGGCCTCAAGGAATAGAGTGGGAAGGCGATTTCCGCTGGCTCTTCAAAAAGAAGGATAGGTTTGAGGCGGATGCGAATGAAGGCAGACTTGGATCAGTCGCAGCTAGATATTGTCTAGATCGCCTGCGTCCCAAATACTGGTTCTCTGCTCATCTCCACGTCAAATATGCAGCCACGAAGCAGCATCATGATTACGAGCGTGCCAGACCATCACGAGAATACCGCCCACTTCATGGAATCCCCTTATTCGAGCCTGCGGCACCTCAAGTCGACCCGCAACAAGGACCTAAAACCACTAGCAATTTGTCAGAAATATACACTACTTCGTCACAAAAAGACAACAACCAAAACCGATCTCAGTGCCAAATTGAAAGACCGACAGACGGGATCTCAACTCTGCCAAGTCTCTTAGCTGGGGGAAATTCCATTCCTGAGATAAATAGTATGGCAAAGACACCAGAACAAGTTCAAGTGTCTGCTTGGCAGAACTTTCAAGTCGACGGTATCAGGGCCGAGGCCCAAGACACCAAGCTGCGCCTCCAAGAAGAAAGAGATCGAACAGCAGAAGAAGAGCGTACTGGCGTGCGGAGTCGCCCTCGTTATACATTCAACGAGACATGGAAACAGGTCCAGATTGACGATCGTGTTGAACGTGGCATCACAGCAGTCTCCAAAACATTTAGATCGCCTGGTGAAGACGCTAAAATGGCAAACTTGGATGGCTGCGTTGAATCAAAGTTGAAGCGGCGAAGATCAACATCGTCGGAGGACATGGTCAAGAAAGGCCAGAAAGTCCCTCCACCAAAGCCAAGTATCATTCAGTCCAGTCAGCTTGATGGACAAGTAACCGCTCCAGCTAGCACTGGAAACAACATGACCAGCAACGTCGATGAAATCGAGATTGATATAAGTAGCAGTTCCTCTGATGAGATCGAATCTGGAAACGAACTCCCACGTACAAGTTCAATTACAGTTGTTCCAGCTGACATGAGGGATGATGTCTTTCAACCAACTCGTCAAGTATCCAATAAGAGAGCGAAACCCGAAGTGATAGTGTCAGATGATAGTGACGAGGGAGGAGTGAAGCTAGACCCTACCTCGCCCCCTTTCGTGCCCAGGGCGAGATGTCCTCCTCAATCGACTCTTGTCGAAGAGTCAAGAGAGGCCACGACTCCTCAATCGGACACCATGGAAGGGGAGGAGGAAATGGTATCTGAAACCATGCGAGCACAGCTAGCACAACTTTCCAGGACCTTTGCGTCTCCTTCTAGTCAGCAACCAGTCTCTGCGCCATTACCGCTTCCAAAGAGTATTGCCAATACCACAACTCAATTCCTCGCGCTAGACAAATGCGAACGTGGACGTGACTTTCTGCAGCTTCTTGAAGTCGAGCCAATAACCGAGCAGTCATGTTTGCCTAACGCCAAACCGTACAGACTTCAGTACGACAAAGAATGGCTGGCCATTCTTCGGGTTTTCGCGCCAGAACTCGAGCTTGGTGGTGATTCGAATGGGAAAGTACCATCGGATAGAGGTGATACATACTACCGCGACAGAATCATCGAAGAAGAAAAATGGATCGAGGAGCATGTGGTACTTCCTAATAGGCTCACGGTACCGGACAATTTCACCATTACAGCACCGGTCTACGACCCAGACGAAGAAGTTTCTCCCTCAGACAAGCCTCATGAATATACCAACCCCCAGACGAGCACATTCTGTGAGCTAATTGGGATCGACAACAAATTTGACATCAGCGAAGCGGAGCGAGAAAAGCGCATGGCTCATGGTCCTCGTGCCGGGGATAGAAACTTCTCGCGTGGAGGCCGTGGTGGTGGAAGAGGCGGTAAGGATGGTGGCTCCAATGGTCGAGGCCGAGCAGGATACAATGTGGGCAGGGGTGGCAGAGGTAGAGGTCGTGGAGGACGCGGCCGTGGGCGAGGCAGGTGGTGAAAGCACCGAATGGGCAAATGCATGACTTTCTAGAAGGATTGTGAGCTGCAGCAATCATGCAGCTTGGGGACCGGGTGAAAGGTGTCAGATCACTTCTGGGACGGGTGCTTCTCGTAATGGTTCATGCATATGAAAGATACCCTGTACAAATGGCATATGGAGTTTCCGACCCCCGTCAGCTTTTCGAGATTCTTTCCCATATGGCTTTGACCAGATGATTGACTCTCCACAAACATCGATGAAGACAAGGCCGGGTTTGTCGAAGCGTAGCAGGCTTGCGTATTCATTTCCACGCCAGCCGCACTGCATGGACATCATCTTCTACGGGTAAAGAGACTGGTCCAGGACAACAGTATATCCCACTGGTCATCTACTTCTTGATAAGCTAGTTGAACCCTTAATGCTTAGCAGCTTGACGCTTGCGGCTTCAATTTGGACGATGAAAAGGCATGAGTGGTGGGAGGGATCGACATTTAGCGACCTAGAAGCTTTCTTTGTGTGCAGGGGCCCAGTTTAAGGCTGGAGGGCCAAGTAACAGCCCCTACAGGCGTTCCTGGCCCCCGGGGAGTGCCGAGCCTTTGAGAAGCGCCTAAGTTTCATAGGCTCCGCCCGTCCATTCTTCGCCTTTCAGATGTTTCTTTGATCGACCAGCTTTCCGACCATTCACTGACAACGCGGCCCCCCCTCGTCTTGGACGCCCAAACACGGCTACAAGCTACCCTCACTACACCTGGAACCCGGTATCGCGGTTACCATCTACTATTGCACCTCTAACAAGCTCTCACGATTCAGATATCAACAAATCATATTCAACACCTGAGATCCGCTCGTCGTCCGGCCCTTTTTAGATTAGTTCAACCCGTTTCAGCTGAAGGGTGCATGCGCAGGAAGAAAGGACATAACAAGCCTTGCGCTTCCTGTCGGGCGCATTGATTGTACGAGAGTCTTCATGGGCATTCAATGTCCTGGTAACACTGCCAGCCATTTAGAGCCATCGCATAGACCAAAGGCCTCATTTCTGGCAGCGCCAACCGACCTCGATGGTGGCCGGATAGGCGTAAGCTTATCGAGAAGATGAGCGCATTTGTGCGAGTTTCTGGTCGACCAAACACCAACTTCATGGTCGGATATCCAGGCATCTCAGCTACCCTAGTATGTTCTTGATTAATTGGGCTTACTCACGTTGCTGCGACTGACGGGATACGCTATCTAGCCACGCATTGAAGGCACGGTCGAGATTCGACCCAATGCAGGGGTCACGGCTCCTGTCCATGTATCACTCGTTACAGTGTCCCTCCAGCGACGGGAGACGATTCATCCCTCTGCAGAATCAATCACAAAGAAACACTTGGCTGCGCCACGGAAGGAAATTACAGATGTCGTAGGGAAGGAAATGCTGCTTTTTCGATGCCCTGCGGGTAAGGAGTACGAGGAGATAATGTCAATGGACCTGCCATTCGTCATCTTCATTCCCTTCGGCAGAGGCGGGCAAGAGACTGCTCGCAGAGTACCACCTGCCAGCCTACAATTGCCCAAAAGGTCAGCCGAAACATATTACGAAATGGTTGTGCTGCTGCAACAGGGACATTCGGAACAGAAGAAATACGCCTTCCCGGTACCGATAGCAAGATATGATACTTTGTCGACCTTCGGGATGTACAACAAACCCGAAATGGGCGAGGCCAAATCAGACTCACTCCTCACACTGAGCATAACGCTACCACGATGGTCATATGGCCCTCTCGATCCAATCAGCATTCGTGTCACACTGTCGCCAAACCTGGATTGGATGAGCAGGGCGAGAAAGGTCACAATACAAAAGCTTACCTATGGTATTAACGAAGAAGTCATTTACAATCATGAAGGAGATGAGCCACAACGCAAGGTGAAGAGTATGAAACGCCAGACAGAGATTGTAGGCATCAAAGTGCCTGAAACAGGTTATTCTACGAATCTGGGTCTGCTGTTTCCGTCAAAGGAAATGAGGGACGGAGATGGCATCATACCTAGAGCGAAGGCTGAATTCCCGAATTTTGCTGTGCAAAGCTTCACCACCGCAGCAGGTCTGTACAAGGTTGAATATTATTTGTTTGTCAAAGTGAGGTTGTCCTTGCTCCTGCTAGTGGACGCACTAATGATCCACACAGGCCCATCTATCAGGTGCCAAAGACATTGAACTCAAGCAGCCCATTGTGGTCTGTCCGCTTGATCATGCTAGCTGCAAGGCAGAAATGGAAGCCATCGAACAAGCAGCCAAAGATGCAGCACATGTCAATGCCGAAAATCCAATGCTGCCGCTTGCGACGATTATACGAGCCGGTGATGCGAACGCTTTGCATTGTCTTGGCGTGGCAATGGTCGGCAGGCAGAGGAAGCCGCTCATTGAATAGAGCGAAGAAGAAGCTTTTATCCACGGACAACCTTGCGGGAGCAGAGGGAGCCCAGCGCCGTGCTCCTTAATTGGCCATACTTTCGATTATGGATCAAATTGTGCTATGAAACCCAAACACCTTGTGATTACGAGGGGCTAGAGAGCCCGGACCGCACCGGCGAACGATCAGGTACCCGCTGCTCTCTCCAGAAGCATCCAAGTATAGGAATAGCATGCGCTTCTGACGGGTCCCGCGAGTTCCAGGCGTCAAATGAGGAAGGCTGCAGTGGTGGGGGGCCTGAGGTGACCATGTATGCATAATCGGGGTTCTGGGAAGGATCTTGGAGCGACTTTTTGTGCGGGGATATTATGGACAGGACTTTCGTGGTCCTGGGGAGTTGAGATTTCTGGTTTTCAGATCCTTCGACTATGGGAGAGAGTCCATCAAACTGATTTTTGAGCCTAGCTGGATCAGCCCATGATTTGCTTTGGCTTCTGGATAGAGTCCCGTATAGTACTGAAGCACACACTGGGTGGAATTAGATGAAGCGCGCCGTTCTATACCCATTACCTGCCTCACCCGTGGTTACTACTATTTGTCATTCGAGCCCATCCAGCCTCATCTTGCCCATCAGCCCTTCCAGCTCGGCATCCTCGAGTTGCAGACGTCTTGCGTTCTCCACGAGCGCCCGCTCCATTATCCCAACCGCCGCCTCGTACTGACGGCTTCTCTCGCCCCACGTGTTCAGGATGTTCTTCAGGTTCGACCGGATGTGGTCGAGTACCTGGTTCATCTGCTCGAGCCTCTCGTCTCCTCCTCCTGCGCCGCCGGCCATTCTAGGAGGGGGGTTGCACTGGCGCCTTCAGGAACGGTTCGCCGCTTTGATATAGGAAAGGGATGCCCTTGGATGTGCTTTTACAACCCGTATTGAGGGGCAATAAATAGTACCCAGGATAGACTTGTCAGGCGTGGGGGGAGTTCTGGCCGATCTGGACCGAGACGAGCGGTCTATATTGTCCTTTTAGAATGGAGAGGAGTTAATGGAAGTGTCCCTTTGCGAGTAGGTGTTTGGTCTACGATAGATTAGCTAAGCCACAATCACCAGGCTGTACTGTGTGTGAACATGGCTCGAGGCTTTATTTTCCATACAGCTGTTACTGACTCGACTAACCATGAATACTAGTAATACTCAGTAATACGGAGTGGATTCTGTCCTATTTTGCACTATTTCACACTGGGACGCCGGACAGCGTGCTGACATGCTCCGAGCTTCCTCGCTCATCGACCTGTTCAGGCTGTTCTTCTCACGGATATCTGCCTAGTGTAAAAGCTGACATTGGGCGGGCCTTCTTGTGGTCTAATCCCTCAACCATGTTGCTTCAAAAATCATCCTCGTTTAGACGATCACTTAATTCCGAAGACAATTATACATCCAAGAGCTGCTACACGGTAAGGATTTGTCTATTCGCTCCCGTACCGTGTTACGCAGAGTTGGTGTATTTTTGTCTTGAACGCTGTATGTATGAGAACCTCACCTCCCTCTACCCCTACCTCCAGCTTCCCCTCCTCTACCCCTACCTTCTCTCCCTGGACCGTCTCTGTCTGGAACGTAAGGACCTCGACCTCGACCTCGACCTTGGCCTCTACCTCCGCCCCCGCCTGCGCCTCCTTGAGCTCCTCGGCCTCTATCAACAACCACCTCGCGACCTAAACCACCCTCGACTTGAAGCAGGCCCAGAATTTGCCACACCTCATACCGTTCAGGGTTGCCAGATTCGCACAAAACCTGGTATGTGTGACCACACTTGTCACATACACGATTGAAAAATGCGCGTGCGAGGTGCAAGAGCATACCTAACCGCAGTCCCGGTGGCCTGCCATGTCTACGCACATATGACTCAAATACAGTCCATTCGTGGAGATAGCGAAGTAAAGGTGCAGCGAAATCCTCTTGTAGGAATGGCATATTCCTCTGAATAGCTTCGTACGTCTGTGAGCTATTCAAGAAGAACGATTGCTCCTGCTCCTCGCCTGGACCTATGTCTCCTGGCAACAAAGGAGGCCGTAGCGGAGTTGAGTTGCGGTTACCAGCACAGTGGTCCAAGACGATAGTGATCCGTTCCACCTCCTTTGACTTGCCACAGCAGCATTTACAGTATAAATTCCGCCAACGAAAGGCTTGGGACAGAAGGTGAGGGTTGGTGAGCGTCTCCCGCTTGAAATCAAGCATCTCCGTCTCAGTGGCGATTCCCCAGATGATCCGGTTAATCAGCGAGCTCTGCTCTAGGTACTGCAAAGCTGCGACTGCGCGCACGCCACCAGTACCAGAGACTAATATAGTTTGATGTCAGATCCGCGTCGTCGAAATGTGGACTAGTAGTGGTGAAGGAGTTGCACATACATTCAACATTACCCCAGATATGAGGGATCGCCATCTGGCGTCGTGTATGAACCCTCGAGGATTACCTCCAGATTTCTCTCCTGGGAGGGATTTGACGGCACCGACTCACAGAAAGGGAAAGTCAAGAAGATAATGTTAGAGGAAAACTTGGAGGCCTTCCATATCTAGCTATGGCTTGTTGTAACACAAAAACTCGTCGCTGGCTGTCGCTGGCTGCTTCATCTACACATGCTGCACATTGTGTTTCTGAGACGTTAGATACCATCAATCAAAGTGGAAAAGCACGCGTTTCACATTGCAAGCGAATCATGATCCAGGAATCATCATTTGACGGTTTACTCGGAGCCGAAAGAGAAGCTTCATCATGTAGACCGCTGGGGATATGCGTGTAGGTGCATTTCATCTATGTCTGATTCCGAGAGGGAGAAATTTCCCAATTTCCAGAATAGGCATGGCGATATGGGGACTTGGCTGCTTACGTCATGGCGTAGTACTCTCATACTGTCTCATTACCGTCTGTATGTAATTTGATGACCGGCTTGCCCCATTGAATCCCTGCTCAGCAACACACCTCACACATACACTGCATCCCGCATTCTATTCAGCCAACACACGACACAAGTTCGCCAATCCGAAAGAACGAAGTTCTTGAGCTGAAATATCGAACATTCACCTAGAATAGACAGTTCCAAGCGAACTCACCGTTCCCCCGTTGCCACGGTCCCCCCTCGTCAACATGCGAAGAAACCAACGACGTGGAAGACCAGGTGGCTAGCCGCTAAACACGTCCAAGACTACCCGTGTGGGACGAAGTCTTCATTTACCATCACCATCTGAGCCATTCAAGAAACCGGAATCCTGATGAAGCCTCACATAGACCGGGGGTCCAGTGGGTGATGAAGATTTCTCACAAACTTCCACCACTAATATTGACATTCGTTCGGACGGACTACAGTTAGTTACACTGTAGAGGCGAAGAGTTTGGACGGGACTAGATGATCTCCGGTGCGAGCTTGGGGTGCAGAAAACCCTACAGGGGTATATGCTCTGCTTTCGATTGATACGAGATGTGTGCGTTCAAACGGCGTGTATGAGAACGAGGAGTTGATAACGCCTCACCGCTTCTTCTTAATATGTGCTCTTCCTGCAAGTTAACAGCACAGCCAAAGATCAGAAAACCGAAGACCGAAGGCAAGAGATGAGAAAATGACGTCCCATTGTCTGTCCCCCTTCCTTTGATTTTTGATTGCTCCTGCAGGCCGCGAAATTCATCCCTCTTTCGCCCCTGACGAGACTTGGAATAGAAAACTTCGATGTTTGGCGTCATCACCTGGCCACTACTCACGGGTTTGGGGGATGGATGCAAGACCCCAGAGAGATTGTTTCATCTCGACCGTCTTAAGAGCGAATCCAGTGGAATGGCCATGCCGCTACGACGGAGGAGTTCATTGGTTTGACTTGTTGGAAGATGCGTGCATGAGTCATGAGAGCCGAGGAATCATCGTTGAAGGGATCTATTCAGTCTTTTGAGCCGTCAAACCGAAGGGCTCTACACCGGGCATACAGTACTTGCAATCCAGCATATATGTAATACAGGTCGAAAAAAACCCGGTTTTTCTTCTAAACGCACACACCTCTTGTTGTGAAACAAGACAAGAGCTCAATGCTCATACAGCTGAAAATCCAAATACCGATCGAAGATTTTCGAACCCTCTATCGCGAATCGAACACATCATCTACTCGTTCTGGGCCTGGCGGGCCGCACTCCAGAAATGAACACAACCACCTCTGACCGCGTTTCTTTCCTGTTAGGACGCAAAGGATTGAAAGCGGGCACCCTCAGAGAAGCGTAGATGAGCTTCTATCTGTAGTGCTCGGATTCTCTTTTGGATCAATTAGGTCATGGAGTTGGGTAAAGCTTTCTGTGGGAGGTGTTTGAGTGTGCTGTGATAAGTTAGAACTTAGAAGCGGTTTGTTAGGGAAAAGATGTTGGTGAATTTTGATGGAGATTAGAAACCATACATTTAATAATGATGAAAATATATATATCATTTGCAAAGCGCTTGAAATGAAGCAAACATGCCCGAACCTCACGCTCTCTTTGCTGTGAGATGTGAGACGTGGTTTCTACTGTCAAGATCAAGATACGGTGTGAACCAGATCCACTATTGCAGCCAAAGCTTCAGCCCCTCGGCTCCCCTGGTAGTGAAGGCAGGCACAATATTATTTTTCCATTCTCAGACGACCTTGACCGCGATATGTTTCTTCCTCTTCAAGTCCAACTCCTGCTGCTGAGCCTGAGCAAGTGCAGCTCCCATCTTATCTTCAGGAGCCTCCCTCCTACCGCTGACGCTGACGTGGCGTGCTCGCACGAGGTGATTTCGCTTGCGCTGGACTCTTCGATCGTTCCTCGGTCGGAGGAGGTACGTAGCCTCGTGCTGTCAGTTTCGTCTTGTCCGAGGTTCGGGCCGTGCTGGCTGGCGCTCTCTGTGTTGTTGAAGCTGCGCTGTCCCCTCCTCGTCCTCTTCCTACTGCTGCTAAGGTAGGAGGCAGAGAAGGGGTTGCATGGGATGTCTCGCTGGATTTTATCTCGGTTGGAGGTGTATACTGATTAGCCTTTGGAAGTGGACTTTTTTGCGCTGCCGAGGCAGGAGATGTGGTGATTCGAAGCTTGCTCTCTAATGCTTCTGCAGTTGACCCGGGGGAAACTCTAGCTGAGGCCCCTGGTGTTGCTGTGGCGGGGGTACCCACTGCCCGAGCTGCAGTGCGTGATGCTGGCACAGCCTGAGACGGACTTCCCCGAGCTGCACCGCTTGAACCCGACGCAGCCCGCGCGCCACCCGCTTGCGCTGCGCCTCTTGGTGTTGCTCTTCCACGTCCAGTACCCGCTTTAGCTCTACTCCTTGATGCCGCAGTAGCCACAGCTGCAGCCGCTCGGTCTATCGCCTCACACGCTGCGGTAGCAGGAGCTTCATCCGTCTGTTTCGCGCCCCAAAATACGGCGGTAGGCTGCAAGATTCCAAATTTAACCGCGTCTTCTGGTTGCACTTCTATGGAACGAATTTTGGGATCCGAAGCTGTAGCTGTGGCTACTCTGATGTGTGATTTAGGATTCTTGCCCGCGACAACTGTCCATGGAATTGGAAAGGACCATTCCTCGATTTGTTCGACTTGACGGTCCCCCGGTACTAGAGGCGGCCCCCAAGGCGGTAGATGGTGATCGCCCTTCCAAACGCGGCTGAGCGCGACCTGCAGCCTCTGCGCCGCTTCTTGTGTCTTCTGTAAAAGCTTTGCCCTGTCATGAGCTTGCAACAGGCTCGTGCACAGATTTTCTTCCATCCGTGAAACGTACAGCTTTTCGGACTGTTGCTGTAGTTGCTTTAGATGTTTGTGGGCTAAATTGTTAAACGCCTTGTTATGTGCCGCTGCAAAGTAAAACGCACACATTGCATCGATCTTGGCCACGTTGTGGGCCACATTGTCGATGTCATGGACGAAAAACCTCTCGTGGACTACGGACGTGATGGTATTAGCCTGTACGCGAGCATGGGCTAGGTGGACATACAAGGACCTAGTTCCATGTCTTCTCCTGTTTCTGGCGAAAACAGGCCATAGCACCATTGATAGGAGAGCGGGCATGATAGGTGAAGCTGGGGAAGTCTCGCTCGATATTCTGCGAGCATGAGGAACTCCATCTCTGCTTGTTGTGTGTCAATCAGAGGCCTTGTGAGCAGCATCAAAGCCCTATAAAGATCTGCGGCCACAGAGATCAAGGCTGCTGGCTGCTCATGCCTTTCACAGAGGCGGCTACTTCTTCGGTGACGACTGTGAAGGAACCTTGAGTTGAGATATTTCTGTCTTCGTCAGTTGACTTCCAGCAGCTTGATGAAGTCCGTGGCTGGAGTACGATATGGTCGAAGGATCCGACCTAGACAGTACGGAGGATGGATTTCAAATCATACGTAACAGACCATGAAGATGTGAGATTATGAGCATATGCAAGAAAGCTCAGGAGAGTGATGATGATGAAAGTTTAATAGAATCTGTGTTCTCTAGGTGCGTCTCATGTATGTCCCGAGCCATATGATCCGAGTTTCATCGCTAATAGTGGAGTAGCAAATTCATGGCCATAGCGAACCAGAAGCTCGCCTTACCCACCGTGTTCAGTCCGGCTGCGATGATTCCTGTCAATAGCATGCTCTGGAAACGATCTGGGGTACGCGCAACAAGGCGGCATATCCCCTCCGTGCCCGATGTCTCAATTAGCGCGTTTGATAAATTTTAAGCTCAATTAAGGTTGCTCACAGAATATCGTCTAATCAGCATTCAATGAATACGGAGTCGTGCTTCAAAAGTCATCAATATACGCTAACTCAGATGATGTACAGCTAGCTCTTCTGATATTAGTGCAATGTAAGCAGATAATAAAGATAAAGGGATAATCTAGGGGGGGAGTAGCTGAGACTTAGCCGGAGAGGGCCGGTAGATATTAGGCATGTCGCCAAATGACAGCCTAAAAGATGTCAGGAATAGTGGGATACTATCGGGCTGTCTCAGGGCTCTTTCCTTGAGTAGTACATTATTTATGCAGCGTTAAAAATTAGCTCGCTGGCACTAGTAGCATTCTAGTAGTAGCGTATATTGATGACTTTTGAAGCACGACTCCGTACGTACGTCAGAATAATTATTCAAAGAGTAATTTAAAGCTCTGCTTTTGGAGACACTTGTTCTCGAATTTCTGTCAAAGGCGTTTGTGCAAGCAAAAGTTGTACCAACATCAAAATAAGGAGATCGACAACGCTAATTGAGACATTCTACACCCCTGTTCGGGCACGGAGGGGATAAGTGTGGAGCCGGAGCAGTAGACTCAAGCAAGTTGACCTCGAGGAGTCTCAATAAGTAAAAGATTAAAGAGGATAAGCTTCTGCCAAGATGGCCTTGGCGTTCTCTCCTTTGCTTACATAATATCCCACCGCAAGCACGAAGCACGAAGTTGATATCAAAACTACTCACGACAACCTCTCAACCCTACTCCCACCCGAGAGTCGGTCAGTCACTCAGGATGGCCGACTTCGACGAAGACGGTCCCTCTTTCGTGCACTCAAGTTCCAACTCCAACTCCCACTCCATCACCTCAAACCCAATGGACGTTGACCTCTCCGAAGAGACACAAGACTTTCGCTTCCTGTCAGTCCTCACCTCAAACACAGCCTTCTCCAACAACAACAACACCACTACTTCTTCTGTCGTATCCGACTCCATAGCCGCATCTAACGAGACCTTGATCCCGAAGCGTGGTATAAAAGATTTCGAGCCCAATCCGACGAGGTCACAGCAGAATGCCTTGCGGGCGAGTAGACAGGCGATGCACGATGTTCTGAGTGGGGAGAGGGTGCATGGGGGTAAGAATTGGGTCATCGGGTATTTGGTCGGGAGTATTGGTGGGGAGGGAAAGAGGGAGCCGATGGATGGGAGGAGCAGTGCAGAAGATGGTGTTGGATTGGAGGATAGGCATAAAAGGCTGCGGAAATGTGTGGTGAGAATCGATCAGCCAAGGGGGTCGGGTTTCAGGACCATGGGCGTCAGTGACAGGGAGAATCGAATATGGTTGTTACCAGAGGAGGCTCTTTATTGCATTGAGAGGGGGAGCTTGGACATCAGGTGGGGCCTGCCTGAAGCCGGTAAGGATGGCTTCAAGGGTGGCCACGCCACTGGCGATGAAGACGGGGTTACGGCGGAGAGCGAGGACAAGTGCGATGGCAATGATGACGATCCAGCCCTCAGTGATCTGCCAATGTCGTTACAGGGTGCATATGCGACATTCATCTCGGACACGGATCTTACCTTGGCTAGGTATACCGTCTTTGCTGGGTTGAGGAGGCTCGGATACACCGTTATTCGCGCTCCTACGTGGGACGAGTCTGCTCCACCATCTTCGCAAACACAGCAAGAGGACAAAACAGAATTTCTTTCTACAACCACGCATGAGCGAAATAAGTCTTCTCCTTCTCCAGCGACAACACAGCAGTCCTTTTTCAATTGGCCCAGCCTTCGAACCTTTGTCACCAGAGTCTATCAACTGCTTTTCAGATGGATATCTCCTTCGAAGCCATACCGTCGACATTCAAACTCGTGTCCCAGCCTTGGTCCCCTCATTGGTCCTGGCCCTCATAGGTCCTATAAAGATATTTACCGCGCTCTCGCCCTAATCCCATTTCACAATCCGACATCAAAACCGCAACACGTACACACAACTCCATCCTCTAACACGCCCTCAATACAGCCACAACTCCCAAACTCCTCATTGACTTCTACTACCGCCCCGTTTCGCATAGCTTACCATGTCTACAAACCGACAACCCTCTATCGCAAAACCTCTCCGCCACTCCCGGACTTTCACCTCGCCGTCATCGATGCCCGCGCCCACCCTACCATACCCGACCTGACCGAGCTCGACACTCTCCTAGAAGAGATGCCTCTCCAGGATCCAAAAGAGGACGAGAAGCTGAAGAAGGGCAGACCAGAGATGCGCTTGAAGGCTGGAACGAGAAGTGTAGTGCTAGCGGTGGTAGATAATGGAGTTGTGAGTTTCTTGAGGTTAGCAGAGACGGGGAGTGGGAGGGAGAAGATTTATGAAGGGAGGGTGGGCAGGGGTGGGCGAAATACGGTACCGGTTTGAAAGGCCTTTGGTATAGGCAACCTGCCATGACCTATTGCAGAACCAATCACACCATCAGACAAGGGCCCCATGGCATGAATACGTGGCCACTCGACATGGGACTGTATCAGACATCACAGCTTCAAGGAGGTCAGCTGGGAGGTGAGATATGGCGGCTGGATTAGCATTCTGCGGGGGACAAAGCTCAGCGTCCGAGGAGGAGAGTTTAGCTAACAGCCTAACGACGGCAAGCATATTCAGGGGCCGTGAGGACAGAATATCGGTGATATGCACAATCGATACCACGCTCCTTTTCGCATTTCTAACTCTATCGCGGATGGGGTATCATATTTGAAATCTTGCAGCCCGGCACCTAGCGCTCCCTCATTTATTCATCCCCTCCCCCGGGTCTCCCCATCTGAAGCATATGCGTCGAACCTGCCTCTCCATAGGTCGATAGTCTACAGACGATGGCACATCGACCACGCCTCCCCCATTTGCCTCCATTTCAGAGCTAAGCAATGAAAATATGGACTTCCTTCTGGTTGTGGAGACAAGCTTGCTTCTGCTTTGGCCCCTGTTCCGCCATACGTCAAGAAGACACTTTCCTGAAGCCTTTTCACCGTCCTCTTCCACGTCCTCTCCCGCCCCTTTTTCGCCCACCCCTGCCCACCCTCCCTTCATAAATCTTCTCCCTCCCACTCCCCGTCTCTGCT
>QQTW01000654.1_pt1 | contig 22331 bp, 21 predicted proteins | sample 1904831 | NCBI WGS metagenome assembly QQTW01 (sample SAMN09435610, study PRJNA476489) | Subsurface metagenome, whole genome shotgun sequencing project. | reverse complement strand
AGGCCTTGGAGCCGCATACTAGCGCTAGTGAGACTTTTACTGCAGCCCACTTGCTTGCAGGAATGCCTGAGGGTTCTTCCATGATTTCTGGTAGAGCAACCTATCCAATCCGGAGCGACATCTATTTCGGCAACTACCTAGGTAGGCACAATATCGAAGCGTGTCAGGGGTGGGGATGAAATGCATCTCATCGATTTCAGAATGTTTATACACCAATGCTCCAAGCTAGCCTAGCGATCAGCGAACTCAACATGCTCTGCCTTCCCGTCCGATTTGGGACTGGGCATGTTGTCGACGGTGACAACGTCCACGATAGAGTCCGAGTCTGAAACTACTGTATCATCTCCAGACGAGACCATCTGGACCTCGGCGTCGGCAGTCGTCAGTTCACGCATCGATTTTGAGCCTGCATCATCTTCCGCGGGCGCCCAGCTGCCTTCGTATGCTGGTGGCTGCTCGTTCGTCCAGTAGTCTTCCCAGTTGGAGTTGAACTCCACGCGTTTGGTTTTCTCATACTCCTTGAGTTCCTCGTCGAACGAGGCGTTGTCCTTTGCAAGAAAATCCTGAATACATAGACTTAACGTACTGTCCGGGAAATTTCTAGCCTGGGCAAGACTTACCAACAAAGGCTGTGGCAGATCCGACTGTTCTACAATGAGAGCATCCTCGGCCGCATAAATAACCATCACCTCCTTGCTGTCCTCTTCCGCGCTCCTCAACACTTCGGTCTCGCTGACTCTCTGGAATGACCGGTCAGTGGGGTCTCGTCCCATCGGCGGTGGAGCACTTACTGTTTTCGTGACCCTCGGCTCGTTCGTGTATTCCAATCTCCACCACTGCCTATACCATGCCGAATCTTGACCGAAATTCTCTTCGTCGCGCAAAACATATGTGATATGAGGCTCTGTTGACACGCCTCGAAGATGGTACTTGTGCCTCGGAGCTGGAGAAGAAGACGGCCACTTGAGGAGGTCACAAGTCGTCTCGCACGCCTGGACGACTTTTGATTTCTCAATCTCCAAGGCTTTCTGTCGGTCAGCGAAGAAGTATGGGCTCGAGAAGAGAGGTCACCTTGCAGTTTCGTAGCTATGTGCTCTTGGACCAACTTGAGCTGCTCCGCGAGCCTGTCAGCGTCAACACCAGTTTCCTCTCCGCTTTCTGCAGCTTTTGTGAAATGGGAAATGACCACTCTCAACAGCGTCGCCACGTCAAAGTCCTTGCCGGTATTTGCATGTCGAAAGGTACGCAACTTTGCTTCTTCTGCTTCGATCTGGGCTATCTGAGCCTTGAACTTTGCCATTTCTACTCGCATCGCTTTCGCCGCGTTTGCATTTTCTGGCAGGTACCTATCAACGTACCATGACGACGGGATCTGCACACACAGTCCCGTGCTGTTTGCGTCTTGCTGTATCAATCGCATCACGAAGACTTTTGCAACCTGCTCGATTGAAGTGTTTTCGTTGTTATTTCCTAGCGGATCTAAAGCCCAAATCGCGTCGTCCATGGCATCGTACAGCGTCCGCGATGTTCTGGAATCGCTTTCGAGGATGTTCTCGAAACACCAGAACCGACTCATCTCGCTCTCGTCGGGTGAGGTTCTCAGAGCGGTCGATCGAAAGAGGGTTGTGATATTTTCAGATTGAGAGAGTCTGCTCGCTGCCGACTCCCAGCCCACAAGGAACTTGTCAACGAGAGTTTTGGCTTCTGGGTGGGAGTCGCCGACGAACTCCAGTTTTGAAAGCGCCTCAACGCTTCCATACGATCTGTTCGTCTGGTCCAACAACGCCATCAGTCTTTGGGTTTCGTGAATCAACTGCAGCCCTTGATCTTCGTTGCTAGCGGCATTGTCCGCTACGACTTCAGATGTCAATATTGGAGTCCCGTTCCACCAACCCGGATCGTAGCCATAGCTGGCAGATACGTGATCCCGGAACAACAATGCCTCACGCGCAGCCGGTATTGCATGCAGTATCGTGATCACTGCTGGAAGGTAATCGCCTGATGGCAAGGGCTTCATGAAGGCAGGCTGGTCCTCCGCTATTACCCGCGCGGATGCCTCCAAGTCGGGCACTATCTCGTGCGCGGTCGTGCCGGCGACGCTCAAAGCCCACGAAGACGGATCGTAGTGAGACCTCGTGGCTGGTCCAAAGTACCGAACAGAAGTCTCCGTCACTCCAGTTTCCTGTGTAGTCGCACCGCCTGAAAACTCGTTCTCTGCACAGAGATCAGCGCCATGCCAATTGCTGCAACGATCGAAAAGCTCGTACCCGACGGCTGGATCGTGATCATGCTGTCTGACCTGTTCCGGCTCACTCTCGAAGGCGGTCGTGACGGCGCCGTGCTGGCATTCAGATATCCTTCGGTTCCACCGTTGATCTGGAAGGCTGTGGTACCGACCGTTTTACATTAGCTTCGACCGTCAACGACAGAGACAAACACGTACCAGGGATATTTGCCCCTTCGGCATACCCGCCATGTCTGTCGGCTGCGAACGCACTCTCGTCGTAGCCGCCCGCGCGTTGAGAAGATTCGACCTAGCCGCTCAGTACCCGCAGTGTTGCTTTCCTGGAAAGCCCCTTTCACACCTCATTGCGATCGGAGATGCCGAAATATGCGGCAATTGCAGCATCCGCATCGTTTCCTCGGGTCTTGTGGAGATGTCAGTAATACCCAACCTTTGGAGGTGTGAGGTGTCTGTACTTTTAGATAGGTAATCGCCGTCTCCTCGTCTGCACTGGTAAATTCTTTGAACTTGGCCACGGCCGACGGTGGCGGGCCGTTGCCCGCCATCTATCAATTGGAAGCTGGTGACTTAGTGGATGAGTTCCATGGTTTTCATGCGACAAATGAAGGCCATTCCCAACATAGAAGGTTCAGTCTTGGCTCATGTTGCTATATGACGAATTATGATTCTTTTGATAATTTGGCAAGAGGAAGCACATCAACATATTCAAAGTCCTTTAAAGCTCTGAACCTCCCATGTTCTTCCACTGCAACTATTCTTTGATATCGTCTACCGCCTGCACAGATAGTGCAATAGCTTATTGATATGCGACCTTAGCCGGTCTTGGCATGTATCCTGAACAACTCCTCCGACGTTTGATCTGATCCTTTGGACGAGATATTCCTCTTTAATATGCCGAGTAGTAAGGTGATAGCTCTGGGTCTACACAACTTCAATATACACTCGCTTCACAATGCCATTAAATTCCCGGTGACTACATATGTCTCTACCTACTAACATAGTTCCTATGACATCTTCGCCTTCGAAAGAAATCCGCATGTCATTTCATTTGAAGCCTGCCACAGCAAACTGTCAAAGTAATTCTCCATTCTCCAGAAATCGCACTCCAGAGCTTCCAGTCTGTGATGCTTCCGGCACCTCGCTCCCTGATGATGAAAAAGTCGACCGTCCAGTATTTGCTGCAAGTCTCACCGGTGATATAATAATGAATCTTCCACGGTAGCAATCGAGCACCGTGGGCATTCCAGCAGCTTGATAACATTCTTTCCCATTCGCTTCAGGGCATGCTGCTGTATCAGCACCCTGGTTCATCGACTCCCCGGGTCGTGGGTGAACATGCTTTGAAATTTCACCCAGCGGAACGGGGTCAAAGGTTTCCAAAGAGGCGAAGAGTGTATGTGAACTAATTGAAGCGTGAAGGGGCATGTTCAGACAAGATAATGAGCTGACTCCTTTGGTCACGGAATGGAAGACCTGCAAGAGCTACTACGGTAGATAGATATATGGTGGACTCACCTGTTACCCGCAAACCAAATGGATGAAAAGAGAACATGTAGAGCATGATCTGGAGAGACTTTAAGGGGAAACTATGGGAGAACGTGTACCTGCCGCTTAAGCATGATGTTGCGCAGTCACCCGCCGGGGCGCCACTCATTGTCGACGACCGCAGCGTATTCGCGATGGAGAGCCGGACAATGACGGTGATTACGACGTACACTCTGCAAATGAAGCCGCATCTCGCAAAAGCTCATGCCCGCAGTGACAATGGGTACGTCCGGAGCTGCCCGGACAAAGAATGCACCGGCAAATCCAGAATACGAGTCTTGATCGGTGAGGATGTGCTCAAGGAACAAGAGAAGGATGCTTCAAGGGTTTCCTGTTGCTCTATACCTGCTTGATTTTTGCTAGCATTCGTGCTTATCACCAGAGAAGAGCATGGAGGGATGGCAAATGCATGTCCAGGGAGGAACTTCTGCACCTTTTCGTTAGAAAGGTCGAAATCTCATAATAAATACGTTTGTGAAATTGTGCGAGCAGTTCAAGCTGATCCATGGTGGGCGTCGTGTCAGAGAGGGAAGCCCGTACCGAGGCACCTAGGCTAGGGTATCCCACTATCCAGGCAGGTACCCACCAGCCCTGCATTGCCGTGGGGGTATCGACAACTAATAAAACACTGCGAGCCTATAAAAAGATAAGCCGGTGCACCATCTGCTGAACGAGGTCATGAGGGCCACCTGGAACTTTGCAACACGTTTTCTTAGACACTGTGCTGAATAGTAGCATGTCGAGGCAATTGAAGGAAGTCATCTCACATAAGGTTCTCTAGCAGTTAGCTAGCAGAAGACCTAAGGCCCTGAGCTAAGGAAAGGCGCGGCGTATGTCGCGTGCCCCGAATATTTACTCTGAGCCCGAATACCACTGACTCATATAGCCTATATTGTACAAGAAAAGGCCTGATACACGAGTATCTCGACCGACTGTTCCTACCGCGGTCATCATTTATTTGCCAAAATTCATTCAGCCCTGCTGGTTGGCTCCATCAGACGACTACAATTCCACGCTCCACACTCTATCTCATCATGGTACTTTCCACCGGCCTCGCATCGTTCTCGACAAAAACCGGTTACGGTTGCATATCGCTCGCCGGTACCGAGGGCTTTGCCCTGTCCTGCCACTCATTTTCTCTCGACGACCACTCGGTCTGCACCTGCTGGGCAGCCCGACGACGGCGCCGCCAATCATCAGCGAACCTGATGATCGCCAACACCAGACCGACCACGAGCACGGCGATACCGATGGCGAATCCACGGCGGTATCGCGGTTTGTCGTCCTGCCGGAATATCTGAGCACCGTAGATGCCAGCTATATTCGCACCCATGATCACCCTATAATTGGGGGAAGCCCCCTCAAGTCAGCGATTGATCGAACATAAGAATAAGCATCGGGCTGCAGATCTTACATGGCCATGGCGAGCGCTCGCTCTTCCGAGTCCTCGCAAGCAAGCGACATCCATGCAATGTTGAGTGGATGCGCAAAGGTTCCAAACGTTTGAGTCCAGACGACTCCAAAGTATCGCGGCCCTCGGTTATTGATCTCGGTGAAGATACGGTTGAATACGTAACCAAGCAGATGCATGCTTAGGCCTGCCATTGCTGTCTCTCCACGTTTGTTGCTGTAATGGAGCAAACTCATCAGCAACCGTTCCAGCTATTCGCGTGATCCCCATGCTCAGCGTCGACTTACAAATGATCCGAGATGTAGCTGAAGGAGAACGACACCGGGATCTGAAGGAAGAGACCAACAGATGCCAATGCGTTGCTGGTGAGGGCAGCGAAACCGAACCCGTTGACGATCGACGGAGAGTATGTGTCGAAGGCACGCTGAGGACCGTTGTTGCACAAGGTTACCATGACGTGGACATATAAGCGCCAATTTGTGAACTGGAAAGAAAGATTTGGAATCAGCGATTGCACAGCAGGATGAAAACGGACAAGCGTCCTACTGTCGCCATGGATGGAGACCCACAGCTTTCTTGAATGCGCCGGACCCAATGCGCTTCTTCTTCTTGCCCTTCATTGGGTCATCAAGCAATACACGCGTCTGGAGGATGTGCAGCTCCCTGGGAGTGAAGATCTTGACGCCTGGGAGGAAAGTGGCGCAAGGGTTTTTGAAGGAGTCCGGCAGACAGAATCCAAAGATGAAACCGCTCAAGACCGTGAACGCTCCCATGAGGACGAACAGCCAGAACCAGCCGGCCTTGCCTCCGATGCCGCGCATGTGGAGAATGCCGTACGCAAGGAGCTTCGATGACGCCTGTCCAAGTTGGTTGCCGAAATAGAAAATCATCACCCGCTTTGCGGTCTCGGTCCGGGTGTACCAGGTCGAGAGGGTCCACAGTCCGCCCGGGATGAAGCCGGACTCGGTCATGCCCAAGAGAAAGCGGGTCGCAATCAGCACGCCATAACCTTTCTGAAAGGCCTGGAACGTGCTGACCGTGCCGAAAAGGAAGAGCTGGAGAGTGAGCCACTTTCCGGGGCCGACCCGGTAGAGGATCATGTTAGAGGGGATCTCGAACAGCACAATGCCCAGCGAGAGCATCTGCTGGCCGACGTTGAACTGGTCTTGGGTGACGCCGACATCTTCCATGAAGTTGTCGGTGAGGGCATTGGCAATGTTTCCCCGGTCAAGTTCTGGACCGCGAAGAAGCGGCGTAAGTTTTGAAATACAACAGGAGGCCTCTGAAGTGGACTAACGCAAGCAGAAGAACCCAAGCGTAAGAATTGGCATGATGATCAAGTCCAACCTTCACAGCAACAGGTCTTAGCCAACACGCAATCCAGCTTGTGAATACGTGCACACTCACTTGCGCTTCGCTTTGGCCTCCTCCTCCCGCGTCCAGTCCTGGCGCAATGTAAGGGGTTCCTCCTCATCGCCAGGAGGGAGAAAGTGGTCGGGATTCTTGATGTCTGGATTCGACATGGTCATTGACTAACGGTTTTGCTTCTGATTGCAGAAGAAAGAGAATTCTACAGAAGTATTACTCCATTTCAAGACCGTAGCTAGAAGTCCTTATATTGCCGTCACAAAGTACTGCCGAGCTTTTACCTCTGGATGTATCATGTTACGTCTGCTTACAAGGGTGATATTGCGATATCCGTTGAGGCGAGCACGTAATTGATACAAAGTCTGGCAGCAGCCAGATCCCTGCCTTGACTGATAGGTTGTTTTCGACATCGGGCGGGGCACTAGCGCTACTGCATAGTTGGAATACCAGCCGTGAAAAGCCAGAACGCCAAACCGCTCCGATTCCGTCAGTTTGGGCGTTTCTCATGCGAGTTCATCAGGGAGACCACAGTGGGTGTTTGCAAAGATAAGTGATTCTAGCATCAACCTGCCCCACCCGACTCCCCGGAGGATAGATATCGTCCACAACAGCCTTTTCTATTGTTGATACCTGAGGGTCAGCAAAATGCCTCAAGGTCTTTGTAGGAGGCCTATGACGCGTGCCGTGCCGAAGGTGCGGCTTTTAATTGGTCTTGGCGGCTTCTCGCCGTCGGAAAGCGTAGTCGGGCACTCGGGTAGCTGGTAGTGACAGAAAACAAAGAACGTTGCCCCAGACAGATCCCTGGCTGACAGGTTGTGAGAGATCAGTCAAGCTGCTGGGTTGAAGGGACCGAAATTATCAGGCTCTGTATTTGCTCATTTATCGACTTCAATATGGTCAGGACCATCGATCAGACAGTCGGACCCCTTCTTTTCTCAAAGCTCTATGAGCGCTTATAGGACCGGTTCATCGTCTGAATCAAAGGCTCAAGCTCCTCTTCTTCTACCTGATGTCTACAACCGTGTTCAGGCTTCCAAAGGACCTATCTTCTGCAGACCAAAGTGCGTGCAGTTATCAGCGAGCCCTGCATGGTGCGGCATGGAGTCGGCGAAGTCCTGCCTGAGTCCTCTGTACGCGCGCCACCACCAGAGATCAATTATTAATGATCTTGATGCGGTCTAGAATCATCATGGAGGAGCATCGTCCAGAAAAGGGAATGCCCGAGGGGGTGTCCAGGTGCTGCGCTCAATCGGCGCAGCCCAGCGCGGCATGCAGCAGTCTGGCCGCTTCTACCTCCACGATTCTATCCGCCCGTCCTCCGACGTACCTCAGGCTAGGAGACCAGTCCCGATGATTCTCGCACGTATATAGTCTGGGCTGTGACTTGATTGCATCTCCCAACGCCTCGGTGGCTGAACGAAGCATGCTGGGCGGCATTGTGGATCCTATCACCGGGGCTAGATGTGCATCTGGCACATGGCGGGTGTACTCAATATCCTCAGAAACCTGCTCAGTCACCAGAGTAGTACATTCGGCCTGCAATCCGTTATCATATAGTCTTTGCTTCATTGGGACTATCGCACATACGGGACATCGAGAGCTCGGTATCAATTCCCTTCCATACTTGTTCTCTCGAAGCTGATACTGTTGAAATCAAAGGCGTACTTGTTAGGCCCGGACTGACCTTTGGGGTGGTTGCATAAGGCGAGGTTCCCTACCAGCTTTGGACGGACGACCGCAACTAAAGCTAGGAATTCTTCCGGAAGATCGTTGAGAAACTCCCGCAGCGCACCTGCTTCGTTTTGCTTCCCGATATGAGGGCACAATTGCTTGCAGATGTAACAAAAGCTGAGTCTCAAAGCGGTGAAACCGATGCTCGTGATTTCGTACGCTTCTTGGATTGAAGCAGGACTATTCGGTATTTCTACCGCAAAGGCAAGGAAAGCGGCCAGCAGGATCAAGGTTATTTGCAGAATTAGTCTCATGTTCCGTGGCTTTCAGAAGTAATTTGGCCTTGTGAAAGAGATGCCGCATGCGGGGACGGGAAGAAAAAGGTAAAGGGTAGAACCCTGATTATTCATAACTCCCCAGTTTATCAAGCAAAGGCGTTCAGATCGCAAACTGCCGTAAGCTTATGAAATATGAGCCATGGGGATGCCTGTGCATAGATGCACTAGATCGAGAGCATGAGCTCTTCATGCATGAAACAGTAGGAGCAACCGATTCGCAAAAGAGACCGAGCCCAAGGAAGGAAGGCAGAGATGTATTTCCAAGGTCGAGCAACCTTCGATAAGGGAATTGGATTCATTGGAACAACTATACATCCTTCTAAGTAAACCTATATTCGTTGACGGAAAGAATGTTGTGGTCGTGCACGCTAGTGGCATGATATGGACTTCGGGATTGAGCTTGCAAGTTAAAGGTTGGCAGTCACGCAGTCAATTTTCCGCAACACTTCATATCTGTCGTAAGCCGAATCTTAACGTAGTATGCGTGTAAGAATTCTTTCCGATAAACACTGAACTCCTTCTGAAAATTTCGCTTCGTCGTCATGGAAGGCCAATGCTGACACTCGATAGAACTCATTCTCAATATTGCCCACGAGAATGTAACGTGCTTTCTTCGGCACGTCCCAAGGATCTCTGTTTTTGTTGGTAAAGTGTCTAACTGCTAACCAGTCAATACGATTGCCTCGTAAGCATAGTGCATGACAGCACTGGTATTGAAGGCACATCATTTACAAAGCAACCCAGCAATCAAGGCCCAGTCTAACGAGCGTACTCCCAGCTCCATCAAGTTGCCAACACCGACAATGCTGACCTGGGATCAAACCCCATCTGGTGAACCCAAATAGAGGGAAATGAAATGACGCAACCAACGCCCGATGCCCTATCGAAGGATATAGAAGTAAACGAGAGAACACTAGGCCAGTCGCCTAGCCAAGGGCAATGCTGAACATTGAGTTGTTGAGCAGCCTCATGCACACGCACACTCTACGGCTCATTTATCCTGAGAGCTGCTGGTCTCTGTCTTGGTATTGTTCTCGCTCTTGGGCTTGGGGATACCCGGAAACATCTCGGATTCAGAGGTCGTGGATGATGATTGCGTGTTTTCTGCCTTTGAGAAGAGGGACTGGGGTTTCGCTCTGAAGTGGTGTTGCTATCAGTAGATGTTCCCCAATCTAACTGGGGCGATGATGCCTACTTCTTCATGAAGTGCTTGCTCTTGAAGTCGCTGAGTTTCTTTGATGCGGGTGAGAGTATGTTATCCGAAGGCGATATGTAGGTAGGCTTGCCCGTGCTGCTTCGAATAACACTGTCAGCGCCAATATGGCTTTTACTTCAGGAACAGGATGGTGGACTCACTGATTATCCTTCATACGAGACTCGAGCGCTTGACGGTGATAATCCATCGACTTTGGCTTGCCGTCCGCCGGCTGGGCCACGGTCTGCTGGGTGTTGATATCGCGCGACGAGAGCACGCCGGAAGACATTGTGTGTGCTTGAAGCTGCCAGTGGCTCAGCTTGTGATGCAGGGTTAACTGTGATGGCTTAATTTTGCTTTTGAGCCTGCAGTTTGACAGTTGTGGAGAAGAACGGGAGGCTTTTCTCGATGCATGCAATATGATTGCTTGTGCAGGTGGGTGTTATCTGGATGCACGTCAACAGCGGCGTTGCGGGGCAACCATATTGATGCCTCAACAGGCAACGGCGTCACAGCTTGCGGCAATTTTATAGCGGACCGAATAATTCGACCTTAATTCAACAGATTCACCACTGGTCGATGCTTCCAAACCTTTTTCGTGCTTTATCGAGTTCAACTAATACCTAGGTAGTTATATCCCTCAGCCTACGGACACATTTGATATTGGAGTTTATCAAGCTGTTTCATGGTTGACAGATATTCCTAGCATACCTACAGGTACCCAGACCTGGAGAACAAGGAAGGGAAGATTGAACCTTTGGAAGCATCTACTGCATCCATATGTTGTCGAGATCGATCCGCTCGTTGATGGCTATTCCTGGACCCACCTGGGCAGCTACTCCGACAGGCGAGCCGAGCAGCCGGCGACTGGCCGCGTTAATGCGCAATGACGATGCCCGAAGTGGTGGCGATACCGTCATATCGGGAGTGAAGCTGCAAGCACCATGCACCTCAATGATTCACGTCCTTGCCACAGACGCGGACCGCGAAGCCTTCAACACTTTACCATTCTGGTTGCGGAAAATGACCTCATGAGCGAAGCAACCACCAACGTAGAAATACTCCGCAATAATATACCGATGGTCATCGTTCGAGAAGCAGAACCTTGGAATCGTTGGGCTAATAAAGTGACAACATTGAAGTGAACGTGATGCCTTCCAAGGCTTGGTCACGCTGGAGCGCCCTCACGGAACGCGTGAACCAGTCCCCTGGGCATCTCTGGATCCTCCCTGTGACCAGCGACTGGCTTTCGTGCAGTGGAGATGGATCTGCATATATAGCAGTATGGAGATTCCTCTCCTGAATGCAGCAATTCCACATATAGGCCCTGGAGGAGACCTACGAGCCGGCGTATCAAGAGACGCCGAGACACAGACGCGCACATGTGTTTCATCGCAGACCGTGAAACTGCATGAACGTGAAGGGACTGGTCATCTTCGTATGACGCTGACGCCGCACGTATATTTACAAGTTATCGAAGAGAGGCGAACACACGTCTCCACACATGTAGATACAGCATGTAATTGTAACAGCAGAGGAGGTTCTCGTGCTCCTCGATTGGATCACAGGGGCTCCTCACACCCTGGAAAGGGGGAACGGGCGGCTGCTCTCAGACTCTGTCTTGGCCGGCGCCTTCCGCAACGACGAGCGTCCAAGCGTCACCTGGCTCTGGCGTCGGACCTCCCCATCGCTACCATTATTGTTGGTCTTTCAATATTCTTATTGAAAAAATTCCCATTGTTTTACCACAACAACACCGACAAAGTGAATGCTCACCCGAGTTCCTTTGCCATCACACTCGCAATCAGTCGAACTTACTCTCGCTCCTAGACTGCTTTCTCCCGCAGACACTCCGCTTCTCCCCAGATCCATCGTAATCAGCTCTGATAGGGGATTGGTACTGGTCTGTGACGGAAGTGGTGCTACTCTCTTTTACACCAAAGACTGGACTTTCACTCTCGCCTCGGTAGTCAGGCTCCCAGCCTTGCAAGATGGCCATGATCATGAACAAAAAGCTCGACCGCTTCAAGCAGTGGGCCGGCGAGAGGATGGGTGGTGAGGTCAAGACAAACACATCTGACGACTTCAAGACCCTCGAACAGGAGATGACGTTGCGATTTGAAGGTACAGGATGTCGATGGTTCCCGCTCTTTGAGCCACGCACTGACTGAACGATCCCAGGTATGGAGAAACTTCACAAATCCATGACGGTCTACATCAAGTCGCTATCGAAGCGAAGCGAGGGTGACGACAAGGAAAAGTCGCTGGCCCCTGGTTATCTTGGTTCCACCATGATCAGTCACAGCGACGACTTTGACCCGGAATCTCAATTCGGGAGCTGTCTTTCTGGTACGACTCCTCGATCCTTGGACACTTGGCACATTATCTGATCAACTTCCAGGTCTCGGCCGTGCAAATGAACGTGTCGCCAGGATTCAAGAGGGCTATGTCGCGAGCGCTACCTCCAGCTGGCTGGAGTCGGTGGAACGATCGCTCGCTCAGATGAAGGAGTATCAGGTGCGTCTCTTGTTCGTACAAGGAAATAACAGAACTGATGGCAACTAGTCTGCGCGGAAGAAGCTCGAAACCCGCCGGCTCGCCTATGACGCTTCGCTCGCCAAGATGCAAAAGGCCAAGAAGGAAGACTTCCGAGTGGAAGAGGAGCTCCGCTCGCAAAAGGCAAAGTACGAAGAGTCTAGCGAGGACGTCTACAGGCGCATGGAAGACATCAAGGAGGCCGAGGCCGACAGCGTCGCCGACCTGACCGCTTTCCTCGAAGCCGAATTGACCTATTACGACCGGTGCAGAGATGTCTTGCTGCAGCTGAAGAGGGAATGGCCAGCGTATGTGATGACATACCTCTGAAAGGGCATTCGCTAATATTCACAAGCGGAACCGGGTCCCCTGTGGGCCGTGACCATCGCCGTCCGCCCAGACAGCGCTCCAACACAACTCATTCCTACTCCGACCGCTTCTCCCATGTTGATGAGGAGCCCGAGCCTGAACCTCGAATCGCCATTCGTTCAAACAGAGTCTCCTCAGCCACACACTCCGTCGCCAGCTCTCCTCATCGAGATGAATGGAACGCAGCCGCTCGACCTGCTCCTCGACCTTCCTCCAACAGGGCATCCACCTTTGAAGGACCGACCCGAATCCATCGCGACGACTCGGCCGCAGCTCTGCCACGTCTGAGCCGCACACCTACGGAGAGTTCGGTCATCCAAGCCGGCCGGTCTCAGCTACGGCCTGTGAAAACTACGGCAACTGCGCACGATACCTTTGGCGACGGCGGCTATGATTCGCACCATGACGGAAGCAGCAGCCCTGAACGGTCCTATGGTGAACGATCAATCTCTCCGGCAACGTCATACAGCAGCATCCCCTCCAGGAACGCAAGCTGGTCGACGGCGGAGTGTGGTAACTCCGTCGGCGCGAAGAAGGCACCTCCGCCGCCACCACCTTCGAGGTCCAAGAAGCCTCCACCCCCACCACCGATGAAGCGAAGCGCCTTGAGCACGTCTGAGAGTCATCAGTACTGATGACGATGCTTGCTGTTTGAATCGGCGTTGGTGCTTTTCTAATTCAGAGGTTGAACACGGATTGTCCATCCGGCGCTTGGATATTGCCCTGGTCTCTGAAACACAGAGGCCATTCATACGGTCTGAGTTTATCATCACCGTCAGTGGTGAAGCTGCGACAGGATGCATGCAGAACCCTTGAACGTCGTTCGCTAAAATGGCAGGATTTCTTCTCAGTCTTAGGCTGGGCTAAAGCACAAATTGACACGGAACTGGGGAATCCCGCAGTCTGTTTTCTTCTGTCTTCCTACTGGGCGTGGACATAGAACCCTTCCATAAAGTGCGAATCCTAAAACATGCTCATTTGTAGTAGCTATTACACTGCTATAAAAAGGAACTCAAACTCGATTACTGCGTGATGGTTGAACTTGCGGGAAGTGCCAAGCTCTCTGACCACGTGACTGCCTAGCCGCATCTGGCCAACTCCCTTCTTCGCGCAGCGCAACGCCGACTCCTCCAGCCTGTTCTTCAAATCGCCGGCCTCGTCTGTTTGACCATCGCGACCTCGCGAGCGGAGAACGCGAGTTGACCATCTTCCAACGCGTTACAATAATCGCATCACCATATTCCCTTCACCAGATCTTTACACCTTTTCCTGCCTCACCCTCTGCTCGGTCTCCCTGCCACGTCTCAAAACTCCCCGCCTACGACTCCCCCATACAACAGCCTTCAACTCCATCGAGCGGAGCTGTTCGGTCACCGCTTTCATCCCGGACTTACGATCGACGAAGACTACGCATAGTCGTCCCGGCATTTGATGCCTCCTTGATTAGATGCTGTGTCCACAGTCGCTCCACAATTGATCGAAAACGAAAACACCCATCAACATCGCGAAGCGCACGTCGGCGCATCGCATAGTGCCAGCATGGCGTCCGTCCAGGCGGCTCCGACAATGCCCATGCAGGCAGCCACGATGCCGCTGCCACCGAATTTGACCAAGGAGCATGTTCAGGCAACCTACGCGGTAATTATGTTTGCCGTCAAAACTCTGCTGCTGCTGCTGCGGCGCGCGACATTTTCTGTCATTGCTGTATAGGCTGACTTTTGAGCAGAAGTATCAGCAGATGAAAGCGAGCGGAGTCAGGGAGGACGATCCCGAGTTCATCAAGGCCCGGAATTTTCTGCAAGCCGTTCAGCAACAGACCAACATTGTGAAGCAAAGGCAGGTTTGGCTTCGTCAGCAACAGCAACAGCTTCAACAACAGCAGCAGGCTCAGCAACAACTGCAGCATCAAGCGCAGCAGCACGCTCAGCAGCAGTCGCAACAGTCACAACAACCCCAACAACAACCACAACCACAACTTCAGAATGGACACGGCCAGGTCGCGGCAACCAACGGCAGCCATGCCATCGTCACGAATGCGGAAGACCAGCCTTCGACTGCTGCACCCGTCGCGAGCCAGACACCGCAAGCTCAGAACGCGCACAAGAAACCTCCAACCCTCGGCAATACCACATTCACACAGGAGCAGCTGTACATGCTCCACCATCAGATCGCAGCTTTCAAGAGGCTATCCAAGAATCTGCCGATCCCAGCCAGCATTCAGCAGCAGCTCTTCTCTTCTCAGCAGATGAAGAAGCCACCGACGCCTACCGAGGCCTTCGCTGCGGCGAAAAAGACTCTCGACGAATCCGCGCAAGCCTCCGGAGCCCCCTCGGCCGAGCCTGCAAAGGACGAGGCGGCAACAAGCAGTGGTGTCAAACCTCGCTTTGAAACCTTCACGTCTCCCTACTCGTTCTACGAAAAGTACATCACATTCACCGATCACGTTTCGCGGGAAAGGAGACAGCTGCTGCCGAGCCTTCTGCCGTCGGGCCTCGACATTGAACGGTATCGGGAGGAGCGAGAGAACATCATCTACAACCGGCTGGTCACACGCAAGGCTGAATTGGAGAACCTGCCGGCGAACATCGGATCATGGGATACGAGCAAGACGGACACCCCGACGGATGACGGCTCCCTGAAGCTGAAGGCACTCATCGAGTACAAGATGCTGAGTCTGCTGCCGAAGCAGCGCGCCCTCCGTCAGCAGATCAGTAAGGAAATGATCCAGGCCGACAACCTCGCCATGACGGCGAACCGGGCCATGTACCGCCGGGTGAAGAAGCAGTCTCTGCGCGAAGCGCGCATCACGGAGAAGTTAGAGAAGCAACAGCGCGACGCGCGAGAGACCAAGGAGAGGAAGAAGCACACCGACTTCCTGAAATCCATCGTCAGCCATGCCGACGAGCTCCAGAGGAGCGCGGCCGCGCAGCGAGCGAGGATCCAGAAACTCGGTCGGTCGATGCTGCAGACGCATCAGAATATCGAGAAGGAGGAGCAGAAGCGGGTCGAGCGCACGGCCAAGCAGCGTCTGCAGGCGCTGAAAGCCAACGACGAGGAGACGTATCTCCGGCTGCTCGGCGAGGCAAAGGACACGCGTATTTCGCATCTCATCAAGCAGACCGACGGCTTCCTCAAGCAGCTTGCGGCTTCCGTCAAGGCGCAGCAGCGCGGTGCTGCGGAAAGGTACGGCGGCAACATGCCGGAAGAAGAGTCCGAGGAGAGCGAAGCGGAAGACGACGAGGAGGGCGGCCGCAAGGTCGATTACTACGAAGTGGCTCACCGTATCAAGGAAGAGGTCAAGGAGCAGTCGAGCAACCTTGTCGGTGGAACGCTGAAGGAGTATCAGGTCAAGGGTCTTCAGTGGATGATCTCGCTGTACAACAATAACCTGAATGGTATCCTGGCTGACGAGATGGGTCTTGGAAAGACCATTCAGACGATCAGTCTGATAACTTACCTGATAGAAAAGAAGCAGCAGCCCGGTCCTTATCTGGTGATTGTTCCTCTCAGGTAAGTCGCACGATCGCTTTCTGCTCGATGACTGAGATGCTGACGGTCCATAGTACTTTGACCAATTGGAACAGCGAGTTCGAGAAGTGGGCACCTAGTGTGCAGCGGATCGTGTACAAGGGACCACCAAACGCAAGAAAACAGCAGCAACAACAGATCAGATGGGGCCAGTTTCAAGTACTGCTGACGACGTACGAGTTCATCATCAAGGATAGACCCATTCTGAGCAAAGTGAAATGGGTGCATATGATCGTGGATGAGGGTCATCGGATGAAGAATGCCAATTCGAAGCTGAGCAGTACCATCACACAGTACTACTCCACCCGGTACCGGCTCATCCTGACCGGAACGCCGCTGCAAAACAACCTTCCTGAGCTGTGGGCTTTGCTGAACTTTGTTCTGCCAACCATCTTCAAGTCGGTCAAGTCGTTTGACGAGTGGTTCAACACGCCTTTTGCGAACACCGGCGGCCAAGACAAGATGGAGCTCACCGAAGAAGAGCAGCTGCTCGTCATTCGTCGCTTGCATAAGGTGCTTCGTCCGTTCCTGCTGCGCCGTCTCAAGAAGGATGTCGAGAAGGATCTTCCGGACAAGACAGAGCGGGTCATCAAATGCAGCTTCTCCGCGCTGCAAGCAAGGCTCAACAAGCAGCTTGCCAATCACAACAGGCTCGTGGTGAGCGACGGCAAGGGTGGAAAGACCGGCGTAAGAGGACTGAGCAATATGCTCATGCAAATGCGGAAGCTGTGTAATCACCCGTTCGTCTTCGAAGAGGTCGAGGAGCAGATGAATCCTGGAAAGGGCACAAACGATCTGATCTGGCGTACGGCTGGCAAATTCGAGCTGCTCGACAGGATCCTGCCCAAGTTCCAGGTAACCGGTCACAGGGTTCTCATGTTCTTCCAGATGACGCAGATCATGAACATCATGGAGGACTTTCTACGGCTAAGGGGCATCCTGTATTTGCGTCTCGATGGTTCGACCAAGGCTGACGACCGGTCTGAACTTCTCAAGCTGTTCAATGCTCCCAACTCTCCGTACTTCTGCTTCTTGCTGTCAACGCGCGCTGGTGGTCTCGGTCTTAATCTGCAAACTGCCGACACGGTCATCATCTATGATTCCGATTGGAATCCGCATCAGGATTTGCAGGCGCAGGATCGTGCGCATCGTATCGGTCAGAAGAACGAGGTCCGAATCCTGAGGTTGATCACATCTGGTTCCGTCGAAGAGAAGATCCTAGAGAAGGCCAACTTCAAGCTCGACATGGACGGCAAAGTCATCCAGGCCGGCAAATTCGACAACAAGTCCACCAACGAGGAGCGCGAGGCCATGCTCCGGATCATGCTGGAGTCGGCCGAAGCGGCCGAGAGCTTCGAGCAGGAGGAGATGGACGACGACGACCTCAACCTGATCATGATGCGGTCCGAGCAGGAGCTCACCATCTTCCAGCAGATGGACGAGGAGCGCAACCGCACCTCAAAGTACGGGCCGGACCGAAAGTACCCGCGTCTGCTCGGCGAGTCGGAGCTGCCGGACATCTACGTCAGCGAGGACGTGCCCGTGGTGGAGGAGACCGAGGACACGTACGGCCGCGGCGCGCGCGAGCGCACCCGCATCAAGTACGACGACGGCCTCACCGAGGAGCAGTGGCTCGAGGCCGTCGACAACGACGACGACACCATCGAAGCCGCCATCGCCCGCAAGGACGCCAAGGTGGCCCGTCGCGCCGCCAACAAGGACAAGCGCGGCGGCCGCAACGACCTCAGCATGGGCGAGACGCCCCCGGCATCCCGCGACAGCTCCGAGTCGCCTGCGCCCAAGAAGCGTGGCAGAAAGCCCAAGATCGACAAGCGCAAGGCGGACGAGGCGTCGCTGGATGGCGACACGGCGCCGGCGCGTAAGAGAGGTCGGGGTGCGAAGGTAGTGGAGACGCTTGGGGCGGAGGAGCGAGCGGTGCTCCAGAAGATACTCAACAACGTCTACGAGACTCTGATCGATCTGGAGGAAGAGTCGAAAGACCCAGACATTCAGAACCGGGATATCATAGGTCTGTTCCTGGAGCTGCCGGACAAGAACGACTACCCGGACTACTACATGATCATCAAGAATCCGATCTGTATGAACATGGTCAAGAAGAAGATCAACCGCAAGGAGTACCAGTCGGTGAAGCAGTTCCGGGCTGATATCGGTCTTTTGTGCGCAAATTGTAGGACTTACAATGAAGATGGAAGCATACTGCACAATGATGCCAACACGATTGAGGTAAGGGCGGTTCCTACATCAAACCACCTGCGAGTTATCCCTGCTCTTTTGCGTCTTTGCTGACTTTGGTCACAGGAGACGTGCCTGCGGCGACTCAGGGAGGAAACAGAGAGATACCCAGAGTTCGCCGACTTTGACGACCAGAGCTCCTCTTTGGCGGACGGCCGCTCAACAGCACCGATCTCCAGTGTTGGGACACCGTTAGCGTCTGGTACGGCTGGTATGACCGATCGCCGACATCCAATTAGGCGTAATATGTATACTGACACTCGACAGTCCGATGAACGTACCTGACTGACCGATTTCGGTCTTCTCGATCGACTGTTTGACGGATCAAACGAAGGAGTAGAATAGATAATGGTGGTCATGGGCTTGAATGATTTTCTCCTCTGCCTGGCTTGAATTCGGCGGGCAGAGCTTTCGGTTCCTGATTGGTCGGAGCCATCGAAAACGGACCCGGCGCACATCAGTTGGCGTTCAGATGCAGTACTGATAGCAGTGGCATCACCATGCATCACAGGGCATCAAAGATGGTGCAGAGGCGCTTGACTATGTATTCTACTCTACACTGGAGAGGAATGTCAATGGATTGTTTTCCGGACTGCCTCTTCGTGACTACTGCATGTTATGCCTGGCGAGAGGTGCAAAACTTCCCCATTACAAGTTACGTTTCCCCTTTCGCTAGAGCTTCGCATGCCCAGCTGGATACTTCGTCGTGCACCCTGCCCCAGCACAATCTTCCCATTGAAGCCCTTATCTCTTACTGCTCCCTCCCCTCTTTCCTCCTATTATACTGCACACAATCCTCAAACCGAACCCCCTCCCCACCAAAGATATCCAGCGCGCTTCCGATAGTCAGATCGACCCGGCCATTGCTCAGCGACTCAATGGCATACAGGTCCCGCAGACATCTGGCCCCGCCCGCATACGTGACGGGCAGCGGACTCCACTCGGCGAGCCGGCGCACGAGCTGCTCGTCCATGCCGCGCTGCAGGCCCTCGGCGTCGGCCGCGTGCACGAGGAACTCGGAGCAGTAGGGTGCGAGCAGGCTCAGGCTTGCTGTAGGAGGGGAGGAGGGGGTGGTGTTAATGAGGGTTGGAGGTTGATTGAATGGGGCAAGTGCTGGGACTATAAGAGGGGCTGAATGTTACCTTTGTTGACCTTCATGTCCGTGAGCGTCTGCCATTTGTTCATGGCGACAGCCCATCTGTCGTCGTCGTCGTCGTCGTCCTCATCGTCGTAGTCATAGACAGCACGCACCCGTCTGCAGCTGAGGTCGATGACGAGCTTGCTGCGGTCGTTGTCCAGCGCGGCGAGGACGGCTTGCAGCCGGTCCATAGAGAAGCGTGCGTCCGGGAAGAGGTAGGAGGTTACAATGACCTACTGCTGGCTCCGTCGGTCAGTCAGTGAGCTATCCAGTCAATCCTCGCTCGCTGGCATGCCATATTCCCTCGTCATTCCAAATGCCACTTCCCAAGCTCTTCTCCAACCATTCCCCCAGCCCCGCAGTCGAGCTTCAAGAGGACGACATCATAGCCACTACCCAGAAGAAAATCGGACACCCACCTTCTCAGCGCCCCACTCGCGCACCCACCGCCGCGCATTCTCCGCCGTGATGCCTCCTCCAACCTGCAGCATCCCCGGCCACGCCGCGCAGGCATCCCGCGCGGCGTCCTCGTTGCCGGGACCCAGCATTATGACATGTGCGCCGACGAGGCCGTGGTCGCGGTAGAGGCGCGCGAAGTGGGCGGCCGGGTGGGCGGAGACGTGGTTGGTGCGCAGGGCGGCGGGCCCGGCGTCCGTCAGGGTCCCGCCCACGATCTGCTTCACGCTGCCTTGGTGCAGGTCGATGCAGGGTCGGAAGCGGCTCATGATGGATGCTTGTGGTGAGGGGGAGTTCTGGTTGTTGGGGTGAAAGGGAGATGGTGGAGTGGACTTTGGAGTGAGGTTTCTATGCCCCACTGGTTCCGCTGGCGGGAACGACAAAGCTCAGCGGAGCTTCCTTGGCATGCGGCTCCGCTCAATATATCCCCACTTCCAGCGGAATCAACGTGACCTCTATGGATAAAAATTGATCTCGTATTGAGCTTGACAGCACAAGTTATCTCCAATGCTACTAACAAGACGAACACGTGCTTCTTGCCTGAGCTACTGAGAATCTAGATTCGCTATTGTGTCGCATGTTTCTTGCGCTTTTATCAATGCGAGAGAGTTTTACTGGTAAGGCTCCAGGGCTTGTCCGCGAAGCATCGACCAATCACATTGCTGACAGGGAGGTGGCTGCTTGACGATCTGAGCTAGAGAACATGAGCACTTGAGCGAGCAACACAGCCTGATACAGAGATCACGTGTGCGTGATGAAGACACGCGTTTTTCAGCAGGTCCATTATAATCCACCGCCAGATACAGTTGCCACGCCGGAACCACAGTTTATTTTACTATCACATTATGATACGGTCACTACGCTACGAAGCGGCTCAGCTTCCAACGGATTGCGAGTCTATGACTGATTATGTTTACGTCCCGCTTTCACAGCCCCAGAGCTTTCGCCTGCTCCAGCTTCTACCTCACAAGGAAGATCAGGCGAATGTACGATGCACTCTGTTAGAATACGACTTGGCCAAAGGGAACGCAACTCGCCCATTCGAAGCACTGTCGTATGCGTGGGGCAGCGCAGAAAAAACCGAATCGGTTATTATAGATGATCGGAGCTTCATGGTCACCACAAACCTCCACTCGGCGCTCAGACATCTTCAGGACGATGAGCTGCCGCGGCTGTTCTGGATAGATGCTATCTGCATAAATCAGTCGGATAAGACAGAGAAAGAATTCCAAGTTTCGTGTATGGCTGAGATCTATGCGAAAGCAACACGCGTCATCGTTTGGCTTGGAGATGCCTCAGATGATAGTCATCGAGCTTTCAAGGCCATGCGTGAAGCTGCAGTGGCAGCTCAGGCATCTGAAACGTCCCAAACCGACGACCTGTCCCGAAGAGCAATCCAAAACATACTCCAACGACCGTGGTTCCGGCGGATCTGGGTCAGTACATACAAACTCAGAATGCAGGACGAGTTGCTGAGCTCTCTAGGTTTTGCAAGAAGTAGCTGCAGCTCGGGATATCTCTATCATGTGTGGATCGGCGTGCATAGACGGCCCGGATTTCTCGCTCGGCGTGTCGTCCTCAAATGTACCCTTGGAGGGACCTCAAGTGAACTTCCCGAAGCGAGGAGCCAGATCCATGTCTTGGGATAAATCAAAAGAGCAGGGAAGATTCTCACTCTCAATTTGTACTCTCGGCGAGCTGGTGGATATGTATCAAGCTCGCGAGACCTCAGAGCCACTTGATAAGGTGTATTCCTTGCTTGGCATGTGCTCCGACAACCTCGCTGCAGCTGGCTTAGAGCCTGACTATAGTCTGAAGTGGGAGACGCTTATACAACGTCTCGTCAAGTTCCTTCTCGGCCGTCAGGCCTCTGTCGACGTTTGTAGCGAGAGGGAAACGTCTGCGATCAGAATCGATGGATGTATTCTTGGAATAGTGTCTTCAGTGACGAGTTGGAGCGACTTTTACCTGGGGGACTGCCAGGACGTGGACGTCGACTTCCGTAACACGTCCAAGCAGCTGGAATGCGTCTTGGGTGGCCGCGCTCGCTTCAAATTCCAGAAGGCGCCGAAACCGATCCGGAAAGGAGACCTCCTCTGTCTCTTTAAGGGCACCTCGAACCCTACGATTATCAGAGTCTGTCAAGCCCATTACATAGTCATTCGGATATTGGCGACTCCTCCGCATCATATTCAAAATTCCGGTGGGGACATTCCATGGTCAAAGCTTTTACAGTTGACATCTTGCAATCGCGAGTTTCTACTCTTCTGGGATTGGAG
>QQTW01000653.1_pt1 | contig 22331 bp, 18 predicted proteins | sample 1904831 | NCBI WGS metagenome assembly QQTW01 (sample SAMN09435610, study PRJNA476489) | Subsurface metagenome, whole genome shotgun sequencing project. | reverse complement strand
GTACATTAAGAAAATATAGAACTTCTCGGTCGCAAACATATTATAGTTTGCTCGCGAAATCGATAAATTCACTATTTCATAAGCGATCGCTACCTGCGCCAAAACTTCGCTAGTTACTCGCTCGGCTGATGGAGCCGATTCCATGCCTGGGGAAGCGATCGCTAAATGTTCGCCTGATGGTGAATTTGCTAGATTTTGTATCGCTCCTGAAGACGCGATCGCCCGTCAACTATAATGCTGGCTTTTCTGACGCTTTTTGCAATTGGGTAAGGGTAACAATTTCCTCAAAACAAAAGTCATCAACCAGTTCGTTTAAGGCATTAGCTAAAGGAGCGTTCGCTATTGGCATTTGCTCGATCCAGTAATAGACCTGCTTTGCATTCACCTTTATTGCTGCTTGATGCAATTGTTCTAGCCAATCGATAGGCATCTGGGCTAATGCCTGTTTCACTTCTTCTCCTCTGAGGGTTGGCTGATGAAGCGAGTTTTCATTGATTGTATTACACAATTCTTTTGCATCGTACAAGTAGCGGACTCCCAAATGTTCCGCCATTTTCTCAAATATGACATTAGCTCGAAATGGCTTACGTACGTAGTCGTCACACCCCTGGGACAATACAGTTGTGCGCTCTTCTTCAAAAGCGCTTCCAGTTAAAGCAATCACCACAGGGGCAATCTTGCCCGCAGATTTGATGCGTTTGGTTGCCTCAAACCCATCCATAACTGGCATCCGCATATCCATCCAAATTAGCTGAGGCGACCAGCTTTGCCAAAGGGCGATCGCTTCTTGCCCATTTACTGCCTCTCGCACGTCAAAACCAACTGGTCTAAGTAACTCAACCATTAACTGACGATTTTCTAACTTGTCCTCTACGATGAGAATGCGATAATTAGGTTGTCCTGCTTCTAAACCGACTACTTGCTGTGATGGTTCGGCAGTAGTTTGGACTTCATCTGCAACTACTGTGCTAGTTTGAATCCCAAACTTAAACACCGATCCCAATCCAAGTTGACTTGCAACAGTAATCTCTCCGCCCATTAACTCAATAAATTTCTGACTAATAGGCAAACCAAGTCCCGTTCCTTCTTGAGAGTTGCGTCCTGTCTCTGTTTGGATAAAAGGATCGAATAGACTTTTTAGTTCTGTAGCAGCAATCCCCAGCCCTGTGTCTTCGACTGCAAATAACAGGCGAGGGGGTGTAATCAAATTTTCTACTTTTACGCGCAGCGTTACGCTACCAACTTGTGTAAACTTAATTGCATTACCTAACAAATTTACTAAAACTTGGCGCAGCTTAATTTCATCAGTGCGAATGTATTGAGGCAAGTCGCTTGTTCGCTCGAAAACTAACTCTAATTTTTTAGTCTCAGCTTTAAGCTGTAACATTGTCTGCAAAGAATCGAGCAGATTGTAAAAATCGAAGCTATTTTCATTTAGTATCGTTTTACCCGCTTCAATCTTGGACATTTCTAACACATCGTTGATTAATGCTAGTAGATGTTCGCCACTGCGACTAATCGTCTCTAAATATTTCTGCTGCTGCGTGGTGAGCGAACCGTTACGAGTCATCAACTGAGTAAAGCCCAAAATCACATTGAGGGGAGTACGTAGTTCATGACTCATATTAGAGAGAAACTGGCTTTTGGCGCGGTTGGCAACTTCTGCTGCTACCATTGCTTGTTGCAAAGCTGCTTCGGCATGTTTGCGAACTGTAATATCAGTAGCTGTACCTTCGTAATAAAGCAACTTGCGATCGCGATCGCGCACTAACCGAGCATTCTGGGAAATCCAAATCTTTGTTCCATCTCGGCGGTAAACCTCAAACTCAAAATCCGTTACCGAGCCATTTGCGATCAGCAGATGGATAAAATCTAACCTTTGCTCTGGCAGAACGTACAGCTGACGCTTGATATCTGTCAGATGTTGCATTAACTGTTCGCTAGAATCGTAGCCATACATGGCTGCTAGTTTAGGATTGGCGCTGAGATAACGTCCATCGGGAGTTGTCTGGAAAATTCCAGCTACAGAGTTTTCAAAAATACCCCGATATTTTTCCTCCGCTTGCTCGGTTGTGATCGCATAAGCTTTGAGCCTGAGAATTATCCAAGTAGCAACGCTAACAAGCAAAACAAAAGACAGCAGGTAAAGCCAGAGTCGATAGGTACTGGTAGAGTCGAGCGCTTGCTGGTAGAAACCGTCATAAGCCTGAGTCAGGTTCTCGCCGCTTTCTCTAGTAGGTAGGGTTATGGTACTTTGAATCAGTCGATCTACTTGGGGGCGCTTGTTGAGAATGATTTGGGCATGGGCAATCGTCGCTAACTTTAAATCGGCGTTGTTGGCAAGCGTGCTGGAGTCTGCCGAAATTTGCTCGATTTCACGCTCGATCCGTAAAACTAATTCATTGTCTGTTGAGAGGTTAAATAGCAGCAGATCGCGCAGCAGCGTATTCAAGCGGTTTGCTAAGGCTGGAGGAGTTGTATCTTGTTCGACTAGCTCTTTGATGGCGATAGGAAAATAGCTCAAGGAGTTATGCAAAATAGCATTTTCTGACTGAAATTTCTGAATGTATTGTTCTTTTTGTTGCCAGACTTTGATATTTGCCTGTAGCAACTGATTTAACTGTTCGCGCCTCGCGCGCTCGATAAAGTTAGGAGCCTGCTGAAGTTCTGTTTGTATATTTTTTAATTCTTTTATGTCATTGACAATTGGATCGTAGTGTGCAAGCAAACCATACCTTGCCTGCAAGACATTTTGATTAACGCGAGCATCCAATTCTTGAATTTGTCGGAGGTTGACGATGTAATAATTATGTCGATTGAGATCGATTGTTTGAGATTTGACCCACAAAAAGACAAATAGCAGCACTAACCCTAGCAAAATCAAGTAGCCGCGTAGATGAGATAAGTTGAATTTGTCAACTGTTTTCCGCTCATAGGGTCGGCGAATAGATAGAATCCTGCTGATGTTAGAGAATTTCATAGCGGTTTTCCTTGATATTCTCCAGTCAGGGTGCGTAAGAATTGAATAATTAATTCAGTTTGCTGCTTTGACAGGGGGCGACCAAGCTGGTATTTTGCCATGATAGCGATCGCCTTTTCTAAATTTTGAGCAGAGCCATCATGGAAGTAAGGCGGAGTCAAAGCAACATTGCGTAAGCTGGGAACTCGAAATACGTAGCGATCTGCTTGGTTCTGGGTGAAGTTGAAGCGTCCTAAGTCAGCTTTGGTAATATTACCTCGATTAGCCAAATAGTCCCCCATCACGCCAAAGCGTTGAAACATATTGCCACCCACATTGATCCCCTGGTGACAACTAACACACCCGTAGTCCTTGAAAATTCGGTAGCCCTCTTTTTCGGCTGCTGTCAGTGCTTGGGCGTTACCTCGTAAAAATTGGTCGAACCGAGAGTTGGGCGTGTAAAGGGATTGCTCAAAAGTAGCGATCGCATTCTTGACGTTAGCGGGAGTTAAACCGTCTGGGTAAATTCCAGCAAAAGCCTGCCTATACTGACTAGAGGAGCGCAGTTTGGCAATGGTATCTTGCCAATTACTCCCCATCACTTTAGGGTTTTGTAACAAGCTATCAATCTGCTCGGCTAACTGCTCAAACTTACCGCTCCAATTCAACCGGAAGTTGAAGCCGCAATTAAATACGCTGAGAGTATTCATAGCGCCAAATTTTTCGCCCCCAGTCTCATGCATGGCGCGATCTGTACCTCCTGTGCTATAGCTATGGCAACTAAGGCAGGAAATTTGATTATTTTTAGAAAGGCGAACATCCTCAAATAGTTGTTTGCCCAAAACAACCTTATCTCGATCCAAATCAATTGTTAGTGGAATTGGTTGAATTGGTTCGTTCGCCCATTTCACCTCTACTTGCTCTACCTTTGGCAATTTTAACGGCCCAGAGGTTTGAAACTGCTGCCAAACCAGCGCCACCAAACAAGCTAGAACAACTAAAGCAATGAGGTAAATTCGACGTTTAACGTGCAAAGATGGAGAAAATAAATCCATGCGATCGGCATCAAGGAGTGAGGAGAGCAGTGAAGTCCAAACATCATCACTTTAAAATAGAAAATTTTTCTAGGTCACTATCAATAGAATTTTTTACGAATATATACAAATTAGTCAAAGTTGCAGTCAAAACAAAAAATATTTAACTTAGATTCTAATCGCTGTTATTTCCCACTTATTAAGGCATGAATAACAATCAGTCCCTCAAAGGAGACATCCTAATCGTTGACGATACACTGGACAACCTACGCCTTTTATCGGCAATGTTGAGCGATCGCGGATATGAAGTTAGAAGTGTGCCAAATGGTTCTACGGCGTTGATGGGCGTGCAGGCGCAACCCCCCGATCTAATCTTGCTGGACATCACTATGCCAGTTATGAACGGCTATGAAGTTTGCCAGCGCTTAAAAGCTAATCCCAAAACCTGCGAGATTCCGGTAATTTTTATCAGCGCCCTCAATGAGGTATTCGATAAAGTCAAAGCCTTTGCGGTTGGAGGAGTTGACTATATTACCAAGCCGTTTCAAGTCGAGGAAGTTTTAGTTAGAGTTGAAAATCATCTCAAAGTTACAAGGTTGCAAGCGCAATTACAAGCACAAAATAGCCGTTTGCAACAGGCAGAGGCAGAACTGCTCCAAGCATTAAAACAAGAGCAAATTCTCAGCCAGCGAATAGAGGAAATGGCGACTATAGAAGAACGCAATCGCATTGCCCGCGATATTCACGACTCATTAGGGCATTCACTAGTAGCGCTGAATATTCAAATGGAAACTGCCATCACTTTATGGCAGCAAAACCCAAACCAAGCTTATACACTTCTACTAGAAGCAAAACAACTCGGAACTAATGCCCTGCAAGCAGTACGCCAGTCTGTCGCCCACATGAGATTCGATCCTCTGCAAGGTCAAACGTTAGCGACGGCGATCGCATCTCTTAGTCAAAATTTTCACCACACTACGGGAATTTTACCAGAGTGCTGTATCAATTTATCCCAACCTTTATGTCATGCAATGAATACAGCATTATATAGAATTGTCGAAGAAGGACTAACTAATATCTGCAAGTATGCAGAAGCAACAGCAGTAAAAATTTCCATCCAGTCGACCCAATCTGAGCTATCACTTGTACTTGAGGATAATGGCAAGGGTTTTCGCGTAGATGAAAGCAGAATTGGCTATGGATTGCAAGGAATGCAAGAGCGCACTGCTGCTTTAGGAGGTAAGCTGGAAATGAGCAGCGCACCTGGTGCTGGTTGCCGGATTGTCGCTGCTTTCCCTCAACTCCAAAATTCAAACTCCAACAGTTAAAATCATTATGATCCGAGTGTTGCTGGTAGAAGACCAAGAGATCGTCCGGCGGGGCTTGAAAACATTGTTGGAGACAAAACCCGATTTGAAGGTAGTCGGCGAAGCGGATAACGGACAAAAGGCGATCGCCTTTTTAGAGGCGTTACATGCCAAGTCTGTACCGCCGGATGTGGTTGTGATGGACATTCGGATGCCCGTGATGGACGGAGTGCAAGCTACTCAACTGATGTGTCAGCAGTTTCCCACTACGAAAATCTTAATCTTGACTACATTTGATGATTCTCATTACGTTGCCGAAGCACTACGATTTGGGGCAAAAGGATATCTGCTGAAGGATACTCCTGTTGAGGAACTGGCAAAGGCAATTCGCTCGATTCACCTAGGCTACACTCAGTTTGGACCTGGAATTGTCGAAAAGGCAATCGCTTCTGTGCAGACATCCCCACCAGAAACACAGCCAGAACCGCCACCAGGGCTAAAGGAACTTACTGCTAGGGAACGAGAAGTTTTGCACATGGTTGCACATGGTGCGAGCAATAAAGAGATTGCTTCTGCACTTTTTCTTTCCGAAGGGACAGTAAGAAATCATATTTCCCACATTCTGACGCGATTGAATTTACGCGATCGCACTCAAGCTGCCATTGTTGCTAATACTTTTAGTTATTTGTTAGAGCCAAAATCTCACCGTGCGGACGATTAACTATTAGCTATCTACAAATATTTCTAATCGCTTATTATTTCACTGCTTTCGTCATGACAAATGTAACGTTTGGACGTGACATTTATTCGATGCGTACAGTTAGTGCTTGCTAATACAGTAAGACTGAAGAACGAGGAAACCCCCACCAGTTACCGACAATAGCAATTCACACTTGCGCACCGTATATCTCAGAGGTGAAATATGATTGATAATAAACTTTTAGCTGCTAAATCCTCTTCTCCAAGCCAGTCCAATACATTAATAGCTGTAGAAGCGGCTGGATTAGAAATTTTAGGACAACTGACCCAAGAAGAACAACACGATCGCCAACGGTTAGAATTGGGGGTAGAACAGGCATTTTACCAGGCAGGTAAGGCACTTGCCGAACTGCGATCGCGACGGCTGTATCGTTCTACACACAAAACGTTTGAGGCTTATTGTCAAGACAGATTTGGATTTACTCGCCGTCACAGCGATTACCTAATTGCTGGTGCTGAAGTGGCTGAAGAATTGCGGCAAATTAGAATGTTTCCTGCTCAAAATCAGTTCAATAGAAATTCGAGAACGATTCCTTCTCAAATTCTTCCTACCAAATTGGAGCAAGTGAAGCCTTTAACTTGCTTAAAGCCCGACCAATGGCGACCAGCGTGGAATAAAGCCGTAGAAAAAGCAAATGGCAAAGTTCCTTCCGGTCGGATTGTGCAAGGGATTGTCGAGCAGCTAAAAGAAAAACCCCTAGAGCTAGCTCAAGACTATTGCCAACAAGGTGATGTCTTCATTTTAGCTAGGCTCAAAGGTAAGGAGAATAAATATAATAGTTGTTGGGCGATCGCAGTAAAGCAAACAAACTCGACAGTAATTGTTGATGTCCACGATACTACTTTGACTGTAAAGCCAAATAATTTAGATCAGATTGACTCACCAGAGACAAAGCAACAGCTACCGCAGATTTTGCACCGGATTAGACGACTGCGTAGTATCGAACTACTCGATCGAGGGGCAGACAATGTTCTGTATGCTTTAGGAAAGCATACAGATTTAACTGTTGTAGAGGAAGATTTATTGTCTTGGCTAGAGAAATACTATAAGGTGGACGAACAGGAGAGTAATAGTTCGTAATTGCTGAAATGAAGCAGAGACAAACGATGAAAAAGCTCTTCTTGCAGTTGGTCATCTTCATCCTAATATGGCGCGGATTAGCAGGCTATAGCTTCGTTAATAGCGTATTTCTCCTGTTGCTTGGCAGCACATCAATTTGGGCATTTCATACTTATATTATGCAACGCCAAAAATGTTTTCCAGTCTTTAGTTTTACAATGTCGCCGTAGTTGCCAATCTAGCTGTGTGCTGGCAAATATGAGGTAAATTCGGGACTTCGTCGCAGCGCAGCTAGGAAGTTGTAGGCAAAAGTTCGCCTCAATTTGCTGTGACTTAACAAAAAGTAATAAGCACTGCATAAAACTATTGCAAATTTAGAGAGTTTTCAATAGATGTACTTGAAGAAAGGAATGTAGCTATGACATTTGAGGACGCATTAAATCTTGTCACAGCGCTTTTAGCCCCTCGCTCTTTCAGCAAACTCCAAATAGATGTTCTGCGCGGAGCTTGGAACGACGATTCCTATGTCAAGACGGCCACAGCAATCGGTTACCAGTACAGCTACATTAAAGATATTGGCTCAGACCTGTGGCAATTGCTGTCGCAGAAATTAGAAACCAAGGTGACAAAACTGAATTTGCGAGAGGCTTTGATGCAGTACGTTCGATTGCAGCAAATGCGCGCTCACTCTGCATTACATCAGCGTCGTGTGGACTGGGGAGAAGCACCGGATGTTTCTCAGTTGTGCGGGCGCTCCGCACAATTAGCCAAGCTAGAAGAGTGGGTGCTGCAACAACGTTGCCGAATGGTGGCAATTGTGGGCATGGGCGGTATGGGCAAAACAAGATTAGTAACTCGGTTAGCCCAACAGCTTGTAGATAAAGATCGCTTTGAGGTTGTCGTCTGGCGAAGTCTGCGGCAAGCTCCACCCCTGCAAGAGTTGCTAATAGACTTGATAAGCGCGATGGCTGCGCCCGCCGTACTCGGCATCGCGCCTGAGCAATCACTGCCGCAGCAGCTTGATGCGATGATGCACCAGTTACTAGAGCAGTTGCGCGATCGTCGTTGCTTGCTAATTCTAGATAACCTTGAGGCAGTTTTCCAAAACAATCAATTAGTAGGTACTTACCGAGCAGGTTATGAGGACTACGAATGGCTGTTTCAGCAGTTGGGAGAAGGGCGGCATCAAAGTAGCGTGCTATTGACAACTCGTGAAATTCCGGCACAGATTTCTATCCAGGCAGGACCAACAGCAGCGGTGCGGTTGTTGCGACTAGAGCCAATGTCCATTGAGGAAGGAAAAAGCATTTTAGCAGCCAAGGGGTTAGAAGTTCAAACCGAACAAATACAACAAGTGCAAAAACTAATTGAGCGTTACCAAGGCAATCCCTTAGCACTAGAAATTGTGGCAACGCAAATCAAAGAGTTATTTAATAGCAACATTGCTGCCTTCCTAAGCCAAGATACGCTGTTATTTAAAGATATTCGCGATTTGTTAGCCCATCAGTTCGCTCGTCTGACTTCGTTGGAGCGCCAAGTAATGTATTGGTTGGCGATTGAACGAGAACCAGTAACCGCAGCACAGCTACAAGCAGACCTTTTGCCTTCAGTAACTCCAGTACAGTTGCGCTACGCCCTAGAATCACTCGACGGGCGATCGCTAATTGCCAAAAATCAGCAGAATTTAGCGCCGGACGCACAGATGAAAGTAGATGGTGTCAGCTATACTCAACAGCCTGTGGTGATGGAATATGTCACGTCACATTTAATCGCACAGGTATGCCAGGAAATAGAGCAGGTACAAATTGATTGCCTTAGAAGCCATGCCTTAGTAAAAGCGCAGGCAAAAGACTATGTCAAAGACGTGCAGATGCGGCTGATCTTGCAGCCCACCTTAGCACAACTTTTGGAGGTGACAGGGAGTAAAGAAGGCTTGAAAAATCTGCTGCTGGAACTGCTGAATCTTCAGCAAACACAAGCGCCATTGCAACGGGGGTACTTTGCAGCAAATGCGCTCCATCTGCTGCGCCAGCTAGCACTGGATTTGAGCCATTTAGACTTTTCAAATTTAACGATTTGTCAGGCAGACTTGCGGATGGTAGATCTACACGGTACGAATTTTAGTGGTGCTGACCTGAGCTACTCTACTTTTACCCAGTCTATTTGCGATATTTTGAGCGTTGCCTTTAGTCCTGATGCCAAACACATTGCCACCAGCCACGATAACGATCAAGTCTGCGTATGGCAGTTGGCAGACGGACAACAAATTGCCACTTTTAGAGCGAGCGCCTCTTGGGTCAAATCGCTTGCCTTCAGCCCCGATGGTGAAACACTGGCGATCGCTAACCACGACCGTATCGTCAAACTGCTGCATATTCCCTCCCAAACAGTTCGACGCGAATTACACGGACACGCCAGTTCGGTTTTGAGTGTTGCTATTAGTGCAGATGGGCGATTCCTTGCTAGTAGCGGCGAAGACACAACTATTAAAATCTGGGATATGCAGACAGGAGCGCATTTAAAAACCTTGGTAGGACATCAGCATGGCTGGTTGTCTGCGCTTGCTTTCATTAGCGCTCCTCAAACTCTAGACCAGAGCTATTTGTTAGCTAGTGGCGGTGGCGATCGCACTATCCGGTAAAGGACACAACAGACAAGTGCAGGCGATCGCTTTTGATCCTAGAGAGTGCAGGCTTGCTAGTGGCAGCGATGACCATACCATCAAATTATGGGATCTGCAAACCGGACAATGCTTACAAACTTTGCAGGGACATAACCGCGCAGTTGTTAGCATTAGCTTTCATCCCCAAGGAAATCTCATTGCTAGTGGTAGTTTTGATCGAACGCTCAAACTTTGGGATTTACAACGGGGAATTAATATCGCGACCTTGCAGGGGCATACTAGCCCGATTCTTTCAGCAACCTTCGCTCCAGACGGGCGAAGGCTAGTTAGTAGCAGTGAGGATGGCACAATTCGGCTGTGGGATCGTGCTACAGGTGAGTGTTTGAGAGTGTTGACTGTAGATCGTCCTTATGAAGGCATGAACATCTCAGGCGTGACGGGATTAACGGAAGCACAAAAAGAGATGTTATGGACTTTAGGCGCAATAGAAAGCTAGCCAGTGCAAATTGGCATGATGACTATTAGTTTTTCTAGTCTTAATGAATATCTCGCCACCAGTTGCGGCGATCGCTTCCTGCCGAGCAAACAACACAACACTTAGCGCTCATCGCAATGAAGCTAACTTTTCTAAACAACTTCAGCCCATTCGCCCGAAGAAGTACCGAATTACTCTAACCATCTTCATTGTTATAACTGAAAGCAGCGATTTCGGCAGTTGGGAAGCCGATGTTTGGATAAATCCTTAAAGAATGCAGTCTTTTTGCCAAGAAGAAAAGCCATGAAACTTCGCTATAAAGGTGTTTTGTACGAGTACCATCTATCTCAAATCGAAGCCGCTCCTCAGTCAGCGTTACTTTATCAAGGTGTTTTTTACAGCCGAGAGATGCGATCGCCTGAGCCTTCACCAGAAAGCAGCCCATCAAAACCGCATTCGAGCGGCTATCTCAATTATCAACTCTGCCGCCTCGGCTGGCAAAACAAGCAACGTCAACACCTCTTGAAATGTCAGCATTGGCTTTGGAGTCGTTATTCTATCTGCTACGTTGAGGTTTAGGACGAGACGAGCGTCTTGCGTATAACCACTCTTGAATTATGGACGGGACAATTTTTCAATTTATCACGTTGGTTACTAGCCCGCCCTGATATCAATTTTCGCGCTAATCGAGCGTGAGGAGTTGAAACATGGCAGCACAACACCCAATCTGCATTCTAGCAAAAAAATCGTTTAGGTATTTGACGCTCTTAATTTCGCTCAATCTTATTAATCCTTTAACAAGCCAAATACCGCACTTCGAGTTTTTGAGCTACTTCCGATTGCAGCAGCAACACCCATATTCCTGTTTTACTCACTTTTTCGAGGAAATTTATGTCTACTAATTCTCAGCACTCAATCTCAAAGGCATTGTTGCTGTTTTTCACTATAGCGATCATTGGTAGTTCTGTTCTTTTAAGTTATTTGCTTCTAGCAAACGTATGTTCCCAGCTAATAGCTAACAGTGTTGACTACTACAAAGCAATGATGAGGCAACAGTTGACTATTCCGTAATAGCAGCCACTGAAGCTCGATAAATATATCAGTTCAAGCAGATTGAATCTGGATTTCAACTCAATCAACAATTTAACTTGCAAGGAGTCTTAATTATGAAATTTACCTCTTTTGGCAAAGCTGACAAAATTTCTACCCCAACCGAGCCTAGTGTTGATTCTTAGGAGGGAGCCAAAATAAAACTCATTTATAACGGTAACACCTTCGACTACATTCCACGTTCTGTAAGGGTTTCTCAGGAGGATAAAACAGATTGGCTCACAGTACCTCTAATTTATCGAGGAAATACTTTCGAGCGTAAAGTTCCACCCCCCAAGCCTTATCAAACTATCAACTGGCGTTGGCAGTTTGCCTAAACATAGTCCGTAATCAAGCAAAAAAGCATGTTCAGTTTGGGGCAGAGAAGATCAGGAGACCAAACATGACAACACAACATCCAATCTACGAAATTCTTGCTAAAGAAATTGCTTACGTGATCGATAACCCTGAGTTTAACAAACCAGTAAATGAGTTTCTCCACATTATAGGGTATGAACTAGAGCGCTCTTTTAACGAGCTAAATAGTGGATTTACAGCCTTTGGGCTGCTCCCGCTTGTAGCAGAGAAAACACCCGTACTCGTGTTTATAGGTACAAGTAGAGCAATTGATGACATTGGGAATTACCACTCCAAAGGAATCGGATTTAACCTATTTAGTGAAAATCGCGATGCGATCGCGGCATGGCTTACCAAGATCACACAAGCAACTGGTCAAAAACCAAACATTGTCGGGCATGGTTTAGGAGGTGCGATTTCTCAAATTGTCGCAGCAAAAATGAGCGACCAAGTTGGAGAAGTAGTGACATTTAATTCTCCTGGCACAAGTCGGGCGATCGCCACTCAATTTCTGCAAAACGGAGGAGCTAACTTAAGCGTTACGCACTACATTATAGATGGCGATATCATTAGTCTAGCCGGAGAAGCCTTTATCGCTGGAACAGCTATTTTGCAAAGCTTTACTAACTGCGCGCTCAAACCATTCCATAACTTAGACAAACATCAGAAAAGCGAACGATTGTTGAGCGCTCCCCCTTTTGGTTTTTCTCAAACCAAAATTTCAGTACAAGCTTTGAATCACCCTAACTTTACCTTTTTCACTCCAGACTACCTAGAGTTTTTAGCAGCATATTACGCAATCAATCCTGAAGTAGCATTGTACCTCACCTCAAGAAGCAAGTTTGAAACCTTAAGACAGTTAGGTTTTTCTGGGCAGAAATTTGTATTTGATGCGGCTACTGCTAACCTATTTTCGACTAAAGACGATCTGCTGACTAAAGTTGAGCGTTGAACAGCTTGCTGAAATTCAGTTGCCAAGTGCATAACACTCTCTAGATCTGCTCTATTAATGTGTTTAAGTTCGTGCAGGCGGTTTAGTGCAGTAACAGCGTTTTGAGCCGCAATCGCTCAAGTATTGACGAGCGAGATTTTGGAGCGTCATCCATAGGAAAATTGTTCTGCCTAGGTTTACTCAGCAATAAAATCAAATGCAACAAAGTCTTCGAGAATAGCAAACAAGGCGTTTTTAACAATTTCGTGCTGGGGATGCGGTAGATAGAAGTCGCGTGCTGCTGCGCTTTCAAAGGTGGTAAGAAAGCCATGCGTAAAGCCTTTGTTAAATCCTTCAGGACTGGAATAAGCACCGCTAGAACAGTAATCAATTCCAGGAATAGACTGCTTTAATTCCTCAACTGCTTGCAAAACTTCAGCGATCGCCGTGTCGTTCACATCTTGCTTAAATTTGAGCAGCACCATGTGATGAACTTGAGGCATATTAATTAGGCTCCAAAACTATTAATGTGCAAACTGCATCATCAAAGATTACAATTATATTCAGTTAAATATATCAGCTTTAACAGAGCTATTAGGGATACTGAGCGCAGAAATTCGGAACTTCCTCGGATCAAAGGTAGAGTCTATCCTACTAACGCACGAAACCAGATGTAGGATGTGGCGCTTGAGGAGGAAAGCATCGAAACATACTTTCAGGCGTACAAGCGCGAACAACCAGTCGTCTGTACTTGCGTTGAAACCAGAAGAAAGAGTGCTTTTACTGGTAACGGGGTACAATGTCCGCGCATTGGTCTGCCCATTGGCTAATACCAGTAAAAGCTTTAACTTACACTTTAGCTAACTGAAGTGTAAATCCCTCAAAGCGTGGGCTAGAGAGGGATTGTTGGTATTGGGTCTTTTGACTACTAAGTTAAATTATCTGCTTGCTCAACTGCTTGTTTTAACTCCTCAAAGGTAATACTACCGTCTTCGGCCCAAGCATACCGTCCTAGTAGCTCCTGGGGGCTACTAATACCTGTTTCTGATGAGATGATTGCACTTAAGCCAGGACTTAAAAAAAGCTCATTAATGGAGACTTTGCCATCTCCATCGCCATCTAAGGTATTAAAAAGAGATTGAAGCTCTTGCTCGGTTGCCATAAATTTCTATTTGAATTGATTTTTAAATTTAATATCTCATTAATATTGCACTGATTAAACAAACTTACATCCAAAGACGTAGAAACGGGTATTGCGACCGCTTGCATTTGCACTGCTTGCGGTAGGTGTGAAACTTCCCGTTCGGCCAGTTTTAATTAAAAAATAACAAGATTCCTGAATATGTACTTACAATATGTAATAACATTGTTGTAGTGAAAGTTATAACTACTATGTCAACCAAACGCTATAACGTCTCCTGGTCAAAAATCGGCAATAGTGCGGGTTTTCGCTTAGAAAATGAATTTTTTAAAGACAATCCTCAGTTCGCTAAAGTTAGTGGCGAAGTTCAAGTGATTAATGCAGACACCTTGCTAGTTCGCCTGCATCCGGCACAGCTTGAACAAGAACAAGATGAACTGATGCTCTCGCTGTTTCTAGATTTTTTGATGGCAGAGGCTCTGCACAATTCTGACGAATTGGAAAGTTACACCGAGGAGATGGCATCGCTTGATGATGAATTGATAGCAGGAGTAATGCTTGATTCGTAACGGGTGGCGGATTTACTTTATTAAACGGCTATTTGGCAAGCAACGCCGTGACCTGCAAGCAGAAGTTCGCCGCCTGAAAAAGACTTTGCCTGCCCAAGACTACTTCACTCACACTACAGTGAAGCTAATTGCAGCGATTATGGTTGCCATCAAAGAGAGAATTCCTGAAGACCCTTTCGCTGAACATTTTGTTTTATCTGGTTCGCTCAAGAAGTATGGGCGGGTCAAAAAAATCGGATTGCCTAACCGCTACCGCCTCTTTTTTCGTGCTTTGCAAACTCCGAGAGTTCGGGGGAAAGAGGATTCTTCCCCCCGACACTCGTCAGACCATAAAGCGATTTTCATTCTCTGGCTAGGCTACCCGCGCAAAGCTGGAGATAAAAACGATTGTTATAAAACCTTTGCAAAAATGGTTGAGCGAGGCGAATATCCAGAATCACTCGACGAGTTGCTGTTGAAAAGTGAGCAAGACTAATTGATGATTAAATCATCGAAGTGTCAATGTATTAAAACTTTCAGTTTTTTGTAAAGTTATAGTTTTCAGTAAACGCTCCTTGAACACGATAAGAATTATTTGTTAAGTAGATTTAACTAACTGTTTCTTTATCAACGCAAACCTATCCCAAACAGCTAGACATCGATGTTAGGTGCGATTCGTTGAATGCCGAATCACGGTATCCAGTCCGTACATAGGCATCCCAGCCAAGACTCCTAAGTCTAGCTGAACTTCGAGGTCTGATGTAGGTGCAAGCCCTACCTGCCAAACTCAGGCATGACTCCCTATCTGCCCCTACCGAACAAGCTCGACTCTTGTAGAGTAAAGCGGGGAACAGGGCGCAATCAGACAGCCGTTACGGGCGGACACTGGCGCTAATGGGGGGTTCTGATGATGAAACAGATTCTAGAAAAGCAACCTACGATGAAGCAGGGCGTAACACAAAAAGCCTGACTTCGCCAGAGATTAATATCCCACCGAGGTTCTCACAGCCAACGGTATGAGTAAGGGAGTCTGGCGGTTGAAGTGAATCCATCTAAGGGAACTATCAATCAACCTTGAGGAACGAATAAAAACAGTCTGTCAGGTCTAGGGATTCGTACCCTTAGTAGGCTGGACGAGAAGCGGAAATCCGCAGACTGGGTAAGATGACCCGTAATTGGGTCAAGGTTCAAAGAACACACGAGTTGGAGCAGAGCATGGTTAGGCACAGCAATAATGCCAGTGAACTGTGGGCAAATCTACCCTGGAAGAAGTTTCGGCGCGATTTGTTCCGCCTACAAAAACGAGTGTGGAAAGCAGTTGCGGTTGGAGACAAGCGCAAAGCAAAGTATCTACAGAAACTTATCTTGAAGTCCAAGGCTGCAAGATTTCTGGCTATTCGGCAAGTAACTCAGTTAAATGCTGGTAAGAAAACGGCGGGTGTTGACGGCAAAGCATCCCTCACTTTTGAGGAACGCTTCACCTTAAGCGCAAAACTCAAGGAAAACGTTAATACATGGAAACATAATAAGCTTCGCGTTATTCCCATTCCTAAAAAGGACGGAACAATGCGGATGTTAAAAGTTCCCACTATTGCGGATAGAGCGTGGCAATGCCTCGTAAAATATGCTTTAGAACCCGCCCACGAAGCAACATTCCATGCTAGGAGCTATGGGTTCAGAACGGGTAGAGCGGCACATGACGCTCAAAAGTTCCTGTTCTTAAACTTACAAAGTAATCATCACGGAATAGATAAGCGAGTCTTAGAGCTTGACATCGAAAAATGCTTCGACCGGATCAACCACTCATCCATGATGGAACAACTCATCGCCCCTCTAGGCATACGGACAGGAATCTTTCGTTGTCTTAAATCAGGAGTGAACCCAGGATTTCCTGACCAAGGAACGCCGCAGGGTGGAGTGGTCAGCCCACTCTTAGCCAATATCGCCCTCAATGGAATTGAGGAAATACATCAGAGCGTCCGCTATGCAGATGACATGGTGTACATCCTGAAACCACAAGACGATGCTGAACAAATACTTGAACGAATTAGTCAATTTTTAGCAGAACGCGGATTAAAGATAAGTGAAAAGAAGACTAGGCTAACCGCTACGACAGATGGGTTTGATTTCCTTGGCTGGCACTTCAAAGTGCAGAGCAACGGCAAGTTTAGATGCATCCCTTCAGTGGATAATTTCAAAACCTTTCGTCAGAAAGTAAAACACATCGTCAATAACAGTAACTATGGCGCTATTGAAAAAGCCTCAAGGCTCGAACCAATAGTTAGAGGATGGAGGAATTATCATCGTTTTTGTAAAATGGACGGTGCAAGATTTTCGTTGTACTACATCCAGTACAGAGCGTTCAAGGTATTCAATAAGGAAACTAAGCAGAATCGCTACACTAGCAAGAAATTGTTAAAAAAAGCCTTTCCATCAGTCCCTTACTCCGAAAATAAACACGTCAATGTCAAAGGAAATAAATCACCATTCGACGGCGACTTGACCTACTGGAGCAAACGTAATAGTAAGCTCTACGACGGTCAGAAACGACAAAACCATTCATGTGCCAGATGCGGAGCAAAGACAACATCTGAAGAGCAAGTTCACTTGCACCATAAAGATGAAAACCATCACAACTGGAACCTCAATAATCTGGAAGCTCTACATGAGAGTTGCCACGATTACCTACACATGAGCAAAGGCACTGCCTAATTGAATCGGGAGCCGGATGCACCGAAAGGCGCACGTCCGGATCTAACAGAGAGGTGCGCGGGATAATACCCGCCATCGACTCAACTCGATTCGCCTTCAAGACTTGACTCGCCATAAAGCTCGTTCTGCTTGATACGCAATACACAAATAAATCTACGAAAATCTTATTTGGATAAAAAGTTATGGCTATTTCTCTCAAACCTCTGCGAAACCAAGTTGTTGTGATTACAGGAACCTCTAGTGGCATTGGCTTAGTGACCGCAAGAATGGCAGCAAAACAGGGCGCAAAGCTTGTCCTGGCAGCACGAAATGAAGATGCTCTGCGTCAACTGGTTGATGAAATTCGCGGACTTGGGGGGCAGGCGATATATGTCGTTGCTGATGTTGGGAAAGAAGAAGATGTCAATCGCATTGCCGAAAAAGCGATCGCTGAATTTGGCGGTTTTGATACGTGGGTTAACAATGCTGGCGTATCAATCTTTGGTCGCTGCATGGATGTTTCAATTCCCGACATGAAGCGTATGTTTGACACGAACTTTTGGGGCGTTGTGTATGGCTCCCGCACCGCCGTCAACCACTTCAAACAGCGTCACGGCAGTGGGGCGTTAATTAATGTTGGCAGTTTTCTGGGCGATCGAGCGGTAGCGGTTCAGTCAACTTATTCAGCTTCCAAACACGCGGTGCATGGTTGGACAGATGCCCTGCGAACGGAGTTGGAGGCTGAAGGCACTGCTGTATCAGTAACATTGATTCACCCTGGACGGATTGACACTCCATACAACGAACACGCCCGCAGCTATATGCCAAAACAACCCGCGCATCGTGGCATGATCTACCCACCAGAAGCGGTTGCGGAAGCAATCTTGTATTCGGCAGAACATCCGAAGCGAGATATGTTCGTCGGTTTCCAAGCCAAGGCTTTGGCGGTGTTGGCGGGTATCTCACCACGACTGACAGACAAGTTGATAGAGCTTTGGGCGTTTCCCTCACAACAGTCTGATCGTCCCTCGCGCGATCGAGAAGACAATGCGCTCTATCGATCTGGCTACGGTATGCATGAGCGGGGAACGCACCAAGGCTGGATTCGATCAGGCAGCCTCTACGTGAAGGCAGAGAAGCATCCGGCGATCGCAACCATTATTGTTGCAGGTCTTGGCACTTTAATCTGGTGGCTTACATCGTCTGCGGTTCGAGGTTATTAAACACAGCAGAATTTTGCTCTTGCAATCCATCCTTGTACGCCGCGAGATGATTACGAACATTCTTAGTACCCCGCATGAACTGGTATCCGATCAAATTAACCGCCTACACCAACGACTACGTTTTCGGCGGTCGTCTCATCCAAGAGCGACTTGGTAAAGGTAATCTCCCAGATGGTATTGTTTCAGAGACGTGGGAGATCAGCGACTACCAAGACAAGACTGGCACCGTTACTAATGGCAAATTTAGCGATCGCACTCTTCACGAGCTAGTTGAAACATACCCTATGGAGTTGGTGGGCAAAGGCTGGCGCGGTTCGCACTTTCCAATTTTGCAGAAGTTTATTAGTGCTTCCAACCGACTGCCAATTCATCTTCATCCCGATGACGAAACCGCTCAACGGCTCTACAGCGAACCAAACGGCAAAACTGAAGCATGGCATATTTTGTGGGCTGCACCAAGTGCAAGCGTTTTAGCAGGAATAAAGCCTGGGTTGAGCCACGAGCAATTGTTTGACGCATTCAAGAAGCAAGACTATGATGCGGTGATGCCACGATTTGAGATCAAAGCTGGCGATACCGTTTACGTGCCGAGTGGGGTAATACATAGCTTTGGACCCGACACGCTAGTTTTCGAGGTCGAACAAACGTCTGACCTTTCGCAGGACGTAATGCCGAGCGATATGCAAGGCAACAGTCGCAGCGAGGAAGAGTGGGAAAAGTGCATCAACACTACCCTCGACCAACTGCGTACCCACTATCAGCCGCGTCCTTTCGCTGGACTTTTACGGCAAGAAGGCGCTAATCGTTATGTCAAAGCCTGTGCTGGACCTTATTTCGCGCTTGAACGCTGGACGTTGAGCCAACCGCATCTTGAGCCAGAACACCCGTGGCGCTGCATGACCCTCTCAAACTTGGGTACGCCAGTGCAAATCGAGTACCAAGGTGGAAGCGAAACCCTCGCTACAGGCGAGTCGTGCATCATTCCAGCAGCCCTGAACGGAGTGCGAATCCTACCTGCTCATGGAAGCTCAGGCGTGGCAAGTTTGGTCGCGTGCTATGTACCCGATCTGGAACGAGACATAGTTATGCCACTACGAGAGAGCGGTTATTCCGACGAGGAGATACGTGCTTTAGGTGAAGTGGGAATTTAGGCAATGGCGATCGCAAATTTTTAGCAAAGACTTAGGATAGTTTAACGAGCGATCGCTTTCTCTGCTGCTGCTTCTACCTGTCGCTGCGGGGCAATTTGAGCCAAAATATCGAGCATTTCTTGTTCAAAACCTACTTGCGCTCGATTAGTTCTACCACCTACATAAAAACGCCCATCTGTTTGCAAAGCCCAAATCTGCGAGTGAGAAACGTAGCTCATAACTACGCCTATCATCAACAAAGCAAAGCCAGTGTAAACAATTGGGATGCTGGGATCAGCTTTGATTTGCAATCCCGTTGAGCCAACTAGTTCCTCAATTTTGAGCGTTACGCCATTAACTTCCGTAGACATTCCGGCGCGTAGAGTAGAAATTAGCTGACCTTTAGTGTCATAAAGTAACAGCATTCCTTGTAAATCTCTAGCTAGTAGAGATACTCCCTCACTCAAGTCAGGTTTTGTAGGTATCCAAGTCGCCCAAATTCTGCCTTGTCCGTTGGTATTTAACTTTGCCATTGGTAACTGCAAAATTGGACTTTTATTGAGGCGGACGCGGATACCAGAAATTCCCCAGTCTGTCTGGTAAAAAGTTACGCCTTTATAGCGCAGTGGTTCGTTAACGAAGATTGTTTTGCGCTTAACTTCTTGCCCTTGTTTGTCTAGAACTGAAAGGTCAGAATAAAATTGGTCAATACCACCAGTGGGTGTATAGTCAATCCAAAATCGATTTACCCGCATAGACCAATCTTTAGGAATTTGCGGTGCTGCCCAAGGTCCCGCATCTACAATATTTTGTACGGCAAAGTTTTCGCCACTGGGGACCATCTCTTGACCGATAAAACCAGTCATAGCGCCCCAAATACCACCTGCGAGAATTATCACAATGCCGATGTGAACTATAATCGGTCCAATGCGCCCAGCGATGCCTTTACGAGCGTATAAGTTGTTATTTTCGCCTGCAAATACTTTGTAGCGACGTTTATTGAGGATTTGGGTTAGTTCAGTTAATGAACCTGTTTCTAGTTCTGCGCTCAAAGCCAACTTTTGGAATTGACGGGCTTGGTCGTAAAATTTCCATTTGCGAGAAGCTTTCAAAGCTGGCAATTGCCTGGTAAAAGTACAAGCAGTTAAACTTGTGCCAAATAATATCAGTATGGCTAAATACCACCACGTCCGATAAACATGGTCTAAACCTATAGCTAATAGTACCTTCCAGCTAAGAAAACCAAAAAGGGCTGGATCTTCGGGATAATTAGCTTGGTAAAAAGCGGCTGATTGTCCTTGCTCAATTACAGTACCGCTAATACTAAAAAGAGCGATCGCCAAAAATAATAAAATCGCCAAGCGCAAATCTGTTAGTACGGGCAAAAACTCTTGTTTAAAAAACTTTTTAGGAGCAGCCCATATAGACGGTTTTGCTAAAGATGTGTCTTCTAAAGTCATTTAATTAAAATATTCCTGCGGGAATCCGCAATAAAAGCGAAAATACACCAAACCCTACTAAGATAGCTCCACTTACTGGGTTAATCCATCCCGACCACCGCCGCAGCTCTAACAGTTTCTTAATAGCAGCGGTGAAGGTTCCTGCCAAAATCAGCGGTGCTACATAGCCAACAGTATAAGCAAGCAATAATCCTGCGCCTAATACCAGATCTCCAGTTGCTGCAATCCAAGCGAGTAGAGTTGCTAAAACAGGGGTGCTACAAGGTGAAGCAACAACGCCAAAAGTTAAACCAATTAAATAAGATCGCACCCCTGAAGGTAAATCTTTAGAAATCCAATCTATTCCCCCGAAAGACGGTAATTGTAGAGGCAAGGCTTCAAGTAGATTTAGCCCCATCAAAATTGCAATAATGCTAACTATTATGGGTAGACCAATACCTACTTGCCCGTAAACTTGCCCGACAAATGCTGCTACTATGCCCAATGCTGCTAACGTAGTTGCAAGTCCTAGTGCAAACCAAGTAGATGCGATCGCAGCTTGCAGGCGATTTTTAGTTTCATAGCCGCCAATGTAGCCTATTGTAATTGGCAGCATCGACAGCATACAAGGGGTCAAACTTGTCAGCAATCCGGCAGTAAAAATTATGGCAATACTTGCCCAGCTAAGATGTGTTAGTTGGCTAGAAACTAGATTATCGGCAAATTGCTCTAGTTCGTATAGTCGATTTTGTAAAGTTTCTAGCATGAGACAGATACAGCAGGTGTTTGCTTGTTACTGCTCAATTTTAACTTAGTTGTCAAAGTCAAGTAAATGTAATTTAATGTAATTATTTATACTTCTGTTCGCCTAAACTAAACGCGATCGCCCATTAGTTGCACTATACTTCGGCAACGGTACAACTTTTGCTTCACTGCTTTCTCTTGCTACCCGAATTAGCAACCCAGCTATCATCAAGCTAGCAAGTACAGAGTTACCGCCATAACTAACTAAAGGTAAAGGCAAACCCGTAGTTGGCAATGCACCAGACGCTACGCCGATATTTAGCAATGACTGTCCGACAATAAAAATCATTGCCCCAATTGCTACCAATCGATGCACGGCATTTTCGGCTTTAAAGGCAACAACTAACGCTAACGTACCGTAAGTCACTAGCAGCATCAGAAATAATAGACAGCCAATAAAGCCAAACTCTTCAGCAAATACAGCAAAAATAAAATCTGTATATTGAATTGGTAGATAAAATAATTTTTGCTGCGATAGTCCATATCCCGTACCCCAAGCGCCACCAGAACCAATTGCTAGCAAGCTTTGAATCAACTGGTATCCATCTCGCATCGGATCTGCCCAAGGATTGAGAAAAGACATCACCCGCCGCTTTTGATAATCTCTGAGGCTAATACTGACAAAGGCAAGCATTACTCCACTCAGCGCAGTAGCAATTAGATATATATAAGGCAATCCTGCCGCTAACGCTACTAGCCATAAAGCCATGCCGCATAATGCAGTTGTACTTAAGTTAGGCTGCAACAATATACCCGCTAGC
>QQTW01000652.1_pt1 | contig 22345 bp, 21 predicted proteins | sample 1904831 | NCBI WGS metagenome assembly QQTW01 (sample SAMN09435610, study PRJNA476489) | Subsurface metagenome, whole genome shotgun sequencing project. | reverse complement strand
TTGCCAATGGGCGCGGCTCCCATGTCATTTGTATTGTGGGATCGCTTCATGCGGTTCAATCCCAAAAATCCAGCTTGGCTAAATCGCGATCGCTTCTTATTGTCAGCAGGTCACGGCAGTATGTTACAGTACGCCCTGCTTTACCTCACAGGCTACGAAGACCTGACTATGGATGATATCAAGCAATTCCGCCAGTGGGAATCAAAAACCCCTGGACACCCAGAAAACTTTATGAATCCTGGGGTAGAAATTACCACAGGTCCACTAGGGCAAGGTATTGCTAATGGTGTGGGGATTGCAATGGCTGAGGCGCACTTAGCTGCTACTTTCAACAAACCTGGTTTTCCGATTATTGACCATTACACCTATGTAATTATGGGTGATGGCTGCAATATGGAAGGTGTAGCTAGTGAAGCCTGCTCTTTGGCTGGACACTTGGGACTAGGCAAATTAATTGCTCTCTACGATGACAACCACATCTCAATTGAAGGATCTACAGACCTTGCTTTTACAGAAGATGTAGGTAAGCGCTATGAGGCTTATGGCTGGCACGTTTTGGTTGTAGAAGACGGCAATACCAATATTGATGCAATTCATCAAGCAATTGAAACCGCCAAGTCTGTCACCGATAAGCCAACGATGATCAAAGTCCGCACAACTATCGGTTATGGTTCGCCCAATAAAGCTGATAGCTATGAAGCTCATGGTGCGGCTTTAGGCGCGGCAGAAGTGCAAGCAACAAGAGAGAGCTTGGGTTGGAACTACGAGCCTTTTGAAATTCCAGAAGATGCCTTAAAGCACTGGCGCAAGGCAATTGAGCGCGGCGCAAAGTTAGAGGATGATTGGAATCAGCTATATGCTCGTTATAAAGAGCAGTATCCTCAAGAAGCGGCTACTTTAGATCGGATGCACGAAGCCGAACTTCCCCAAGGCTGGGAATCTGTTTTACCTAAGTACACTCCTGAAGACAAAGCCGAAGCTACTCGCGTCCAATCAGGTAAAGCTCTGAATGCTTTATCTGCTGTTTTACCCGAACTAATTGGTGGTTCTGCGGATTTAGCTTCTTCTAATAATACGCTGATTAAAGGAGCAGGAGACTACCAGAAGGGACAATACCAAAACCGCAACCTCCGTTTTGGGGTACGCGAACATGGTATGGGCGCTATTTGTAACGGTTTGGCGTTAGATGGTTCGGGCTTGATTCCTTACTGTGCTACGTTCTTAGTATTCACTGACTACATGCGGGCAGCAATTCGCCTTTCGGCATTGTCAGAAGCAGGTGTAATTTATGTAATGACTCATGACTCGATTCAGTTAGGTGAAGATGGTCCAACTCACCAGCCGATTGAGCATGTAAATTCACTGCGGATGATTCCTGACTTATTGGTAATGCGTCCGGCTGATGGTAATGAAACTTCTGGCGCTTATAAAGCAGCAATTGAAGCCGCTAGAGGTAAGAAATTCGGTAATAAAGTTCGTCCAACTGTTATTGCTTTATCACGTCTAGCTCAACCCAATTTAGCTAATACCTCGATTGAAGGTGTAGAAAAAGGCGCATATATCCTCTCTGATAGCGATGGTACGCCCGATGTAATTTTGATGGGTACAGGTAGCGAAACTCAGCTTTGCGTCAAAGCAGCGGAACAGTTGCGCAGTGAAGGCAAAAAAGTTCGGGTAGTTTCAATGGTTTGTTGGGAGCTATTTCAAGACCAAGATGAAGCTTACCGCGAATCTGTATTACCCAAAGCTGTGAAAAAGCGGGTATCTGTGGAAGCAGGCGTTACCTTTGGCTGGTGTCGCTATGTTGGCGATGAAGGAATTGCAATTGGTATCGATACCTTTGGTGCTTCCGCTCCTGGTCCTGTCTGCATGGAGAAGTTTGGCTTTACTGTAGATAACGTAGTAGCTAAAGCAAAATCTATATTAGGTTAATACTTCGTTAGTTTCTGATTGTAGGGTGGACAGCAACAGTCCACCTTTTTTTATTGGCTAATAAACACTTTTAGGCGAAATTGATAAAGTAGTTGTATGAATAAGCAAACTTGGAGGATTATATGTACGAAGTTTCACAAGAAAAGGATGTATTCTTAGTTCGCATATCGCAAATAGTTGATAAGTTAATCGCTAATAATAGTTTTTACCAAGAAAAATTAGACAAAAATGAGATGATTCTAGATTTAGTAGACTTGTTCAAACAGTTTTCGCTAGAGGAATTCACAACTATTGACGATAAGGATTTAACTCATAGAATCGATAATATTTTGACATTAGAAGCCGTTTCGGGAACTTTAAATGACTTGACTCCAGAGCAAATGAAAATGTTTGATGAAGCAGTTGAAGGTAGATAGCAAGGATGAACTATCTGCTAGATACTAATATCGTTACAGCTATATTAAAAAGGAATCCAAGAGTAAGAAATAAGTTAAGGGAGGCGGAGATTCAGAAAAAACAAGCGTTTATGAGTTGTATAACTTATTATGAAATTAAAAGAGGGCTATTATATGCAAAAGCTACAAAGCAATTATCTGACTTTGACAAGTTGCATAAAACGTATAAAGTTGTGATATTAGATGATTTGCAAATTATTGAAAAGGCAGCAGAGATTCATGCAGATTTTAAACGCAAGGGTACGCCTATCCAAGATGCAGATATCTTAATAGCGGCTACCGCAATAATCAAAGGTTTGATTGTTGTTTCTAATGATTCTGATATGCTTAGAGTTGTCGATGTGACAGTGGAGAATTGACTAAATATAGAATAAATGCGATCGCTTTTGCAACTCTGTATCGCACTTTACCTTGAGTCAACAGCCAAAACCAGATTGCTAAAAATGGTTACTGTAATACCTGAAAATTGCCATCACTTCGATTAATAGCATACCGAAAGTAACGTATTATCAAGCGTTTATTAGGTTGGGCTGTTTCTAACCAAGATTTTGCATACTTGACTAAATCTAATATCCAATCTGGCTCAATAGTGGTAGTCCTGAATAAGTAAGGATAGATCCGCTAAAGCTGTAGCAATTCATTATAGTGTCCGTTTTTAACAACCTGATTAGAGTCACAGCGCGGGCAAAAGATGGTATTTTCTTGCATAGTTCTTTTTAGAGATATTCATATCTCTTCAGGACTACCAATAGGAGAATAAATCTATGAAAACTTGTATCACTGTAAATGAAATTAAGCAAATATTTGAGTATTTGCTTCAAAGAACAAATAATGACAATATTGAATCTGTCGATGTTGAAACTGATTATTACTGGCTTATAGCAAGCGATGAGTGGGATAATTTTGAATCTCCTCCTGAAGCAGTAGTAGGTTCTCTGGTAGATGATTGGAATTCACTAAAAGAAATATTGGAAAGCAACCGTACAGTAACCTACCTTGATTATGAGCGTTTTGCTAGCATTCTTAGAGCAATATCTGAGACAATTGCTCCCTCCAAAAAAACTGCTGAAGATAATAGCTAACAGAATCTTCTCAATTTTCATCAACATTACTTAGCTGCAATACATCGCCTTGACGCACGAATAATTGAGGAGCGATCGCTAAGTATCCCAACTTGGCAAAGCGACGACAGACATCTTGAATATGCTCGTGTACGCCAAATATCTCCTGAATTACAAGAATAATTGGGAAATTTTGACCGCGATCGGGCATTGCTCTATAAGCAGGGATTGCACCATCTCTGGCAGGAATTTTTACCGCGCCTGCAACTAATCCTTTAGTATCGGTAGTAATAGCTTTTGCAGACACAGGCTGTACGGCTAAAGCAAAACCTGTTGCTAAAGTTGCACCAGCAATGAATTTGCGGCGGGTTATTTTCGTAATTCTATTGATACTCGCCACTTCTGCAACTCCCTACCCTAATGCTTTTTTCCACAATAGCAGCGTTATATAAATTTCTGTAGTGGCAGCAAATATCAAAACTTAAAAGTCAAAAGTCAAAGGTTGGAGCAATGCGGTAAAAGTGGGATATGAAAACTTTTCTTGTTTGTTTGAGCCTAGTTATATTTCTAGTCGGCTGTCAGCCTACAATTGCACCCCAAGGATTGACAGGAGAAGTACAAAAGGTAATCAGCGGACAAACTTTAGAAGTTACAGCCAAAGATGGGCAAACAATGCGGGTACGCTTAATTGGTATTGATGCTCCCGACTTACGCCAGCAGCCTTGGGGACAAGCAGCCAAAGCTGGATTAGAAGGTATGCTTCAAGATAAACGTGTAGTTATAGAATTAGACGAGCAACCAGAAGAATTTGGACGGCGTTTGGCTTACATCTGGCACAATGACATATTGGTAAACGAACAACTAGTAAAACAAGGCTACGCGCTAGCTACACTCCAAGGTAAATACGCCCAAAGGCTGCTCCGCGCTCAGGAATGGGCTAGACTCATGGAACGAGGGATTTGGAACTCCTCTAAGCCTATGCGCCTGACTCCTGCTGAATTTCGCTCTCAATATCGCTAATCTATGAATTCTCCCAATGCCTTGCAACTGCAAACTTACTTAGAAATTGCTACAGAAGCGGCTCTAGCTGCTGGTGAAGTCTTGCAAGGTTACTTGGGTAAGGTAGAAGATACAATTTCTCAGAAAGGTCGCCTGGGGGATTTAGTCACTGTAGCCGATAAAGCATCTGAAGCGGTAATATTGGAAATTTTACAACGCCACTTGAGCGACCATGCAATTCTTGCTGAAGAATCTGGGAAATTGGGTAATCAAAACAGCGAATATCTGTGGGTAATAGATCCGCTCGATGGTACGACTAATTACGCTCACCAGTACCCATTTTTTGCTGTATCTATCGGGCTATTAATTGCTGGCGTACCAGAAGTTGGGGTGATTTTTGATCCAGTTCATCAAGAATTATTCCGCGCTGCTAGAAGTTTGGGCGCAACCAAAAATCGCCGCCCGATCCAAGTTTCCCAAACAGCCCAATTAGAAGATAGTCTATTGGTTACAGGCTTTGCTTATGATCGCCGCGAAACTTTAGATAACAACTACGCAGAGTTTTGTCACCTTACCCACCTTACCCAAGGCGTGCGCCGCAGCGGTTCGGCTGCTTTAGACTTAGCGCATGTTGCTTGTGGGCGTTTGGATGGCTACTGGGAGCGGGGTATTTCTCCTTGGGATATTGCTGCTGGTGTAATTATCTTAGAAGAAGCTGGCGGCAAAGTTACAGCTTACGACGGTAGCCCTTTAATTATTGAATCAGGCAGAATTTTGGCTACCAATGGTAAAATTCATCATGCCCTAAGTCAAGAACTTAAGCAATTACCTTCTTTATCGGCTCTAGGCAATTATAATCACTAAATAGCAGGAATATTGAAGTTTGATCGGTTAACCTAGCTAATGGGCGATCGCACTCTTTAACTAACTACATATACTAAAACATCTTTAATGACAGGCAAGCGAGACAGATCAATATGTCTTTACCACATGATATCGGACTATTCAAATTTGATTTTACAGACCGCCATGCAATTCTCGGCGTTCCTATTGACGCGGATTTCAAAGAAATTCGGCAACGCTACCTAAAAATTGCCCGTCTCCTTCATCCCGATAGTACATTTAGTAAAAACGCATCTGAAAAACAACAAGCCAACGAGTTACTTTCTAAACTCGTCAATCCAGCTTATGAAAAGTTCACCTCAGAACGCGGTCGCTCTGAGTATATTTTACTATTAAAAGATATAGCTAAACGGACAGGACAAGAACAAAATAAAATTCAACTAAATTATCCGATATCCCAAGAACTAAATAAAACAAATAATATCGACCATATTTATAAAACTTCACTGCAAAAACTTGCTCAAAATCAATATAAAGACATCCAGAACATATCAGAAACTATTGCCCAAATTAGCGAACTAAATTTAGTTTATTTAATGCGGAAAACTGATAAAGCTTTTCCTACAGCCCAAAGCGTTGCTACCGCTCAACCACAGGTGCAGGTAGAAAAGAAAGCAATACCGCAACAAACACCAGAACAAGAATCGCTCATCGACCAATATTTGCGTCGCGCTCAAAAGTTGATGGAGAAAAACAATTTTCCTCAAGCTCGAATTGAGTTACAAGATGCCTTAAAATTAGAGCCGAATAATGTTGTATGTCATAGCTTAATGGGCATCGTCTATCTCAAACAAAATCAACTGACAATGGCTAGAGTCCACATTAACAAGGCGTTGCAACTAGATCCCAACGAGCCAATGGCATTAAGAAGCAAGCAAGTATTAGAAGAAGCTGCGCCGCCAGCAACAGGAAAAACAACAGGAGCGAGCGATCGCAATAAGCAAGAAGATAAACCAAAAAGTGGCGGTTTATTTGGTGGTTTGTTTGGTGGGAAGAAAAAATAATGGTATATCAACCACCCGCAGGCGCAAGAGATTTATTACCTCTAGATGTTGCGCAAAAACGCTGGATTGAAGAGCGGTTGCAGCAAGTCTTTCATCGCTATGGCTATCACCAGATTATCACTTCAACTCTAGAACGATTAGATATGCTCATGGCAGGCGGAGCAATCAATCGCTCTACAGTTATTCAACTGCAAGGCGCAGATGAAGAAGAATTAGGTTTGCGCCCCGAACTTACAGCCTCAATCGCTAGGGCGGCGGTAACGCGCATGGCGGGAGTAACTTATCCCCAACGCCTGTACTACAACGCTAATGTATTTCGCCGCACAAAAAGTAGCTCCTACAACCGCCAGCAAGAATTTTATCAAGCAGGAGTAGAATTGCTAGGCGGTGGCGGTGGTTTAGCAGATGCAGAAATATTGCTATTGCTAGCTGAGTGTTTGAAAGAATTGGGATTAAATGGGTGGCGGTTGATATTAGGCGAAGCGGGAATTGCCAGATCCCTGCTTTCGGCATTTCCTCCCCAATGGCAAGATAAAGTAAGAAGTGCGATCGCTTCTTTAGATCGAGTGACTTTAGAAAATTTACCTCTAAGCGACGAATTGCGTAAACGGGCGCTATTATTACTAGACTTGCGCGGAAATCCCGCCGATGTATTGCAGCGTGTTGCTAGTTTAGATTTAGATAAGTCTCAGTTAGAGTCAATCCACTATCTCAAATCGTTAATTTTCTTGCTAGATGAGTGTTTTCCCTTACTTAACGGGCAATTTCCTCTAATTTTAGATTTGAGCTTGATCCAGACGATGGACTACTACACGGGAATTGTCTTTGAAGTTGTTAGCGATAGCGAAACGCAAACGCATATATTAGGGCAAGGCGGTAGGTACGATCGCTTATTAGGACTTTATCATCCCCAAGGAAAAACATCGCCAGGAATTGGCTTTGCGCTGAATATAGAAGAGTTGCAGCAAGTTCTCCTCGCCAATGGGCAATTACCCAAATTTGCCCCAGCTAGTAATTGGCTTGTTGTTCCAGAAACAGCACAAGCATATGCCGCTGCTTTCGCCTACGCGCAAAAGCTACGAAGTTCAACGCATTTAGTGCAAGTAGAGATGGATTTGGGCGGGCGCGACAAAGACGAAATTCGCGATTATGCCAAAAGTCGCCGAATTGGGCAAATAGCCTGGATTAAACCTGATGGCGTACCAGCAATCGAGTCATTAGATAGGCGATCGCATATTTCTTGTTAAATGGGCGCAATGTATGGTGGCGCAATAAACCATATTGCATGAATATGAATGCTCTTGCTTAAGAGTTCGTAGTTGCATTTTGAAGCATTCGCGCAAGATGTCTAACGTATGGTGGCGCAATGCATTGCGCCCCTACAGATTCGCCGTTTTAAAGGTATCGCATTGGGCTGGATCTCCGGTCTTAATGCCACGAGTAAACCAGCGGACTCTTTGGGCTGAGGTGCCGTGAGTAAAGGATTCTGGGACTACATAGCCTCTAGATTCGCTTTGCAAGCGATCGTCGCCGATACTACTTGCAGCATTAAGCGCTTCTTCGATATCGCCCTCTTCTAAAATTTGTCGCGTTCTTTGGGCGTTGTTTGCCCAAATTCCTGCAAAACAATCCGCTTGGAGTTCTAGCCTTACGGAAAGTTGATTGGCTTGCGTTTCACTGACTCGGCTTTGCAAAGCGCGCACTCTATCAGAGATACCTAATAAATTTTGGACGTGATGCCCAACTTCATGCGCAACTACATAAGCTTGGGCAAAATCTCCTGGCGCTTGAAAGCGATTTTGTAAATCGTTGTAAAAACTCAAGTCAATATAAAGTTTTTGGTCGGCTGGACAATAAAATGGACCAACAGCAGATTTGGCATAACCGCAGCCAGACTCAACAACATCGGAGAACAGAACTAACTTGGGTTCTACATAATTCCTACCCATTTGTCTAAATAGCTCGTTCCAAGTATCCTCAGTATCAGCAAGAACTACAGAGACAAAATCAGCTTGATTATCTTCTTGTGGCGAGGTAGTGCGGGGAGAATCAGACGTGGGGCGATCGCTCAATGTCTCGTCTTGTTGTAAAACAACTGAAGGATCTATGCCCAAGAAACTAGCAATTAGAGCCAAAATTATTACTCCAATCCCGCCTCCAGCAACGGGTCCAGCAACGTTTCTGCCGCGCCTATCTTCAACATTATCGCTTCTACGCCCAAACTCCCAACGCATGACGGCTTGCCAAATAACTCTAATGCAAGTTTCAGCGATTTTACTTATGGTTGCCAACTTGCTTGAGTATTATTTATGTGATCGGACTAACTAGTTCAAAAGATACATGTTTAGAAAAATAAACGTGCAAAGCTAAATAACACTGCTCCTAATGCAGCACTTATCGGAATAGTGACTACCCACGCTAAAGCAATACCTTGGAGAGTTTTAAATTGAATTGATTTACGACTTTGCACTAAGCCAATTCCCACAACACCCCCAACCAAAGCGTGAGATGTAGAAACAGGTAAACCCAACCGTGAAGCTAATAAAATTGTCGTTGCTGTAGCGAGTTCCGCACAAAAACCGCCACTAGGCTGCAAAGGAATAATACTTTCGCCAATAGTCGCAATCACTTTTTTGCCCCACACTGCTAATCCTGCAACAATTCCCGCCCCACCTAATACCAAAATCCATAAGGGGATAGTTAGCCCGTCAAGGGGAACGCCACCAGTAGCATTAATATAGGCAATTACAGCTAAAGGGGCGATCGCATTACCTACATCGTTAGAACCATGAGCAAATGCTACAAAGCAAGCACTTAATAGTTGAAATTTAGCGAATACCTGCTCTACAGAAGCAGTAAGATTTGGCTTACTCAATTGTCGCCAAGAATTTAGAGTAATACCGCAAGCTGCGATCGCTCCGATAATTAAGGGTACATCGTGACTGGGAAGCGGTAAATTAGCAACCAATGGTATATCAATAATCGGTGGGAGGACAATTACACCAAATATACTAACTAAAGCTACGCTTAACCAAGGAATCCACTCATCAAGTTGTTCTAGCCGATTTGATTGGTCTAAAATCCAGCGCTTGATAGCACTATAAAATAAACTAGCAACCGTAGCACTTAATAGTGGTGTAACTAGCCAGCCAAGAGTAATTAAACCAATAGACGACCAAGCGATCGCATTTATCCCCACAGCACAAGCACTAAACCCAGCGATCGCGCCTACAACAGCGTGAGAAGATGCTACTGGTAAGCCGCGACTTGTAGCAATTTGCAGCCAAACTCCACAAGCAATCAATACCGATACCATCCCAATTAGCAATACTTGCGGCGCATCAGCAAATAAAGCCGGATTGACTATTTCGGTTGCTAAAGTTTCTGATACTTCATGCCCAAATAGTACCGCACCTGTAAATTCCAACACGCCAGCAATTACCAAAGCTTGACGCAAAGTGACAGCCTTGGAACCTACAGAAGTTCCCATCGAATTTGCAACATCGTTAGCGCCAAGATTCCAGGCGACGTAAAAAGCTAGAACAGCTACGAGAAAAATCATATTGGCGGTTGCTTCAGTTTAGATTCTTGGTGGCGCGATCGCACATCTGCTCGAATTTGCGATTATACTTCTGGTTCAATTCCTAATTCCCGTAACTTCGCGGCTAATGCTTCTGCTCGTTGTTGAGCTAATTCCTTTTGTTGACGTTCTTCATTAGCAGTAGCTTGAGCTAATTCCTTTTGTTGACGTTCTTCATTAGCAGTAGCTTGAGCCAATTCTTTTTGTTGGCGTTCATCTGTAGCTATTTCTAAGGGCGTAGCTAGTAATTGCTCGGATTCAGCAAAAAAGCGCAACTTTGTTTGTTCGACTCCTAAATATAAGCCTAACTGCTGACTCCACAACCAACCGCGATCATTTGGTTCTAGCTGTTGATAATAGCCATCTATTAGATGAAATCCTGTAAACTCTAATGACTCTGGATCGAACCAAAAATAATCGGGCGTGCGGAGAATATCTTGATATATTTGCTTTTTAATCCCTTTATCTACATTAGCTGTAGCATTTGAGAGGATTTCGATAATTAGATTGGGATATTTCCCCCCTTCTCCCCAAACTACCCAACTTTTGCGGGGTTTACGCTCTACTCCCAAAACTACAAAAAAATCTGGTCCGCGAAAATCGCGCGATTTTAGGTGTTCTTGGTTGTAATAAATAGTTAAATTGCCACTAGCGTAAAAGTCATTGCGATCGCGCCACCAATATTCGATTGAATCGATCAGCAGTTGCATTTGCTGTCTATGTAAGTCACTTTCCAACGGCGGTTCGTCACTCCATAAATCCGTAGGCGGAACGATAATATCTTCCCCTGTGTCTTGTGCAATGTCTACATTTTTAGCTAGGGACATAGTAATAGGGGTGTAGAGCAGCATTATTAGTTTAGCTGCCCTAGAGGTGCGATCGCTTAATTTAGTAATTATTTGTCGCTCTGTTCTCGTGGGTAAATTTGCCCTATAAGAACGCTTAGGTATTCCTAAATGGGAATTGTTGACTACTTAGCGATCGCCTCGCGCAGTTATTTTGAAATACCCCAAAATACCTACAATTTCAAAAAGAGCGACTAATTAATAGTAAATATTGAGTACAGAAATTTCTACTTAGCGTGACATTGTCACAAAGCTCTGCGATACATCCAAATCCGGCGATCGACCCAAAACAGCTAACTGTTGAGAGCGACTTCATACCCTTCGCCCGAAGAATTACCGAACTGCTATTACCTCTTTCATTGATATAAATAGAAACAGTAATTTTGGCAGTTAGCAAGCTGAAGTTTACATAAGTCCCAGAAAAATGCAGTTTTTTTACTTTTTACTAATGGAGAGTAAAAGCTATGAAATTTCGCTATTGAGGTGTTTTGTACGAGTACCATCTAGCTCCAACTGCACCCGTTCCTCAGTCGGTATTGCACTATTAAAAAGTGTTTTATAGCCCAGAAATACAATTGACTGTTCGTCAGAAATCAGCCTAGCAAAACTACCTGCAAGCGGCTATCTCAATCTAAAATCTATCCTCACGGCTGGCAGAACAACTATCAACAAAACCTTGGGCAATTTCAGTATTGGCTACTACTTTTTCAAGAAAGCGTTTATATATTAGCCCGAACGTTTAAGTGATACTACAGATTGGAAGTTAAAACATGACAGCACATCATTCAGTCTATGAAATTTTAGCCAAAGAAATCGCTTACGTAGCCAAAATGTCACTAATGCGGTCGTGCGGCTAGTCCCAATTTAAAGATGTCATGTCTAGCAGTTGATGCAAATGCACCTGTTCGGCGATCGCACCTGACTAGGAAGCCGCCAAACTTTTTGTAATAGAAAGAATTTTTCTTTGTCCCTTCACCTTTGCGGGCAATTTACAACAACAATTCATTTCTTAGTTGATGGAAATTCTACTGAAAAACATCTTTAATGCATAGGCTAGAAAAATGTCTCCAGTAGTTACTTTTTCATCTAGCAACACTGGGTTGAGAGAACTTTCATTGACGATCGCAGGTTTGCGCTACTAGGTTCCTAAAGCCTGAGATTGCACCACTTCTTGCCGTGAATCTCCAGCTTTGTGTTGACTTTCAACCTCCTAGCACAACCATCAGCCATTTTAGAGCAATGCTATCTCCCTAAGTCAACTTAAATTGCGGCACTTTGCTCCTCTTCCTCTATTTTTGTCCGTCAACCAAAGAGGAGCGGCAAAAAGTTTTTTCAACACAACTACAATCTGACACAGAACAATGGTAAATAGAACACAGATAGAACAAACTAGTACATTCTCCCAACCTTGTGAATTTTTCAATCACAACTGGCAGATTTACCAAAAGGTTTTGCAAAATAACTACATGGAACACCGCGAGTTTTACAGTGTTCTACACCAATTTTTAGTTCACCGCATTCAAAAGCCGTTTCAACTGCTCGATCTCGGATGTAGTGATGCAGGTAACACCACCTCAGCTTTAATAGGAACCATTCAGGCTGATTACGGCATCGATATTGCTCAAGTAGCGATCGCCTCGCGTACTTAGCTGGGATCTATCAAAATCGCTACAGTCTCGGTATATCAGCTAATTGATGGTAAACAAATGCAGTAATTTTCAGTTAGCGATCGCCCGCTCCTCTACTTTATAACGTAATAGTTTTTTGCAGAAGTTGACAACGAGTGGCTGGTTGCGTATGTTATGAACAACCAATTGTCAATTCATAGCGCGAGATAAATGTAAGTGTTACCTTGCGAACTTGCATCAAAACAACGCTGGGAATAATCTTGGTCAATTAGAGGTTGTGGATGGGAATTGGTCTTGCTACCAGGGCAGCAGACAGAACAGAACTCGCGCTTAAGTACAAGCTAAAAGCCAATTGTGTTGTACGAGGAAGATATCATGAACTTCGATAAACGTCGCGCCTACTGGCGTGCAAACACTGCGTTGATCCGCAATCTTTTAATCGTTTGGGCAATAGTATCACTGGGATGTAGCATTTTACTAGTTCAGCCTTTAAATGCGCTCCACATTGGCAGGTTGCCGCTTGGCTTTTGGATGGCACAGCAAGGCTCGATTTTGACCTTTGTGGTGTTGATTTTCATCTATGCCATCTCAATGGATAAACTCGATCGCCGCAACGGGCTGAAGTGAGGAGAGAAGTATGTCAGTTGAAATTTGGACAATAATTATTGTTGGATTATCGTTTCTTCTCTATATATACATTGGTTGGCGATCGCGCGTTCATGATAGTTCTGGCTTCTTTGTTGCAGGTCAAGGTGTTCCCGCGTTAGCCAATGGGGCAGCGACAGCCGCAGATTGGATGTCTGCGGCTTCTTTTATCTCGATGGCAGGGCTGATCTCGTTTTTGGGCTACGACGGTTCTATCTACCTGATGGGATGGACTGGGGGTTACGTGCTACTCGCCCTGCTCTTGGCTCCCTACCTGCGTAAATTCGGCAAATATACAGTGCCAGATTTTGTTGGCGATCGCTACTACTCCAACTTTGCTCGTTTGGTTGCTGTCGTCGCAGCAATTTTTATCTCTCTAACTTATGTTGCCGGACAAATGCGAGGTGTAGGGATTGTTTTTAGCCGCTTTCTCCAGGTAGACATCAATACAGGTGTAATTATTGGCATGGCGATTGTCGGATTCTTTGCCGTATTGGGAGGTATGAAAGGCATTACTTGGACACAAGTGGCGCAATATTGCGTGTTGATTATTGCTTATCTCATCCCAGCGATCGCCCTGGCTTTTATTCTTACAGGCAACCCGATTCCACAACTAGCCTTTACCTTTAGCGATATTGGTCCGAAGCTAAATCAACTCCAGCTAGATTTGGGCTTTGCTGAATATACTCAACCTTTTGCCAACAAATCCATGTTGGACGTGCTATTTATCACCATTGCGCTGATGGTGGGAACCGCAGGCTTGCCCCACGTAATCGTTCGCTTCTACACTGTACCCGATGTCCGTTCTGCGCGATATTCGGCAGGCTGGGCATTGCTATTGATTGCAATTCTCTATACTACTGCTCCAGCCCTCTCCATGTTTGCTCGTTACAATCTGATCAACTCGCTGCACAACCAAACTATTACCAGCGTGCAGCAACTAGATTGGGTATCTAAGTGGGAAAACACTGGGCTGCTGAAGTTTGATGACAAAAATGGCGATGGACGATTGCAGCTAACTCCAGAACAAACAACCAATGAAATTACCATCGATAACGATATTATTGTCCTGGCAACGCCAGAAGTTGCTAGGCTGGCTCCTTGGGTGATTGCCCTAGTTGCTGCTGGTGGACTAGCTGCTGCCTTATCTACGGCATCAGGCTTGCTATTAGTAATTTCCAGTTCGATTGCCCATGATGTCTATTACCGCATTGTTAATCCAGGTGCATCCGAGCGTCGGCGCGTGTTTGTCGGACGCATTATGGTGGGTGTGGCAGTGGTAGTTGCTGGCTACTTTGGAGTTAACCCACCTGGATTTGTCGCGCAGGTTGTAGCCTTTGCCTTTGGTTTAGCAGCCGCAAGTTTCTTTCCAGCAATCCTATTGGGAATTTTTGATAAACGTACCAATAGGGAAGGGGCGATTTCTGGGATGATTGTCGGTCTTGTCTTTACTCTCTTTTACATCGTTGGTGTAAAGTTTGCTGGTATGCCTGCTTGGTTTTTTGGCGTATCTGCTGAAGGGATTGGGACGCTAGGGATGTTCCTCAACCTCATCGTCACCTTCATCGTGTCCCGTCTTACCCCACCTCCACCTATTGAAATTCAGGAGATGGTTGAAGAACTGCGGATGCCAGCAGGAGAACTCGCTCCCACTGAGGCGGCTGGTCGGTTCTAATTTGGGACAAGTCAGTAGTATTGAGTTGGGACAAAGAGGATAAGGAACAAAGAGATTTAATTGCCAATTTGTAGAGCGATCGCCTACTTTTGAAGGCAAAACTCCCCATTCTTGAAGACATGGGGAGGAGCGAATATAGCTGAAGACAATTGCTATGGACTATGAGGAATCAGCCTACCACAAGGATAAGTAGTTGTTTGCTCGGATGCATTTTCAGCTACCGCTGCGGGGATGTCTTCTACGGGGCGATTTTTGGCTGCTAGATAGTCTACTTGCAATTTTGCTAACATGGCTTCCCGTCTGTCATACAATCGCTTTAAGGGGCGCGGCTGGCACTGTTGCATGACATAAGCTGTTAGTAGCGGTAGGGCGATCGTGCTATCTGTATAACAAACAATTGTACTAGGCAACTCTTCTGGGTCAATTTTGCCCCAACTTACAGCCTCCGATGGCGTAGCGCCAGAAAGTCCGCCAGTATCGGGACGCGCATCGGTAAATTGAATAAAATAATCGTGTCCTCTTTCTTCTAACCCTAATACTTCATGTAACTGCGGTTGAGTTTGCAATAGGAAGTTTTTAGGACTACCGCCACCGATAATTACTGCTGCACTTTTGCCTTCTACATCGGCTATACCAGATTCGCGGGCGCTGTAGGCGATCGCTGCTGTCTCGTTTACATCTATTGATGGATCGATAATTAATTTCGATCCTTCTAATGCCAAAGCTGCAACGTTCATACCAATTGAGCTATCCCCAGGCGATGACGTATAAATTGGTACTCCACATTCATAAGCTGTAGCTAATAAGCAAGAATGCTTAACGCCAATTTGCTTTTCTACTTCTCTGACATACTTACCTAGCAAATGGTGAAATTCTGCTGTCCCCATCCGCTTTTGAAATGGCTCTGCTTGCAAAATCTTGCGAATAAAGGCATCAGTTTCTAGCAATACATCGTAGCCAAACATAATGTCATAGATGCGAATTGTCCCTTCTTGGCGCAACTTGACATCATCGACAAATGGATGCCCAGAAAAAAGTTCAAAACCCAATCCGTAGTGCAAATCATGGTATAAATTTGCTCCCGTACTAATCGCCCAATCAATAAAACCATTGCGGATCAGTGGTGCAAGCACAGAAACACCAAAACCAGCAGGTGTCATCGCACCAGACAAGCTCACGCCAACAGTAACGCCCTCTTGCAGCACTTCCTTACTTAACAATTGGCAGATTTCCCGCAGCCGCGCTGAATTATATGCAGTGAAGTAATTATCAATCAAATCCACCACGCTAATTTGTGCCTGCATTGGCGTAGGAGAGATTTTGTTGCTAGGCAGTTTTGACATTTTTATCCTGTAAATAGACACGCCATCTAATTTAGCTATTTTTGGCAATCTGTTTCACCCAATCCAGGTAACAATTGTAAGAATCTTGGCTAAAGCAAACTAAAATTACTTGTTCAACACTATCGTTGCTAGCTAAAAAGCGTTGAATTTCATTGACAGCAATTTTGGCGGCTCGTTCTACTGGAAACCTATACACGCCTGTACTAATAGCCGGAAATGCGATCGCCTTTATCCCATACTCTTTCGCTATTTCCAAACTACGGCGATAGCAACTAGCCAATAACTCATCTTCTCTATGGTTTCCACCTTGCCAAACAGGACCAACTGTATGAATTACCCATTTTGCAGGCAAATTATAGCCTTCAGTAATCTTCGCGTCGCCAGTAGCACAGCCATTCAACTTCCGACATTCTACTAATAATTCTGGTCCCGCTGCGCGGTGAATTGCGCCATCAACGCCGCCGCCACCAAGTAAAGACTCATTAGCTGCATTTGCGATCGCATCTACTTCGAGCTTGGTAATATCGCCTTGAATTACCCTTATCATAAATTAACTCCCTGTTTTCCCGATCTTGGTTCATCCTTAAGTAATGGTGGCAATTGTTAAAGATTGATGCAAACTAATTTAAATAACGAAGTAGAAACTACTGATATAGCTGGCTCAGACTCAGGTTTGAGCGCAGAACAATATCAGCGCAAGATGCAAAGGCGCAAGGAAGTCCAACAAGAGCGCGTTGCTAAAGCGTCAGTTGAGAAAGGATTAATTATCGTTAATACAGGTAACGGTAAAGGCAAAACTACAGCAGCTTTGGGAATGGTGCTAAGATCCCTCGGTCATGGCTATAAAGTGGCGATCGTCCAATTTATCAAAGGCGCTTGGGAACCTGCGGAAAAAGCTGTATTTAGTCTCTGGCAAGATCAGCTAGAATTTTACGCAATGGGCGAAGGCTTTACGTGGGAAACTCAAGATCGGGAACGAGACATCGAAAAAGCTCAAGCAGCTTGGCAAACTGCCTTATCATTTATCACCAACCCAGACTATAAGTTGGTTCTCTTAGATGAGGTAAACGTCGCCCTCAAGCTCGGTTATTTACAAATTGACGATATCTTAGCAGGACTAGAACAAAAGCCTGCTGATACTCATGTCATCCTTACAGGTAGAGGCGCACCACCTGTACTAATTGAACGAGCAGACTTAGTTACAGAAATGACTCTAATCAAACACCCCTTCCGCGAACAAGGTGTAAAAGCGCAACCAGGGATTGAGTATTAGTAGGGAGATGGGGAGATGAACACATTAGTTTTGCCAGATATGTTCAACTTAAAACTTAATCTTCAACTCAAAACTCAAAACTCAAAACTCAAAACTATTTTCTACTCTCCGCTTCCTTGATATCCGCTTTTGCAGGCTGCCAAAATTTCTTTGTCGCTTGGACTTACACTATTTAGCTGATGGTAGTTTTGCAATGCTACTGAATAGGGAGTAGAAATTGTATTAGTGAAATCTTCTCCTAAAGAACCAGTGCTGACTGCTGCTACCTGTTGATTGTTGGTAACGCCAGATGGATCGGGATATGGTTCACTCTCAGGTCCGTTAGCAAGCAACAAAGCTAGCTCTCCGGCGGTAATTGTCCCGTTGAAACAATTAAATTCTGAATGAGGTAGATAAAATGCTCCAACTACCTTACCTCTATTTACTTCCAGTACTATATACTCTTGACCAACTTGCTGTGGTTGGGGCGATTGACCATATAAGTAAATACCGTCTTTTTCTGGTAATTTACCTTTAATTGAACTATCAGTTTGTTTAATGAAACCTTGACCTCGGATAGCAACTTTGACTTGCTGTGCTTGTGGTAATTCTTTAGTTACAACTGGTTTGATACTAACCGTAAAAATACTTAGAAATACAACTAAGCCAGTCATCGAGACTGTACTGAAATGATGCCGCCCTAAAAAAAACTTATTAATGTAGTTAAGCATCATATCTTCCCCTGATAGTTTGGCTTTAATTTAGATATATTGTTTTAGTCATACTTAAAGCATACCCAACTAGCTATGCTTTATTGTTACTTCAAAAGTGAGACTTTTGTTTCCGTAATAATCGGTAACTTTCTTAGACTAGTTGATATTACTGAGATTGAGGCTTTAGAGAAAATAGCAGGCAATAAAAAACACCTCCTATGATTAGAAGGTGTGTTATTAACTACACAAACTCTTTAATCAATCGTTGGAAATTGTAAAGTTCGTGTAGATTTTGTTTGCGATCTAGCTAGCGATATATTCCTGCACGTTCTCACGACGGCGGCGCAAGTGTGCTAATGCTTGATGTTCTAGCTGGCGCACTCTCTCCCGACTAAGGTTGAGTCTTTCGCCAACTTTCGCTAGAGATAATTCGTTGCCATCTTGCAAACCAAAGCGTAGACTTAAAACTTCTCGCTGTTGGGGTGTAAGCTCGGCTAACAAAGTATCTATATCTTGACGTAAAGATTCCTGCGTCATGTAATGATCTGGCGATGGTCCGTCATCTTCCAGCAAGTCTTGCAACTCTGTATCCTGGTTATCGCCGACTCGGACATCTAGCGATACTGGCTGACGGGCGAGATTCAAATACTCGCGGATTTGTGCAGGCTCTAACTCTAGAGCAGTAGCGATTTCACCCGCATTAGGCGATCGCCCTAATGTCTGCGCTAGTTCGCGCTGCACTTTCTTAATCTTATTGAGCTTTTCGGTGATGTGGATGGGCAACCTAATCGTGCGGGCTTGTTGAGCGATCGCGCGTGTGATTGCTTGGCGAATCCACCAGTAAGCGTAGGTTGAGAACTTGTAACCGCGCATCGGGTCAAATTTCTCTACGCCGCGCTCTAGTCCCATAGTCCCTTCTTGGATCAAGTCCAAAAATTCCATGTTGCGCTTCTGGTACTTCTTGGCGATCGCTACTACTAAGCGTAGGTTCGCTTCGATCATCTTCTGCTTGGCTCTTTGCCCGCGCCGGATGACTTCTTCAATCTCTGCTTCAGGCAATTCTACTTTTTCCGCCCATTGGCTTAAGCTAGGTTCACTACCTAGTTTCTTGGCTAGAACCTCTTTCGCTTCGATCAGTGACATCATCTGCTGCACCTGCTTTCCGTAAACAATCTCTTGTTCGCGGGTTAATAGCGGCACTCTACCAATCTCCCGCAGATAGGTACGAACCATATCAGCCGTGAACTTGGTCGGGGGTGTTTCAGTTTTGGTGTTAACAGTGGGCATTTGTGCGTCGTCAACTCCGTAGACAATTTGAATGCTGTATGGCTAAAGCTGGACGGGAACAGCGATCGCTTATTTATATCTGGACATTAGCTAAGTATGGCTTGACTTACATCCTACAGAAGGTGTAGAGACGCTAACTCTATAGGGTAAGTTTCCCGTCGGCTATGAATATTTGCATCTACTAAGGATTCATTTGTGCGTAACTCAAAAGTGAGTGCTTGATGATTTAATTAACTTGAAGTCGATATGAGTTTATTGTAATACAGATTGAGCTACGCAAACAAGTTTTTGCAAAAGTATTTTTTCCAGTGTAAAAGTAGATAGATTGCCTTTAAGTTTGGGAACGAATGGCGATCACGCTACTCTTTTATGATCGCTCGAATGCCTAGTAAATAGGTACTAAAAAGCAGCCGGATAACCGAACTTTTGGCTGCTAGATATTACGAAAAGTAGGGTGCGTTGTTTAGCAACGCACACTACTAAAACCCTAGATCGGCTTTAGCAAGTTCGGCGGCGGCGAAGAGTTCTTCGTCTGGCTTTTCTTCCCAGGCTGTATCGCCAATTTCGCAGTAGAATTTCTCGTCGTAGGGGCGCGTTCTAACTACAACGGGCATGGGGACAGCATGACCTAAAATTAAGGCTTGTTGTTTGGAGTCAAGTTTTGCTAGTACTGATCGCAATGCTTGTCCGCCGGATACGCCTGTGAAAATTGCTTCAATGTCTTTCTCGTCGTTGAGTAATGCTGTAATCCGCGTGCCAATTTGGGACATTACTTCGTTATCAATTCCCGATGGGCGCTGATCTACCACTAGTAAAGTCACAAAGTATTTGCGCATTTCGCGGGCGATAATACCGAAAATAGTTTGCCTGACAGTAGCAGGATCGAGAAAACGGTGTGCTTCTTCAATCGTAATTACCAACGGGTGGGGGCGATCGCTAGTTTTTTTGGTCTGCAAAAACTGCTCTGCTTTGTGAACGTAATGTTGGTGAATGCGTCGGGAAATCAAATTAGTTGCCAGCATATACGACAACATATTTGACTGCGAACCAAATTCTATAACTACGTGCTTGCCAGCAGTTAAAGACTCCAATATTTGATTAATGTAATTATGCGGACAGGCAGAGCGCATATACTTGAGATCGTCCAAACGGCTGAGTTTGCGCTGCAATGCCATAATTGAAGACTTATTTCCCCGCTTTTCGTCGCAAAATAGCTGAATGTCCTCATTACTCATACCCAATAACTGAGTAATCCAGGTCTTGCCAAACTCGTTGCGGAGAATTAGAGCATTTTCTAAACTAGCATCCGATAAATTTAACTCGCTCTTGACGAGCATAATGTCTTCGACTTCAATTTGGTCGTAGCTAAGATACAGTTCTTGCGCGTCGCGTACGCCTCTGCGCTTGGTAGAAGCTGGATCTAGCGTGTAGACCTGAACCTTGCCAGGAAATAGCTGGCGCAAGCCTTTAACGGTACTAAATTGCTTGCCTTCCGATACAGCTTCCCAGCCATACTCAGAATGCATATCAAAAATTAAGTTCACCGCTGCTTGCTTGCGAATAATCCCCGATAGCAGCAACCTGGTTAAAAATGATTTCCCCGTACCCGATTTACCAAATACGCCGTTGCTGCGCTCAACAAAGCGGTCTAAATCGATGCAGATAGGTACATCCATATCTAACGGCTGCCCGATCGCAAAATTGCGCCTGTGGGGGTCATCTTCCCAGCCAAATACCGCCCGAAAGTCTCGTTCGCTAGCATCGTAAACTTGGCTAAAGTGGCTGGGAATAGTTTTTACTGGTAGCAATTCCATATTGCTACTACTTTGCGGCGCAAACGAGGCTAAACCTGTTAGACCATTTTGCTGCTGGGATTTGCCATTATTTGCAAACAACGGTTCTTCAGATTCAGGTGTAAACATCAACATCGGCGTGAGGTTGACTGTTCCATACGTACCGCTTCCTGCCAAGACTTCGCGCATAAAGTCATCATTAGGAGCGGGAGGATTTGAGACAATTCGGGGGCTAGAAGTTCCTAAAGAAACATCAGTAAGCATGCAGAAGAAACGCGATCGCACGCCTTCCACTACCAAAAACTTGCCTACCCGCATATCTTCTACCAAAACATCTGGGTGCAAGCGTACTTCTAATCCCTGACTGAGAGATCCTTGTGTAACTGAACCTAAAGGCTGTCCCAAATTCATGCTGTCAACTGCACTATGCGGGTTATTGGCTTATCTTATAGCCTTTAGCCATAAACCGTCAGCCTGCGGTGGAAAAATATTTTTGGATCAGGGGGAGAAGGGAGATAAGCAACTCAATCATATTTTCCATCCCCCCATCTGTACGCAGGGCTGTTTGATTCTTAAGAGAGAAGGAACAAAAAGATTTATAAGGGTAAATATTGGTTTATTTACCTTTATAAATCTAAGAACAGGGAAAAAAGCCTAATTGACTACCTCAAAGAAATTCCTGATAGTCTTCGTACTCCTTAGCGGATTTCGGCACGAGCAAAGGTTAGTTTTTCTATCTTGACAATGAATTAGCCCTAGGGGAGCTTTCTTGAGCAGGGGAGATATGTTTGATTGGTGGTGAGGACGTTAGACTAGGCTTGAAGTAGGTGGCGATCGCGTCTGCTCTCAAGTATCTTTATTAATAAAATTAGCTTAGCGAAAACTTAACTATGGCTACTGCTCGTCGTCAACCTTTGCCCAGCGATGGACTTAATTTAGGATTGTTTACTATTCCTAATCAAATTTTGCTGCAAATTAGCACTGTGCCAGTTCTTACAGCCCTGGTAGTAGGAAAAGCTGCTGCTGAAACAGTGCAAGCAATTGGACAAAACAGTGAAGAAGTATTTAGAGGCGATCGCTTGCCTATTCTTCCTTTCCCTACAGAAATTGAATAGCTTGGTTGCTGCAAAGTGTAAACAATCTTAGTTATTTAGCCAAGATTGTTGTTTGTGAAACTACTTAAGTAAGATTTAAACCCTAAAATTATTAGATTATTCTCAGTTCTACCCG
>QQTW01000651.1_pt1 | contig 22347 bp, 17 predicted proteins | sample 1904831 | NCBI WGS metagenome assembly QQTW01 (sample SAMN09435610, study PRJNA476489) | Subsurface metagenome, whole genome shotgun sequencing project. | reverse complement strand
ATCTTCAGCTGGGTGGACTGCGGTATGCTCCAATCCTCACACTGGAGGATTCGCAGATGCTAATGCAAATGTCTAGTTGCTTCTCTGGCCTCTTCGACGTACTATCGGGCGGCGTGTTCGTTTTGCTCTTCTCGCTTCCTCCGGACACGCCACCGCTCCCTATTCGATTTGCACTCTGGCTTTCTGCGGACATGCCACTCGCTGTTCGTTTTGCACTCTGGCGTTCTGCGGACACACTATCGGCTGTTCGTTTCGCAATTGCGACTTCTCGAGGACATGCTACTGGCGTGTTGTTTTTCGGCATCTAGGGATACTTGCCAACGGGCTTGTTCCCTTTTGCCGTTTTCGCTTCTTGGGGAGTACATGCTACCGAGCGTGTTCCCTGTTGCTTTGTTTCGGCTTCTTTGCGGGCATGCCACCGGGTGTGTTCCTTTGGCTCAATTTGCTCGATAATCGACTGGCTCAGCCTGCCTGCAGCCCCCCAACATCACGTACTTGGCTCATCGCCCGCGATGTGTCAACGTGGCTCGACTGGTTTCGCGTTGCCTAGCGGATACCATCGACAACATTCCTCGACTGGTTTTGCGTTGCCTAGCGGACACCATCGACTTCACCCCACCTCGCAGCTTCGCCGACTTCCTTCATCTCGCTCCACCGGCTCATCGCCAACGATGTGTCAACTCTGCTCGACCGGTTTCGCGTTGCCTAGCGGATACCATCGACTTCACTCACTTGGCTCATCGCCGACGATGTGTCAACGTGGCTCGACTGGTTTCGCGTTGCCTAGCGGATACCATCGACTTCACCCAGCTGGCAGCTTCGCCGGCTTCCCTTCATCTCGCTCCACGGGCTCATCGCCAACGATGTGTCAACATTGCTCAACTGGTTTCGCCTAGCGGACACCATCAACCTCGATCACCCAGTACATTCGCCAGCTTGCTTCATCTTGCTCGGCTTGCTCAGTCTAGCCGCTTTGCTCGATAGGGCTTGTTTGGTTCTTCCTCAACAGGACCAGCTTGCCCCGGCTCGCTCGGATCACGCCAGCGTTTCGAGCTTGCTTCGTTGCTTGTGAGCATTTCATCTGGATTGTTCGACTCGCTCTACCCATTCGCCGCCTTCAACTTCGCTCGGATCACGGCCAGCGTTTCGCGCTTGCTTCGTTCGCTGTTGAGCATTTCATCTGGATTACTCGACTCGCTCTACCTGTTCGCCGCATTCAACTTCGCTCGACTGGCTTGTTTTCCTCTCGACCTTTTGTTTAATTCGCTCCGCCGTGGTCTGCCTTGGATGGCTGGCTTTACTCGTTCGACCTTACCGCCAGTTGCTCCTTTTGGCTCCCTCTCTTCATCTCTCTCTCACTATCTCTGTCCACGAACGAGCCGATCGACCTTGCTCAGCTGGCCATTCCGAGAATCTCATTACCACGCTCAACTTGTTTTCTCCTGGCTCAACTTGCTCGAGCGGCCCCACTGACTTCACTGGCTGCGACACACGTCATTGGCTTTACTGGCACTCGAGTATTTCCTCAACGACTGTCGCTTCGCCTTAAGCACCTTGCTGCTTTGCTCAGCCAATTCTCAGCCTCGTTCAGCTCAGCTGCTTCGCTTGACATCACTCAATTGGCTCTTTCGGGAGCTCAATCAGCACACACCTACTTCGCTCCACCGGCTCAATTTGCTCGAGCGACACCACTGACTTCGCTGGCTGCTGCACTTTCGACTGGCTATACTGGCACTGGCGTATTTGTTCAACTGTTTCTCAGCCCGAGTACCTTGCTGTCTTTCTTGGCATGCCTCAGCTCAGCCGCTTCGCTCGACATCGCTCAACCGGCGTTTCCTCAACTACCTCGACTTGCTCGAATTCTTCGCGATTACTCTGTTGGTTCATCAACTCCTTCGGCTTGCTCGATTCCTCGCAATCACTCGATCGACTCAAGCACAGCACCTCTGGCTTCACTGATTTGTCCAAATCCGACTTGCTTCACTGGCTCGACTCCTCGGCTTCGCCATCAACTGCAAGCATTGGCAGGAATCGCTGACTGGGTATATCATGTGGCTCTGTTCTTCTTTATTCTCCCTGTTGTCTCCTATTCTCCTCTTGTAGCTAGAACAATTGCGCTTATGACGAATGACCCAGCCTTCATCGCACTGTTGCTGTTAATATAGCCTCTTTCATATTATTCATGATGAAGACTACCCATCTTTCGGCACGTTTATGATGATCATTCGTGATTGCAGACCTCTGTTGATTAGCGGTAACTGCTGAGCTGTTCGTTTATTTTGTCAACCCGCGTGGTCAGGTGCTGGACTTTTCAACACCGTCAGAGTAACGCTACCACTACGCCAAAAGACACCGCAGCGTTGGAATACATGATACCCTGGGGATGACAGAGCAATTTTAACGCGCAGTAACCGGCAGCTATGAAATAGCTCACAATACAAGAGCAATACAACGGTACGAATGGGACAGAATCAATATCTAGTAGGACGTCTCTCTTCTCTTGTTAGATAGCTTGATACTGACAGGGAATAATCTTGCTGAATATGTCAAAATTGCTTTGTTAATGAACCAAGCGGTTACTGCACATTAAAACTACCTGTCACCCCCCGGGGTAGGTGATGGTCAGTCAATAAACTACATGCAGGAGTGGCGCTTGATCGTCCAAGGCGGCTCGACGGTGTATCGCACGAGTCAAATAACTGATCACCTTCGGATGTCTTTGGTAGGGTAATTCCCTGTAACGAACACCAATCGCAAGACGTTCTCTTTGGCGTGGGCTTGAGAAACTGTCTCTCCACCACCAGATCCTTACTCACATCTGACCGTCAATCGCTGCAGTGATCAAGCTGATACCCCGCTGCTACCATGACGATAAATGATTCACTTTCTGCCATCATCCGCATTTGATTCGACTCCCTCGATCCCCATTCACACTGTACACACGGACCCATCTCACGAAAGTCGACCCACTAGATTCCGGCCCAGGGTTCAATCACGAACGGCCCACACTGAAAGGCCACCAGCTGAACAATTCAAGCTGGATCCATTTCAAACGTAACCATTGTTTGAGGACTATTTCTTTGTCTCCGAGCCCACTCCAACTCGTTCCTTCGCTTTTCCTCTTCAGGATTGCCTCCATCCGGGGCAATCCACCTGCCTCGGGGATAGTCTTTCACCGGCACACTCGCTTTGCTTCACGGACTGCAACATTCATGAACCTCCGGGCCTTTAGTAAGCCTCATCGGTACTTTGGCATGGATCACCGGACCGTTGGTATTCTTGGGGGAGGACAGCTTGGCCGGATGCTGGTGGAGGCTGCCAATCGACTGAATATCAACACCGTGGTGCTCGACGTCGAGAATGCACCAGCAAAACAGGTCAATGCTTTGACCCATCATGTCGATGGATCGTACGCGGAGCCTGCTAGAGTCCGCGAGCTGGCCTCCCAATGTCACATCATCACGGCCGAGATCGAGCATGTCAACACAGACGTGCTGGAGGAGATCACGGAAGATGAGACCATCAGAAAATCAATGAAGCAAGCTTCATTTTATCAGGTCGAGGTTGAGGTCCAGCCGAGCTGGCGCACTATTCGGGTGATTCAAGATAAATACATCCAGAAAGAGCATCTGCAATCGTGTGGAGTCGAAACAGCACAGTCGATCCCGCTTGAGTCAGGAACTGCTCAAGACTTGGCATTGGTGGTTGGAGAGCTGGGACTGCCATGCATGTTGAAATCCAGGAAGGAAGCGTACGACGGACGTGGCAATTATCCTATCAGGACGACGGGTGGTATCCCTGCTGCTCTGGCCGCTCTTGGAGGCCGAGAGCTCTACGTGGAGCGATGGGTCTCGTTTACTATGGAGCTGGCAGTGATGGTGGTGAAGAGAGAAGACGAGGCATCATCCTCGTCGACGGATCCCAACTTGTGGAAGACTACGACTTTATCGTTCCCTGTCGTTGAAACCATCCACGAAAATAGCGTCTGCAAGCTGGTCTATGCGCCGGCGCGGAATGTGTCAGCAGATATCATGCAACGAGCAGACACTTTAGCTCGTCGAGCAGTTGCTTCCTTCTGGGGCAAAGGCGTGTTTGGTGTTGAAATGTTTCTACTTGATGACGGTGAGTAATAATCGGTGGAAAGAGGTGGCGTGGACGCTGATATATATGGATCCAGGAACTCTGCTGGTCAACGAGATTGCTCCTCGACCTCACAATTCCGGTCATTATTCCATCGAAGCCTGCTCAATTTCGCAGTATGAGGCTCATCTGAGAGCTATTCTCGAGCTGCCATTTCCCTACAGCCCGACCGCGGATGGCCAGGCTATCACCTCGCCCGGCACACAGATGCTCACCCCCGATACGCACGCGGTCATGCTGAACATTCTTGGAGGATTGCGTCGCGATTCATCTTCGCATAGGGTGCTGACTCGACGAGCGCTGATGATCCCCGGCGCCAGCGTGCATCTTTATGGCAAGGGCGCCGACTCTCGTCCGGGTCGTAAGATGGGTCACATTACGATTGTGGCCGATTCCATGGCCGAGTGCGAACGACGACTAGCGCCTCTGCTTCAACTTCTGGACCAGTTACGCTCGGACGAACGGGCCAGCGTCGAGCAGTCGACGTCGGCGACGACAACAACAACAACAACAACAACGGAAAAAAAGCCAGCGGTCGTGGAACCAGGGCCGACCGCGTCCCAAATGGCAATGTATTCCCCCGGTAGAGCAACGGTCGGGGTCACCATGGGTTCCGATTCCGACTTGCCGGTTCTCAAGCCCGGTCTGGATCTCCTGAGAGATCTGGACATCCCCTTCGAGGTCACCATCACCTCGGCGCATCGTACTCCGGCGCGTATGGTTCGCTACGCGCTGTACGCTGCCGACAGAGGCATCAAGGTCATCATCGCGGCGGCTGGAGGCGCTGCGCATCTCCCGGGGATGTTGGCCTCCTACACCCCGCTGCCGGTGATCGGAGTGCCGGTCAAAGGGAGTACCCTTGATGGAATGGATAGTCTTCTGAGCATCGTACAGATGCCGGTGAGCCCATCCACCCAGTTCTAGTTTTCTTCAATGTTTTGATATCGTTTGTTTCTACGTCAAGTGTTGTTGTTAACGATGTGATGAATATCAGAAGGGCGTCCCCGTTGCCACTGTTAGCATCAACAACTCTATAAATGCGGCACTGCTGGCGGCTCGGATCTTGGGCGCATCAGATGGCCGAATTAGGAGCCGGCTGGTAGAGTATGCCCTGGATATGGAGCGCGGCGTGCTGGAGAAGGTGGAGCGTTTAAAAGAAGAGGGGCTGGGAACGCGATGGTCAGGATAACAGAAAAGCCTGCTGGTTAAGATTCAGCATGATAGCAAGGCCAGGCCATCACTTAGATTGCTCTATGCACATCACTGGCCCGACCGGCTAGTTGAAGTCGTCTACGTACTCGACTTCTTCCTCCTTACTCAGCTGGCTCCATTCGAATCGAATTCTTTTCTAGCATTTATCACTCTCGACTCGCCGGACCGAGCCTCGATAGCGATTTTCGGACACCTCCTTGCTTTCCTCCCTTGACCACGTCAGCTGGCTTCTCCACGACTGTTCGTTGTTTCTCCCTCACATGACTTCCTCGACGATTCTTTGGCGGATGGCATTCCTCGTTTCTACTCTTTTCGCAGCGATTAAATGACTATAGAATGGGATACACGGGTTTTTGCTGAGGTTGGATTTCGAAAAAGCACTTCATCTTTTGGCTCAGACTAGCCGGAGGAACTAGCTAGCTTTGATTGGCTTGGCTCATGTTGTCTCGAATGGCTCTGTTGGCTCGATAGTCTTTCGGTGGCTCGCCGTCAGATGGCCAGCTCTACTGTCCGCTGGTCGTTAAAAGCTTAGCGATATACCTTTACCCGATAAAATGATATCAACGGCTCTATATGGTAGTTCATCTCTCTGTGAGATTCACTGAATGATAGTTGCCCTGCACCAACGTAGCCCTGTCTAACCCTACCTCATCATTGTTCCTCAGCGAACATTAACATCGTGGACTGCAACGCTCATCGCCATCCGTCATCCAACGAAGACGATTGCTTACGTAAACGCAAAGCGCCTTGGGTGCCACCCCACCTCCAGCCATCACTGCCCCACCAGAACTCCGGTCTACTCCAAGTCAAGTCAAGGCAGCAACAACAACAACGTCCAACTCTGACCACACAGCGAACACTCGCTCCCTTCTCTACCCATCGTAGCACTCAATCAGCGCTTGCTCCATCTCTTCCCCTCCCAAAGCTTTTCCACCAGAGAAAGAGTCGTGGTTCCCCACCACTCACCAACCTCAACTAGACTTCGACCGGGTTGACTGACCCAAGGGCGTGGCGTCCTGGTCTTGTCTCTCCACAATCACTCATTCTTTTACTGGATAGATATATCACGCCAAAATCAAGATGCTCATCAAGTTAGTCCCAATTCCTTTCTTCCCACCCAACCACCATATCTCCCATTCGTGGTCTGGTCAAGGTCGCTTCAACGACCACCACCACCGTCCCTCTTGGTCAGCTGAACGAAAGAAAGACTCTAACATCATCATTACCAAAATCTAGAGTTCGAACCCTCACGGGTAAAGAGATTGAGTTGGATATTGAGCGGGATTATAAAGTACATACCTCTCTCTCTCTTCATCCAGTTCAATCTCTTCCCATCCATTGTTCTTCATTCCCTCGACCGTCTTTCTTCTCCCTCCCTCCCTCCCTCCCTCCCTTGCTCGCATGTCGTCACCTATTCTGCGTATTCTTCCCAGTCCATTCCACACCCCTATCCATCCAACACCGACATCGATGCTGTTTATCCATCTCCCCGCTGTCCTTTGTCGTCTGTGTCACCATGGCACGCATCTATTCGCCACGAAAGAGATGAACCTAGAGTGCGAAATACACCAATCTTACCAATGGTATTGAAACAATCACGATAGGTCTCGAGAATCAAAGAACGGGTCGAAGAGAAAGAGGGTATTCCACCGGTTCAGCAGCGGTTGATCTTTGGAGGGAAACAAATGTTTGTGTCCTCTTTCTCTTCTTTATACAATCATTCCCTACTTGCATGTCTCCTTTTCTCCGCTATATATGCTCCGACGCGGTTCATGTCATTTTATCTGCCCTGTCTTATCTGTATCAACCTCCTTCCTTCATTATTCATGTCTCATCCTTTGCCGGAATAGTTACTTCATCTCGTAAGACACAAGTCGGACTTGGAGTCAGCTATTTGTTTTCTATCACATCTACATTCTTTGTAAGGGTTTCTGAAGTCCCGATCCATAATCCAATGGGCCGTGGATGGATAGATACGTGCAAAGAAAGAAGCAGAGCTAATGATTAATGAGTGATAGGGCCGACGATAAGACAGCAGAGGAATATAACCTCGAAGGAGGCGCGACGTTACATCTTGTTCTTGCTTTGAGAGGGGGAGGAGGATACAGTTGTGGTGGTGTTGTTGGTGTTGGTGCCGGTGCCGGTGCTGGTGTTTGTGGTGGTGGTGCTCATGGAACGAGGAGATGACCCCCCATCGTCCCATCCCAGTTGATCTTCTCTTTTCTTCTTCTAGTTCGACCTGAGATTCAATTCGCATATGTGTTTGTGTATGTAATCTATGAACGAAGGAGCTGAGAATGTCGAGCCATGAATGGTTTGATTCCATCCACTTTCACGATATACGTACAGTGCGTACAGTACTTATGTATGCAACGGACAATGTCGAACTCACCTTCCCTTCTACAATGTATGCACATACCTATTCCCAGACAACCAGATAAACAGACAGACAGAGAATCATCGTAGAATACGAATGTGTGAACAAGTGAACAAATGAATTACTTAAGCGCCGAACTAAACTAAACTAAACTAGACTATATACATATCCTCATCCTCATCCCCATCCTCATCCTCATTCAAACTTATCCTCGAAGATAGGGCTCTCCTCCTCGAGCCGAAAACAAAGAGAGGTTTCGTCGGACATTATCATTCCCAAAGGCATCTCCTTCATCATGAGGTCGACGGCGTTTAACCCCTTTCTTCATGGTGGTGGTGGTCGTCTTCTTCGTCATATTCGCGGTGGTGGGAGTCCCAGCCTTCGTCACGTTCGTGGTGGTGGCGGGTTTGGACATCTTCGTGATGGCGGTGGTGGTAGGCCCTGTCTTCACCGTGCTGCCGACGGGGCTGCTTGTCTTCTTCGTCACGTTCGTGGTGGGAGCAGCAGGGACCTTCGTCGCGCTTGAAATGGGGACGCTCGTCTTCTTCGTCATGTCCCTGGTGGTGATTGACCCAGCCTTTGTCACGTGGTCGGTGATGGCAGGCTTGATCGTCTTCGCGCTGGCGATGGGAGTGGTCGCCTTCCTCGTCGCATTCATGGTGGTGGTGGTAGTCCCAGCCTTCGTCACGTTCCCGGTGGTAGTTGTCCCACCCGTCTGTCGAGCAGCATATTGAGCTCGAGCGGCGGCGATGGCGGGTCTAAGGGCGGCGCTGCGATGAGCGAGTTCACGAACGGTCTTTTCGATATGGAGCATCCCCGCTGTTTTGGCACCGTTCGCGTTACGCCTGGCCGAGGCAGGAGCCTTCTTCATGGTGCCAGTCCTGAAATTGGTCCGTCTGGCCAGAGCAGCAGCCGTGTTGGTGTCGAGAAGCTTGACCGTCTTGGCGGCTTTGGCGGCATTAATGGTCTCGACCTTGTCTTTGAGAGCCTGGGCTTCCTTGTTGCGCTTCTCCTCGTCTTCCTTTTTGAGAGACTATGGATGGTAAGTTAGCAATTGATGTCAAGGGGAAGAGTATAAGGGGGAGTAATAACGTACCTTGTAGAGATCATACCATCCCCCGGCTTCCTTGGGAGGAACAATCTTCATTCCCGCCACGTATTGAAGAATGTCGCGCTTGATGAGCACTTCCCAGAGCTCGCCTGTTTCGCCAATGATCTGGGGCGAGGCCAATTCGATGCGGCGCTGAGAAGAATAATATCGTCAGCGGGAGCCATGAGGCAAGAGAAATAAGATGGAATAAGAAGTCATCATGGACTTGGGCCGGCAGAAAAGGGTGTACTGACCAGTTGGGCCGGGTTCTCGATCTTGCGCAGCAGGTCACGAACCATGTCGTAGGGGGCGTCGCCCACAGAGGTAATTGCTGATAAGAGAAAGAATTAGTATGATAAAATGTATAGAGAGAAGGGAAAGAGAGAAAGAAGGTGGACCAGACATTGACACTCACCGTTGACGTTTTTGATAGCCATGTTGTGGGCGAGTTGGAAGAGAGATGGAGCTGGCATGGCGAAGTAAGAGCTGAAGAAGAGCAGCTAGTGTGCGAGAGAAGGCGGGTAACTTCCGATATGCAAGTAGCTAGGGCAATAGATCGAGGGCAAGTTCCGGAACTGCGATGTCTTCGGCGGGTAACTTGAGCTCGAGAGGACAAAGAGGGAGGAGAAGTTGATGGTGGTGGATGGTTGCAACGACGGCGCGGTACTCTCCGACACGGCTCTCTCCGCAATGTTGACGCACGTGAACAGGTTTCTTCGGGCAAAGCAATTGCACGTGTTTTGTAATGGCAGCTCATTGCTCTACAGTCGACCCGCCAGACTATGACGGTTCGAGTCACGATGCACGTTCTGGATGATGTCGGACATGGGATGATCCGATGGACGGGTAAATATGCGCCAGTCTGACCGCCCGGCAGAAATCGCCGATAGCGTGCCGCGGCTATCTTAGCATCGCGCATATCGCGCTTGTCGCGTCTTCTTTTAACGTCCGACGTTCACACCGACTGCACTCTCCAGTCAATACACTCCGACCAGCACACCAATATGGACGCACTTACCCTACTATCACAAAGCGAAGAAGGTATGTATCGTAGCAACCCCAGTCGATTATATTTGCAAAGCTAATCAGTACCATACAGATACCCTCCACAAGGAACGCCTACTGAGCGTTGAAGAAAAACCGTTCAAGCGCGTCACCAAGCGTCTACTCACCCTCACTACCGTCAGTGGTGCACCACTCGTGCAGTTACCACAAGCTGCTGCCCCTACCGGAGATGCAGCAGCCGTGCAGAAGGTTGATCAACAACAGCGCGAGCAAGAATGGCCACAATTCCGCGAAGATGTCACGCTCGACTTCGCGGCCTTGAATAGCAGCATCGCCCGCATGCAATCTCTGTTGACAAGCAACGAGAAAGAGCGCGACCAGTATGCGGCCAAGAAGCTGAAGATCCTCGAGGAGTCGCAGGCAGTGCGCGAGTCGACGGCGCAACTGCACGTTCAACTAGCCGAGGCCCGCAAGAATCTCGAGGTGCGGAAGACGTGGGATGACCTCTCGGAGAAGATTACGGGCAATCGAATGCTTCGGCCGCGCGAGGATCAGGAGGCCAATCTCGAACGCTTACAGGCGGAGATTGCGGAACTCGAACGTGAACGGGCGGAATATGCGCAAACCTGGGCGGAGCGGCGGGAACAGTTCGGACGGATTGTGAAGGAGAGTACGGAGCTGCGTCGTCTAATCCGGGACGAGAAAGAGGAGGTCGAGCGTCGTGAGGGTATTGAGGTGCCGGGGGATTCACTCCCGCCTGGCACGCCTCCTCGGATCGAGGCCGATGTGGAAGAGCAAGCTGAGGAAGTAAAAGATGAGCAAGGTGACGAGATGGAGGAGGGCGAGGAGGTGGATGAGGACCGGCTAAGGGTGCCGGAGCTTGCATCGCCGTCTGGCACCGCACCCATGACGGTTACCTCGGGCCGCTCGCCGAGTGCCACTGGTGACGCTGCTCAGGAAGAGCCGGGTGAGGCTGGAGAGGAGATGGACGTTAATTGAACGTAGATAGCAATTCACTGCTACGATATCGGGATATAATTATCTTGATCCCGCTACTGGAAACTTATGTTGTTGGGCTGACGATGAAGATCTGTACCTACATCGTTAACCTCATGATCAACGACTGCGTCTACACTCGTCGACCATCCAAAGTCGACCCTCTCCCTTTGTCGCTCTACGCAAGGATCTTCCTTTCGATTTTCATCAAACCTATCATGAAGATTAAGCGTTACTTCCACTGTATGACGGCAGTTGACTTCCCGTCAATGTATTACCAGCTTGACTTTTACTTTACATCCAACCTGCAGCGGCCATTGATCTTCACATTCAACAACCATATGTTGATGGTGACTGTCTTACTTCGCCCTTTATTAACCGCATGATGAGATTATTTCTGTCTTCTTCAAGATTATAACAAGACTGTCCCTGTCGTCTTCAGGATTATAATGAAGGTTATTTCAAGATTAATGCAGTATCTATCTATATCCATGCAACCCACCCAGATCCATCAACGCCGAATCGAAAGAACAGGTATATGCGCTCTAAATTACACCAATCCCAACCACAACAAGAACTCACAACGCCAGATGTATCTAGATGCAGCTATAGCAAAATCTCCAAACCCGATCTGGCGGAATCACACATCAAACTCATTCTCCAACCAATGCCGAATCACCGTCTTGCCCTCTTCAAACCCCTTCTTCATCGTCCGCACGATGATCGCGGCATGGGTATGGCGGTGCCGATGGATGTGCACGGGAAACACCCGGAAGTCGAGCGACTTCATGGATGTCACCATGGTAGATTGAGCGGCTGTGAGGGCCAAGGGTGGGAACTCGTTCTTGGTGTCCATGCTTGGTTCGTTATTCGCATCATCAAGCGTCACGCTTGAATCGCTTTCAGAGTCCGCATCGACCTGCGCTTGGCTACTTCTTCGCCTTCCTGGTGGTGATTGTCCCGGATGAGAGTCCTGAATCATCTCTTCCACCGCATCTTGCATCTCTTCGACGAGAAGCGGCATGCGGTACCCGCTGATGCTGATCCCAGCTTTGCCTTGTTCGTGCAGTAGAATCCGACGACTGCTTCGCACCGATTGAATGCCCGAGTTGACCAGAAAGACCGCAAGACCGACGGGAAGAAGCACGCTCAGCAATACCGTTACTGGGATCTTCTGCACGATCCCCTGGCTGCCAACTACGAACCTTCGCCAACCTTGCGGTGGTTGCGCGGGTTCGAGAGCAGACGCCGGATGCCGAGGATCGAGAATCACGTCGTCGTAGCCTTTGATGTAGTGGAGGTCGACGACATCAAGATCCACAAATGGATCAATCGCGGAAACAGCAGTGGTGTAGTAAGGCGCGGAGCGGTCGTTGATGATGTTGGCGTACAGCGTTCTCCGCTTGAATGCCCCTAAGCCCCGCATGAAGATGCTGTTGCGCTCGGCCAGAAGGACTAACAGCGGTCGGCCGGTGTCACGGAACGAGTCCGTGATGAAAAGCTGTCGACCGGACGTGGACAACGTGCGCGAGCCAATCTCGTTGAAGAGTGTGCCCAGGAAGCCCAGCTTGGGTGTGCGAGCGCCTGATCGGTCAGTGTTTACGAATCTAAGCTGATCATCGTCACAACTCACCTAGATGCGGGGTGGCAAAGGTCGTGAAGTTCTGCAGCCATATTAGCGCAAGGGAAACGGAAGTTTGAACATGTCTGACGCACCACCGGCTCAATTCTGTCGAACAACCCCCGTGAATACAACAGTCCGATGGCATAACGCGCTACTAGCCCCCCCAAGGAATACCCTACTAAGCTCAGCTTCGCGATAGGCGTCCCCTGATCCTCGAGCTTCTCAATCTCGTCTTCAATCTCCCGCGTCAGACGCTCGCCGCCAAGCTCGATGCCATCGTAGGTGAAGTTGCCCGAGTTACTCTTGGCAACCAGGACATGCAGATGAGCTTCGGGATGCTTCTCGCGTAAGGAGTCAGCGATATAGCGAAGATGTTGAGGGTTGCCCCATAACCTAGCAGTGGTTAGTGAGCCACTGGTGACTGTTATCCATATCCGACGGCGCTCACCCATGCACGAGCACACACAGATGATGCGGATCCTTGTTCGAGATGCTCATGGTGGATAGATCCTCTTGGCGCATCATAGACACTCAAGATACAATGCGACTCAGTAATAACACTAGATCGTCCCTACGGCGACTTATTATATATTCGCGCCATCGCCCTCTTCCAGACGCGCGGCGCAACCGGAACGCCGATTGTCAATCATCTGGAGGCGATCATCCTCGACATCATCCATCGGGCCGAATTGTTCCGGGTCGGGATCGGAGCGGGAAATGGCCCGATGACCGATCCTCGTGAAACTCCTCGAGGGATCTATCAGGCAGCCAATCCAATCAGCATTGCCTGCTGTTCAACGTTGAGATATGAAATATATCTTTGGTTCTTATCCTCGACACATGTAAGGTCCATCTGACAATCTTGCATGACAAACATATTTTGGCCGTCGACGATCGACCACACAAAAAGCAAGATGGCGCCCTCTTCACTTAGCATCACGACCTCATCTCTTCAACGATTAGTCAAAGAGTTAGGGAGTTATCATCAGGAACTTGCGGATCAAGAAAGACGTGCACAAAATCTTCAAGATAAAGCTTCTGGGAATTCTCAGAATGGTGAGCTTTGTTGATGTATTATTGGCAGGTTGTCTGGGTGAGGGGCTGATGATTTGGGCGAGGTAGGCACACAAGCAGAAGAAGATGAAGATACGAAGATGGAGAGAGATAACGCAGAGTATGAGCTACGGCAGAGCGTAAGTCATTATTTGTATCTATTTTCTCACTCCTTTCTTGCCCGTGTCAGATTTGATATTTGTTATCTGGAATCTACGATTTGGACGTAGATCTGCTTTTAACCTCATGTTTGCTCGAATTCGTCAAGGCTCTATGAAGCTGTCAATACTTCCTTATTCATCATTTGTGTCCAGCGAGCAGCTTGAATTGAAAGTTTTGATATAATGAAGAAAAGATTCTTCTCACGGGACATACCCCCCCGGGCTGAGAATCTCTGGAGAAACGATTCCTGATTCTGAACAATAGAAACGAGCAATTGAAGAGACCAAGAAGGTGATTCCGCACCTTCGAAAACAAGTTCAAGAAACGATGGAGAGGTTGGAGATGTTACTCGTAAGTTTATTTCCCTCTCTTTCCTCTTCTATGTTCTTGGTTGCTCCGCTTCATCTTCAGTCAAACTTCTTAGAGTCGCAATATACGTCGTCGCTAGTTCTCTTGACCATTTACTCGTGCATATGACTATTACTTTTGCTGCTATGTTATTATGTGAATGCTACGGCTGCTGAGCCTGTCTCTTATTTCTTGAGTCATTCAGACGAATGTTATCATGGCCCGAGGACGGCACGAGTCCAAAGGAACGTATCTTTATCGCACAGGGGTTCTTGTGGATTTTCACTCCCCTGACGATGATCACTTGGTATATCCACCACGATGCCTATCCTTTTGCCTTGGCCATTTCTGCTTTTATCGGAGGGCGGATCTGGGATCATTGTAGCTTGCCCCTCTGGTAGCATGACTCCACGTCTTTGCTGACAAATATGATCCGGAATAGAGCACCGAGCAAGCACAACCTCCGACGAGCAACGGTAATGGCCAAGCAGGAAACGATAGTTCCGCAGAGGTGCAAAAAGCACAAGAAGCTGTGTCTAAAGCCAAAGAGTGCTTGGCTGAATTATGAAATCTTGTTTAGAGCTCTTCTTTGCCGCTCTACCTTGCACATTACTGGCACCAGCCTCAAAAACAGCGCGGACTAGCATCTTCTTACGAACCAAAAAGCTTTACGTTCAAGGGGTTGTGGTTGTTAAGTTCTACCTCCTTTACACAACTCTAATGCAGTTCATGCAACGAATCGACAGACCGGTAGCCGATACGTATCCACGTTGAAGTACTTCCGCCGTACACCATCCCAGTGCTCATCCCGTCGGATGTCCTCGGGAACAGGAACATTCACCCATTCGACTTCGAAGCCTGCTTCGTAGAGATCAAGTTCTAGGACCTACATTCATCAAGCATCGGTCAGCGTACTCGTCCCCTTTCCGTCGACCAAGCCAACTGAGCTTTCAATAATGCTTTATTTCGGGCCAAAACATGTAAGGTGATAGATAAGGATATAGTATCTATTATGAGGGGACAATGGTATCGCACGGCACAGTAAGCGGTCCGCTTCAGATATGGAGGATATTGAAGGCATGGCCGCTTATTGCATGGTGCGATACTAAAGTCCTAATATAATAGAGAGCCATGGGATACTACAGCCACATATGACATGTTGGCAGGCAAGTGAAACATCCCAGGCTGAAGAATATGCTCGAGAGCGCCTGGAATTAGGGCGAGAAGAAGGAAAAGAAAGAGATGAACGCACCTTCGTGTAGACATCATAACAAACCCTCCTATCCGCCCCCAGTCCATTGAAGAACCCCCATCGTCCACCTTCTCCATCAGAACTCAACAGTCCCGTAACAAATTCCTGAAAGAACCGTCTCAAGGCGCTATAATCCTCAGCGAAGGTGTCAAAGTAGATGACATCGAACATCTCCCCTTGCTCGAGGAGCTCCGGTAACACGTCTTGCCATCGCCCCGCGTGGATCATCACACCCTTCTTGTTGTTCCAACCTTCGTCGGAGAGTTTAGTGAGGATGGAAGGGTGGGCTTCAACGATGTGGTGCGCGGAAGGGTGGTAGTGAGTTTGGATGTATCGGTCTATGATGCCCATGCCGTGACCTATGTTGAGAACTCTGATCTCGTGTATCTCTTCGGTTCGAATATTTGTTGGGTCCGCTTGTTCGGATAATTGTTCCGTGGTTTCTGACTCTTCTCCGGGTCGTCGTTCTTCGTGGTTGGATTGATTCTGAGCGGTATTGGTGCTGTCGATGACGGAGGTAGAGCTCAACGAAGAGAAAAGTAGATCGGCGCTTCGTTTCATGATGTCCGTTTCCCAAGCCATCATCACTCCATTCTTATCCTCATCCAAGATCCGGTCTTTGGAAAACGTGAGGTTGGATTGGAGGTAATCTTCATTCGTGGGCACCGCCTTACAACCCTCCCCTTCCTTCGAAGTGACAGCATCTTGGTTCTCCGTGGATGGATATTGTTCTTGTTGTTGATCTGGCACCTCCAGGACATTGTTTTCCTCATCGTTCTCATCCTCGTCATCGAGTCTTTCATATTCTTCTAGTCGACTGAGGAGGATTTCCGCACGCACACCAGCATCAACAATCAGGTCGTAAATCTCCATAAGACCAAGTCGATGAGCGATACATCCTGGTGTTTCTCCTTTCTTGTCTAAATCATTCCAGATCGCACCGTTTTGGAACAACAGAGCCACTGTTTGCTTGGCAGCTTCTAATTTGTCTGTTGATATTGTTGATACATGAGTCAATTTGGGATGGTCTTCCTCCTGGTTTCCAGAGTTGGATCCATGGCCGTTGGTGAGCTGCGGAGCTTGTTCTTCATCATCGTCGTCCGATGGACCCAGAGACGAGATGGCCATGTGCAGCGGAGAAGAACCAGTTTCTGGGTCTTGCACGTTGGCGGATCCGGTTTGGAGAAAGGACCGGAGATGATCGAGGTGATGACATCGTGCTGCAAGGAGAATGGCATTCGCATTTTCTTCATCTTCTGGGTTCTGGATCTGAGACATCTTGTGTGGGCTCTTGATCTTGGAAGATTCTCGGTTGTTGATGAACGTGGTTCCAAATACCAATTGGTGCGGTAATCCTGCGGAAGCTGATCAGGTTTTGATTTATATGGCTTCTGCGAGATACTAAGCAGGAGAAGGTCTAAACAGGGTTTCTCATCATTGCTTCGACAAGGGAGCTTTAGTTTTCCCATGGTCAGATGCACGTAGAAGACTCACTTTGGACATTGTCATACGCATGGCGAAGCTTAAGTTCTACGAGAGTAGCTCCATTCCTCTAGACTAACGAAAGCCACGCCGACTTCGCCATTCTTACTTTGTTTTCTCCATTAGACTGATCACGGAAAGCCCGTCACCCCACTGGGGGGGCTAATCTGTTTATCTTGACGGATGGCGGTGGAAACTCCTTCATCGGCTGGGACAGATTCAACGATTGAGAATGATGTGATTCTGGTGCTAGTCTATGGAAGCAATTTAGTTATAAATAGTCTGTAGGCGATACAGGTAGACGATACTAAGAAATAGCCTCTCCGCCTGTGCTACGTAGATGTGAGAAGCAAGTCCATCTGCAACATTGGTTTCTCATTTCGGACAAAGGGATGAACTCTAGCAACCTCGCCCGATGTGATTCGGCGCCTTCATTCCTTCGTCCAGCTTTAGCACAGTATCCTCAAGCAAATCCTCTCCTTTCACATCAAGTCCTTAACTCCATCAGGCTTCTTTCATCAAGCTAATCATGACCACGACTCCCCCGTTAAACTGATGCCCATTGCAGATCTCTTCTCTTCGTCAGACAGATAACGCCTGTAGTTATTTCGTACCGGCAAACCAAGGATGCTTCAGGAGCTCTGCTGCCGACGGTCGCTGGTCAGGGTCGTATGTTAGTATCTGTCGCAGCAGAGCCTTGATCGTTGCGGACTCGTCAGCATCGAGATCGGGCGACTTATTTTGATTGAACAAGTCTTCGAGGGTGGGATAGTGGAACTCCGGTTCCGGTTCCTTAACCACAAATGCCGGAAGTTGCGTAGTCTCCTGGTCCGCACCGTTCACTGAACCCGTTGCGCCCTCGCTAGATATCCCATTCGTCCCATTCTCTGAAATCGCTGCAGCCCCGTTAGATATCCTATTGGTCTTCATCTCTGGATCCGTTGCGATGTCGTTAGATATCCTATTCGTCCCATTCGCGGAGCCTGTTGCGGCCCCGTTAGATGTTTCATTCGTTCCGTGGTCTGAACCCGTTGAGACCGCGTTAGATATCCCGTTCGTCCCATTCGGTTCCGGTTGATCTTTATTGGGCTCTTTGATCCGTTTGCCTGCGGCGTTGAAGTACTTGTGTGACCGCGACCACTTCGACCTCACCGCGTCAGGCAAGGGACCGAGAGTATCATCGAACATCAGTAGGTGATCGTCGTCAGATTCCTCCTTGGGTCTGAAGGCGGTCCAGACCACGAAGGGAGGCCGTGCGCAGATAAACTCGAAGACGAGGCATCCAAAACTCCAGACGTCCTGAGCCAGGCCGTCTTTCCCTTCGAGGATCATTTCCGGGCTGCGGAGGCTCGCGGGCGTGGCTGGTCTCTCCGGTGGATCCGTCAGGAAGAACGCTGTCAATACCGTTAGTGGATAGCAGGAAGAACGTGTCAGGAATGACATACCTGCGCCCATATCTGACAGCTTGACCACGAATTCCGGACCGAGATCTGCATGCTCTGCTAACGGTTGGCTCGTCGCGACGTATCGGGGCGCCCACGGGTCGATCCTTCCATCGAGCCGTCGAACCGGTGCGGACACATCCCTCTGATCATCTTGAGCCAGTTCCTCTTCGCCCGCCGACTCTAAGTCAGTCGCCGAGAAGAGGATGTTGCCCGGCTGAAAATCACCATGTGCAATGCCATTCTGATGTAGGAAGTCGAGACCGAGCAGGGCTTGTCGTAGCATCGACTTGGCCATCCACAGAGGGTATCGATTGATTCGGTCGTACATCTTGGGCTTGTTTTCCGGTAGCTCGTCGACCATGGCCTCGGCACTCGGTCCCATAGCCTCGAAAACGAGACATCGATGGGTACCGTTCGGCCCATCATGATCGAATGCGTCCAGCAGCTGCATGACATGTTCCTTTCCGACATGGTCGAGAACACTGCGGGCTAAGTATCGGAGGATCTTGGATTCTTTCTCCGTGGGCGAGGCCTCTGCCTCGAGAAGTTTCAGCGCGGCAAAGCGGCCAGACCTAAAAGCGTCACTCGTCAGTCTGTTCACATATCCAGAACGATTATCATGGGTGCAACCAGTCGTGGTTCCCTTAAGGTAGCGAGTAGCTAGTGCTCGATCAGGGAGTGCTTACTGTACATCCTTCGCAAGCCATACGGTCGAAAATGATCCATATCCGAGTTTGCGTATGACTTTGTACCGGCCCGCAAACGTGTCGCCGAGGTGGACAGGGTGTAGTCTCCCCGGCCGATAGTCCTCGATCCATTCCTCCGCGCCACGCACTTGATGAAACCGCCGTGGAGAGTCTCCTTCAGGGATGGAGAGCCCTACAGGCTGATCTAGCGACTCGGAAGTCATCGTGTTCAAGTTGTAGTTGCCTCGCGGCTTGAGAGCCACTGAGGAAGTGCGAAAGAGACGAAGCCGGAGAGAGAAAAGATTGATGATTCTTGATCTTGGCGACTGTCACCATGAGTAGAAAGTACTAAGCAGCGAACGAGACCGATATCGAAATCAAACTTTGTATCCACCGGGCATGTTGTAGGTTGGCAGTTGTAGTCGTGCGTCCAAACGGGATCAGGATGTCATTCCTTTCAGGTAGGATATTCCCTTCAAGCTGTACCGAAAATCCGTTTGGGGAGAGCCTGTGAATCGGGGGCTAGATATTGTATTCCCACGCAGGAGAGTATTCCCCTAGCACTCTATATACAGCATTCCCTCATGAGCACGCATATATAAAGGTCTCTGGATGTCGTCTACAAGATGCATCCATCGATCCATCAATCCATCAGGAGCAAAAGCAAGATCAAGATCAAGAATCATCAGCTTGTTGTAAATCACCCAGTTTACATTGCTTCTCTAAACAAACCTCAATCGATATTGTGCAGGAAGTATGCCTATCACCATTGTTTTCTTGCCTGCCACACTGCTCTCCAGCTTCACACCCGAATACCGGCAGACCCACCTTTACATGGTCGAACGGTATCCAGCTCCTGCTGGCGCCGTCCTCGCGATGATCGTGTGAGTATCTTCTTTCGGAAATGATAATCTAGCTAATATGCTCTGCAAGAACCCCGCTGCATACGAGCAAAGCCGACAAAACACCCCACATCACTGTGGACTATTATGGCCCCGGCCATGTATGGATTAGCCGTGAACACGTTACATGATGGGATCTTGACGAGGTTGGTATTACCTGTTCAGCACGCTGCTAGCAACGGACTAATTGTACATTGTACAAGACAGGCTGGGAGAAGACAGCCACACCGCGTCAAATGGTGGCCCCGAGGGGATCGAGTGGATCATGATTCTCCATCTCTAACTCACGTTTCTTTTGTTTAAATTGCCATTGATCTTGTCGAGTTTGTTCATCCACTCTTTTAGGCATCTTAGATTCCATGCTCCTTGAACCCACGCTCCTGGTCTCTTTTGTTCCGAGTGCTTCATGCACAGTCGGGTTGTTTCCAAGTCAGATCCGTTGGTATTTGCTATTATAGAATGCCAACAACGTTGCTCTTGAACATCTTTCAGACTGCAGAGATACCGCTTCTACTCTCCCACAAGAGTACGGAGTATTCTTTAAAATGACGAGTATTCTCTCGAGAGATCGTCTTGCAACATTCCCAATCGGGGGCTAACCGCATGGTTGCTCTTCAACGTCAGGACGCTTGCCCGCTGAGCAATGGGGATGAAGCTCTCCACGGCCGATGGTCTTTGACCAGACATGGCCAGGCCTGCCACCAGGGTGCCGACGAAGGTGTCGCCCGCGCCGTTGACGCTGACCATCTCGGCCTCGGGTACGATCTCTGCCGGAAACAGACGAAGATAGACGCCCGCGACCAAGCCAGGAAGGGTGTACGGATTCCAAGCGACGACGTTGTCCGACTGCAGACGAGGGTCCTCCGTGGTGATCAGCTGCGTCAGCAGCACTCCCTGCGGACCCAGCTTCGTTAAGACGGTCGGAATGTAGGGGAGCAGCGCGATGCTCTGTTGTGGCACTTCCTGTTCGACCAATTCCTCGCCGGTCAACCGGGCCAGCTGCTTTGGGTCTGGTCGGATGTTTTCCATCCACGCTAAATTCGGATCGATGAGCTGGTTGGGGTATTCATCGTGGGCCCGTCGTCGAAAAGCCTGCGCGGCCTGGAACATGGCTGACAGTTCCAAGGCGTTGGGCGTGGCGATATCAACCTGGTGATTCGGAAAGAAGCGCCGACGTTTCAGTGGAGCGTCCGTGAAGATCCGAGGAGCTTTGACGGCGGAGACGGGCTCATATAAGATCTTGGCCCGAATGCGTTGACCCATCCGGATCCAGCGTTGCAGCGTCGTCGGGTGCCAGTTCCCATCGACCACCAGCCAGCGCGGGGCGGCACGAAAGAACTTGACCTGCCAGTCGGCATATGTATGGGGCACCAATAAGGACTCCATAATTCGCATATCCGCCGCGGCTACGACGAGATTTTTGTCCGCCGCGTTGAAGGCCACGTACTGCGCCGTATTGAGGCCCGTTTCCTGGTGCGAGAACGTCTGAATGTCGCTAGTAGGCAGGCCTCGTGCCTTCAGCGACCGTAGCACTTGCTGTCCGCACAGATCATCCGCCACGACGCTGCAAAGGCGAACAGACGCACCCAGCAGGTGTGCCGCGTATGCCACATTGTGGCCCACGCCACCTACATCCTGGCCAATGACCGCCGGGTTCGACGTATGTTGCTGGGGACCCTGCGGAAGGGAACCGCTGGAATCGATGGTCAATCCATCAGAGGAGGCCGGTAAGGGCGGTTCTGGTGCTGGAGGAGGAATTGGATCGCACGAGCTGTCCCAGGCGAGCGATCCGGCGACAGCGACATGCACCCCAGGCGCTCCAGTAGGCGCCTCAGACTTCGTCGAGACTGAGGCGGTGGATGCATCCCCCCCGATTGAAAGTTCCTTTTGCACGGCAGCGATGGCTCGTTTGACGTCGTCAGAAGGGCCTGCTGTCAGGGCAGCTGTGGGGTCCAAACCCGCCGCTGAGAAAGACTGGCCTGATAATTTGGCTAATGCCACAGCAACCCGAGTTCCTCGGACCACGTTGGATTCCACAAGTGCCCGGTTGGCTATTCGGCTTCGGCCCTGGGTAAGTTCTCCGATGCGCTTGAGGATGAAGGGCGTGTTATCTCGACCTATCACAGCGGAGACTCGTGCTTCCTCGCGCGCCTGCGCGATAGCCCTGTCGATCTCCATCTTCGGAAGGGCTGCATGGCGTGGAATGGGATTGGCCAGAAGGATAGCACTCCGCACGCGGAGAGCATTCTGGGCAACTTTATGTTCGAATTAGCCGCTCAATTGATCGCTCATGCGTGCGATACCCCGGTGGCATAGGGACTGAGTTTGTATGGCTGTAGACCAAGGAACTGCTCACCTATCATGGCCGCTGCTTCGGCCTCTGTTCGGATGGCCATTGGGCTCCGGACACCGCTCTCACGAGTCCAAAATGCGGGAAAGTCGACGGATTCGTTTTCGTCGTCTTCGGCGTCCGCGAAAGTGGCCACGCACACACCTTGTGTCTCGAGATACTCGAGAGTACGGGGAATGTCGAGGAAGCCTTTGCAGCCGCTGCTGACGACCGCCATCAGGTT
>QQTW01000650.1_pt1 | contig 22373 bp, 23 predicted proteins | sample 1904831 | NCBI WGS metagenome assembly QQTW01 (sample SAMN09435610, study PRJNA476489) | Subsurface metagenome, whole genome shotgun sequencing project. | reverse complement strand
AGGTTGAATTGCTATCGCCCACCTCCAATTTGTTAGAAGACATTTTTGCTCTCTTTGTAGATAGACCAGCGTCGAGAACCAAAAGAATAGGGAGAAGGCATCAAGTGGGGATAGGGCAGAGTTGCTTGTCTAGAAAAACTTTCATCCAGCCAGGCTCGTACCTCTGCTTCAGAAGAAAGCTGAATGACTTGCTCGGTTTTCGGGTCATAGATCTTCCACCCAGTTTTACCACTGCTGTCAATTGTCTGCCAGATGCGAGGTTCAGTTCCCGTTATTAAGGTAGTCAGTAACATGTCCCAAATATTCTTGAAAGCAGATAGGACGACTTGAACTCTTCTTTCTGATTCTGATTGCTGATCGGAAATAAGTTCCAGTTTCTGATAGTTAAGCCATTGCCTATGAGTTCTCATCAAAACGCACCTCTCTTAACTGCTATCTTGAGCATAAGAGGTCAATAGGACATAATCAGTCCTAATTAAAAAGAGGTAATCAACCCCTCAATGTACCACCCCACAAGTCGCGTCTTGACAGTCTTAGAGTTATTGCAGTCTCACGTCCAGATGAGCGGTGCTGAGTTAGCGGCGCGCCTAGAAGTTGACCGTCGGACTGTGCGTCGCTACATTGTCCAACTGCAAGATTTGGGAATTCCGGTTGAAGCAGAGCGGGGGCGTTATGGGACGTATCGACTCTGTTCTGGGTTCAAATTGCCACCGTTGATGTTCTCCGAAAGTGAAGCGATCGCCCTCACTCTTGGTTTATTAGCAGCCCGACAACTGGGACTAAACGCGACCCTGGCGGTGGAGGGTGCACTTGCCAAGGTCTTACGGGTGATGCCTCAGAACCTGCGAACGAGAGTTCAAGCAGTACAGGAGACGCTAGTCGTGGAGCAGCGCACATCTCCCAGTCAACTTGTAACCCATGATGTTCTAGCCACGATGGGGTTGGCAATTCAGCAGCAAAGGCAAGTGTATCTCTACTATCAGGCATTTGAAGGGACAGTTTCTCAAAGAGTAGTTGACCCCTACGGCTTGGTATATCGAGGTGACTGCTGGTACGCCGTGAGTTATTGTCATCTGCGCGCTGATCTGCGCACCTTTCGACTCGAGCGAGTCCTAGAAATTAAATTATTAGACAGTGTATTCACCCAACCTCAGACATTTGATCCATTGGACTTTGTGGAGCGATCGCTGGCAAACACGCCCCGCAAGTACCGAGCTGAAATCTTAATTAAGGCAACGTTAGAAGAGGCGCAAGCACAGATCCCTGTGGTATTAGGGGTACTGACGGCTGTCAGCGAGGGTGTGCTACTCGTGTGCTATGGGGATAGTTTGGCATGGCTAGCTCGTTTGCTGCTTGATTTGAGCCTGCCTCTAGTGATTCTGCAACCCGCTGAGTTGCGGACAGAAATGCAGTGTTTGAAAGCACGTGTCACACGGATTCTATCAGAGAAAAGCGATTTTTTCTAAGTTGAAACAGACTTTTTAAGAGTGTGGATATTCGTAGGAAATGTTGAGCTTTGCCCTAGAAAGTGTGATTAGGCGCATATGAGTAACTAGTGCTTTTGGTAATTCGTCGATAATTTCCTATACGAACGCGATCGCATCGCTACCAGTGTAACAGTTAACCCGATCAATCCAGTTATTGTAAATAAAAGTGCAATCCCTCGATCTGTTCCCGTTCCAAACCAACTGCCGATCAGATCCACGCCAGCACCCGTCGTCATGAAGGGAATGAAAATGAATTGGGCGATCGGACCGATCATAAAAGCGGTGAGCGGTGATGCTGCCTGTTCGATACTTTGGGCAAAACCAAACACGCGACCCTGACGTTCAAGCGGAATGACGGCTTGGATAATAGTTTGCTCTGATGCCTCGACCACTGGAATCAGGCACAAGTAGATGAATGAGCCGCTCGCCAGTAATAAAATGGATGCCTGAATTGTAAAGAAAATGGTAATTACCCACATGACGATATTTGCTAAAAAGAGCGTTCGTAGCGGACTCTTTCCTAAACCTTTCCTAGCGACAACTAACCCACCAACGATAAAACCCAGGCTCAAAAATCCCCACAGAGCGCCCCAGACTTGCACTGAAACAAGCGATAAACCATAAGCATCCATCAGGGACATGTAAACTCCACCCAGAAAGTTATTGAAACAATTGAAAAAAATCAGCGCGAACAGTCCAGGGACAAGATGAATGACTCGAATTGTGCCGCGAATGTCAATGTGGTTCGTTTGAGCTTCTGCATGAATGTTTCTCTGTTCAGGAATGGCAATTATCCCTAGATGGAGAATCGTGAGAATGGTCAGCCCGATCGCAAATACAAGCATCCAATATACGCCAAGAAATCCGATTGCCAGTCCGCTAAATATAGATGCAACGAGAAATGATACACCGTTGGCTGTCCCAACCAGACCATTAGCTTGATCGCGTTTCGCCTCGGGGATTAGGAGCGTCACGAGAGTGGGTAGGGCGATCGTGCGGATATTGCCCGCGATCGCACCCACCAGCGCCAGGGTGATGAATATCCAGAGAATGATACTGGATGGATCAGTAAAGACAGCGGTTGGAGTTGAAACAAAAATGACGTAAGCGAACAGATATAAAACGAGAGAACAGAGACTTGAGATCAACATTGCTGTTTTCTTTTTATACCGGTCAACCAGAGACCCAAGAAAAAATCCAGATATAGCAACTGTGACGAGGTACACACCTGCCATGACTGATGTTGCCAGCACTGATTGGGTTTGAAGATAGACCCAAAACGTGACCGCAAACCAGACAAATGTGTTGGTCAGTGATGCTACCAGTGAGTTGGATAAAACAGCATAAAACGGTTTTGTCATAGGTTCTATTTTCTAAATCTGGCAATTTCAGTACTTAGTGCGACCGCCCTTTGGGCGCTGCGCTATCGCTTGAGAAATCGTGTAACAGTGCCATCAAAGCGGGAACCACGGTTGGAGTCAGAATTGTAGAGAACGCCAACCCTCCAGTTAAAGCAATTCCTAGACCTTGATACTGTTCCGATCCCTGTCCTGGAAAGATTGCCAGAGGCACCATGCCCAGGACGCTCGTACCTGCGGACATGAAAATGGGACGGAGGCGATCGCGCGTCGCGTTATACGGCGCTTCATTATAGTTTTGTCCTTCTTCTTGAAGTTGTAGGACTCGCTCTACAATCAAGATGGCGTTATTGACGACTACGCCCGTCAAAATCAAAAAACCCAATCCGGTAATCATATCTAGGGGCACAATCATACTAGGAATCCAGTTGGCAACGACCAAACTTAATAGTGCTCCTGTCAATCCCATTGGTACCGTTGCCATAATCACCAAGGGGTAGAGAAATGAAAGATATAACGCAACCAGGAGTATAATAGGTAATGAACACCGAAAAGACAAAGGCAGAGGCTAGTTGTCCGACAGTTTCGGAGAGGCGATCAGCAGAACCTGCCAGTTCTACGCGAAATTCAGGCGGTAGTTTGGTTCGTAAAGGTGCTAACATCTGATTCTCGGTTTGATTCACCAACCGCCCACAATAAGTAATATCCTCCAGGTAAGCTGTTTCCCACGCAGCGAGTGGAGGTTTTCGCCTTTAGTTTCAGTGCACCATCAGGAACGTTGCTATTTCTACCTCATTTCAGTGTTCTGGAACCTGAACTAGTTTGAGAATTTACTCCGCTTCAAATGAAAGTAGGAGCTTACGAAGTAATACCGTCAGTGCTTCACGTTCCGACGGTTTCAACACACTCAGAATTTGATGTTCGTTAGCAACGTGGGCTTCTACTGCTTTTTCAATCCGATCAAACCCTTGATCGGTTAGCTCGATCAAAGTTCCTCGGCGATCGCTCGGATCAGGAATGCGCTTGACTAATCCAGCTCTTTCCAACTGGTCAATCCGATGCGTCATCGTGCCCGATGTCACCATCAGCGTATTGAACAAGGCAGTGGGGGAAAGCTGATAGGGATGCCCCGCACGACGCAGGGTGGCAAGCACATCAAATTCGCCAATGGTCAGTCCAAACTCAGAGAACGTTTCACCGATGGCTCGTTCCAGATGTTTGACTAAGCGTCCCATCCGCCCAATCACTCCCATCGGTGAGACATCCAAATCGGGGCGTTCGCGCTGCCATTGAGCCAAGATTGTATCGACTGGATCAGCCGTCATGCTTTCCTCTTCTGGGCAAAGTTCTTGATACTCACTATCTTGACATCAAGTTAGTCTTATAATCTTGAGATAAAGTATCTTAATGTCAAGATAAATATAGAGGTGTTCGATGGGCAGTAGAACGATTTACCTGTTGTCGGCTCTGTTAGGCGGAGCCATTTTACCCGTTCAAGTTGCCCTCAACACGCTACTCAGGCGCTATGTGGGTGAACCAATGCAGGTGACATTCATTTCCTATCTGGCGGGCACTCTGGCATCCCTGATGGTTTGTTGTGTGGCTCGTTATCCCATTCCTGCGGGGTCGGCGCTGGCACAGACCTCCTGGTGGATGTGGATCGGTGGTTGTTTGGGAACGATCTATGTTTGGTCTACCATTTTTGCAACCCCCAAGATTGGAGCCGCCCTGACGCTGGGATTGACAATCGCGGGTCAAATGGTAGCTGCCCTGTTTCTCGATCACTATGGGGCGATCGGACTCAACAAGCTATCAGCCAGCCCTGAACGGATTGCCGGGGTTGTCTTGGTGGTGTTAGGTGTTTCTCTGGTCGCTTATACAAAGCGATGAGTTTAATTTGCTCGTTTACTCTACCTCGTCGGCACTTTTGGCGAAACTGTAAAAAACTCTGGGATCAAAAATTCCGGAATGAATTTAGACAGGATGAATTATTATCGTTCTAACTTATACTGGCAGAACATCAGCGTTCTTGCCATGCTCAGGCAGCGGAGCCATAATTAAAAGCTCTCCATTGCGGTACTTCATCCGAGGGATGCTGCTATCGCCTCGCTGTGCAGTAATGCGCTCATAATCGGAATAGGAACACCGCAACTGCAACACCGTCCCTGGAGCTAGCTCAGGCAGAAGGAGTTGGATCATTGTTCATCTCCTGCGTTGCTGTACATTTTAGCTAATCTAAAGATACTACCTAAAATTGCTGATTGCGCTGATAAAAAAATTGCGAGATTTCCGGAAACGTCTCTCATTCATCTGAAGAAAATAAGTAGGACTTACGCACTGTACAAATGCATCTACATATCCCTACATATGCAATGATGACATGTAATCAATGCATGCAGGTTTCATACAACCTGCATTACACTCACTGCACACGCAACATACTCGCAAAGTGTTGCTCTTTGGGCGCAAAGCAATTTGCATATCCCCATCCTCCAGTCTGCAAGCAAAATGCTGGCATTATTGTGCATAAGTCGATTCTGCTACACCTATTAAGAATACAGAAGGAGAGCTACAACTCGGCTTAACTTTTATTCAGCTAGGCAGGGCTTAAGGCACAGAATCAAACTTCTGACAATGCGTAAGTTCTAATAAGAACCAAACAATTAGGCCACCGACAATTAAAATCCGTTTTTCGGTTGTTGACTTATCAACTTCCGCATGGGTGGTTGTGCGGTTCCGTTCCATTATCTAAAAGGATGACAAACTATGACCGAGGCAAAATGTGGCCAACGAATTCGGACGCTACGATTTCCGGATAGAGCTGATCGGGCTACAGAGGTTCGTACGGACGTTGCACGGATCTCTGCGTACCTTCCGCAAGCTGAAAGTCAGCACAACGGCGAGGAGGGCACCTTCCCAGATTACCCCTATCAAGCCAACTATACCAAAGCTCTGCCTAAGATCGGCAACGGGCGCGCCGATGTAGATCCCGTCGCCTATGTGGAGGCGGTGCGGGTTTTAGAGGAGGCGCGCCAAGAACTTGCCCCCGACTTTTCAAAGATCGGCATCGACCCTGACGACCCAACGGCTCCACGTCTTGCGCGCAAGCAGACAAACCCCCAATCTGGTGTCGCCTTTGACCTGCAAGGGCCAGACATTTTCGGGGTTAACCTTAACTTGTTTCGTGAACCGGCACGGTCTATGCGACCCGCCCCGCGTATTGACGGACGGGACACCAACGGCAACCCCGACATCGAGAACGCCGCCGAGATGATCGAACTGTACTGGATGGCGCTGATGCGTGACATTCACTTCAGCGACTACCTAACTACCGGCGCGCCCGTCGGTGCACCTCCATACTGGCCTGGAGGAAATCTGGCGCAGCAGGCTGCCGTTGACCTAGATGGGATAAAAAATGCCTTCAAGGAAACCTATCCGCGTAACCCAGCAGACATGGTTGCGCCGGAAAACCTCTTTCGCGGCTCTACACCGGGCGACAATGTCGGTCCGTACATCTCGCAGTTTCTCCTACGGGGTAACACGTTCTTCGACTTTTCAAATGCTTCCCCAACTGTACTACGCCAGCCAGAGGACGGATTAGTTATTCATGGTTTGCAATCGGGCACACTGTTGCTGAACCAGCGGCAGTTCACCGTTGTACCATTCAATGATTACCTGCTTGACGTGTCTTTGTGGCTCACTGTGCAGGAAGGTACGTCTAACCCCTCTGGCAAAGACCAATACGACCCCGAGCAACGGTTCATTCGCAACCTGCGTGATTTGGGCAATTGGGTCCACAATGATTACTTGTACCAACACTTCCTGAACGCCGCACTCATCCTCCTGAACGAGATCAACCCGTCGTCCGCGCCGATGTCACGCTTCCCACTGGACCCTGGCAACCCGTACACTACGGGTCAGCCCAACAGCGTGAACCAGACCGGCTTTGCCACCTTTGGTCAACCGCATGTTTTGACGTTGCTCGCCGAAGTGACTACACGCGCGCTTAAGGCGGTCTGGTATCAGAAGTGGTACGTCCATCGGCGCAACCGACCCGAGGAGTTTGGTGGTCTGATCCACTTTGAAAAGATGGCGCGAAACGAGGGGAACCCTACGGGCCCGTACCCCTGCATTGACTCAACTATCTTGAACGCAAACGTCTTAAACCTAATCTTCCAGCGCAATGCTCAAGGCGGAGCGACCGGCACCTACCTGCTGCCGCAGGTGTTTCCAGAAGGTTCACCAACGCATCCAGCCTATGCTTCGGGTCATGCTACGGTTGCGGGTGCGTGTGCCACGATCCTCAAAGCCTTCTTTGACGAAAAGGCCCCGATGACCAACCCAGGGAATACTATCCCGACCGATACCAGTAGGCTGCCCGTCGCATTCGTCGCTAACGCCAACGGCACTGCTCTCGAACCAGCTCCAGCTCCAGAGCAGGTAGAGCTTTGTGTTGGTGGGGAGCTGAACAAGTTGGCTTCGAACATCTCCATTGGGCGTAACGGAGCCGGGGTTCACTGGCGTAGTGATGCAACCCAGGGCATGGCGCTCGGTGAGGCTATGGCTACGGGCATATTGTTTGAGCAAGCGTTCACGTTCAATGAACGGCATTCGCTTTCATTCACGACGTTCTTCACTAACGAAGTGGTGACGATCGGACGCGAAGGAACAGCGACGGGCGACGTGGTCTTTGTGCGTATTGCAGACCCTATGGGTACGATAGTGCATGAGGAGCAAATTCCCGTTCTGTAGAGACATCTTCGGAGTTGGTTGGGAGCCTGGCAAACCACTGGAATTTCATCAGCTAAGTCTGTTGGGTTTATTGGAGTGCAGGGAAGGCGTGTGTCTGAACTAACCGCTTCCTGAGGGCGGGGTGGCGACACCCCTCCTCTGCTAAAATAACTGTGCGTAAAACTGTGGTAGTGTCGATGAAGTAACTGGCGGTTGTCTTTTGTATCTTTACCGCCTATCTTGTGCCGGGTAATGTGGTCTACTTCCAGTAAACGTAGTTAAATAGTACTCTACTTAGGGAAGATTCCGAAATAAAAAGCTGTAACAGCGATAATAATTGTTAAAACTCCTATTGCAATGCTAAGTCCAAATTGCAAGGAAGCGCTTTTCGTAGAATTCAGGTCGCTTTTACTCTGCTGGGTAGTAAGCTCGTTATTGTCGGAGTTCATTGTTTTTTCAGTAGTTTACGGCTTTCATGGTTCATGTTGAGTTGTTACCCATGTTTGCTTCATCTGCTGTGAACATACATCTAGCCAAAGGACTATTACAAAAGGTGTATAAAAAGACCTAATAGGCAATAGACAAAGAAAGTCTTAGAGACGGTTTTATCGCTTTCCCCAAACTAACCGACATTGGTGAGGAATAAGATATCCGCCGTTGTGTTTGAATTCGGAAAGAAGGTTCTCCAAGTGGTCTCTCACTGCTAGCCGCTCGTTAGATAGTAATGAGCCAAACTGTGCATCGAGTACTCCTGAATCCTGCACCAGCGTCCAGATTCCCTGGAAGGCTGAGAACTTCATCTCGAAGGCAAACAGCTCAGTTTCCGTCTGACTCGCACCGCACTTTTTAAGGAGATCGGGCAGCACGTTCGGACCCGCAGACTAGCACGTTCGGTGGGGAGCTGAAGCTGCTCTGGAACCTTTTCCCTGAATGCTTGGGCGATCGCGTAGAAAAGCGTATTCCTTTTACCCTCATCCCAAACGGCAACAGCATAGCGTCCGCCCTCCTTGAGAATGATCAGGGTTTGTTCTTTTATCTTTGACTCTTTTACAGACGGTTATTATTTAAGGCTGCGAACTAGGTCTGTGTCAAAGGACAAGCCGTCAAACTTCGCCCTGAGCAACTCACCCTACACCCTATTGAACAAAACTTTCAAGATGCCGTTGGGATAAAACCCATATTCAGCAGAGGTTCTAACCATAAAATTTCTGTAGATCAAAACTCATCTTGAGCTGATATAAAACTTTTTGTGATGTCCTACGCAACAAGCGAAGGATAGCGTGGCGGCTTACAGCAGCGTCGCTACTTTCAATCAATCCTTGTCAACGTGCTGAATTTTACTGAGGACATAATAAATAACCAAGGTTAGAATTGGCAGACAAATTTCCAATTCTATATGTATAAGCACTGCCTCAACTCCGAGCAAGAAGCAATTGTCAGGCATACCGAAGGCGCAATTTTAGTCCTTGCTCCAGTTGGTACAGGCAAGACACGAGTTTTAGCAGAACGGGTTCTACAGGCAATTGATAGGGGCATTTCTTCTCAAAGGCTTCTTTGCCTGACTTTTACTAATCGGGCTGCTCAGGAAATGGGTGAGCGGTTAGCTGCTCGCTGTCCCAACCATCTGACGATTAAGACTTTTCACGGCTTGTGTACATCAATGCTGCGGGTTGAAGCTCGCCGAATTGGATTGCCAGTAGACTTTGTGATTTATGACGATGCCGATTGTATTGAACTAGTTAAGGAAGTCTTCGGTTTGACTAACGACCGAGATGCCCAGCAGCTATTCTTTGACTTAGCAAGCTGCAAAATTAAAGCCAGCAATCACCAATTATCTTTAAGTTATTCACTGAAAGATCTATATGCTTCATTAGGGAGCGATGGCGCTAAACATGCTGCTCAGTATCAATCCTTACTGCAACAACCTCATGCTTTAGACTTTGCTGATCTAGTCTTTTATACTCGAGCAATGCTGCACAGTGAAACAGAGATTCGCCAAGCAGATTGAAGAAGAACTATCTCCTAATATTGGGACAGTTTGATCCAAGCACTATGCAAGAATTCTCTGTCAACAAAAACGATTTTATGCTTGTTGCCGCACAAGATTTTGCTTTACAAGGTAGTCCATCCGATCTATTCGACTTACCAGAACTTAAAATTCTTCGAGAAGATTACTATAGTGGTCAAGGACCAACAGATAGTGAAGAAGGATATCCTTGGAAAAAACGTTGGTTTCCTTTTCAAGTTCTACCGTGTTTATGAGTCTTGTGCTGGTTGCACAAGTTGCTCGGAAATAGAATTAATTTTCTTCATTTGTATAATATAATTTCACACTTCCCTAGCGTACGACTGGTGTGGCGAGTTCTAACTGAGTAGAACAATACGCTCTGGGTCAGGTCGCTGTTCAGTCCAAACGACATCATGTTCGAGTCAGAACCGGCGCAGCGGGACAGGATTGCAGAGCAACTCTCTGACTTTGAGGTAACTGGTAAACTCGGGCAGTACTGACGAGCCTCTAACTTCCAGGTTGCCCTGTTTCCGCACTTCCTTGCCCGCCTGTCGCAGCTACTGGATGCCAAAATCGCCTTCGTTTTGTTCGTGCGTAACCCGTCGGTGGATGTCACAGCTCTCCAGTTCTACCGCTGGGGCGAATTCTTGGGCGAATACTTTAGCCGATTCTATGAATGAGCAAGAGATTTGGTCGAAGTGCGAGGCGACCAAACAGCCATCCAGACAATATTTGACGACCGAAGTCTCGAAGACAGCCTGTCGCTTTTAAGCGACGGGAGTGCCACAAAGCTAAACTCAGTGTAGTGAAATAAGAAAACCAGACAGAATCAGAAGCTTAAGAAACTGGCAAATGGGGAAGAAGATTAATTCTCAACTAAGGAAAAAACAATGACCTCTCCTGAAACCCAAACTCAATGGCAGTACCTAGAGAAACGTCCTCACCCCTGGCGGCAGCAACTTTACCTCAAAGGGAGAAAGCTGAGGGCTTTTACCGTCTGGATGAGCATGATTGTCAATGAAATGACACCAGAAGAGGCGGCTGACAATTGGGAGCTTGCTTTAGCTGCTATCCATGAAGCAATTGAATATTGTGAGTCCCATCAAGACCTCTTAGAGCAAGAAGCCCAAAGAGAACGTCGCCATCTAGAAGAAAAAGGAATTCCCCTTGAGCCTAAGATTACTCATTGATGAAGACACCCAAGCTAAGCTTTTAGTGATTTTGCTAAAACTTGCCGCTCACGATGTAGTCACCGTCAACGATGTAGGTTTAATGGGGAAGATAGATCCTCTGGTTCTCGATTGGGCCAGACAGGAGAATCGGGTTTTACTAACTCAAAACTGCGATGACTACGAAGCTTTACATGGAGTTAATCCAAATCATCCAGGAATTTTGGCAATTTATAATGAAAATGACCCCTCAAAAAACATGAGCTTTAAAGAGATCATCAAAGCGATCGCCAACCTGGAAGCCACCATGATTCCTCTGACCAACCAGTTCATCGCCTTGAACCATTGGAACTATTAAACCTCTTGGCCTTTCTCTGTCTGAGGTATTGGACATCAATAGACCTCTTACAAAAGGTTATGACGGTAGCTTGAGTTCATAGTTATACAGACCAGCCTGCTTGCTACAGGTGGGCAATGCAATCGTCAAAGCACAGCGCGAATTGTGCTTTGTCATGTCCACTTATTCCTATTCCAGGGTTTATCTAGTCCGACTAGGACGTAAATGTTGGGCGATTGAGGGCTTTTTCAAAACCATTAACTATCGCTTTGGGTAGTCCACTTCTTCCAGCAGTAGGGCAATCTGTAGCTTACCAAAATACATTAGGGGTAATGAGGGAAATCAAGCAATTTTAAGTAAAAGCTGAAAATACTCTTTAACCAGATAAATCTATTCTGATCTCTGTTCTATGGTATTATTCCTGCTGTCCTCTGCCTGAGGTATTGTTTTGGAGCGCAGAGCAAATGCAAAATCAATTTATACAAAACTTTTGATTTTCGGTTCCATTGGGTTAGCGATCGCCTCATTCAGTATTCCTCTCATCGCTAAGGCTGATACTGTAAACGCTCGTTGCGACGTATTTCCCAAAGGAGAAGAGCGCGCTACGTCTTGCAGTCGGCGATGTAATTCAGATTGGGGACAAAGGTGGACTGGTGGAAAACCTCAATCTGCGTGTAACTCAACTGCGAAATGGTGAAGGTCAATTAATCACGATTCCCAATAGCAACATCACGGATGTTAGCAACCTGACCCGCCTCTGGTCGCGGGTAGATTTTTCCATTGTGGTTGCCTATGAAAATGATCCCAAACAGGTTCTCGGTGTTTTAAGACAAGTGTCGAAACAACTTTACAGCGAACCAGAGTGGCGCGATCGCCTGCTGGAAACTCCCGAAGTCTTGGGCATTGACGATTTGTCTCACACAGGAATGCTAGTGCGCGTTTGGCTCAAAACAGCACCGATGCAGCAGTGGAGTGTTGGACGAGAGTTTCGTCTACGGGTGCGGCAAGCATTTGAAGCAAACCATATTCAGATCGGCTAACCGCAATTGATTACTTACAACACAGATTAGGCACCACTTTTGGGTGATCAGAGTCAAGTAACCTGAAGAGTATCTGCAAGTCAGCAGCTATAGGTTTAGATTAGGATGAGGGGCAGGAGGATTTGTTATGCCAACTACCATCCAAGAAATTTATACCCAAATTATTCGCACTTTATCGCCAGCAGAGCAGTTATGCTTGGCAACGCTGATTCTAAATGATCTGGCACAGCAAGATGCTAATGGTGTTGATGAAAGCGATACATGGACAGAGCAAGATCAACTTGATTTAGTTGCCTTTTCCTTGCAGCATGCTGTGATAAGCTACCCTGAAAATGAGGAGTTAGCTGAGTGACCTTGAATCCAGGTGATATCGTCACCGTTGATTTTCCTGGGGTCACAGGTGTTAAGCGTCGTCCTGCTATCGTTTTATCCTCGGCAACGCATCATGCAAATCGTCCTGATGTAATAGTTGGGCTAATCACGACTCAGAGGTTATATGCGTGATATGACAAAGATTAAATCAATGCTCCACCACAGCTTGAACCACACCCAGCGGTGCAACCGTAGCAATAAGGGGCAGTTTGGATCTCATCAATCAGGTCTAGGGCTCCAGCTTCCAGTAACCTAGCAACAGTCAACGTTTCACCATCGCGAGTTTTCGCAGGCAGATTTTCCATTTGGTTAAAGTCGCAGTCATAGATATTTCCCAAATAGTCAATTGAGAGTTCATTGCGGCACATCAAATAGTCAACTGTGCTGGAATTAAAATTGCTCTCTAAAAACTGTAGATAAGGTGCATACAGTTTTTTGCGTTGTAAATGCAAAGCGGTTCTTCCAACTGGCAGGTTTGTAATGGTGAATAGGTTGTTAAACACAATCCCGAAATGTTCTTTTAAGAACATTTTGTAATCTCGTTCCAGCTTTGTTTGCTCTGGTGCCAAAGAAAATTTTTCACTTGCTGGCAGTTGAGGGTTAAACACTAAGTCTATGATTAAAGTGGGGTCTTCACCATACCCTAGCTGATTCAGACGTTGAAGCGCTTTAATTGAGGTATCGAACACGCCTAATCCCCGCATCTTATCGACGTTGTCTGCCATATAGCAAGGCAGAGAAGCAACAATTCTCAGTTTGTTGTGGGCGCAATATTCTGGAATACCGCCGAACCCTTCTTCAAAATAAATGGTCAAGTTCGACCTGACAATCACTTCTTTCCCAGTGGTTCGTGCTGCCTCTACTAGTGGCTTAAAACCGTAGTTCATTTCTGGAGCGCCACCAGTAAGATCGACAATTTTAATTTCTGGAAATTGATGAATCAGTTGAATTAATTGATTACAGATTTCCGGGGAAAGTTCTTCAGTCCGTTTTGGCCCAGCTTCCACATGGCAGTGACTACATGCAAGGTTACAGCGTTTACCGAGATTAATTTGCAAAACACTGATTTTACTCTTGCTTAAAGGTAGACCGATCTTTTTTCGGAACGGTGTTATTGCTGTATTAACTGCTTTTGTCTGGATCATAGCTGGCCTTTTAGAGTGACTATACTATTCTATTGACACTAGAGGTGCATTTAGGTAATTACCTCTCTCTCGAAAGGGAGATGACTTCATACTTTGGCGCGAGAGCAATTTCATCCTAATTTCATAATTGTGTGCAACGCTGAGGATGTGTGCAAATTTGACTTTGGCTGATGTCTTCAAAAGGCTCTTTGCTCTATGAAAAGCTGGTAATTGAGTGCTGTGCTAATGAACCTGCCAATGACTTATCTCCCTCAACGATCAACTACCCCTGTTACAGTCTCTTTTCTGATGTTGCTGCTCCTAGCGACTCCAATTCGCGTTTTTGCTCATGGTGGGCACGGCAACGAATTTCAGGAAGGAAGTCAATCGGATCAATCGGCAGATGCCATTCAGGTTGATGCAGAAACGAGGAAGCGACTGGGTTTAAAAGTTGAACCAGTATCTCGTCAACGCTTGGCGTTTGGCATCAAAACCACTGGACAAATTGAATCACCTCCCAACCAACAGGTTGAAGTGACGACTCCAGTCAGGGGAACGGTGACGCGGCTACTGGTGCAACCAGGAGACCAGGTGAGCGCGGGTCAAGCAGTTGCCATCATGACCAGCCCAGAATTGGCAGAACTGCGAACCACTGCCTTAGACCGTCGAGCAGAAGCGCTCGGTTCTACCCAACAAGCTCAAGCAGATTTGCGATTGGCACAGCAAAACTTCGCTCAACAACAGAAAATTGCAGCGATGGACGTTGCTCAAGCCCGGACACAACTGAGCTTTGCGGCTGAGCGGTTCGACAAAGACCGGGAACTGGCTGCCAATGGCGCGATTCCCCGACGCACATTCCTAGAGTCAGAAACCAAACTGGCTGAAGCAAAAGCTGCCCTTGCCAGAGCTGACAGTCAATTAGAGGTAACAGATGCAGCGGCACAACTGCAACGAGCTGAATCCGCTGTCCAAGTTGCTCGATCTCGGGTGCAACTGAGTGAAGAGACTTATCAAACCCGCTTGCGACAACTGGGCGCGAGTGCTAACCAGGACAGCACCATCACCATCACAGCTCCTATCTCAGGAGTAGTTGCAGATCGGGAAACAACCCCCGGCGAATCGGGCGAGGACGCAGGCAAAAAGGTGATGACCATCATCAATGGCAGCAGCGTCCAGGTGAGCGCCAACATCTATGAGAAAGACCTGGCTCAGATTCAGACTGGGCAAAGAGTTCAGATGAAAGTTGCCAGCTTACCCAACCGCACCTTTCAAGGACAAATTAGCGTCATTGGTTCCGTTGTCCAGAGCGAAACCCGCATTGTGCCTGTAAAAGCGCAACTCAACAATCCGAATGGAGTGTTGAAACCAGGCATGTTTGCGGAGTTAGAAGTGCTGACTGATCGCACTCCCGCCGCACTGCTGGCAGTTCCTAAATCGGCACTGGTCACAACGAACGATAAAAAGACGCTCGTCTTTGTACAAAATGGCACCGCCTTTCAGCGCACAGAAGTCACACTGGGTAGAGACGTGGGTGAGTTTGTCGAAGTTACAAACGGCCTATTTGACGGCGATCAGGTTGTGACCCAACGTGCTAACCAGTTGTATACTCAATCGCTGCGCGGTGGTAGCAAGCCAGCCGATGATCACGGGGAAACAGACTCTTCCCCAGTCTCTAAACCACAACTTGCAATTCCTTGGTGGTTTGTGATTCCTACAGGGGGAGCAATTATGGCAGGTGCGTTTGGAGCTGGAATGGTGTGGGCGAATCGTCGCAACTGCAAAGCGTTCGTTCCAGTGTCCAATGGTCACCCAACCCATGATCTCAACGACTTAAACCTGACTGACTACGATGCTTACACCCCACCAACATCGCGCTCCCCACAGTCAGCGTCAGATCGCCGTCCTCATCAACCGCGTTAAGTAAATCGCCATGCTGAGTTCCATCATTAAGTGGGCGATCGCCCGCCGCTGGCTGGTGATTCTGGGTGCGATCATTATCACCAGCTGGATTTTCCGCACCATTATCCAAATGCCACTGGATGTATTTCCTACCTTTGCACCGCCGCAGGTGGAAATTCAAACCGAAGCGCCAGGACTCGCGCCCGAAGAGGTGGAATCACTGGTGACGTTGCCGCTCGAAAGCGCGATCAATGGCACCCCAGGAGTGAGTGCGGTGCGGTCTTCCAGTGCGGCAAGTATTTCAGTTGTACGAGTGGTTTTCAACTGGGGAACCGATATATATCAAGCCAGACAGCTTGTGACGGAACGGTTACAGTCCGCTCAAAGTAAACTACCAGAAGGCATCAACACCCCGCAAATCGCGCCAATCAGTTCGCCCATCGGCACGATCATCACCTATGCCTTCACGTCCAAAACAACTGATTTGATGGAAGTGCGGCGACTGGTCGATTGGCAAGTCACAAATCGGCTGCTAGCAGTGCCGGGAGTCACGCAAGTTATCGTTTTTGGCGGCGATGTGCGGCAGTATCAAGTTCTGGTGGCTCCAGAGAAATTGCAAGCCTTCAACGTGTCGTTGCAACAAGTATCGGAAGCAGTGGCGGCGGCAAACGTGAATGCGCCGGGAGGTTATTTGATTACGCCTGATCGAGAAAAATTGATCAGAGGCATCGGACGCATTGAAGACATTGAAGCCTTGAAGCAGTCAGTGATTACGGCTCGCAACGGCACACCCGTCAGAATTACAGAGGTGGCAGAGGTCAAAATTGGGGCAGCAGTGAAGCGCGGCGATGCCAGCGTCAACGCTCAAAAAGCGGTCGTCGCAATCGTCAACAAACAGCCGCAAGCCGACACGCCCACCGTCACCCGCGCCGTGGAGGCAGCAATGAGCGAGGTGAAAGCAGGATTGCCAGAAGGTATCCAGGTTGCCACGACGTTTCGACAAGAAACTTATATTGATGCGTCCATTGAAAATGTACGTGAAGCATTAGTCGAAGGCAGCATCATCGTTGCCTTGATTCTGATTCCGTTCTTAATGAATTGGCGCAACTTATTGGTGTGTTTGGCAGCATTGCCGTTGTCTTTGCTGATTGGGGTGCTGGCGCTTAACTGGCTAGGACAAGGCTTAAACACCATGACTTTAGGCGGTTTGGCGGTTGCGATCGGTTCTGCTGTCGATGATGCGATTGTGGATGCCGAGAACGTCTACCGTTGTCTACGCGAAAATAAATACTCTTTAAATCCTCGCCCTGTTTTAGACGTGGTGTTTGAGGGTTGTCAGGAAGTGCGCGATTCCGTGTTTGGAGCCACTATCATCACGATCATTGTCTTTTCTCCTATCTTTGCGCTCACGGGTGTAGAGGGCAGCATTTTTATCCCAATGGGGTTGGGCTACTTGGCGGCGGTATTGGCTTCCAGCGTCGTCGCGCTGACGGTTACGCCTGCCCTCTGCTCGATTTTACTGCCCTACGGTCGCTTACCCGAACGAGAACCCTGGGTCGCTCGGTTCTGCAAAAGAATCTATTTGCCGCTGCTTAAGTTTTCGATGCGGCGCTCAACCGTTATTTTAGGCATCTCGGCGGCAAGTCTAGTGGCGGCGGCGATCATCTCACCCTCGTTTGGACGTATCTTTCTACCAGAATTTCAGGAGCAATCGTTAGTCAATACGCTGCTGCTTTATCCCGGCTCATCGTTGGCAGCGACGAACAGCGCCGCATCTGTGCTGGAACATAAGCTGAAAGATAATCCTAGCTTTCAAAGCATTCAAGTACGATCAGGACGGGCGGCTGGAGATGCCGATGCCGCAGGTGTGAACCTGGCTCACCTGGATGTGGAGTTGAGCAAGATGGGCATGAAAGACCGCCAAGCTAGCGTGGAGTTGTTGCGCGAGGAGTTTAGTAAAGTACCGGGGGCAGCACCTAACGTGGGTGGCTTCATCTCCCACCGGATGGATGAAGTGCTATCTGGGGTTCGGAGCGCGATCGCCGTCAAAATTTTCGGTCCTGAACTGGAACAACTCCGCACCCTGGGACAGCAAGTGAATGATGCCATGCAATCGGTTGAAGGAGTTGTCGATCTCCAGCTTGAACCACAGATTCCTGTAGAGCAAATTCAGATTCAGTTTGATCGCGTTGCTGCTGCTCGATACGGTTTAACCATTGGACAACTTTCAGAAACGATTGAGACGGCATTAAATGGACGAGTGGTTTCGCAAGTTCTGGAGCAACAGCAAACCTTTGACTTGGTGGTGTGGTTAAAGCCGGAAGCCCGCCAAAGTTTAGACACCATCGGCAACTTAGTGGTAGATACTCCCAGTGGGAACAAAATTCCGCTGGCACAGGTGGCGACAGTTCAGGACAGCACAGGACCAAACACGATTAACCGCGAAAATGTCTCTCGCCTGATTGTGGTGGCTGCCAACGCGCAGGGTAGAGATTTGCGCTCTGTGGTGAGCGATATTCAAACGAAGGTAAAACAGCAAGTCCAAACTCCGTCAGGATATTACATTCAATACGCTGGACAATTTGAAGCTGAAGAACGAGCGTCTCAAAACATTTTGCTCTTCAGCGCGATCGCCTTCGTCGTCATCACCGTAATTATGTATCTCTCGGTCAAATCGGTTGCTTCCACCGCCATGATTATGATTAACCTGCCCCTAGCGTTGGTTGGTGGCGTGATTGCGGTGGCACTGACGGGAGGAATCCTCTCAATCGCCTCACTGGTTGGATTTGTCACTCTGTTTGGTGTCGCCACCCGGAATGGTTTGCTGCTGGTAGACAACTACAACACCAAGTTTGCTACAGGAATGCCATTGAAAGATCTCCTGATTCAAGGTTCGATGGAACGGCTCAACGCCATTCTCATGACGGCGTTTACTTCAGCGTTAGGATTAGCGCCCCTAGTCATCGCAGGTGGACCTGGAAAAGAGCTTCTGCAACCTTTATCAATCGTCGTTCTAGGTGGACTATTTACTTCTACCGCCCTGACGCTGCTGATTTTACCCGCTCTCTATGCCAGGTTCAGCAAATACCTATTTCCCAAACGGTCAATTGTTGAGAACGGTAAAGTTTATCAGCCAGAGATGGAGCGAATTCAAGGAAATGCTTAACCATTTGAGTCAGCAGTTTTGTTCATTAACTTAAGAGGAAAATCATGCAATTGAAAGCTAGTGCAATGACCATCACCGCGCTCGGACTGTTATTCTTGGGCGCTTGCAGCAGTGGCAATCAGGCAACCAATTCAGCTAGTAGCCCTGCTGCTTCTGCTCCTATGGAGACTCAACCCTCAATCGCTTCTCCTACTGCCAGTGACGCTAAATCTGCATCTGTCGAGAATCACGGTGGGCAAGGAGGACAGGTGATTGAGTCAGGTCCCTATCATCTGGAGCTAATGACGGGAAAGGAAGCCAGTGGGACTCATTTGGATTTGTTCTTGCAGAAAGGGGATAACCATGAACCGATTCCGGATGCAAAGGTAACGGCTCAAGTTCAATTGCCCGATGGCAGCCAGAAATCCTTGGGTATGAAATATGATGCAGGCGATAAGCACTACACAGCAATCTTACCCAGTACCGCTGTAGGAGAATACAAAGTTGCCATTCTATCGGACATCAACGGAGAGAAAGTAAATGCACGATACAGTTTTACGCGCTGAGAAACACATATAAATGCGAGTGTTGCTTGTAGAGGATGAACCCGATTTAGGAGTCGCAATTCATCGTGTCCTGCGTCGGGAGAAGTACGTGGTGGACTGGGTGCAAGATGGCAGCGCAGCTTGGGCTTATCTTGACGACCATCACATTCACTACACCGTAGCCATCCTTGACTGGATGCTACCTGGACTGTCTGGTGTAGAGTTGTGCAAACGGCTCCGTATCCAGAACAATCCGCTTCCCATTCTGATACTGACAGCAAGAGATCGGATGGAAGATAAAGTAGCCGGACTCGATGCCGGAGCCGATGATTACTTGGTAAAGCCCTTCGGTATGGCAGAGCTATTAGCACGACTGCGAGCACTACAACGGCGATCGCCCGAACTCCATCCCCAACAACTCCAAGTCGGTGATCTGATTCTCGACTACGGTGCACACACGGTTTGCTGGCAAGACCCCAACGGTCAGCGATCGCCCCTTCCCTTGACTGCAAAGGAATTTCAGACGCTGGAATACTTCATGAAACACGAGCGCCAAGTGGTGACTAGCCAGCAAATCATGAATCAATTGTGGGAAGTCGGTGCAGAACCGACCAACAACGCTGTAGCCGCCCAAATTCGTCTGCTACGGCGTAAGCTTTCAGAAACTGGGTGTGACGGACTAATTGAAACGATTCATGGAATCGGCTATCGCTTCAACTCTCATGCATCAAAATAAGCTATTTAATCGCACTCGTGCCCAACTCGCTGCCTGTTACGCGGGGGTGATGGGGCTAATTTTGAGCCTGAGCGGGCTGACCACGCATCAGATGTTAGCAAAAGCGAGTTGGCACGCAGTTGAGCAGGAACTGAAGTCCATTTCGGGTACGCTGCATGACACTCTGGAACCAAAGCTCATTCAACCCAATCGTATTGAGCCTGCAATTGAACAAGCTCTACCAGGATTATGTCTTACGGGAACTGATTGCTCAAATAACGCTCAAAAGCGGCATATTCTTGGCATTGTTCAAGAAGGCAACTACTACGTGCGCTTCTTTACACAGTCTGGACAACTGCTGGCGAGTTTGGGAAGCCAACCGGATGGATTGCCACCGCCAAACACTAAAGAGGGTTGGAGTATGCTGCAAGCTCGGAATGGTACGCGCTATCACCAAACCACGCTGCTGCTAAAAACTGCCACTGGTTCTGCTTGGGGCTACATGCAGATTGGGCGATCTCTGAAAGAATATGACGATCATCTCATCACGTTGCGGCTACTGCTTTCATTTGGGCTACCGCTCTCAATGCTGGTAATTGCAGGGGCGGGTTGGTGGTTAGCTGGACTCGCTATTCGACCTGTCTACCAGTCCTATCAACAGATGCAACAGTTTACTGCTGACGCTGCCCACGAACTCCGCACTCCCATCGCCGCCATCCGCGCCACCGTAGAATCTGTCCAGGATGTGGATGATTTGTCAAATGAAGAAATGCAGAAAACGTTGGGTGTGGTTGATCGCCAAAATAATCGACTGGCACATCTAGTACAGGATCTCCTGCTGCTCTCGCGGATAGACCAAAAAACATTGGCGGAAAAACGTCAGCCTTGTTGTCTGAACGACCTGATTCCCGACTTAGTAGAAGGCTTATCGGTGCTAGAAATTGCTGCTCCCATCAAGCTAATAATGCAGTTCCAAGCCAAGGAACCGTTGTACGTAATGGGCGATGAAAATCAACTTAGCCGTCTGATGTCCAACCTAATCGTCAACGCACTGCAATACACACCAGCAAGTGGATTTGTAACGATTATCTTGGGGCGAAATGAATCTCATGCACTCATTCATGTTCAGGATACGGGCATCGGCATTGCTCCTGAAGACCAATCTCGTATCTTTGAACGCTTTTACCGAGTAAGCAGCGATCGCTCCCGTAAAACTGGAGGAGCCGGATTAGGGCTGGCAATTGCGAAGGCGATTGCTGAGTCACATCGTGGCAACATCCAGGTTAAAAGTGAGTTGGGCAGAGGCAGTACCTTCGTCGTGCAACTGCCTTTCCATGCTTAATTAGGGATTTGTGGAGTGTTAGGCCATAGACCAGAGTGAAACAGTAGTTGTGCCGCAAGTCCTCAGTGGAGGCAGAGGCGGTAGTTTAGAGGTTGTTTATCAGTGTTCAAAGTAAAGTTACTGCAAGGTTGTCGGTGGGGTAGTGTTTGAGGTTGTTTGTGGGTGGCTTGCGAATGTACTATTTTATCTGACTGGTTATCTGTGAGGCGCACTTGTTTAACTGTCCCCTGAGCCGAGAGAAAGCTGACCGTCTTGTGGAGCAACTCGCCCTTGCCGATGGTTGTTGTGTCATAGATGTGGGTTGCGGTGAAGGAGAGTTTTTAATGTGAGTTGCCAAGCGATACCAAGTTACTGGTGTTGGACTTGATAGCAATTCCGACTATATCGCGCTAGCTAATGAACAAGTGCGAGTAAGGACTCTAGACAAAAACTTGTCCTTTGCTTGCCAAGATGCGCGCTCGTTTGATTGGGGCACACACAAAGCAGATTTCATCATTTGCATCGGTGCAGAATTTATTTTGGGGGGTTATCGTCAAACGCTCCAACAGTGTTCTGACATTTTGACAAATACAGGAAGATTGCTCATTGGCACTATATTTTGGAAAAAAGAGCCGCTCGCAGAGTATTTGGATTTGATGGGAGGAGAGAATCCTCATTTCGACTACTTAACGACTGTAGACATTGCGCGCAAAGAGGGATTCATTCCACTCTATCTATGTCGGAGTAGCGAAGATGAGTGGGATGATTTTGAGGGTAGACATGCTCAGAAGCGCTACCTTGCTGCCTTGCAAAGTGATGACAAGATTGCGTTTAAGCGGATATGCGACTGGCAACAGGGATATTTGAAGTGGGGGAGTGAGACAATGGGGTTTGGTTTCTTTTTACTTCAGAAAAGCTGAACTAAGGGTAAACATGTTTAATGAACCATTTGAGACCATTGATCTCGGTATCTATTTAGACGGGGCAGCCTATGCCCCTTGGACATACAAAGCCCAGCATGTAAGCCACGCCGATGGGGCAAAGGCGATGGCTGGGAGCATTAATCGACACAAATTTGGTAATCAGGGGGAAGAAAGAGTGGGGACGAACGACTTCCCCGAA
>QQTW01000649.1_pt1 | contig 22376 bp, 25 predicted proteins | sample 1904831 | NCBI WGS metagenome assembly QQTW01 (sample SAMN09435610, study PRJNA476489) | Subsurface metagenome, whole genome shotgun sequencing project. | reverse complement strand
CCGATCTTGATGGTTATGGTTATGGCTATGGTTATGATCGCTCTCCTTCTATGCTTCCGCACAAAAAGCATCCGCATCAAAGGGGTTTATGAGGCAATCTGAGAGTGCAGAGGCGGTGGCAGCGGCGTCGATCGATCGATCCTGGTGTGGTGTAATGCGATAGCGGTGCGGTGAGGTGATGTTGTTGCTACACTTAGCTAGCTGGCTGGCGGGAGTTTGATCGAGACATGACGCTATATGTGGGGCGAAAGGCACAGGGACAGAACGATATACAACGAATTCTATGGAGTATCTCTATGAAGATGACGCTTTTGAGCCTGAGAATAAGTCCGGAAGGGAAACAGTTACCGTTAAGGCAACGGATACCTCGCCCCGTCAAGCCTCCAACCCTCCATCAGACGTTCGTGATGATCACAAAGACCGAGCTCGCAATGCAGCCGGCCTAGCTGCACCATCTACAATATCTGGATGAACCTGATCAAGACTCGTGCTGAAGGGTCTGCAGGTTATTTGTGGTTTTGCCATCTGCAGGAGTATCATGTAGGTCAAGTCGACAGCGAAGATGTAACATGGATTGACGTAGCATAAATAGGACTGCTCAGCAGTAAACGTTCCATATCTCCCCAGAATCTTCGTCATTCTTCGACGAAATGTGGTTCGGATATCTTTATAGAGAAGGTAGCTTCACCACGCTGACGGCAGAAGGTACCCTCATCGTTCTTACGACGAAGGCAGCTTTTTCATTCTCATGACGACGGTGTCTCTGTCATGCTGACGACGAAAAGCATCTTCATCACACAGAGCATGCTTCGAAGGGGCTCGATTGCAAGCCAATCGGCCAGCGGGTGACGCAATAAACGGAGCCGCTCAGCAACAGCCGCCAATACTCACCATCGTCATTACGATGGAGGTAAAGTGAATCTGCATTCTAATGGCGACGGAAGCTACTGTAAGCTCATCATCGTCGTCAGTACGACGAAGGTTTAAGCAATCTCCGTAAGAGCAACGATGACGACTGACTGCCTAGCAGCGGCGGCTACCGCGGAGCTGCTCCTCTATTTTTTTGTCACCCGCGCGCCGGCCTTGACAATCCCGAATACACACCGACAACTCTGGAAGTGCGACTATTTCTCCACTGGATCAAACACCAATGAGCGAAAATACGATGGAGCTGTCTAAGCTCGAGCTTTATCTGACGTTTGCCTTTCACGTTCCCGACCCCAGATTTTCCCTCCGTAAAGCACTGACGGACATGGCCACGTGAACCCTTGAGCTATATACTTACCCGGTATATACACGGCCCTCATACTGTCCACCGGTCCGCAACCTATTCCTCTAAGGGAAAGTCGAGAAATAAACGGCACATTAAAGCCTCAATGGGGATTCTGATGGAGGTTGATGCTTCACGATAAGAACACGCGTTGTAGCCCTCCAGCTACAACTTTTCTGTTCCCATTCAACTCTGGTAGTGAGAACCCTCTCACTACACTGTGTTTTATTGCCCCTTTTCGCCGCGCAGAAAACATTTCGAGAACGGCATGTTCATCAACCAGCTCTGGCTGGTCGCCTTGACGGCCACGGCTGTGGCTGGCATACCACTGCTTCAATCAGAAGACAGATCCGCCCAACTCATTCTCCGCCAGCGAGATCCTGGACCGGCTGATCCTTTCGATGGCGCCCTCGAGATAGACCCAGCTTCACCAGAGGGATCTCTGTACCGTCGAGCAGCCAATCCGGATCCAGCGTCAGGCAACGAACCGTCGCCACAGACTCACTTCAACAGTCTGCTGACGAAAAGGAACGAACCCGATGCTTCTCCTCCCTCCCCCGATCCAGGCCGCTTTAGCAAGCCTCTGTGGGAGAACCCCAACAATGTTCCTGATTTCGAGAAGCGACAAAAGAAGTTGATACAGATCATTCGAGACAACGACGTGCGATACAAGGAGTATGGAAACGTCCCGTTTGAGCCACATGTCGAAATTTCCAAAGCGGAAATTGAACGCCTGAGATTGCTTCAGAGAGGTTGGGTGGAGGAATGTCTAGCGAAGGATCCCAGTGTGAGTACAATCACTCTTCCCGCATCCCCCCGCCATTCCTCCACTCGCTCTCCGGTAACTCCACGGTGCATATAATCTGTTCAGGGAACGAAGCTGATTTCGGGGAAATGGGACGGTTGTGGTGTTTTAGAAAAGCCTTCCGGAATGCGTCCTTGAAGCACGAGTGAAACTACGCCAACAATTGCATGCCGAAGCGTGGGAAAGGGAAAGGGTGCGGCAACTGGCTTCCTCCTCTTCGAATCCCCAGCAGCAGCAACAACAGAAGCAGTCGAAGGACCAAGGACCCAGTCAATTCTCGTTACCGGCTGTCAAGAAAGGTCTCGAGAATGGATACAACGCCGTGGTACGTGGGGGCGTTGAGGCGACGGGTCAGATGTCACAGCAGGTGAAGGATATCAAATGGGGTGCTGTCGCGGCGACAGTTCAGCGGGGTGTCACGCAAGGTGCACGGAAGATGGCCCTTGTGGGCTGAGATATGGTCGCTTGGTCGCTGCCGAGGCATGCCGGTGCCGAAATCAATGGGACAGCCCACCAGTAACCCCAACGCTGAAGAGGCTCGCAACAGGGTATATTGGAATCGTTCCGCGTCGTCATCATCAGTTCGATGAAAGGGAGGCTATATCATCGTCGTCAGTGTGATGAGGGTTAGGTCACCATCGTAAGTCTGATGCAGGTGTCTTCGTCGCAAAGGTGGTGGAGTTAGCTCTCATCATAAGGATGATGACGATGACTTCGTTGTAAGGGTGATGAAGATGATGGATAAATATGAACCGATTACCGCTGAGTAGTTTCATTCATTCTGTTGGCCATGTGCGAGGCTGCCTGGACTTGGGCGGAGACACACAAGCCTTCTCCTTTATATTGACAACGACCAGGCTGGTGTATGTTCCTTTTGGGGAACGGGTAAACCGAAACCTACTCTCTTGAAATCGTAGCAATTTGTTCTGTCTGTGTCGTGGTGCGCATATCGCCTTCAAATCAACCTAACGATGATGTACTTCGATAGCAAATCCCAGTAGCGTAGTAGCCAATTCTGATATGGCTATCTCGGTCATTTTATTGAGATCTAGAAGACGGACCTCTACCTGAAGGGATTTCTTCCCGGTACCTTTTCCAGGCCCGATATGCAACTATTTCAGTAACGGCCACAAGAGGAACCAAGCATCGGGATGGCCTCCAGTCTTGGAAAAAAGAGCTCTTGATCCGTTCAGCAATATCAGTAACCAGTTTCTCGAGGAGCAGATAGGATTCCGACTTACGGTTTTCAGAGTGTGGGGCGCCTCCTTCGAATTCAGACACAAGTGCACGAAGCCAGCCAGTTCCGGAGAGTATTGTTCCGGGTGTCGCAGTCCATAATTTTCTCGCTTGCGTAGCTCTTTGAGCTTGTCTTCAAGATTGTCTTCCAATATCGCTGCGCAAGTTTGGTCTTTCATCGTCAAAGCCAACAAGCCAAGCCACTTCAAATCAGCATTTTTGATCAATTCGACATCCTGACCGGCGGAAATCGAATGACCAAAGCACGCTTTGACTTCTTAGCTTCTGTACAATTTCAATGGACTCCAAACTCACAAAGCTTGACTACCCCATCTATTGATACGTAAACATTATGAGACGTGATCCTTCCATGAACCAAGCCTTGATCGTAGATGAAGCTGATGGCGTTCAATACCTAGATTGAGATTGCGAGAGTCAGCATCAAAGGCAATCCGTCCTTTCAGTCTGTTATATTCACTTCGGAATCATGTACCGATGAACAGATCTCTTGGATCTGGCGCTCTTCAAACGTAAGTTGCCACGAACTTATGTGATCCAACGTCACGCCCACACATTCCTGCACCACATGCAGCGTGTCCTCATGTAGCCACCATTCTCGGATGGGAATGATATTATCGTGTCGACACGCCATTAAGAGCAGTCGCTTGGGAGTAAGCTGCTGCTGATTGCAGTTCTTTAGAGCCACTACCTCGAAATCCACATTGGAGCACGCCAGCTGGGTTGTATAGTGATATCCTAGACTAAGGTATCCAGTATAAGATGAACTCCGATGGCCGGCATATGGTTGGCGAGGAGCCTCGCTGGGGACACCGTAGTCCGTGCATTGGTCATCTTCCGGAATGTTCTCTGTCGAAGGAGCAACAGCGGCGGCGAGAACAGCATCGTCTGGTTTCTTCGAATCGGGTGTTTCTTCACTCATGCTGTAGCTCAAGCTTGGGATCCAGCCTAATGCCTTGAACTTCTAAGGTGACAGTCGTCAGACTACGAGTCAGCACCGACGTTTACAAACTTGCTCGATGCATGGTTCCACGTACTATTTTCAATTCTCTTTTGCAAACTCGACTCCCCCTTGAACTCGTCGAGCAAGCCAAGAAAACCGAATGCCGGATGTCAGACCGTGACTTGGTAGCAATTATCTATGTCATTGAGTATCTAATGAAAGATCGGTGTTGAAGTATGCGATGCAATTCCACTATGTGCTAGATCGGCGATTGTTGAAGCAAAAGAAGGGAGGGTTTTTGCATGGTCTGGATCGTGCCATATATAGAGCTGGAAGAAGAAGTCTAGGCGCCATTGCTGGAAGCGCCGGTGACAAGAATGGACCAGTTTATCTTCAAACATGTTTCGAGGAGTCCCAGGAGTAAAATGGCCAAGGGCGGCTAACTTGAAGGTCGGTCCGGCGGTCGGCGGTTAACTCATCATCACCCTACGACGAAGGAATCGTCGCCGCCCTTACAACGAAGACGTACCCAGCATCACACTGATGATGGTAATATAGTCTCCTTTCATTGGACTGATGATGAAGATTGCCTAACCTTCAAGCCCACAGGTAAAATATACCGTAGTAACCCTTTCTCATTTGAATACCCTATCAGTAAAGTCTACGACTTGCGCCTTTTCGAGAATTTCGCCAGCGAGTTTCTTGAATTGGTCATGCGTGGGATCATCATTGACGTAGTAATCTCTATCTTCGATGCTGTCGAACTCCATGATAAATGCATGTGTCATGCCATTCTAGATAGGGCAATTTAGCATACCCTAGGTATTACTTGAAGGATACTTTCGGAAACATCGAGCGTACCTGGATTCCTTCGGGCGAGTTATCTACACCACCGGACGTAGATTTGATATACGGCTTGTTAGAAGTTGGATGAATGCACGTGTCCTTCAATGCAAGCATCTGTTGAGATATCTGGGACGATTGTAGCTTAGTCAAAATATTTGATCAGAGTACCAGACCGTGCGAGCGAATACACACATGATTGATAGCCTCAGGACTGGCAGTCGATTTGAATCGAAAAAGAACAATGTGAATATGACCCATTGTTGAACTTGATGCTTTAGGGAATGAATTGAAGCTTGAAAACACGACGAAGAGGAGAACGAGGCTTAGAATGATGATAACGATAACTAGCTTCCGGCGGATGGTGTTGGAGTGGAAATTGAAATGCATTTCTGGCGCCGACTGGCTATGATATTGACATCGCAAGCGAATAATGAAGCGGGGTCGGCCGCTTCTTTCTTCGGATGACAGACTGCGGGGTCAATTTATTTCATTCGATTTGGTGCGGCTGCTGCTGCTGCTGCTGCAAGGTGAACGGCACGTCTTTGATGTGACAGCACATCGCAACTTCGAACAGTTGGCATGCCGGTGACAGTATGGTCGTAAAAGCTCAGCAGGAACTGCTTCATCACCCTTACGGCGAAGGTACCATCGTCATCATCTTTACAACGAAAAGGAGCGTCATCACCCCCATGGCGAAGGAAATCTTCGTCAGGCTTATGACAAACGACCTGCCCTTCATCACACTGACGATGATGAAGATCAGATCATTCGTCGTAAGGATGATGAAGCGACGGTTGCTCAGCTGTTCCGTATGTTGCCCGCCCCCTGGGTTAGGTAGTCTCTGGTAAAACCAATCGATGGACAGAACCTGGCATGTACAAAGAAAAAGATTGCCGTCCCGCAAATCATCCCCGTGCTAATTGGGCAGCTTGTAGAGCGACTTGCACCAGACTAAGGAATATGCTTATACCCCCGAACACGGAAACCAGCCAGAAGCTCCAATACTGCAAGGTATCTCGCCGATCGCGAAGAAGTTCCCGTATCGAGGTAGGCCGGGAATTCTTCAATTCTTTCGCAATGAGCTCGATCCTCTCGGACAAGACTGGGAAATGCTGGGCCGCAAAATACACCGGCTGATCAGGGCCCAATGGTAGTGATTCCGACGTCCGATGAACATGCTTCTTCATACAGAGGGTAGGAAGTAGCTGATCCGGCTGAGGTAATCGCTCGAGTGGTCGATATATCCGTGGGAATAGCTTTCTTGACGGGCCATGCTGCCCGAACAGCAGACGAAAGGATAAGAGTACTTCCCGCATGAATTGCGAGATGTCCTTCTCATTCGCTCGAGGATCGAATGATTGCTTCTCCGTACTGGCAAACGAAAATATCGTACCTCTGGATTGAAGCATGGCGACGCAGAACGAAGGGCAGCTGAATAGGGAAAGGGTCCTGGTGGACTTGTTGTAATCCAGGTGGAGTGCCAGGCAATCGACCCACCGAATCTTGACGTGGAGAAGGGTGAGGAGAAGATGTATGTTCGTCTCGGCAGGATTCAAGGGCAACCAAGTTGCTGCTGTTTTACCATCCTTGCTCGCAACTTGCGACATGTTCGGACAAGGGAGTAGGTTTCCCAAACCTTTCAAGATGGCAAACAAGGGACGGTCGGCAAAGTCGGCTGACAACTTGTGGGTATAAAAAACCAGGTGAGAGCTCGATTGATCGTCATCCTCATGAACTGCAAGCTCGTCCAAGGAGCAGGTGTTGAAGGCTGGTCGGTAAAGCATGGATTGCCATCCGAGTATCGCAAATACAATCAACCGTTGAGCCTTGAAGGTTGTATGGGTACGCTCCATGTCTTGGGTTGTGCGGAGGTGTTCCACCACGTCATCGATGGTGGCGCCTTCATTATCTTGGACAAATGTGGCCACCGCAGCGAAAAGTCGTTCGAATGCATTATTCTCGAAAAGTGTTTCTTCTCCCACCCGTAGTTGCCGGACAGCATGCGGTATGTTTGTGACTTGAGCATGAAGCCAAGGGTGGTACCAATTCAAGTCGTTCGATGTTATTGGAAAGATAGACACTGGTTGAGGGTCTTTGAAGAGCTCGTCCGTGTGGCTTGAGTAAGGAACTGGAGGGGTCGTTGGCAAAACTGCTCATGATATCATATCAGCTACAGACTCAAAGACGCTAAATGTCACGATATGATGAAATTGGAAGACCTACTGCTGGAGAATTTGCGAAGTCGGAAGCTCCGAGGTTTTGTGGATAGCTTCCGCCAGGGTCGGGCCGCGGCCACTGAATAAGAAGAGTTGTTCGTATGCGGGGGTGCCAATGTGGCAGCTTTCTCGACGTCTGGCCCTCGATTCTTCATTTATCTTTCGAGAAAGGCTATTGAATAGAGAATTTCAAGATGACGGTTAAACAAGAGGACAAGGTTAAAGGGTTAAAATTATTGATCGAGGTTAACAACAATAATGAACGTCGGTTGAACTTATCATGGGCGTCTCATTTCCTTGCTGGGCATCTGAATACTGAAGGCTCTTAAATGCTCATGTAAACCGACTCAGGGTCCGATATCAGGATGAGAGGCAATGTATATATAGATCTTGGAAGACCAGAAGGCTGTAAGAAGGCCTAATATCGCAGCGGTCGTTGGCATTGTTGCAGCATGAAACGTGACCGCGCTTACATGGCGCGTTTTAGGATCTTGAGGTCGCTCAGAGATGGGTGTTCCGCAAACCAATGAGAAACATAGCTCGACGGTTACGCGCTCACTTGCTTCTTGCGGTTCTCGCTGTCGGATTTTGCAGACGCAAGTCTATTTCTGGCAAGTCGAGCACGTGTACTCAAGCCATGTACTGTATGCCTTGGCTTTCCTTCGAGGAGATCAGCCCGACAGGGCGCTCAAAGCGCTACAGTACGTATGTGCTGGGTGCTTCAGGATAAGATACAAGAGCAAATTGCCGACTCCCGATATCCGAACACGCCGGCGACATTGTTCTACTCGCACGAATATAATATGCACTTGGACAGAAAGAGGAAGGGCAAAGATTGGCTTCGAGATCAATCCTTTGGCTCCAAGGGACCTCGCGTGGCGGACTCAATCTTCATCGTTGCAAGAATGTTGGGCAGCTGAAGGCGAACACGTCGTGGCTGCAAAGATGTATGGGGAGATTATTGACATGAGCCGCGACAAGACGGAAATGGGAGGTCATTTGGCTCGACCATTGTGGTTCTTGGCTTCGATGGAAGAGCGGTTAGAAAACCATGCTAAAGGCGAGAGGCTGAGGAAGGAGGCCAAAGACGAAAGAGCCAAGATCCATGAGAGAGACGCACCGGATGAAGACACCAACGAAGCATTCATGAGCCTGGTAGGATGGATGCTATGGTGAGACTGAAGCTTTCCAAACTTACCTTAACTCGTTTCCGCACTATAGATCTTGACTACGTGGGCGGCAAAATAAACGGAACAGCCCAGCAGTAACCGCCAATACTGAGAGGTTCACAATCGTCAATATTGGACCTATTCCTTCGGCAAATAGAAGCTATGCCATCATCACCATCATTAGTGTGGTGAGGATCGGTTCATCTTCGTCATGGGTTCGATGAGGAGTGGGCTATATTATCGTCAGTGTGGTGGAGGTCGAGTTATCCTTCGTCGTCAGTGTGGTGAAGGTGGGTCATGTCTTTGTCAAAAGTCTGATAAAGGTCGCCTTCATCGTGCATGTGGCGATACTGCCTTTCATCTTCAAAATAAAGATGAAGATATGAACCGGTTACTGCTGAGATGTTTCATTTATCTTTATCCTCTGCGTGGATGTGTAGGGCAAATATACGTGGACCATGATTGAGTTGCTATAACGGTCTGGGAGGCTCATTCGACGCCCGGAAAATCGTAACGATTGAAAGCTACGGATCAGCAATGACAGGCAGCCCTGGAATGGTCCACGTACATTTCCCATTTCTTCTTTGTAGATGTGAGTCCTCCGTTCTTTCGTTCTATACTGGTAAGTCACGGCATCAACCGTCGTCACTTACATTGTCACCGTTTCTCGAATCGACTACCCTGAATGGGGGAAAGACCAAAGCGTGCTTCTTTGCTATCTAATATCATCTACCTTGACAAATTGATTTTTGTTGCTGTTTTCCTGCAACTACTCGTGATCGCCATCGGCTTATGAGCAGACTAGACTAAGCGAATCTTTTGCAACCAACCCCAATCAATCCAAAGCAAGTTGTCTCCGAGAACTGAGTCAGGCAACGACGACGACTAGCCACCTGTAATATAGATGGGGGATGTCCACATCTTAATTGAGACGTGGACAACGAGATGGCGCCCGATAAGCCCGAATCGGTATGTAGAGTCCATCATTTGTGTATAGTCTTCAGCATTACTCAGATCAAGCGTCTCTCGGTTGGCTTGATGAATAGTTGATTGCTTTGGAGGTTCAGTATCCGTAGAGGACCGATGTAATTGATCAGTCCGAGGCAAGGATGGGCCCGTTCCGGCTTCAGCTTCTGCGTCAGCGCCAGCGCCAAGGCTTTGAATTCCTACATCACCACAAAGATAATTAGACCACAGGTCAGCTTTGACGCTAGTAACGATTCTGAAAGGACTCGAGATACCCTTCCCTTTTCTCTTTTGCAAGTTCGATCCTCCGTTTCCCTCGACCTGCAAGGCAACGATCTCCACTCCCGTAGCATCTGTCTTGGAGGTGGTATTAATTAGCTGCGATAATTCGCAAGGGTCATTAATGGCGTTCATTATTAATGATGTTTCAAGTTGCTACTGTGTGCCGGACACGGTAGGTCTAGGGAGCATGAAGAGGAAGGAAATGGGAGAGAGATCAGCCTTTATACACTCGAGCCCGGCTATCAATAACTCTGTGGAGAGGAATTCGAGCCATTTTGCTAGACCCACTGGCGGCACGGAGGTGAGTGGAGCGATGGTAAACTGCGGTTTCGTCGGAGTCATCGTCCGTGCTAACCGCCCTAAGCTCATGGGTTTTGTTTTGATAATGGTGAGCCTCAGTCACGCGGCTATCTTTAGGCTGGACGGGAATTCGAAAACGGGAATTCGAAAACGCAAAAACGCGAAAACGCAGTTCTGTGTTGCTCGGCGCCTCGCAGTCGATCGTCAACTCGAACTCAAACACAATGCATGGGTTCGGAATTGTGGACTTGACGGTGCAGCCTAAAATAACCCGGCTGAAGAGTCTGATGGTATGATTATCGCTTGGAGATTCGACAATTGATCCAATAGCAGAAGGATGGTAAACCATCATCGCACCGGTGCTGCTCGCCCCGGCAGACCTCGAGGACCACCACCATAACCTCCCAAAATCGTATTTGGCGGAACAAGTCCGACTCTATTGGGAAATGCCCTTTGAAGGCCCCGTTGCAGGCCATCTCCTAAGGTTTTGGGAAGCTGTTGGACTGACCGACCGAGTTGGTTTGGAAAGAAGGTCTTGCAGTCCTCCACCGCCGAGTTGACCAGCCCCGTAACCTTCCCAAGCGTCCTTTCTGATGATTGTCTTAACTGGAACGCATTGGTACTGCTCGTCGTCGCTCCACTTTTTGATTTCCCCGCCCGTGGTCTTGTCGACACGAAATACCGCCTGACGCCAACTCCCTTGATCTCCTCTCTGATTTTGGCGTCGCTGGCCTCCTCATCGACCGTTCCATCGTCATCATCATCATCAACCACATCATCATCATCGTCCGGTTCCTCCTCCGAGGCGGTTTTCTTCCCCAGCAACTCTTTCTCCATCATTGACAACTTCTTGGATTCTCGGCGTGCTCTCGCGTACAATCTCCGATACTCGAGATGGTGGGGCCGCAAGCGACGATAGTCGGCGACATCTTTGGGATCACCATTTCCCTTTTTCAGCTCCTCGCGCCACTCCTTACGCTCCTTCCCGCCGAACCGATCAAAATAGTCGAGAGCCGGTTGCCGCAGCTGCTCCATTCTTAGCACCTTATCGCGCAGCCGATTATCGAACTCGATCACAATCAGTCGCCCCATCGTGTTGATCTCTCGATATGCATTCATATAGGCCCTGTGTTGTGGATATAGTTTGTTCCAAAGATCCAATTCAGCCTCGGTGCCCTGCGGGGGTCGGGCCATCATCCGTTTTCGCAATTCATCCTTTGCTGCGGATTTAGTATATCGCCTCGCCCATTCCAAATAACCTTCGCGATTCGTTGTCTTGACCTGCTCCAGATCTTCGATTCTTTTCAGCTGCTCCGGCGTATAAAATCCCGAGTCCAACGGCGCTTTCTCCCGTCGATAAAGCATTCGTTGCTGATATCTCCGAAAGGTGATCGCGGGCTCGATCACCCGGTTGTACAACGCCACGACATCGGGATCACCATTTCCCTGCGCAATCTGCTCCAGTTCCGCCTTCGTGTATCGTTTATACAGCTCCTTCACGTACGTGCGATAGGCTGGTCGAAGCTGCTCCGCCTGCGCGGGCGTCAATTCGGGCCCTCGCGGGACGGCGGAGACTGGTTTAGCCTGGCTAGAGTTGCGGAGCCGGGTATCTGCGGCGTTGTACACAGAGTGAGCTTTGCGAAGTCTCTTGAATCGTTCCACTTCATCGGGGTCCTCTTCTCCTTGATCATTGTCCAGCTGTTTCCGTCTGGCCTCGTTTGCTGGAGATCCGAAAAACTCCTTCTTGTAGAGAAGGGCGTCGTCTCGATACAAGCGCCAGATTTCTTGATCTTCGGGGGAGCCCGGAGGAGGTTCCGTGCGTCCTTTTCGGCCTCGTCGGTCGGGCTTGCCCGATTGAGGGGTTGCTCGGCGGTAGATCCGGTGAGTGATGACAGAGCCAGGCCATGGAGTTGCGAGCCCTATTCAATTATCAGCTGCTTCTCCGTACTTTCCCAAGGGGTTTGGGGTCGAAATTGTGAGATATACCGGCATCGACAGCTGAAAGTCCGAGGTATCGATCCTGTGGCAGCGGCAGGGACAGGACAGTTTGGAAGAACAAAAGCAGTGCCGGAAGTCCTTGGAGGAAGCCCATCATCCTCCGGGAAGCAGACAATGCAACGACACTGACAGCAAAGGAAACGAGACCGCTCTGATGAGCTCGGCCCGGTCCATAGCTGGATTTGTAGCCTTGATATATTCCTCGGAGTTAAAACCACGCTCGGATGAAGTACGGAACTTCGTCCCGGAAGTTCATCTTCCAGGCGAATCGCGATGGTTGATACGACTTGTACGGGTTCGAGTCGTGTGCTGCTCACGACTGGAGGTCTAGACAGCAGGGTTATCCCTCTGACGACGACGGCATGCCCTTCTCCGACTTTCGTCGAACGCGAACGCCGACAGTCTGGCCCCTGCCTCTATCGACCTTACCATGAAGATATCTCTCGTCTAAAGAGTCGTACATAGATGGGGCCAAATAGGTGGTCCGCGCAATAAACTGTACGGTAACGAGCGAGCTGAAGGGACGATGATCAAGTTCCGGAGAACGTTGTATGGGATACATGATGATGATGAAGATTGGGCAAGAAATAGCTCTGAGCGCTTAATGATTTCAACTCGAGCGTCTCAGATGCTCGTTAACGTCCTCCGATGGACAGTCACGTGGGTGAGAACGATGAATGGGACAGCTCAGCAGTAACAGCTTCATCACAATTACAACAAAGGTATCATCATCATCATCACCACCCTTCCAACGAAGGGTATGATCTTCATCAACCTTATGAGAATGGGGTCTTGGTCACGCGTATGCCGAATGACCTACTGTAACCTTCATCGTACTGATGATGATTATTCGTGATTGCAGACTTCTTTTGGTTGGCGGTAACTACTGCGTTGTTCCATTGATTTTTCCAGCCGCGTAACAGTCAACGGTCTTAGCTCTCTAGTGTTTACTATTACTTCACTTGGTAACACAAGTGAATCGCTCAACTTCCGCTCAGCCTTTCTTCCAGTCACATCTCGTAGCTTCAACAGCACAACACACGGTTAATTGTCTCTAGCTCATCAATCATGGCTATCTTCAAACTCACTCGCAAACGTGACTGGCTGTACCTGATCTTCTTTATCACGCACATACCCATAATGCTCGGTAGGATACCTGCTTCCGCTGCACTCTCCCGATCCAAACTCGTGATGTGTCTACGCTTCAGGTGTTCATCAAGCAAACAACCATTGACAGCTCAGCGTGTTGAATTTACTACTTATAGTGGTGGATATTGTTCCCTTGTATCCAAACTTCATCAAGCCCGCATTTCTGGGCACCATCCGGGACTACTATATCAATACCTACCACGACCAATTCTTCATCAATCCTCCTCCATGGTTCAAGGCGTTTCTATGGGTGGAAGCCCTATATCATATTCCCTTCAGTGCCTGGGCTGTCATAGCTATCCTACAAGGTGGGTGCTCTCGTTACTCGTCCATCATGCACTGCCATCGTGGTCTGCCTGACCTTAGCTGGCATGTGCTGACGTTCTATCAATGTGAAAGATGATCCAAGACTTCTTCTGCATTGCTTAGTCTTTGGGACGGTTCTGGTGGTCACGACGTCCATGTGTCTGGTTGAGATGCTGAGCTGGACTATGGTCTCGGGAGCTGACAAGTGGAATTTGGCCACCCTATACGGGCCGTACCTTGGCTTTGGTGAGTAGATCTTTGTTCTGTGTTCGGACATCATCATGCTTCAGGATGGATCCCATGGCTGTATGACGCCAAAGAAGATTATTGTCCTTGACCATTGCTGACCCGATATCTCTTGCGAAAGGCATTTTTATGGTCATCGACATGTACCGACGGCTAGAGACTGGCTTGCCCGTCATTGCAAGTGGGGTGTCGCCGAACAAGAGGAATAAGATCCAGTGATTCTTTAATCACATCATATCCAAACCGAGTCTACTAGTCGTATATAAGATCAATGGTGCAGACACTCGAACAATCCAGGCCAAGGATATATCCCTCCCGATTGATTCAGACGTCCACGACATCAATTACCTCTTTCGAGAGAGGTTTTCGGTTCCAACGTCCGCTTCTGCAGTCACAATCGCCCGATCACCTTCCCAAGGATCATCCAAAATACCCTACTCATAGCAAGGTGCGAATACACCTTTCCGAGCAGCCGGAGGTGGTGGACTGGGTTTGGCACGAGTGGTACCTACTGCTCTCGGTCGAGGCTCGAGGGTTGGTCCATGACCAGGTGGTGCTCTTCGACGCAGTTGGGCCCCTTCGATCCCGACGCCCTTGTTGAAGGGATCGAGTACTTCGTCGAGCCCTTTTGATCGAATCGCGACTGTCAGTATAGGCCCAATGGTCAAGAAGACATCGATTGAGGAGAGGGAAGCATGCACGCATCCAGCGCCATGGTGAAGACGGTGGAGCTGATATTCTCGGGGGAGGAGGAGAGGGGGAATAGGTGCTGTTGAAAAAAGCTCCGAGCGATGACCGTGGAACAGCTAGTTGAGTCTTCATTAGTCCCACAATAGAGACATCTTCATCATCCTTATGACGAAAACGATTCAAAACCTTCGTCACACTGATGACGACGATGTAGCCTCCCTTCCATCGGACCTGTGAGGAAGACTATCTAACTTCCACCACACTGATGATGATGATGATGATGATGATGATATAGAACGAATCCAGTTTTGGCGCTTGCAAGGTTCTCCCTTGTTGGCGGCTACGGTTGATCTATCCCATTTATCAATTCATCAGCATATCTATTAGATCCATGATGCTGGTATTTTATCTTGCTCCATCGCACTTACGACGATGGATAGTGATCCTAGCTTCCTGGGCCAAGCAGCGATGCAAGAAAACGTTCCCAGCCACCTGCGAAGACATTTTAAGACAACAACATGCATGCAGAACGGCCAAGAATGCCTAGAAGGCAGCATCTTGAATCTTAAGAACGCAGACGCAGACGCAGACGCAGGCACGCTGATTGTACTATTTTCACTAAAATGAACAGTAAAAAAGGAATCGAATTCTTTGACCGCCTCTACAGTACCATTTTTGTCTCAATCACCGGAAATGCTCAATCCGACTTCTCAACGCCCGACACTCCTCCACTTTCTCCTCGTCGATGCCATTCTGAAGTAGAACCAACAGCAGCTGCGAAACAGCAAGCATATTTTCCGGTCTCCCAAACGGTTGAGCACCACCTCTTACGCTATCGTTGTACCACCGCTTGCAGATGTAGATGATATCGTTGGCGATGTATTTCCGATTCGGACCCTGGAAGGGCGCTTCGTCGTTGTAGAACATGCTTTCCAGGACGGGCAAGATGGTCTCGTAGGAGATTTGGAGAACTAGGAAGGTGTCCACTACCCATTCTGGAGGTCCGATGTTGCGTTGAAATTCGAATGCGTAGCGCTCGAGCATGGGCAGGAGAATGGCTACGTTATTAGCTCCGAACAAGGGAAATATGTGGAGGGGAGGAGGGAGGAAGCGGAAGGAGTTTGACGAAAGCGAGAACTTACGGACGGGAAAGGTACTCTCTGACAAATGCAGACGTGTCCCTAAACTGCGAACCTTCTCGGCGACAGCTTCCCAGGGTTGAATATCCCCTTTGCTAGCGGCTTCTTGATGCGTCTGCTCGAGTTGATTTTGCCAGGTCGACTTGACGTCGGCTACGTTGCGGTGGTCGGCGGCTTGGTAGATTAATAAACAAATGTCGAAGTAGCCTGCTGGATCAACGTATTCGTTAAAGAGCTAAGGGAAGCAAGTCAGTAGAAGTTTTTATTGCGTGGGCAGAGTAGCGATTGCGTGGAGACGAGCAATATAATTGACACTCACCACGCTGAGACCTAGCACCGGTCCGTTCAATCGATCCAATACCTCCGTCTTGCGTTCCGGCGTCAATCGAGGGTCATCTTTCAACCGCTGGAGAAGGTCGTCCTGGATGTTGGCCACATCGAGCAGCTCCGAGATCTCATGGAGCAGAACCTGACGCGATTGTCGGCCAATCCCAGGCGTAAATGTGGATGCGTTCGCCTTGGCCTTGCTCAGATACTCAATTCGCTTTTCGAGCGGTAGTCGGAATTGGCTCCGGGCGAGCTGTAACTGCACCGCCGCTGCATCGTGATACCGTTCCCGCTGGGCGAAATACTTCCACATCAGATCGGCGTGGTCCGCGCTCTGCTTGGCCTTTTGCTCGAGATAGGATACCACCAACGGAGATCGTACGGCGAGGAGACGGTCCGTCCAGCGATTCTCGAGATACCAGTCGTACAGATTGTACTGGAAGACCTCGTCGCTCGAGTCGTCGATCACGGCGTACGCCTCCCGACATCGCTTCGCCGTCGTCGTGTACATGCCATCGACCATCTCGGGCGCTTGGCGTGCGGCTTGGTCAACATTAGTGATGACCTCCTGTATGAGCTTGTAGATTCGGGTCCGTTGTTCGTAGGCTTCTCGTGCGGGATCCTAGCGCCAGTCAGTTCGTCTGAGCCAAACGATAGTAATCAAGCGAGTTCATTACATCTGCTCTCCTGCCATGATTGATCCAAGCCAGGGCTCGATTACCCCTGTCCTTCTCCCTAGCCACGGTCAAGGCCAGCTGAATACCACCTTTGAAAAGTCAGCACCGGTTCTGCTCAGTTGTGGAGGTCTACACGTACCAGCGTAGAAGTTCATTTCCACAAACTGTCGGACGGCCCATTCGAGCTGCTCCGTCGACAGACTCCCCGCCACCTGCTGGAAGAGTCGCAAGCTCTCATTCAAAAGCCGGCGGCCGGAGTCCACGTTGCTCCCCGCCTCCGACGCTTTCTTGAGCTGCTCCTGCGCCTTGAAGATCACTACGTCATCAGCACTACAAAAGCTACCGCAACGCCGTCGCAAGGCATCCGCCACGGTATCGATATTGGATCCATTGGCAATGTTGCGGTTCACAATCGCCTTGACCAGCTCTTTTGCCAACTCCTTGCCCTCCTCCGTCACGAATAGCTGTTGGAACGTCAGACTCTGCACCCTTTGCCTCGCGCTGTCTGAAAGCGAGACGATGATGTCTTCTACCCGCTCGTCGAACAGCACCAGCACAAACGAGATGCCCTCGATGACATTACCGATCAGCGCCACCAAGGATTGCAACGCGCGATGTTCGCCCTTCAGCGCCAGATCCTCTTGCTTCGACTTGGGCCGGGAGGGCCCTTCGGCGCCCGCTAGACCGTCGATGAAGCTCTTATTAGTCGTGAGAAACTCCAGTAAATTGGTCATATCGCGCTGGATATCGCGAAGCTTTTGCAGGCCGACACCGGGAGTGGCAACGACCGACCCGGTTGCGGTCAAGCCTTGCCGAATAACCACGGCAGGCCACGTTGATCGCATGACTCGGGCGATATGCAGCGCCACTCCTTGATGCCGTGCGGATGGCTGAACGCTGTCAATTACCGCCGTGGTATTGTCCGCGGTCACGTCGTCACGCAAGGTCGGTCGGCCGCCCCAATCCAGGAAGATGCGACGAGCATGATCGGAGACCTCGGGGCCAGTGATCCGGGCCGCTCGTGCGTCGGCGGGGATATCTTGTCCATGACCACACGCGACGGCCAGCGCGGTGGCGATCAGCTCCGCCGTCCCGTAGCTCCGGTAGAACTTGGTCACTTCCGACTGCAGGCCGTCATCGGCGCCGTGATACTGAATGATGGACGCGAGCACCTCCACCAGTCGTCGCCGTCGAACAATATAGACGCCGTTGTTGGTCAGAATGGCAATCTCAGCGGCCGGTTTGTCGAATTGGATCGCCATCTCGTTACCGAAGCCCAGCGGGGTCGACGCCGCCACAAAGGGAGGTGTGACCAGGCCGATATCTTGCATCTGACTCTCCAGGGCGAGCCAGGTGCCGTGCTCCGGAAACGACGCACGATCTTGAGTGCGAAAGACCTGACCAAAGTCCGGCGAGGCGAGGAATAGCGTGTCGACGTGCCGCTGGGTATCGTCGACAAAGCCGAAGAAATAGCCCGGCGGGAAGCGTTCCGCGGCCCGAGTCGGTGTGAGGGCCTTGGATTGCGTCTCGGCGGAGCCATTCGTTGATGCATAGCCGGACTGTCCCTGCGTCGGCGCCTCTATGGCTGTCGGGGGGAATTTGATATGTTGCACGCGCATGCTGGTCGGGGCATTGGACGAGGTGGTCGACCCCCAGCTGCTCGATGCCGTGGCGCTCATGAACAGTCGGCAACCCGTCGACGTCGTTGCCATGAGGTGCAGCTTCTGCGCTTCGGTGGCAGCGATTGGACTGATGGAGACGATCGACACCGACGGACCGAGCAAGTCGGTGCGCGAGACCATGTGGCCAATGTTGGAGAGGGTCATCGATAGCGTGAGCACGATGGTGCACTCCAGCACATCGTTGGGCTTCACATGGAACGTTCGGATGGTCGAGGCCGAGGAGAGCGTGTAGAGCAAACTGCGACTGTCATCCGCCCTCATCTGCGTCACATATTCTTGTTCGGTTTTTCCCAATGAGAACGTGGCCGACAGCGTGGACAACGGCAGCGCCAATGATGATAGTCCCCTGGCGGTGTGATTGATCTTGGCGCATCGACTATGAAACCACTTCTCTTCCTGCTGATAGGTCATCTCGTAGACATCGTTGTCGGCCCGGGCGGCGAAGAAGATCCTTCCGTGAGCACCCTCGATCGCATGTACGGCCATGCCCCTCGTCCCAAGCGTCATACGCGTCTGATACAGGGTGACTGTTGGCGTTCCCCCTGGCCCCCGCTGACTCGACAAGCCCAGCAGAATGATGTCGGCGGTCGTGGCCACGACGAGCACATGCGTGATCTGTGAGGTGAACACGCCCGGCTTCGGCGAGACCAGCTTGACGGCCGTGATGCTATTGGGCTGCTCCTCAAACCCAATGAGCTCCGGATTCGGATGCGTGTAGTCCCAGAGGTAGAGGGCATTGTCGATGGTGATCCAAGCATGTTGGACCTCCGGCAGCAGGCCCATCAACGTCGAGATCTGAGCTCTGTTGTACTGGTCCAGAATCTTCTCAGGAATGTCATATCGCTTGGTCTGCTGGAAGGGAAGCCATGCCGGCTGCTTGACCACTCGAATATCGGATGAGGTGCCCTCTAGTATCGACCGGGTCAGCACTCGCCTTGCGAACTGTCTAAGCTCACTTACGCCCGACGTAGGTATCCAGTTCCGGAAACCGATTGTCTCGCGCGAGAAAGTCATTGATGGTGCGCGCCGCGAGCTGTAGAGGCTGCGAGCCCTTGAATACACTCGCGGTTGCCGGCGACGACACCGCCTGCGTCGGCTGAGGTCTTGCAGCTTGGGGAGTCACGGGGAGCGTTGGGTATGCGACGGACGGCGGCACAGGCCCTTGAGGAGCTGGAGGTGCCTGACTTCGGTTCGGCGCTGGTGTCGCCAGAAAGGCGCCTGGCAGCGGCCGCTGGGGTGTCTGCGGCGCAAGAGACATTGCTGGCGCAGAGCTGGAAGCTCTCTATTTCAACCAGGGGACTCGAAGCGTTTAGTCGGTCTGTCACCGAGGCATGGCGTAGACGTGAGATGACCCGAGTTGGGAAGCCAGTGAAGCAACAGTGGGAGGACTTCACCGTGAGATGTATCGAATTTAGATACGTCTGGTGGTGGTAATCGGCTTAAGCCCGTGCAACGGAGTGAAGATATATCGGTCTGTGCCGGTGGTTAAAGTTGTTCTGGAAGACGCGATCCTGCGCTCATGATGCGACGCGTGACTTCTCGTGCCAAACACCTTTTTCCATCACTGCAATAACATCCTCGAGTTCTCCGACTGTAGCAGTCTCATACAGGATACAGCACGATAGAAGTCATTTAGACACTGACATTCTGGTGCCATTGAGTCCAATCTGGAGTCACATGTCGTGCCACCATAAGCGGTGGTTCCGGGAGAGGATATTGGATCAATCCATCTTCATGACGAGTGGGCTGACTCCATGATTTGCAATATAGCATCGGCCTAGCACTTCTGGACGCAGCGCACGCTGTCAAGAAGGGTCTTCAGGATTTACCTAGAAGGTGATCAAGCCTCTCAATATCTAGTTTATTCTTGCGGCAACTGGGGCGCGGATATCCAATCGAGGTGTCATTTCCCTCGATCCATAGCATGAGGATCAAGCGTCGGCAAGCAACAGAGCTAAAGAGATTTCATGGACTTGGGTTCGGCTCGCAACTGCTCTTCACGACTATTCCGAGAGACTGATAAGAATGCACTTGACTTCCATCCGCAAAGACCCAGGAACAAAAATGAATTGCGACGGGCGGCTGGGTTGCCGTCTTCCGGGATCCCATATCTCTGCCTCCTTGTCGTAATCATGATGCCAGCAGTTGGCACAAGGCTGTGATGTGCATGCATTACCCATGGCAACATAGGTCCTCTATCTGGTATGTGCAAAGCGTCCGCATGAGCTTTTGCTCCGGTTGATCTTTCGCAATATTCTTCTCAAAAGAAACCCACGTTGATAGGAAAAGTTGTCCCCCAAACCTAACGGAGTGGTAACGTGAGTCTGCTGCCAGCGTATGGAACTTCGCTTTATGGCTTCACAGCGACTTCTTCCCATCCTTCTCCAGCTTCCGTAACGCTCTCTTGCGAATAGACTCATGCATCACCTTGTTGCGCTCGACGACCAGCTGATTGGTGGTGCCCACAAACGTCGTCAGCGCCCACTGCATCAACGCATGGCTCCAGTATGGCGTCGACGTGAAGGCGATGCCCTGGGCGCCGCCGCTGCGACCAATCTTCCCCAACACGGCTCGGACGAAGGTCCGGGGATTGGGAATTGTGGCCGTCGTCCGGCGGATCTTTGACATGGCCGAGGTGACCAGATAACTCAGGACCAGCTCGACGTCGACCCCGTGCGGCTTTAGTTCCGCACCCAGGGCCGTCGACCACTGCTGCAGAAACGCCTTGCTCCCGGAGTAGGTCGCGAGCAAAGGCGTGGGTAACAAGCCACCAAAGGAGCCCATGGTCAGAATGAGACCCCGTCCTCGCTGGGCCATTCGTGGAGCCACGATCTGGGTGACGCGCAAGGTCGCCAGGCAATTGATGGTGACGATGTCGGCCATCTCTTGCTTCGACGTCAAGATGAATGGCACCGGCATGTCATGTGATTTGCCCACGTTGTTGACAAGAATAGCGACATCCAGACCCTCGACGAGCTCTTTCAGTCGGACATAGTCATCCTCGGCATTCTTTGCAAAATCCATGGCTAAGACCTTCGTCTCGACTCCCGATCCAGTATGTTTGCTTTCAATATCGTGTGCCAGCATCTTCAACTTGCTCTCCGTGCGTGAGACCAGCACGATGTTGAAACCCTTCTGCGCCAGCTGAATCGCAAATTCTTTCCCGATGCCATCCGAAGCGCCGGTCACCACCGCCCACGATCCTCGACGACCATATCTTCGTAGCTAGCAATCAATCAATAAATAACCCGATCATCGGGTAGTTGCGGATCATACGCACTGGACGCCCGCTGAGGACAAATAGACTGAGGAGCAATCGAACATAGCTGACGACGCCGATGGCGACATAGATGAGTCCCACGAGGGCTAAGAGCTGTGTCGCCAGAGAGGGAAGCGAGCCCATCACCGAAACTGCCATCCTTGCTTCAATGTCAAAACCTTTCACTTCTGAAATTGGATCGGAGTGATTCGAGACACAATGGAGGGAAGACCAGATATCAGACGCCGTTGAGAATCTCGGGAAGCAGTGGTTGGAGCTCCAAGATCTCCCAACGGATCGTCCCGTGCCTGACTAAGATCTCAGCCCTACGGCGGCTCTTGCGGCACGGGTTTGAGCTCGAGCTGTCATAAAAGACTATCTGCCCCAACATAAAGGACTGCTTCTCACTGGATCCTATTCGTATGTAAACTCCAGGGCGACCTGCTACTGCCTATGCTGCGTCGTTTAACAAAAAGAAGAAGGCTGTCGGCGGTCTCAGTGTACAATTCGGTGCAGGCCCCAGTGCAGCTAATGTCCCCATCAACAAGCAATCGAGACTTCAGATATGAGACCCTGCTGAGATCGCACTTACCGCCTGGTTCGGTATTTGACTCGAACTCTGCCTGCTCTTCTGTGACGGCGTAGTCATTGACAAAGATGAGAGTCCGTTCATATGCTGGCCGACTCTGCCCTTGCATGCCCTTGTTGCCAAGGCAGAGATAGCACTAGCCGTACACCATTCAATTTCAATATGGATTCCACAAAATTTTAGCGATACGAACGCACAGCAGGATTGTAGGCGGGTCATTCTGTCAAAGAGGATGCTTCTTACTAGTCTCTCCACAGAATCAT
>QQTW01000648.1_pt1 | contig 22397 bp, 20 predicted proteins | sample 1904831 | NCBI WGS metagenome assembly QQTW01 (sample SAMN09435610, study PRJNA476489) | Subsurface metagenome, whole genome shotgun sequencing project. | reverse complement strand
TATTACGACTTGACGATTCCCCTGCGGGCGGGAATTTACGATGTAAAAACTTTTCTGCAAAATTTAGGTAAAGAAATTACCCGTTACGAGCTAACACCGGGGCGATGGGTGCAGCCAGTAAGCGAGTCGAGTTTAGATGCTTGGATTAAGTTGTATAGACCTGAAGCTAACAGCAATAACTCGCAAATTTCTTACTATTTGAAAGGAGAGATGGTATCGCTGTTACTAGACTTACTGATTAGAGAAAAGCATAGCAATCAAAAGTCCCTCGACGATGTAATGCTGATAATGTGGCAGCAATTTGGCGTACAGGAAATAGGTTTTACTCCCCAGCAGTTGCAGGAAGTCCTTGCATCCGTTGCAGGGGTAGATTTAACAGACTTTTTTGCTAAATATATTGATGGGACAGAGGAGTTGCCCTTTAATCGATATCTAGAGCCTTTTGGTTTGCAGATCGCAAGTGATGATAGCGATGTCCCTTATCTAGGAATAAAAGTAAGTTCCGAGCAAGGGCGAGAAGTAATTAAATTTGTAGAAACGCTTACGCCTGCTTTTAAAGCCGGAATCGATCCGGGAGATGAATTACTTGCTCTTGATGGGATGAGAGTAACAGCAAGTACGATGAGCGAATTTTTACAAAACTACCAAAGCGGAGACTCGATTGAAGTTACAGTTTTTCATCAAGAGCAATTACGCCAATATCAAGTTACTTTAGACGCTCCACGTCCTAGTAGCTATCAGGTAAAACCTGTAAGTAATCCGACAGATAAACAGCGACAGAATTTTGCTGGATATTTAGGCGAGGATTTGCAGAAATTAGACCTTTGTTTTAAGTCTGGAGTCTGATAGATAGGGGGACAAGGAGACAAGGGGACAAGGAAGAGTTCGCAACAAAGAGATTAGATTGCTAGTTTTCGGTACTATTGCTGCCTTTTGCTAGAAGTCTATTAGACTTTTTGAAGTAAATAATCTTTTGTCCCTTTTGTCCCCAATTTTGCGAAATTAGAACAGTTTGAGGTTGAAATTATACCCTTATTGTTAAAGCCTAGCTTGCCTAGGGTTAAAACCCCGCTCTTATCGCTAAAGTCGGCTTAAGCCGACTGAAGAAAAAAATCTAAACCTTTTGAAAAGTCTAAATTTTATCCCACCTTTTCAAAACTCCTGGCTCTTTTTGGATAGGTAAGGCATCTAAAATATCTACTTGAGCGCAGTATTTTATATCTTCATGGCAGTTAAGACGTAATAACCGCTTACCGTGACTGGCTTGGTGGAATAACTCTACTAAACGATCGCTCCATTGTTCGTAAAGAGCGATCGCACCTACTACTTCATCATTCCCCGCAAGTTCTTCAAGGGGTGTATTTGTCTGCTGCAAAACGCTGTAAGCGATCGCTCCCGCACAAGCTGTATCTTCTAATGAATAAGTCCCTTCCCAACCTGACCCGACAATCCAGACTGTTTCTGGCTTTTGGGCTAAAAGATAACTTACCGCCGCCGCTCGATTAACAAATGCTGCGGCTAGGACGGCTGGCGCGCTTTGTATCCGTTGTAAAGCGCGCGTTCCATTAGTTGTACTAATAAATAGCCTGCGCCCTTCTACGAGCTTTCTGGTGCATTCTAAAGGCGAATTGCCTAAGTCGAATCCTTCCACCTTAGCGCCCCCCCGCTCTCCGGCGCGGAGGCGTTTATCTGCGTCCCAAGCTGCGCTAACTTGCATCAACGTATCCAAATTGCTAAATACTTGAATCGCTTCACCACCGGCGGCTAAGACTGTCGCCATTGTGGTTGTAGCTCGAAGCACATCCACCGCGATCGCGCAATCTGGAATGATATCTGTGGGAGTAAGTTCGGGGGTATGGTAAATAAATAGCTTCACGCTCTAGCTGACCTGCAATTAATATCGAACTATATTTTATGGCTAAAACTTGACTATTTATTTTTGGCTTACTAGCAGTTAGCTTAAAATAACGCTAACTGCTAAGACTTAAAAGAACCAGCCGTAAGAATGCAAGCCTTTACCTAATAAATTTACTCCCAAATAACAAACCCAAACAACCACAAACCCGGCGGCAGCTAAAATAGCTGGACTGCGACCTTGCCAGCCGCGAGTAATGCGAGAATGGAGGTAAGCTGCAAATACCAGCCAAGTAATTAATGCCCAAGTTTCTTTAGGGTCCCAACTCCAGTAAGATCCCCAAGCTTCATTTGCCCAAACTCCTCCGGCAATAATGCCAATTGTCAGTAGGGGAAATCCTAGCCCGATAATTCGGTAGCTGATATTATCTAAAGTTTCTGCAAGGCTGAGGCGTTGGGGTGAAAGAGGTTCGACCACAGCTTCCGTTGTGGCTTCAAGAACTGCGGTATTACCATTACTTGTATACTGCGCTAAATTCATTGCTTGGGTTTGGGTTGCCAAATCTGCCGCTCGATGCAAGCGATAGCCACCCGTACCAACAGAACTACCCCGCAATTCTACATTCGCGCCGCGCGTTACAACTAAAAATGCGATCGCCAGTAACGACCCTACCATTAAAGCTGAATAACTTAGCATCATGACGCTGACGTGCATCATCAACCAATTAGACTTCAACGCAGGTACTAAGGGTTCGGAATTTTGCATTTGAGAGGGCAAAGTTAAAGTCGCAAAAGCAACAATTGCCATCGCTACTGGTGCGGTTGCAACGCCTACTAAACGGCTGCGGCTGTTGTTTTCTGCTAAAAAGTGAATAGTTGTAATCCCCCAAGCTAGAAAAAATAGCGACTCGTACAAATTACTTAAGGGAAAATAACCGGCTTCTATCCATCTTGCCCCTAATAAAGTTGCCATACATAAGTTTGCGATCGCCATTCCCGCCGTTCCCAGTGCAGGTAAATAGCGCAATTGGGGAAAAGCTGCCCCAACCCAGTAAATTAACATAGTTGCAAATAATACCGCAAAAGCTGCATTATCTAACCAGTTCTGGAGTGCTACCAGATTCATATAATATTCTCCGCGTCTCTATTTGCTAAAAATTTATGTTTATTACTATCGATTCTAACTGTAACAGCGCAGTATCAAATTGAGTTAAAGTTACTCTAGTTTAAGGTAGGGGAGTAGGGGGCAAACTTTGAGTTCCGGGACTAGCTAAGGGTTTGGGATTAGGATTTTTATTAAGTGCCATAAATATGTCATAGCGAATACTATGGCGATCGCTGACGGCGGTTGTTACTCCTATCGAACGTACTGAATCTAAAATAATTTGTTGATTGGGAATAATTTGCGGTAGCGGCAAGTTTTTAAACGTTGGGTTGATATTCAAGAAAAATTGCCCGTTGTTAGGACTTAGTTGCGATGGTACAGCTTTTTGAAATTGCTCGGTACTTGCTAAATTAGCGGCTGGCGCAGGAATAATTTTCTCGGCTAATGGTGCGCCTAGGGTGAAAAAAGCAACATTATTATCTAACCAACCGTGAGTTGCTGTAAGCGTTCCGTAGGGGGCAATCCAGTTAGTAACGGGTTTGCCCCCTACTTGGGTTTGTTGAATTTTAAATTGATACTGATTGCTAATTACTTTATCTATTTCCTGAAAAGCTTTTTGGGCTTTATCAGAGTCTTTTGTCTGAATCATAAATGCTAAAGATAAAGCAAAGTCATTTGGCGAAGCGTCAGTTTTTGTTGGTGCGGGAATTACAGCTAAAGAAAATTCGCCATCCATCCAACTGAGCAAGTCTTCATCTAAATCTAAGCCAGTACTATTTTTTACCCCTGCGCGTAAGTTTTCTGGGGGGACGGGTGCAAGCGGATTAGTTTTAACCGATCGCAAATAATCAAGCCATAATTGCTGCAAGTTTCCTCCTGAAACCATCATCAAGGTTTCGGCAGGTAAGAGGCTTTGCATTTTTCCGGCATTATTTTGGACTAAATGCTCGCGATCGCTATTTGGTTTCAACCACGATACGCTTTTAAATTCAATTCCTTCTGGTTCTAAGTTAATTGTTGTGGCTAACCCTTGACTTTGCTGAAGTTGAGCAAGAGGAGATTTTTTAGGATTGCTGTTTACTAGCCTTGTAGCGGCGGGAATATTAACGTAAACTTGAGCAAAATGATTGTCTTGGGCGATTTGGGCAAATTTTTCCTGAAAACTAGGCATTTTTAGCAAAGAGTTTTCGCCTTTGTAGGTATCGATTGCTCTTTGCGTTGCTTTGGCGTTATCGCTGATGACTAAAAAACGGTTATCTAATACTGTTGCTGAATATTTTTGATTTGTTTTTATTTGAATGCCTTTATAAGTGCTTTCTCTCATGCCAACTGGCTTTGATAGTAAAGAAGCAGCAACATCGGGTTTGGCAATTGGCAATACCATCAGCATGGCTGACGCTCCTGAAGATGCTGGCGGCGATACTACAGCTAAAGTGACTTCTTTACCTACCCAAGGCTGAATATCTCGCTGATAGTTATAACCATTATCAGTAAGAAAGCGATCGCGCAATTCTACTAAGTAACTATCTAAAGTCGTTTGAGTTTGAGGCGTACCAAATTCACGCAATTGCTGCCATTTATTCGGCTCTGTAGATACAGAAACCGTCAGCAGCGCGTCTTGAGGAATGACATTAGCTCCGACAGGGAGTTGAGCTAATTTTTGAGGAGCAATTAATAGCCAGTAAGTAGCTACACCACCGCCAACTAACAAGCTAGTTGCTAATATCGGCAGCAGTAATTTGTTGTTTTTAGTCATCGATCGAAAGTAATTGTTAACTAACTAGGCAATACGCTATAGTCACTTTAGCTAATTGCAATAAGTTGCTAACTAAAAATTTAGCTCCAAGTTGAGTTTTTACCCAGGATGCGATCGCATTTTTTGCCTGCAAGTTAACCAAAGCGCCCGCTTACATATTCTTGAGTTGATTTTTCCTGAGGATTTTGGAAGATAACTTCTGTTAAGTCATGTTCTACTAAATAACCCATTCTCCCACCTTTATCTGTTGGCTCGACGTTAAAAAAGGCAGTCATATCCGATACTCTAGAAGCTTGCTGCATATTGTGGGTGACAATCACAATCGTGTATTTTTCTTTAAGTTCTTGCAGTAATTCTTCTATTCTGATTGTAGAAATCGGATCGAGCGCCGAACAAGGTTCGTCCATTAAAATAATGTCTGGCTGGACTGCTACCGCACGAGCAATACACAAACGCTGTTGTTGTCCTCCCGAAAGAGATAAACCACTTTGCTTGAGTTTGTCTTTAACTTCATCCCACAAAGCTGCTTGACGAAGCGATTGCTCTACCAATTCATCCATATCGCCGCGATAGCCGTTAATCTTAGCGCCAAAGGTGATGTTGTCGTAAATTGACTTAGGAAAAGGATTAGCTTTTTGAAATACCATGCCTACTTGTCGGCGTACTTCTACAGGATCTATAGAAAGGGCATAAAGGTTTTGATCGTAGTAAAATACTTTTCCTTCAGCGCGAAAACTATCAATTAGGTCATTAAGACGGTTGTAACACCGTAAAAGCGTACTTTTGCCACAACCAGAAGGGCCAATAAAAGCAGTAATCCGATTTTTGGGAATATTTAAGGAAATATTTTTTAAAGCTAAAAAATTTCCGTAGTAGACATTAAGATTTTCTGTCCGCAAAATAGTTTGCGTTTGGTTGCTAGTTGAGGCTGTAGTCATCATATAGAAGAAAATTTGTGGAAGTTAATAAAACAATTAGCTTGTGGGCGGTAGAATTTGCCTAAAGTGCGCTCGGTCAATTTGCCAAGAGCGATCTTTTTAGCTCAAAAACTGGTTAAGCCCGCTTGCGGGTAGCCAGGCGGGAGATAATACTTGTAATCAAGACTAAAAATACTAAAACTAAAGAAGCTGCCCAAGCGAGTTCTTGCTGGTTATCGAAAGGAACGATCGCAAAGTTAAAAACTAAAACCGCCAGCGATGGGGTAGGAGAAGTTAAATTTGTGGGCCAAAACTGCGTAAACAGCGCTGTAAATAGCAACGGTGCGGTTTCTCCGGCGGCTCTTGCGATCGCTAAAGTTGTCCCGGTAACAATCGCTGGAATCGCTACGGGCAAAACTACTTGAACTACAGTTTGAAACTTAGTTGCACCAATACCTACCGCCGCTTGGCGCAAGTCTTTTGAAACTAATTGCAGCGATTCGTCGGTAGTGCGGACAATGATTGGGAGCATCAAAATTGATAAAGCAATTCCCCCAGCGATCGCGCTAAAAGTACCCATTGTTAGTACTACTACACCGTAAGCAAAAACTCCAGCAATAATTGAGGGAACGCCGCTTAGAACGTTGGTAGCAAAGCGAATGGTATCGGCAACTTTACCTCTACTAAACTCTGTGAGATAAATTGCTGCTAGTACGCCGACAGGAATGCTAATTAAAGCTGCAATACCCACCATCATTAACGTGCCGACAATCGCACTACCAAAGCCACCTCCTTCTACTAAGGGGGGTGGGGGAAGTTCGGTAAATACGCTAGGGGTAAGACGGCTAAAGCCTTTAATTGTGACATAGCTTAAAACCGCAACTAGCGGAATCAAAGCGATAATCGCACAAGCAAACGCCAAAGTTGTCATTACTGTGCCAAATATGACTCTTTTAGAGTTAGGCGAACGATTTAAGCTGCGGTTTGTGGCGTTTTTAGCAAATCGTTCTGGATTTTGAGATATCATACTTCAGGTGTTTTTGGCTTGATGGCAGTAAATTTCATTTAATCTAGATTCTCCCTACTCTACGCACTACTAACTCTGCTAAAACATTGACTAGCAAAGTTAGAGCAAATAAAACTAACGCTGCATACATCAAAGCCGAAATTTGAATTCCATCTGCTTCCGCAAATTGATTGGCAAGTAACGAAGCAATTGTATTGCCTGTAGTCAAAATCGAAGGACTAATGCGGTTAGAGTTGCCAATAATCATGGTTACTGCCATTGTCTCACCCATTGCCCTTCCTAGCCCTAACATTGTCGCGCCGACAATTCCTGAAGTTGCCGCAGGTAATAAAACTTGGAAAATTGTTTCCCAGCGCGTCGCTCCTAGCCCATAAGCGGCTTGACGCAAATCCGGCGGTAATGAAACTAAAGCGTCGCGAGAAATTGCCGTAATAATAGGCAAAATCATAATTGTCAAAACTATCCCTGCTGGCAGTATGCCAGGGCCAGAAGGGGGCGTACTAAATATTGGCAGCCAACCTAGAGATGAGTGCAATACTTTGCCAACACTTGTCAAGATAGGAATTAAGACAAAAATACCCCACAAACCATAGACTACGCTAGGAATTGCTGCTAGTAGCTCAATCAAAAAGACAATCGCAGTTTGGATTGACGAAGGGAGAAAGTTCTCGCTAACTATAAGCGCCGTTCCGACTCCAATTGGTACGGCTAAAACTAGGGCAATAAATGCCGTAACCAACGTGCCATAAATTTGGGGTAGTGCGCCATACTCCTCTTTAACGGGATTCCAAGCTGTGGAAGTTAGGAAGCCCAAACCATATTTTTGAATTGCTGGCATTGCTTCGAGCGCTACTTCTAGAGCAATCCAAAGCAAAACCGCAGCGATCGCCAGTGCTAGTAAGCGCGTTAGCCAAACAAACCCTCTATCGAGATTTTTTTCCCAACTAGGGCGTGGTTTGATAGTTGTTTGAGCTTGTGGGGTAAGCGAACTCATGAGTTATTTTCCTAATAGACTTACAAGCGCAATATTGACAATGGATTTACTATTGGCTGAGAGCATCAACGGCAGGCTGTACTTTGCTAACAACATTTTCCGGTAAGGGTACGTAACCTAATTCACCGCTAAATTTTTGTCCTTCGGTCAAGCTCCACTTCAGCATATTTTCTACAGCTTGCGCTTTTGCTGGATCGTCGTACTTTTTGTAAGCCATAATCCAAGAATAGGACACTATGGGGTAAGCGTCAGCACTTAGAGGGTCGGGGGCAAAAGCTAAGAAGTTTTCGGGTAAAGTCACCGAGGCGAGGGCGGCAGATGCCGATTCTGGTGTAGCTGCTACATACTTACCTGCTTTGTTTTCCAAAACAGCAAAAGGTATCTTATTTTGAGTTGCATATCCGTACTCAGTGTAGCCAATTGCTCCTTGAGTTTGTTGAATTTGCGCTGTTACGCCTTCATTTCCTTTTGCTCCTGTTCCTACGGGCCAGCTAACAGATTTTCCTTCTCCCGGCCCGCTTTTCCAAGCTGGACTAATGGCGCTGAGGTGTTTTGTTAATACGGCGGTAGTACCGCTACCATCAGAACGGTAAATAACTGTAATTGGCTGGTCTGGTAGCTTTAAGTCAGGATTAAGCTTGGCAATTCGCGGATCGTTCCAATTAGTAATTTTGCCTAACAAAATATCTGGATAAACATCTCGCGATAGTTTTATTCCTTCTATCCCAGGTAAATTGTACGCAAGGACGACGCTACCTGCGGTTGCTGGCACTAAAAGCACGCCGCGAGACACTTTAGCAATTTCTTCAGCAGTCATCCCGGTATCGCTGGCACCAAAATCTATAGTCCCGGCAGTAAACTGTTTTACACCCGCACCACTACCTACAGATTGATAGCTAATTTTGGTATTGGGATTAATTTTGTTGTATTCAGAAAACCAGCGCTGATATAACGGTGCGGGAAATGAAGCCCCCGCACCATTTAAGGTTGCACCCGCAGTATTTGTATCGGCGGCGGGACTTGCCGCAGTATTTGTATCGGCGCTAGGAGCATTTTGTGCTTGTGGCTGGCAAGATGCTATACCAAAAGATAGAGCTACTAGCGACATCAAAAAAGCTCTACGAGTTGAGTCAATGCGGGAAAACATAAAAAAGTCTGCGTATTTTTACGAGTATTCGTCTCGACCTTAGCGTTTTGTTGTAAAGACAAGGTAAAGGAAAGGTTAACAATAATAAAATCTATTAGGAGGGGATTGGTTAAATAGGATTGATGTATCTATCTATGTAGAAAGTTATTTATGATGTCAATCATACAAGCAAAAATTAAATAAACAGGCAATAAAGGTCTACCCAGTGGTAAAATGCCAACACTTAAGTCATGCAATCTAGGGGCAAAAAGTGGTTCACGCACCCTTATCAAATGCCTTCGACCGATTAAATACCGAGTTACCGAGTAGCAAAGACCTACTAAAAAAGTGGCTTGATGATTTAGTAAAGCGGATCGTTGGTGGAAAATCGATCGATCGAGAGATAGCGATCGCGCTTACCAAAATAGAAGGTCAAGAAAATATCTTGCTATTATGTGCTGCTGCCGATCGCGTCCGTCAAGAATGCTGCGGCAATACGGTAGATTTATGCAGTATTATCAACGTAAAATCAGGCAATTGCTCGGAAAATTGCGGTTTTTGCTCTCAGTCAGCCCACCATCAAGGCAAAGATTCGCCAATTTATGGATTGAAGTCAAGCGAGGAAATTCTCGCTCAAGCTAAAGCCGCCGAAGCTGCGGGCGCAAAACGTTTTTGCTTAGTAAGTCAAGGGCGGGGACCTAAATATAGCAGCCCCAAATCTACAGAGTTCGAGCAGATTTTAGCTACGGTAGAGCAGATTATTGCGGAGACAAACATCAAGCCTTGCTGTGCGTTAGGCGAAGTTACACCAGAACAAGCCCAAGCGCTAAAAGCTGCGGGAGTAACGCGCTACAATCACAATTTAGAAGCATCGGAAAGCTTTTTTCCCAATGTTGTGACAACTCATAGTTGGCGCGATCGCGTAGCCACAATCAAAAACCTCAAGTCCGCAGGTATCCAAGCTTGTACTGGCGGCATTATGGGCTTGGGGGAAAGCTGGGAAGATAGAATCGATCTTGCTTTAGCACTGCGCGAATTAGAAGTAGAATCTGTACCTTTAAACTTGCTCAATCCTCGCGCCGGGACACCCCTAAGCGAGTTACCCAAACTAGATCCTTACGAAGCATTAAAAGCGATCGCTATTTTTCGCCTGATTTTACCCCAGCAAATTTTACGTTATGCTGGCGGTCGCGAGGCGGTAATGGGAGAACTTCAAGAAATGGGTTTAAAATCTGGTATTAATGCCATGCTCGTCGGTCATTACCTCACAACTATGGGACAACCGCCAGAACAAGATCGAGCGATGCTTGATAGCCTAGGACTTATTGGTGGCGAAGCACCAATTCCTGGCGAATGGATTGGTGAGGAGAGCGTCAAAAAATGAGGGAATTATCCCTTGTCTCCCTGGTTTCCTTTGCTTGGGCGCAATGCTTTGCGCCTCTACTCCCGTGACTGCTCCCAACCAGATAATGTGGGCTTTTATTGGCTTACTCTTAACTATTGGCGGTACTTTTCTAGATGCCTATATTACCAGTTCACCTTTGAACTGGAACAACGCTGGCATCCAAAGTTTTTCTTTGGGAATTACCTACCAAATTGGCGCAGTGCTATTAGTAGGTTGTTTAGGTGGTAAAAATGCTGGCGCGATTTCCCAAATTGCTTATTTACTACTTGGTTTAACGTGGCTGCCAGTATTTTCTCAAGGTGGCGGGGCGGACTACTTAAAACAGCCTTACTTTGGCTATATATTAGGATTTATCCCCGGAGCGTGGGCTTGTGGTTTATTGGCTTTCAAAACTCAGCCAAAAATAGAATCTCTTGCTTTTAGTTGCTTTTTTGGTTTAGCAGTAGTTCACATTACAGGATTAAGTTATTTAATTCTCAGTCACGTTTTTAATTGGTTAAATTCTCCGTTGCCTTTATTACAGTTAGCTACTCAATACTCTCTATACCCTTTGCCAGGACAATTAGTATTAGTTTGTGCAGTAACAGTTTTGGCTTACGGGTTAAGACACTTAATGTTTTACTAAACGGTTGGCAGTCCAAAAACTTAACTTTTTCCTCGGTTTGCACGAATTATTATGCGTTTTAAAAATAGATTTTTTTGGATTGCGGCTATCGTTAGCTTAGGGTTAGATCAAGTTACAAAGTACTGGGTAGTCCACAATTTTAACTTATTAGAAACGCAACCATTAATATTGGGAGTAATTCACTTTACTTATGTCCGAAATACTGGTGCAGCTTTTAGTATTTTGATGGGTAAAGCTGATATCTTGAAATGGTTATCTTTATTTGTGAGCTTAGGCTTGATGGCATTTGCCTTGTTTGGCGGCAAGCTAAAGAAGCTAGAACAGATAAGTTATGGGTTGCTTTTAGGCGGAGCAATGGGAAACGGAATTGATAGATTTATTTTTGGTAGCGTTGTAGATTTTATAGATTTGCGTTTGATTCGATTTGCTGTATTTAATCTAGCAGATGTAGCTATCAACCTAGGAATTGTTTGTTGGCTAATTGATAGCTTCTACAAGCCAAAATCCGAGCGCAATTCTCATCTTTAATTTATTAAATGTAAGCCTCAAAAAAGCTACTGCGTAGATAAAAGAAATTTATCTACGCAGTAAGAAATAAACTAAAGTCCAAAAAATTGTTACTTAAGTTTAGTCGATCGTTGATTAGGGAGAAGGAGCAGTAGTGGGTGGTGGGCTTCCTTCAGGAACAACACCGTCTGGAACACCAGGATTTATTGTCTCGCTTGGTGATGGGGTTGCACTTCCAGGAGCGCTAGGATCGGCTGGGGCAGAGGGGTTTTCTATTGTATTGCCTGCACCACCAGGAACACCAGGAGATGTTGTATCTGTAGGCGGTGGAGTTTCGCTTGTTCCAGGAGCGCTAGGATCGGCTGGGGTAGAGGGGTTTTCTATTGTATTGCCCGCACCACCAGGAACACCAGGAGATGTTGTATCTGTAGGCGGTGGAGTTTCGCTTGTTCCGGGGGTAGTATCGTCTGGAGTCGCCGGATCGGGCGCTGTAGGATTTGGAGATGGTTCGGGACTGCTTGTAGTTCCACTTGTTCCCGTCGCCGGAGTACTGCTAGAAGCGCCACCAGGACAACGAGAGTTGAGCGGAAAACGCTCGCAAAGAATTTTAAACCCTTCTGGGGAAAGTTCGATTTCTGGAGTTTTCGTCTCAGTACTGGTCTGGGCTAAAGCAACGCTACCAGTTACTGCCAATGCAAATGTTGTGCAAATGATGGTTAAATATTTCGCCTTCACACCAATTAACCTCGATTAAGCTTTCCGAATATTAGAACAAAGGATAGGACTGCAAAAATCTACCTTAATACAGATGTCTAACTTAGATTAATATGCTCTTTAAAATATTAAATCGATGAAATTTAGACGGCAACCCGGTTTTACAGCTTGCAAGTAAAATAGATTTAATTAAAAATTTTATATACTTAATTTTAAGTTGTAAAATTGGTAACTAAGTAATTGTAAAATATGAGTCCTCCACAGCCTCCTGTAAAACCGCAAACATTTGTGGGGCAAGTAACCCAAGCAGTACAAACAATTCAAGCAAAAGTAAATTTTCAAGCACTAGCACTCAATCCCGAAGCTAGAGTACCAGAACTGTGGATACAGGAGGCAGGAGCAGATAAAGCAGAAGTTTACCCATTGTTAGGCGATCGCTATTTACTCGGTCGCAGTTCCAAGTCTTGCGATATAGTTGTCCGCAATCCAGTAGTCAGCCAAGTACATTTATCGCTGTCGCGCAATGCCCAAAAACGGACTTCACCTTTTACGATTAAGGATGAAAATTCGACCAACGGCATTTATCAAGGCAAGCGGCGAATTAAGCAACTAAAACTGCGTGACGGCGATGTATTTACCCTCGGCCCGCCAGAACTTGCCGCTACGGTGCGTGTGCAGTATGTAGATCCACCACCAATGTATATCAAAGCCGCTACTTGGGGGGCTTATGGAGTTAGTGGAGTAACAGCACTTCTAGCTTTAGCCGTTGGTGTGGAGTGGATGAAATTTTCTGTAACGCCGTTGCCGACACCAACCCAAGGCCCGGTAGTTATTTACGCCCGCGATGGCGAAACGCCTTTACGTCCGCCTCGGACAACAGCGCACGTCGATATGAAGCGCTTATCAGACTTTTCACCTTATTTACCTAAAGCCGTAGTAGCATCAGAAGACAGCCGCTATTATTGGCACGTGGGAGTCGATCCGATTGGCATACTGCGGGCGGTAACTATCAATTTGCAGGGCAAAAGATTTCAGCAAGGAGCAAGTACTGTTACTCAGCAAGTTGCCCGTAGCTTGTTTCGAGACTATGTAGGTGCGGAAGATTCTTTAGGACGCAAGCTAAAAGAGGCGGTAGTAGCTTTAAAGTTAGAGACATTTTATAGCAAAGATTTTCTGTTGCTAACGTACTTAAATCGAATTTATGTAGGTTCGGATACTTACGGTTTTGAAGATGCGGCGCGTTACTACTTCGATCTTCCAGCCAAAGACTTAAGCTTGGCGCAATCAGCTACTTTAGTGGGAATTTTACCTGCTCCTAATGCTTTTGATTTGTGCGGTGATAGCGGTGGTTTAAAAGCAATAGACTATCGCAACCGAGTTATAGCGCGGATGCTAGAACAAGGCTTTGTCAATCAAGATGAAGCAAATAGAGCTAGGCGATCGCCTATTGAAATTAGCCGTAAAGTCTGCCAGCAGCAAGCAAATACGATCGCTCCTTATTTTTATGCGTCGGTATTTCAAGAATTGCAACGCTTGCTAGGCAAAGATTTAGCTAACGAAGGTAATTTTATTATCGAAACGCAGCTAGATCCTAAAATGCAGGCACAAGCAGAATCGGCTTTGCGGAATACTGTAAGTAACGCGGGTGGTAGCTATGGCTTTTCCCAAGGAGCAGTTGTCACTCTCGATGCCAGTACTGGCGGCGTAAGAGCGCTAGTAGGAGGGACGAGTTATCGTACAAGTCAGTTTAATCGAGCTATTCAAGCCAAACGCCAACCTGGTTCGACTTTTAAGCTATTTACTTATACTTCAGCCATCGAACAAGGCATATCCCCAGGAAAAGTTTACTCTTGCGCGCCTCTAAGCTGGAGCGGACAAGGATATCGCGGTTGCGAACGCTCTAGCGGCAGTATAGATATGGCAACGGGACTTGCGCTATCGGAAAATGCGATCGCTTTGCGAGTAGCTCAAGATGTGGGGCTAAATAAAGTAGTTAAAATGGCAACGCGATTAGGTGTTACTTCTCCCCTCAATCCCGTACCGGGATTAGTTTTGGGGCAAAGCGAGGTTAGCGTGTTAGAAATGACGGGAGCTTTTGGGGCAATTTCTAACAATGGCAAGTGGAATCGCGCTCATTTAATTAGCCGGATTCTCGATAGCAGCGATTGTACTAATCGGGAAGATTTAAAAACTTGCCGAGTTATTTATAATTTTGAGCAAAGTCCCAATGCTAACGTGCAAGTGTTATCGCCGCAGGTGGCAGATACAATGACAGCTATGCTCCGGGGAGTCGTAAAACGCGGTACGGGTAGAAGTGCAGCAATTGGTTTTGGGGAAGCAGGGAAAACTGGTACTACTAATAACAATGTAGATTTATGGTTTATTGGCTTTATTCCCAGCCAGCAAATTGTTACGGGGGTTTGGTTAGGAAATGATAATAATTCACCTACATCCGGTAGTAGCGCTCAAGCGGCTCGGTTGTGGGGTAATTATATGCGAAAGGTTGTGCCGTGAGATTGCATCGAGACAAGGGGACAAGGAGATGGGGAGATGGGGAGACTTGATAAATCTAGAGGTTTCTTTCTTTAAACTCTTTGGATATATCACTTTACCGGGTTTGGTTCTAAGTTTTTCTTCTTTGAGACAACAGATCGTTTAACAAGCGGATTATACTCACCTTGTCACCTTGTCACCTTGTCACCTTGTCACCTTGTCACCTTGTCACCTTGTCACCCTGTTTTTATCAACAGACTCCTAAAAACCCTATTTGCTTTGCGCCCAATTAGTAATTTGCAATTTATTATCTTTAGCAAATACTACCTTATATTGAGCTACGGGCTGAGGAGTCGGGTTTGGCGTGGCGCTAGTGGGAGTTAATAAGCTCCGCAATGGAGTTTGCTCAATTAGGTCGCTAGAGGCGGCATCAATCGCCTTGTATCCCACGATCGCACCATTTGACGATACAACTACTTGATAACTCAAGTCTTGGCTCAAAGATCGCGTTTTCCAAGCGGAGTCTAGCCGAGTGTATAGTTTTTGATTTAAAGCTTTCAACTGCGTTTCGTCCGTAATTTCTGGCGATTTAGCTACAGTGGACTGGCTGCTAGATTGCGATGCAGGCTTGGGTGGCTGCACTTCGGGGATGGGGACGAGAAAAAAGGCGATCGCTGCTAGGGCTAAACTCGATACTCCCAAGGCGGCGGGTACGGCTTGTTTGGCTACCTCTTGACGCGAAGTAACGTAACGCTTAGAAATAGGATTTATTTTCAGCGATAAGCTGGGTAAGGTACGGCTATCTGCTAATAACTGATCTACAGCTTCTACTAAATCAAATAGCTGCACTGTAGTTAAATCGATCTTAACTGGCGGGGCGACAGATTCCGATTGTGGAGTAGAACGGACGATTAATTGATGGCGGCGATCGCTTAATTTGTGCAGTTGTACTAATTCTGGCTCGGAGTTTGACGCTTGGCGATGGGAAATTTTGCTTAAAAATTCTTGCGTGTAACTGCTTGCAGACTTTACCAAACTCTCTAAAAATTCTCGTCCCCCACTTAATGGCGGTTGCCCAGAATTAGGAAAATGACATTCAACATTAACCACCATTGATAATACTGGTCTGCCGTCGGTGGGTGACGCGATCGCCGTCTTTTCGTCCAAACCCTCTACTACTAATACGCAGCTTGGCAAGCTGTACTTGCGTTGAATGGTCATTCTACTTCACCGTCAAACAAACTAATCCAAAACCGTTGCATTCCTGATGTTCCCGTACAAAACAGCAATTGTTCTAATAAGCTTAAAGCTAGTTCGTCCGATTTTTCTTTGCTGTGATAGGCGATCGCTCCCGATCTGCGAGGATTCATGCGGCTTTTGAAATGAACTTGAAAACGCTCTAAATAATTTGCCAGCCGTAGATTCTGTTCTAGGGGAATTTGCTTATCGCTCATTTGCTGAACGGCAATTAATAATTGGCGAATTGTTACGGTTAACCGCCGCGCTAAATAACAAGTCACGATCGCTAAGGCTTTGGCTTCAATTAAGCTCAATGGGCGGCGAGTATGCGCCCTTCTTAAGGGGTTAGTACTTCGCATCCGCCACAAGTTTACGCGATTTTTAATAATATCTGTTAATTCTAACTCGCGGGCTAATCCTAAGATAGCTTCGGAGCCGCCAAGCTCTAAAGCTTCAATAGCTAGTAAAATCAAGTCAAGTTGTAACCGAGTTCTTTGCGGACACGCTCTTTCTTCGACAGATGGATTTGGTAAACTGTCTAAAATTAATGGCAGTGATTCAACGGGTGTATCTAATGGCTGGACGCTCACAAAAGCATTTTTCCTTACAAACTGGGCGGGTGCATAGGCTGTTCGCCAACAAATACATTTAAGTCAGATTTTTAGCTATTATTCCCAGCCTTGGCTGGATGATTAACTAATTTTTACTTAGTTGACTAAATTGTGCTGGTTTTCTTTGCCTAAACTTAAGCTTCTCTAAACAATAAAATTTAGCTCAAACTAGGTTGCGAAAACTCATATATCTTGCGTTCGACAAGAGAATTATGAAAAATCGAGCAATAAGCATCAATAAAAATGCGATTATCAGGACAATCTAACTATGATAGTGTACGATTTTTCCGATACTCTCTATTTTTAGAGCGATCGATTTATTGGATCTGCCTGCAAAGCTTATGGATTTAAAATTACTGGTTCGCGACATTCCCGATTTTCCCAAGCCCGGAATTATGTTCCGAGATATTACGACGTTACTTAGCGATTCTATGGGATTGCGCTGTACTATCGATCTCCTGGCGGAAAAAACAGCGAGTATGGGCTTAGATGCCGATTATATTATTGGCATGGAGTCGCGGGGCTTCATTATTGGCGCGCCGTTGGCTTATAAGTTGGCATTGGGGTTTATTCCCGTGCGTAAACCTGGTAAATTACCGGGGGCGGTGCATTCGGTTGAGTACGATTTGGAGTACGGTACGGATTGCCTGGAAGTCCATCAAGATGCTTTACTTCCTGGAAGTAAAGTATTAATTGTTGATGATTTAATTGCAACTGGGGGGACGGCAAAGGCTACGGCGCAGTTGGTGCAACGCATTGGCTGCGAATTAGTAGGTTTTGGCTTTATTATCGAGCTAAAAGATTTAAGGGGACGCGATCGCTTACCCTCGGTGCCGATTGTGTCGTTGATAGAATACTAACTAAAACTATTATCTAAAATATGACTTCTAGTAAGGTTTCTTTGACGACGGCGGGAGAAAGGTTAATTAGGTTTTTGACCAGCGAAACTTTTGCTTATGTCGTTAAACGAGTATTGCAGGCGTTACTAACATTATTACTAGCATCAGCGCTATCGTTTTTTATCATTCAGTTAGCACCAGGGGATTATTTGAGTACGCTGAAAACAAACCCTAAAATTTCCCCAGAACGAATTGAAGAACTGCGCGTTCAATTTGGTTTGGGTTTACCTTGGATAGAGCAGTACAAGCGCTGGTTGTGGCAAGTAGTTACTAAAGGTAACTTTGGACAGAGTTTTGTTTATCAACGCTCGGTTGCTTCTTTATTGTGGGAACGCATACCACCTACACTATTACTTGCTATTGCTTCATTAGTTGTAACTTGGGCGATCGCAATTCCTTTGGGTATTGTCGCTGCGGTCAAACAAAATCGCCCTATAGACCGCATTCTTCAAGTTATTAGCTACACTGGGCAAGGTTTCCCTAGTTTTATCACGGCTTTATTACTCTTAATTTTGGCGCAAAATATTTCGCCATTATTTCCTGTCGGAGATATGACAAGCATCAATCATGATGATTTATCTCCCATTGGTAAGTTTTTAGATATTGGTTGGCATATGATTTTGCCCACTATTGCTTTAAGTATCACAAGCTTTGCCGGGTTGCAACGAATTACTCGCGGTGAATTATTAGATGTATTGCGCCAAGATTATATTCAAACAGCAAGAGCTAAAGGACTACCAGAAAATCGCGTGATTTACGTTCACGCGCTGCGAAATGCAGTTAACCCCTTAATTACGCTATTGGGTTTTGAATTAGCTGGTTTGTTAAGCGGAGCATTTATTGCAGAATTCTTCTTTAATTGGCCAGGTTTAGGCAGATTAATTTTACAAGCTGTAACGGCTCAAGACCTTTATGTCGTTATGGCAAGTTTGGTTATGGGGGCTGTTATGCTAATTGTCGGCAACTTACTTGCAGATTTGCTACTTAAAGTTGTCGATCCAAGAATTCGCTTAGAAAACATTAATTAACAATTTTCCGCCCTAAAGCAATCTATTTTTTGGTATGATATGCTGTCGCAAGTCTATTATTTGCTCCGCTCTAAAGCTGATGGCAGTTATCTTGTTGCCCGCTTAGACAAAAAAGAAAGTCCTCCTAAAAATGCCAACTATTTATTAATATTTAACGAAAGCTTTGATGCTTTAAGTTACTTAAATACTCACGGCAGCGATATGCGTGAAAACTTTGCTGTAGAATCGATTGCTGGGACTCAATTAAAGAACTTGTTGCAAAGATGGGGATTTAAAGGAGTAGGAATCGTTCAAGAGCCGATTATACCAAAAATTGACTTTTTAGCTTTAATTTGAGTGTTTTTAACTTGTAAACCTCAAAAATCAGCCAAATTATATCTGTCTTGATGTAGATGTAGTGAAAGCAACAATTTGATCTAATATAAATTGGTTATTCCGATTTTTACAAAGTTAATAACTAACCTGTAATAGCTCGATCGAAGTCTGAATAATAATTACTATCAATGTTAGGAGACCTGTATGAGTATCCGTTTCAATATATCCGCACTACGTCCAGTTCGTTTTTTAGTAGCTGCTTGTATTTGCGCTTTATTGTTGCTTTCAAATGCTTTTCCTGCTTTTGCCGATCCTGTAAATCCTACTAGCAGTAAATCTTCTCCTCAACAAGGTGAAGCAAACCTGCAAAGCATTGAAAAAGAAGCCCAAAAAGCAGTACTAAAAGATCCTTATTCTCAAGATGATACTAAATCTAAGGCTAATCAAGGTCTAAATGAGATTCAAGGTGCTGCCGATGTAGATCAAATGAATACTCCAGAAAACTCTGGCGGTGCTATTTCTGTCGAAGACAAATCAAAGAATTTTTTAGAAGCAATTACAGGCAGAAAAGATAAAAACTAAGCTCCTGCTAGAAGCCAAGTAATTGTTGCGATCGCCTAGCTGTTTTAATATCCAACCATTCCCACTGTAATCAAGGCGGTGGGGATATTTTTTTGAAGCGGGCGGCGAGAATCGAACTCGCATCATTAGCTTGGAAGGCTAAGGTTTTACCACTAAACTACGCCCGCAATTGCTGTTATTGCAGAATTTTCATCATAGCACACTATACCGGACTATAAGCAAGTAGAGGAAAAATTTTGTTTTGGTTACGGTTTTACCATTGTTGCTGTAAAAATCGTTTAGGATATTGACGATATATATTATTTATTAAAACATTGTCTTCCTCAACAGATTACCAGCCAGCCGAGGAGCGTCAATTTGACTCTTATTTACAAATTCGGGCGGCTCAACTTGAAGATGTTAGCTCAATAGCTGAAATTCTTGCCGATAGTTTTCATTCCAAAGAGGGAATGTTGGGCTGGGCTTATCCATTACTACGTCTTGGGATTTATGAAGATGTTCGCAATCGCCTACGGACATATTCTTTGCATCATATTTGCTTAGTAGCAGTAAATGGGATAGCTAAAACAGATGATCTAGGAAAACTTCATAGTAGTGGAGAAAATATAGTAGGAACGCTAGAGATAGCAGTACGTCCAACTACCCTTCCTTGGGGAAGCAATTATTTACGCTATCCCTATCTATCAAATTTAGCAGTACGCCCAAGCGATCGCCGTCAAGGAATTGGAGAACAACTATTGCTAAGTTGCGAGCAGGTTGTTAGAGATTGGGGGTTTCATGACATTTACCTCCACGTTCTGGAAAACAACTATCAAGCGCGGCAGCTATATTTCAAGCTAGGTTATCGATTGCATCAAATTGACAATAGCTGGAGCAACCGTATTTTGGGACGACCGCAGCAAATATTGTTACATAAACATTTGCCTTAACTAAAAACGCATTTATTTTTTACACTGAAATTCTTTAAGTTATCCTGAGAATTTATGGACTTAAGAATCTCTTTTTAAGTAATAATTTAGCTAGTAGGTGGACAATTTTTTACTAATTTATTACTTATATTTAGTAACTAATGCTACAAGTATAACAATCATGAATTGCTCGGCTTTTTTGGCGATCGCTATATTTAGTATCAAATTATTCACTTCACAAAATGTTTACATACTTCTTAACCAATCTTTATTAAGACTTCAAAAAACAGCTATTTAATTGGGCTAAATACAATAAAATAGAATTAATCTCGCGCTCAATGACTAATCTTTTTTTGCTAACAAGATAGTCTAAAGTAATAAAGGAAAATTAAAGATTTTGATTTTCTTTCTGGCTGTTCCTTATGCCTAAACTTACAGGAAACAAGATGGATAGCGAAAACCATCAGCGCTATCAAGCGGCGGTATCGTTAGCTGATTTGGCAGCCAAAAGTATTTGTATCGCTAGTTCTTTTGGCGCTAGTGAAATGATAAATCCCAGTGAAGAAAAGAATGCTCCAGAAATAGTAAGAATGCTTCACAGCGGACAAGTGCTTGTGGTTAACAGTCGTCGTCGTAACGGGTTGATCCTCTACAAAGGTTTTCATGCAGAGTTTGCGGGACCGGGGGCAGCCGTAGGCAGTATTTACGATCTTGACTGTAAGTTAGCATTGCCCGTAGGAAATCTCTCTTTACTATCTCCCGATTCTCATGAAGATAGACAAAAAGCTTATCTAATTAGGCGGCAATGGATTCGCTTAATGAAACAAATTACCGAAAAGCCCGTCCCCCAGCAACGAGTGCAAAAGATATTAGAACAATTCGAGCAATATTTTGACTCAGAAACGGTAGCGCAGTTGCCCGATGAAGCCTTTGCTTTATTAGTAGGCGTATTGCCGCAAACAGTGAGTGCGGTACGCCGTAGTTATAGTAGTAGTTTTAACGGTCAAAAAAAGTAGAGATACAATACTTTGCGCCCGTATATGGGCATTGGGGCATCGGGGTAGAAGTGAATAAATTTTGCCCCCCTAGCCCGGCAATTCTGGGGGGAATAGGATCGGTAAACCCCCTAGAATTAGGGGATTTAGGGGCGAGGAAGTGGCTTCATGCAATATTTAATGCTTTGCGCTCCTACAGGGGGATTTAAGGACTTGGGGTACAAAACCCTGATTAATTAGTTAAAGCGGCATAAATGCGAGCTAAAGTACGTTGGTTTTCCTCTGGGCTACCTACAGTAATTCTCAATCCGCCGCTAACATGACGGACTAAAGTGCTACTAGCTTTTAATTGCTCGTGAAGTTGAATTAAAAGTTCTTCTGGTTGAGGAGAGTTTGTTTTGAGACGGACATAAATGAAATTAGCCGCGCTTTCCCAAACTTGTAAAGCCGGGTGAGTAGCTAAAGCATGAGTTAATGTACCTCGTTCTGTCAGTAGTTGAGGAATTACATTTAATAATAGTTGCCTGTGTTGGAGGGCAATTATGGCGGCGGCGATAGAGAAAGTAGGCAAATTATAGGGTAAACGGATTTTTTCTAAGGCGGCAATTATTTCTGGGTGTCCAATCGCATAACCGACACGATGGGCGGCGAGTCTAAATGCTTTAGAAAATGTCCTTAATATTAGCCAATTAGGACGTTGTACGAGTTGGCTAACTAAAGTGTTTTGACTAAATTCAAAGTAAGCTTCGTCAACAACTACTAAAATATGTTCTGGCAAACTTTGCAGCCATGCTATTTCGTTAGTCGTTAAAGCGTTTCCGGTGGGGGAATTGGGATGAACGACAAAAACTACACGTATTGGTGGATTTTGGGTTTGTGTAATAGCCTCTTGAGCGGCGGCTAAATCCATTTCAAAGCTAACAAGCGATCGCTCTATACTAACTACAGGAACACCCAACGTTTGAGCAAAAATTGCATACACGCCAAACGTTGGATTGGCAACTAAAATCGAGCCTTCATTGCCTACGCAGGTTGCTATAAGTATAGAGCGGATAATTTCATCCGAGCCATTGCCAACAGAAATATTAGCCCCAGTAACCGCCGTATTAGCCGATTCGTTGACATATTCAGCAATTTTTGCTTTTAGTTCTTCGTGTCCAGCATCAGGGTAGCGATTGCTCTCAATTACTTCTTGATACGTCCAAGCCAACTTTTGTTTGAGTTCGCTGGGCAAATTGTAGGGAGATTCATTAGTATCTAAGCGATCGATGCTTTGGCTTGAATTGCCTACAGGATG
>QQTW01000647.1_pt1 | contig 22425 bp, 23 predicted proteins | sample 1904831 | NCBI WGS metagenome assembly QQTW01 (sample SAMN09435610, study PRJNA476489) | Subsurface metagenome, whole genome shotgun sequencing project. | reverse complement strand
GGTCATGAATATATTTGAGCGTGATTGTCGTCATGTTGTACAATGCAGGTTGTACTCGGAATGGGTACAGCTCAAAATCCTTAACGAGGAACGATTGGAGAGCAAATCTGCTGGACGTGCCCGGGAGGCCGGTGGGAGCACTAATGAAAGAACTTGTTGAGCTCCACCACCGTCACAAGGGAATCAGTTGAAGTGGACTTGCATTTCCGCCAGTAAGCTGCGCATATCTCGAGGCAATGAGAAAGAGCAACAACGACGTAGAACGAGCTTCCATTTCCCTCAAGCAACACTACCAGACCGATAACATACTGTTTCAGCCATGAAATCCACTGGACGATCAATGTCCCGCTCTCCTCGACTCGGCAATCACACGCTGCAACTCATCCACTTTTCTCTTTGCCCGTCCATAGGTGCCCAGCTACCCCGAACGTTAGCACCAAGAAGACATCAAAGAGTGACATCGCGACATACCCGCTTCTTAGCCATCTTTCGAGCACGCTTGTCCTTGCTGTTGCGAAGCAATTCGATGACTCGGCGTTCATAAGGCGCCAATCTATCCAACATCATAGCCGTCAATATTCCTCTTATATATACACCATGTTCATCGGAGACACTCCGCAACGAATGGGAGGCGGAAGAGAAGATGGAAATACACACCCAGACACCTCCTTGACAATCTCTCGCACGAATGCGGTCCGCTTCGAGAGACGACCCTTGGAGCGCGAGATGCGAGGCTTGAGGTCACGACGGGTGGTTTTCTGAACGCATTCATGTTAGTGAGTCAACTTCCCACATTGTCAACGAAGAGAGTTATTTACATGGCCCTTGTTCAGCCCGACGGCGAGGCCGCTCTTTTCTTGCGCCATCTTGAAATGGTGGAGTGATGAGCGGAGTTCGACAGGATGAATCTCTGAAGTGACGTTGTGAGGTTCACGGGAGGATTGAAGCTGAGAGTGTCTTAGGGCTAGGGCTCAGCACGTGATCTGGACCTTCCATCTCTCAAAAGTTGTGGGATTCTCCGACGGAGACGGCCAATCATATTTCCGCCTCGATCAGCTGATTCCTATCAGGTGATCTTCCCGCTTTCGGATCTGGGTAATGGATCTCCGTGGGTCCCGCGAGGCGTGGGCGGGCGTGCTCGGCTCTCAGCCCGCTCCGGGGCTCCGAAGGGAGCGTTCTAGAACCGGGCTGCATCGGTCAGCGTTTCCCGCACCGCCAATGGCTGATTGGGCGAGCCCTGGGTGGCGGTCTTTCTTCCGTACCGGTACTCGTCCTCGTCTCTTTACATTATCGGGGATTGGCCACGCACATTTCGTTCGCAACCCTACGCACAGACTTGAGCTCGGATGTTGGAGCCGATTGGAAAGACAAAGGGCTGGACCAGGCCCACATCTGGCCCTTTTTTCCAAATTATTACATCCATTTTCATCTTGAAAATGCACAGTGGAAGAGCAGCAAGACACCGAGGATGAAGACGATCGCGGCTAAGCAGGAACACCCGAAGATGGAGATCAAGGTCAGGACGATGATGACGGAGACGAGAAAGACGAAGGGAGACTGGTCAGGCTGAAGAAACCAACCGCCATTTGAATCTGGATCTGGATCTGGATCTCGACCTCCAATTGTCAATCTGGGATTTTCGCATATCGCCTATGAAACCCCCAGTACGAAGTCCGTGTACTCTACCCGAACGAGAACCGGCGGCACACAATAGCCACAGCACGGGGCGGGAAGGGGACGAACGGGCCTCTCCCATTTGGTGTGTGATGACGCTGGATCTGCAATCGGGCATCGAAATCAAGGGCCTAGATTTCGATTTCGCGGATAGAGCGGGAAGAAACGAACGAACGAGCCAACCGTCGTTCTTCGGTCTTCCTCCTCTTCTTCCCCCCCTCAACCTACGAAGTACAATACATCGCCATATCATCTCATATTTTTCAGATCGTCATTAGATCACCGCCCATCTTTTACTGTTTTGGGGTTTTCATTACTGGACGTTTTTAATTCGGCGACTGGACAACACCGAACACCCCCCTTTCATTCCGGAACGAAATCGGGAGAGCATCGTTGCGCGAGCGCCACAGGGTCCAAATCTCTAGGGTCTTACAAGATCCTTACACGTTACTGTAGAAGGCCGAAAAGACACCATACGGTGGTGGGAAACTGGGCAAAGTACAGCTCGAGTACCTGAGACTCTGTATACCCCACGACGCTCGACTTCATCCCAGGACGACATCATTGGAGCTTGGTGGCTCTCATCGCATATCTGGGGCCTAACCTTGTCGATATCGGATCCCGGACCAACCACGCTACATCCAGTAGGACGACTGTACGGCGTTAGTGCTACGCTACGCTGGAACGAGAGCGCGGACGAGTGGCCCCCGTGGTGCCCTCGTACAGCCGGTTCATCACCGCTGCCCGCCGGAGCAGAGACAAAGTCTGGATTTTTCATCCCATGAAGTGCGCGATTCCGACAGTACGCCGTTCCACGTGAGCGTTACATATCCACCTCTGGATCTTAGATCACCCCAGTTTCGGATCCGATATTTCTTCAACAACATCCGACGCTGGGAATGAATGTCGAAGACGGCTTACGGATTAAGAGCGCCACGCTGGCGTCGTTGATTGTTGACCCAAGGTCGTCGAAGCAATGACGAAGAGGTCGACGTTGGCCATGGAGGGTCAATATGCCCCGGAGGAGGGTCGATGTGTGCTCGACATGCTAGAACGGGCATCGCTCTGTCTGCCCGACTTCGACACTGGCATCGTCTTGCATCGGGGTGATCCCGGTTTCCAGCCCGAGGTACGACGACACTTTGGCGTCGCGGAGAACGACACGGGCGAGCGTCTGGTGGGTCTCAAGGAACGCTTGCGCCATGCCTCGACGGCCGACTTCTGGCGTGGTCTGATGGAGGGCATGACGGCCATCACCGACTCGCAGTTTGGCTTCGTCTCGAAGCGCATGCTCGTCGACGATCCAACGGCCGCCGTCGAGATGCCGCCCATCGGCGAGCCGGGTTCGTGCTTGGTCGCCGAAGCCTTCTACTACAACGACGGTCACGGCCAGTCCGAGTTCTTTCGGCATTGGTCCTATGCCGCCTATGGGGCGCCGTGCGGGTACATGAAACACGACAAGGTGCTGCTGATTCCGGAGCGCTTCGACGACTTCATCACCAACAACCCCAATACGTTGCCCTTCCCCGCCGAGGCGTACCTGGCCGTGCCCCTGTTCGCCGAGGGCAAGTGCATCGGCCACTTTGGGGTCATGTGGACGCCCGAAGCGGCCGCTCGACGACAGCTGTCCTGGGGCTACCTCGAGATACTTTTGCATGCCTTGGAAGATCTGGTGCTGGAGCGCTTGCTGGCCGGTCAGACTTTTGGTCCGTCCAGTGTTGCGGTTGAAACGGCGGAGCGGCCGAGCAAAGTCATCCCGCACGAGGCCATCATGGCCTCGCAGTCGTTGAAGCCGTACGCGCGGAGTTTGTCGCATGAGCTTCGCACGCCCATGCAGGGCATCGTCGGCATGTTGGACATCATGCATGCGACGGTGCAAGAGTCGGCTGAGATTCAGACGAGCTCACACCTGCGAAAGATCTTTGCATCGCTAAGAGAAAGCATCGAAGTGCTGCAGGGTGTGTAAATTCACAGCCGTTCGGCCCAGATTTTCCTGCTAACAATATCAATAGATAGCTCGAAGCGGGCGGTCGAGGCGGCCGACAATGTCGTCCAAGCCTACGATATGAATATGGAAGTGCCGCACACGCCGGATATGGAGCTCGAGCTCGACAGCCCTGGTTCAGAGTCGCGAGTGCGCGCTGAACGTGCCTCAAGTGAAGAGGGTCCCGCGACAGACGATGCTTCAACCAAGAAACGACGTCGGAGGCGGTCGGTGGATGATGATGATGGACGTCAGAGCAGCAAACGGCAGGCAGTTGAGCGGGTGCAATCGTTGTCCACAGCAACCCAGGATGCGGCGGAGATCAGATTGGTCGCTCCAACAACCAATTCGGAGGCGTCCGAAGTGCAGTCGAGATCGGAGCAGCCTCTGCACGATCTTTCTACAAACGCTCTGCTACAACCGGCAACACCCGGACGATCGCCCAGATTGGTCATTGATCGTCCGATGACACCTGGTTTGCGACCAACCCGTCTTCGACATATATTGCCGGTGATCGTGCAGGACTGTCTGCAGAATGGCGGGAGGCCCGAGTCGGTGGCAGTGGTATCGACTCCATTGGGTGAGGACATTGAGGCGCAATGTCGGATGCACAAGGGGGACATGAAGACGAAGTTGGTTCGATGGACGGTGGAGTCAGAAGTCCCCAGCACCATCCCAGGTGAGCTTGATATTCTCTCAGCAAACAAATGTAATGCTCATCTCTATATCTGCAGTGGACGAACGAGACTTTATCAAGCTCGTGTCATGCGTGCTCCTCAACGCCATCAAGTTCACCGAAGAAGGGATGATCTCTGTGACCGCCAACCTCAGTCACAATCGACGCTACGTGGTTATCAATGTCGAGGACACCGGGCCTGGCATTCCGTTGACCTTCCAACCCGAACTCTTCAAAGCTTTCTCGCGCGAGGACGATTCGCTCACGCGTCACAAAGACGGGTTGGGGTTAGGATTGCTCGTGGCAAAGGGAGTCGCACGGAAGATTGGAGGAGATGTGGTCTGTGTCCGGTCCGACACGACAGGACCTCGGCATGGATCCGAGTTTGAGATCCGGATGCCTCTGGGTCATAAAGATGTCAGCGGTAGTAGTATCCCCGGCTCACCGCTGGTTCGGACGCGAACGCCAACACCAACACCACCGACTTCCGTCGAGCGGTCTGATACGTTGAGACCCGAGCGACGACCGAGTCCACATCCTCCAGCCCGAACATCCGACGATCACCACAACCATGTATCACCCTCAATAACCGTTTCCGACAAGCCACCTTTGGACACCGACCGTGAGCAGCGACAACATCAACCACTAGACGAATCCACAGTAATACCGACTCCCCAACCTCCTTCCATCCGAACAACTACAATCTCCATCCCCGCCCCATCTACTCATCCTCGTCCTCCTCCAATCTCACGTCAAAGTACATTCGATCGCACCCTCGCCCTCAAACACCCCCTGACTTTCCTCGTCGTCGAAGACAACCACATCAACCGGAAGCTGTTAGTAAACATGCTTTCCAAATTAGGGTATCGAAACATCCACCAAGCGTACGATGGCGTCGATGCCGTCCGACAGATGACTCTCGACCTCGTTCCTCCCGTGGACGTGATCTTGATGGATCTCTGGATGCCCTCTATGGATGGGTTTGAAGCTACGAAACGGATTTTGTCGATGCCTCGCTATCTATCGACTTCCTCAGCACCGATAGCAAACGGCGATGGGCCCCACGATGCCAATGACGATAGCGATGGCAGGAAAGATTCGAAGAAGAAGAAAGGAAATGGGAATGGGAATGAAGTAGTCATACTTGCGGTAACAGCTGACGCAACGGATGAAGCTTCGGCGAGAGCTTCGGAAGTGGGGATGAAGGGGTTGATGACCAAACCTTATAAACTCGTTGATCTGGAACGAGCTATTTTGGAATATTGCTTGGGAGATCGACAACGTCCAGATGGGAGATTTGAGGACGACCAGCAGCGGGAGCAGGAGAAGCAGCCGCAATGCTGACATTTACTTCTTCTGGTTTCTGTTTGACTGATCGATTTACTTATCCTTCTCAATTCACGAAGTGACTTTGATACATGTAAATTATTGATTCCCACTTCTTAATTGAAAATGAATTGATTCTAAAGTTATTCAGTCCCTGAGGCCGGACCGCAGGTTGCAAAAGGCTGGGCATGACTTGACATTCATCAAGCTGACGACTGAAGGACAAAATCACGAACGAAAATGGCCGGGTCAACGTATCTACCGACGATGCTAGACATAGTTTTCTGTTTCGGATCGGACCGATGACGACGACGAGCTTATCAGACTGACGACGACGAACTGGAAAGGCAAGCAAGCAGGCAGACGCTTCTTTCTCCCTTGACATCAACGGCCACAACAATAGTAACAAATAGAGGTAAATGACTGGGGTATAGTTTCATTTGGTAAAGTAAAATCGCTCGCTCGACTCCCTTTGCTGCACTTTGTATACAATTCCTGTTCAGTATACTCAAGATTGTTTGATGGAATGAATGGGCACTGACTGACGGAGTTCGGTTAAATGAAAGACGGACGGAAGAATTGAAGTTGCGATACTATCTAGATGAAGCTTAAAGCTCAAGCTACATCTCACGCAATAGATGTAAGTCAACCAGCATGCCTCGCAATCCCCACCCTCACCGTCCTCCAATCCATTACCGTAAAATAAGTTTGAAAGAAAGGAATACCCGCCGTGACTGATTGCCTCGCACCGCTCGAGGCGGATATTCGGAGGATACACCGCGACTGAAAAAACGTATCGGATGAGAGCAAGGCGGCTCCTGGGATGATGATTTCTGTGGGTTGGCCTGTTTCTGCTGTCACGGCTAGACGCAGGTCCGAGATTGTGGTAGGTGCTCTGGAGGAGCTGCATGGGGCGTGGTAGATCCCGTTTTCTTCGCCTGCGCCCGGGATTTGAGAGAGGTATTCTTCCAAGACGGGGAGTGGGAGAGCGATGCTGTCGGAACTCGTGTCTGTCAAACATGGCCGATTGTTAGCAGGATTGGTTAGTTAGAACTAGTCATTTCAAGATTCCTTGTGGAATGCGTTGTTCAAAAGGGAGGGGTTCGTTCCATGAATACATTCCATGAATACATTCCATGAACGGAAAAGGATGGGATCGCGATAAGACAAACTCACCGAAAGTCAACAACCCATTCGATACATCCACCCGTCTATTTCCCACACTGATTCCATCCAGTCTGGTGACCCACATCCACGACAATTGCGGATCGGGATCGGTCGGGAGATAGACCAGCGGACCGACATGTTTCGACGAATCGATTGTTCCAAATCGAATATGCGAATATCGATTATGTCGCAGACTTATGCTCACCGTCAGTGGCTTCCCCTGTTGTTGCAATCGAGGCGTGAGTGTCTGCAACAATGTCTGGCCCGCAAACTGCAGCTCATATCCACTGTTTGGATAGGGAAAGGATCGAGCGAGACCCAACACGCCGCGAAGTGCGGGAAAGGGAAATCCAATAAATTGTCCGTCGAATTTGGATGATACTCCGATCGTATGTGGGATCGTCCCCATCCCGCCGCCGAATCCAAGTAATGCTGTCCCTGTCGTACCGACCACGTGGGGCCCATTGGGATAGCCGGGATATGTAAGTGCCATTGGTGTTTGTTGTTGTTGGTTTTGTGGAGAGCCGGATCGATCCCTCCTCGGTGGAAGACGTCTCATGTTTGGTATCGGACCTTTGAACCATCTAAAGCCACCGAGCGGCACTTTCGTCAGTCTAATGAATAATAACCATGGGTGTTTCGATGCTCCATTGAACAAATGATATCAGACGTACGTGGCCGGCAAACCGCAGTCTAGTAACAGCGGATATACCTCCCCGCCACCAAGTCGAACGTTGATCTTATATTGCCACGCCGTTTGACCGATCACCGGCGCGTACATGACGGCATAAACGGGGATCTCGTCGTTGTCGCCATCTCCATTGAACAAGCGTGTCGCACGACCCTTTTGTTCTTCGACCCATGGCCCTAACTTTTGGTCGAGATAGTTTCCTTGGAAATTGTCTTGAGCAGGCGGAGGAGGACTAGGATTCTGAGCCAGTTGAGATTCTTGCTGAATGGATTGAGAATTGGGATTCCGCGCCGGTTGGGTATCTTGCTGAACGGCTTGAGAATTGGGATCTTTCTGAGCCAGTCTGGTGGATCCATGTACAATCTGCTGCTGAATGGCCCGAAAATCGGATTTCTGAGCCAGCTGAGATCCTAGCCCGACATCTTCCAGAACCGAATAAAGATCCGATCCGACATTGCCATTGAGCGTTGCCGCCGCCGTCTGCTGGCCAAAGTAGGACAGCCATAAGAATAGCACCACGACGACTAAACTGCGAGTCAGTCCATCGGAGGTATTCCACGAGGAAGGGCCCGGCAGAGCCATGTCGACGACGGAAACCGGCACGATGGAGAGAGGAGTAGAGTGAGAAGTTGACTGCCCACCGACCTCAAACGAAGTAGGTGCCCTCGTCTTCTTCTATTAAAGTTGTTCTCCATTGATGTCAGGTATACGAGTTTAGTAACGAACTCGTTTGTTCATCTCGCAACGGGCTGGACAAGCAATGCCTGTCAATTGCTGATCGACCACGCGCAATGTGACCCCAAGGAGCGTGAAGAAGCCGATACGTAGGCGATATAATACGAGCGTAGAGCAACTGGCATCTCGTACGTTTATTCAGAAGTCCAGCGCTAACACGAACAGCTCTCTCGCATCCGGGCAAGTGCATGAACAATCGCCCATGCTAGAAAAGCTCTGACCATCGCAATCGAGGGCAGTGGCGTCCAGTCCCAGGCTGTTCATTAGGAGCAAGTGCTTGATCCTACAGTAGCCTGGAAAACGACTATCACGTTCCCATACGAGGCCCACGAACCATCTTGCTTGAACAGCCAGCCAGGAAGAGGTAGTACTCGCAATTGAGTACTACCATTCGACCCCTTCATCTTTCAATTCTAGATAACTAGAATTAAGCTGTGATAGCGCATGGTGTTTAGACCGAGAAAGGGGACCGAGATGGAATGGTGTTATATGTGTTGGCGACAACGTCACGCGGTTGACTCGGTAACCGCAGCTCGTAGATTAATTCCAGATTGTCTTATGAAAGGACGATTCTAGATACTAGCTAGAACTGAGCTGTGATGACCGATGGTATTTAGACCAAGAAAGGAGACCGGGATGGAAGGGTATTATATGTGTTGGCGACAAGTGATGCGGTTGACGATGTAACCGCAGATGGCAGACTGATCCCATATGATCTTTATGAGTAGACTCAAGGGGAGCTCTACCGTCATCATCAGTATGATGGAAAGTTGAGAGACCTTCATCGTAAGAGTGAAGAAAACGGTGAGGTTGCGAAGTAGTTGTTGGGCAACCGTAAAGCCCAGCACACGTGACATCACTCCGGACTGAAAATCACAGCGAAGCCAACAATCACTGACTATGGGATACCGGTATATCCAGTGGTATAAATTAGAACCTCCCTCTTTCTAGCGTCTCTAAACAAACCTGAAGATTTACCTCAACATATTAAACCGCCGAACGAGACACCCCTTGGCGAGACGCTGGTGATGATTCCACGGTAGCACTTTCGCCGTCAATTCCACCATACCATACTTCACTTCACTTCTTGATTGCTCTTTACATCTCATCACCAACAGCTGGAGAGAGAGGGAGAGATAAATTCCAGCAAGCAAGCGAATGTTGGCCTCAACTAGTTCTACTTCTCGGTTCGACAGCTACTCTATCTTACCAGATTTGAAGTGCATGGGGATGGATGCTAGCTACAATCGAGACCTGTTTTTACTAATCTAGATGAGAGGTGTATCTTGTTTGGGGGTTCAGCACGGTAATTCGTCGTTGCAAATTTGCTGGAGAGAAAGAGGGACTAATCTTCAATGTTTGTACGGGTACAGAAGGCGGGAGTAGTTGGGGGGGAGTTTTTCGTTTTAGGATCGTCAAGAGAAGAAGGCCAGCGTCGCCCATACGGAGGATGATTCAAGGTAGCATAGCAATCTTTGTCGTCGCCGTCATCAGACCGATGACGATGAGTATCGTTTAGCTTCTAACACCCGTAGTGGTTTCCCGAGGCAGACTATTCATCCTGGAGCTCTCTCGTTGCAAATACCGCTCGAGGAGCACGATCAAAGGGACTCTTCTGATCCAATAGTTCGAGGGGTATTGAATATTCATTGACTGCGTATAGAGAAATCTTGTAATAAAAAGAAAAGCACGATGCTAGTGACTGACTCCATTTGATCTTTCCTTCTTCCACACTTCCTTCCACCTTAGCTAGTGGTCACTCAAGCAACATTGGATGAATGGAATTTGGATCCAACGAAAGGACGAAGACGAGCCGGGGTTATAAATGCACACTGCACACACACCGTCCGAATGCAAAGCAAGGAATCCACGAGAGAAAGATAGAGGAAACATGCTCTGCGTGTTTACAGAGCATGAAATGCCAAGGGTGAGAGACTTGGTGGGCATATAAGACTGATGAAAGAGAAGGGGGGGTTGAGATGCGTCTGAGACCCAGAAAATCAACAGATGACTTTATACCACCGCTTCCAGGCCGGCCAGGCAGCTCGTTCAGCGCGTTCCTCAGCGAGAAGTTCCTGGAGGTTCAATTCGCGGATCCCAGATTTCAGATCCATCTCGGATGCCTTGACGTACGAGGTCCGCATGTAGATCTTGTAGGCGAGGAAGAAGGTGAGGACGATGGGGAAGGCCAGATAGACGGAGAAGAAGCTCTCGACTTTCTCTTGCGTCGTCATCTCGGCGTAGCCGATGGGGGCGAAACCGACCCAGAACTGCACGACGAGCACAAGCACATTGAACAAAAAGCCGGCCCATGATCCATACACCCCCGGCTGCGAGCGGAAGGCTAGCTCGTCGAGGGTGTGGCCCTGCACGGCCCAGCCGCGTCGGAAGCGAATGTGCGCGAGACAGATGGAGCCCCAGGTGAAGATGGATGATAGACCCGATAAGGCCAGCAGCCAGTTGAAGATGTCGGCCTGCTTGGGCGAGGCGGCCACGTAGGACAGGAAACCCAGCGCGGAGGCGATGCCGATGCCGACCAGCGGTCGACCCTTGCGGTCGATGTACGCGAGAATGCGCGGCGCTTGGCCCTGTTCCGCGAGGGCGGCCAACGTCCGCGATGAACCGTACACGGACGAGTTGCCGACTGATAGGACAGCAATCAGGATGACGACGTTCATGACCGAGTCCAGCCCGCCGATGCCGGCGTTGTTGATGGCGATGACGAAGGGCGACGCCTTGGCGTCCACGCTCGACTCGCCCGACAGCAGCCGCTCATCGGTGAAGGGGACGACCAGACCGACGATGGTCAGCGAGACGATATAGAACTATAGAGATGGTTAGTATGAGTGACCAGGGTTGGAAGAGTGGTTTGCTGCTACTTACGAGAGTAATACGCCAGAAGACCTGCTTGACGGCGGTGGGCAACGACTTGCGCGGGTTGGCCGTCTCGGCCGCTGCCAAACCGACCAGCTCCGTACCGGCAAAGGCAAAGGCGGCCGTCACGAAGATGCTGCATAGACCCTTGAAGCCGTTATTGAACGCGCCTGGATCCCGCCAGTACCGACCGCCGAGATAGCCGCCTCGTGGTGCGCCACCGCAATTGATGACGATGCCGAGGATGCTGCATCAAATGGTCAGGGGAACATTCAGGCGATACATACCAAACGATGGAGGACTTACATGAAGCCGATGACGGCAATGACCTTGATGATGGAAAAGACAAACTCGGCCTCGCCGTAGCCCTTGACGCCAAACATGTTGATGCTGATGATCAGCAGTAAAAAGATGGTCACCCAGACGGCATTCGAGACGTCATTTGGCCAATATTCGAGCGTGATGGAGGCGGCGACAATTTCCAGCGGTAGCACGATAAGCCATTGCATGGCGTAGCTGGCACGCGAAAACAACACCAGTTAGATCGAACACAACCTAGGATGTTCCGTTGAATTGGATTTCTACTCACTTCCAACCCATGGCGAAACCCCACGCTGGGTCCAAGAAACGGGTCGAATAGGCCGAAAACGAGCCAGCAACGGGGAACAGCACGGCCATCTCGCCCAGCGCCTGCACGGTGCAGTACAACATGATACCAATCAGGGTGAAGGCGATCAAGAGGGACGCCGGGCCTCCGTTGGCCAGCGCCTTGCCCGATCCGACAAAGAGACCGGTACCTGCGCGAGAGTCGTTAGTCGCGATCTATGCTGATGTTGCGTTCCGTGGTGAATTTCGTCCTCAAACGTACCAATGGAGCCACCAATGGCAATCATCTGCAGATGTCGACCCTTCAGCTTGCGAGCGAGCGGCGACTCGGCCGTCGCCTGGGCCGCACCCTCGAGGTCATAGACCTTGCCATCAGCCCCAGTGGCAGTCCTCGCCGTCGCGCGCGCATTGGGATCGCGCTTGAAGCTGCTGATGAAACGCTGGGAATAGGTGCCGCGCGTGGTTGACGACTCGCCATAGACGGGTAGGTTATGACCGCTGGTTCCATTGTCGGACGAGACATGTCCGGGCGAATTGTCATACGCCACAGCTTTCTCGGTATCCATGATGATGCGTGACTGGTCGCAGTTGCGACCGTTCTGCGCTGACCGTGGCAGCGGGGCTCCCAGTCGCAAATGGAAGTGGGGCCTTTGGTGGGGTGAGAACGAGGCGCGATCACCAATCCTTCAGCCGGCTGAGATGCACGACGGTGGCCCTTGGCTCAAGCTATCCAGGGAAGAGAATAATTGTCGAATCTCCAGTAGACCAGATGCTGGTGATATCCCTGTCGGATCGATGGTATTCCAGTGATGGATGTTCCAGTTATCGCATGAATTGCCACTACTAGTAGAATGAGTGGTGATGATGGTGACGATGATAATGTTGGAGAGAGATACCCCGCCACGAGAGGTGGACAAGATCACAACAAGAGTGAGAAGAGGAAGGGTGACCCAAACGGATGAAGGCTCAGCAGCAGCTCCTGCGAAAGGAAGAAGAGGAAGAAGGAGGAGGAGCAGAGGGTGAGATAGTGGAGCATTTTAAAGTCGGCCTGCGGCTGTCTGGGTGTGTCGGTCCCCAGTCGGTCGCCAATGCAACGCCGATGCCCTATCTCCTCCCACGCCTCCCCATTGGCATCCCCGTCGAGGGATGTATCGCTCCCATCCTGGTCATCCTGGGCCGGACGCCTAGCAGATCCTAGTCCCAGACGAGCTCGGACTACCGGCCTGTCCAAGCGACGCTGAGAGCCTCGCAAACAAAGGTGCACGAGGAGTGGGGGTTCAGGTTGGCAGGACATGTCGATGATAGCGGGAAAAAGCGAACAATTCTTGTCTCGGTCGATAGAGGAAACATTGGCCAAAGACTGAGCGAAGAGGGCCTGGGTACGGAGCAGTGTTGACGGTTCTTCCATCGACCATCGGCACCTTCGGGCCAGAGACATGGAAAGATGCGGAGAAGGGAAGGGTCGATCTCATCATGCATCGCTCGGGCCCGATTACCCAAACCAGCAATCCTCGACCGCGATCTCCAGATACTCTGCTCCCCCCCCGAGTCCATCCAGTAAGGGTCCGTCGGGAAGGCCAATTGGATTTGCAGCTGGATGGTGTGCCCCCTAGTCCCGAATGGAACCTGAGGCGGCGAAGGTGGTACGGCCGTGTACCCCAGGTTGAGCCAACCTCTCCGTCTGGCCGGAGGACATGCCGACCGAAAAGTAAATGGTCTCCAACAATCACGCCACAGCATGGGGTGTTGGGAGCAAGTGAGGTCGAGATTGACCTTCAACATGTCGCCACTGGAATACCGTTTGAATAGATTGTGAGAGCCAAGACGATGCGTGGATGCTCAGACCATATCGTTGTTCGAGATGTTGTTGGATTGATAGCTGATGACTTTGCCCCGAGTACGAAGTACGAGACGTGTCCCACCACCTTCTCCCAAAATGCCTATCCGGCCGGCGTCATGGTCGACCCACCCATTCGTAAGTCTGGTTGATAGAGTAACTTTAATAGAAAGGGTTGATTCCTTCCTCTAGCCCGTATGTCTTTTAGCATCCCTTGATAAGGAGCAACCGCGAGGTTGGTTGTTGAGCGGATGGCTTGAAAGTGAATAACGCTGCTCCGAAGGGGAGAAGACATCGGAATGACCTTCCAGGGTACATACAGTACCTTTGTCTCGAGTCCGTCTCAGTTTCGTCAATGGCGTATGCGGCTTTTCGCCATCGACGCCATCGCACGCCGACCCGATCATGAACCGCTGGTAGTCGTCACAGATACCCTGGATGGCGTGCCACCAGTTGAGGATCCGCTTTGACCAAGTACGCATGGACCATGGAAACACCTTCGAACCCCGGTCTGGCCTCGTTCACGATTCGAACACCAAAGCCACATGCTCCTTTCCCCCCACGAACGCTACTCGAGCTCTTGCCACGGACTCCCCACGAGCTGGCCTGCACGCGATCTCGCTCGCCAAAGGACTGGCAGGGAGCTATTACCGTACTCTATCGAGAGGCGACCATGTGGGAGAGCTCGAAGCTCGTTGCTCGTACCGTGCTCTGTCACTCGATCGTATTCCGATATCTCCATCCTTATCGTGGCATGTGTAGACTCGTGGCACGGTACGGAGTCGTGGGGAGATAAGTAGCCGTGCCCGTTGGGAAGGTCGTGCAGCTGTGTGTCCCAGATGGGTATCCAGTCCCTTGGCTCTTTCGGCATGTGTAAAGGCCATTGTAGAGTAAGATGGCACTGCTCGTGCTTGTGCGAGTGTCCTGTAACTGTCCCGAAGCGTCTCCCATCGTCGATGTATCCCCATGGTATAGAAAACCAGTGTTATGTTGTCCCACCTCGTACGTAAGGGCATCGGGCTCCACCATCGCAAACAGCGAGCCAGGCTGACGCGAGTTGGAGTCTGACCGTCGCACCAGACCAGCACGTAGCAGCCAGTCGCGTGACAAATAATGCTTTCCCGAGAGGCAACTGGAGCTGATCTCTGACCCCGCAATGCTGGTTAGGGGCGGCGGTGGCGGGCGGCGCTCTCCTTCAACCAATCCACCAATCAGCCAGGGACAGAAGCAATCCTCGTCCGACCGGGAAGGTGAAGAGGAGGGGAGGACAAGGGGAAGGTCGTGCCTCAGCCGTGGAGAGCGGGTCGGGGCCACGATACCAAATCCAGACGCGGGCTGACGGCATGATCGACGGGCTGAAGAGCCAAGTCTCCCCGCATCCGCCGTCATCTCGTCGTCCCGACTTTCCTTTGGGGGCGATTAAGTTGTTCTAGAATGCTTCGTCGACTATGCTCTTTCTTTCTGAGATCGGCGCTCGATGTCCCGAGTCTTGAATGGGTGGCGTTGAATTCCTGGAATAGGAAAAGAAGACAGCCTTGCTAGGCTGTGCAACGAGTTTGTTCTCCGCGGATTGGGGATTAGAAAATGAAAACAGACCTAGCAATAATCGTTAGCAATCCGGGATATAGGAAACCACGACGTGACTTACTCTGAGAGGATGGGGAACGAATGAGAACGTCAAGAGCCTGTAGAAGTTGGAGGAAAGGCAAGTAGAAAGCAGTCAATAGCCTTGAAGTGGACGACGGCGCAACGCAGCATGACGACAATGGAGGAGCATTGGAAAGGACAGACGCGCATGCTAAAGACCAGTAACAAGAACTTGCTACACTTAACAAATCATTCATGCTTGTGTCCAACGATGACGCGAATTATAACAGGCTTGCGAAAATGATCAAAAGTGCAGTCGTGCATTTGACAGACGCTTGTCAGATGGTGCAAGGAAACACATGGATATGAACAGTAACAGTAGCAGCAGCGACGCTTCGGGAAACATGCAAAGCGGCAAAATCGTCATATAGAGCCAAGCGAACGGTCAAAGAACAAAAACGAGTTCGCAAAATGAGGTATCCAAGACGAAAAATGAAAATTCGAATCAAAATGCAGCAGTGGAGAAGAGGGACATGTACAAGAGAAACATTTCCAATCCCATTCTGACTTCATCAACGCAGTACTGTAATCGCGCAGTAAGCAAAACGAAGTGGACAGAATTCGAAACGAAAAAATGTAACGGACTGTGACCGCTATGTAGCTGTTGTAAAAACACATTGCTGCCTTTTTCAATCATGGGAATGGATCCTTCCGTGAGATGATTTCGTCCTGTTGCCCGGGGAGTCGATGGAAGGAGCGGTGGCCGTGAGGTGACCGATTTGTGGTGTAACGGTGTGGTCCGTCGCGGATGAGACGAGCGTAACCATCGCAGACCGGCGGTCGACCAACATCATTTGGTTTGAATTGATCAGTGATCGAGGATGCTGACCCCAGTTCAGCTCGGAGTCGACGGCCGTGCCTCAGCCATGCGTGTGACGGCCCTCAATTCCTCCGACGTGAGGGGCGGAGGAGGCGGTGACAGATCCTCGGTCGAGCTCTGCCCGGCCGGTCCATCGATGGTGACTTCAATCTCACCCGGCCCGACGATGGGCGAGAAGGCATCGACCTCTTCGACGTCGTCTTCCTCATCTTCCTCCTCGATGATCTCGCCGCTGTGCCGCCCCGCGGCCGACGCGCTTCGGGACGCGCTGTTCTCGCGTCGGGTCGACGGGCCGGCGCCGCCGCCACCGGTGCCGATGCTGAGCATGGGACCTTTCAGCGGTCGTCGCTTCCGCTTGGCAAAGGTCAGTCCGGGACTGTGCAGGCCGAAGCTGGCCGTTTCGTTGTAGTTATTGTTGTGCGATGCACCCCGCACGACGCGGATGTTGGACGGGAACGAGACGGCGGTGGGCGTGGCGGGGAGCACCTTGACCGAGTTCCGCGGCGATCGGGCGGCCTTGGTCGCGGGGGAGTTCAAGGAGTTCGACGAGGCTGATGATGCCTTGGAGTGAGAATGCGAATGTCGATGTCGAATAGAGCGCACCGATGAGACGGATGACGAGGTGGACTTGCGCCCACGCAGACCCGTCGACGATCGTCGGAAGGACGCATGTGGCGTAACGGGAGCGGGCGAGAGCGATGTCCGTCGATGGGAGTTGTTCGACACTCGACCCGGTGGGAGATTCGAGAATGTCTTGCTGTTCGCTGGCTGCAGAGCCAGCTTCGCGGTCGATGATGCCTGCCCGTCCAAGACGGGTTCCACCACATTCGAACCGGCTTTGCTCTTTCCGTTCGGACTCGTGCCGGCGGATGGGAGGCTCTTGGAGCCTGGAGATTTGGCCCGCTTGGCCAGCCAGTCCTTGACCTGATTCAGTTGATTCATGATGGGATAGTAGTGCCAGCGACTGCGTCGACGCTTGCGAATCGTCGTCGGCGAGAGCAAGTCCGGGTTGGCCGAGGCCACTAGCTGCATCGCGCTGGTCCGCGTTCGTCTGGATGGCTCCTTGGGCGGCAACGGTGGCCGCTGTCGAGAAGAGCTGACGGATCGGATCGAGTCCTTGTCGATAGGCGGTGGCGGGGGAGCTGATTCGGACGAATCGAGCGCAGCAATCTCAGGCAGCTGAGGAAGTTCGAAAGCACCTAATCCCGACGGACATGCCAATGTCAGTAGGAGAGCACCTCCATCGATAGGGGAGTGAATTGGAGAGCATGTACCTGCTGAGCTGTTCCGCGCCTCTCGTCGACCCCGACTTCGAGGTGGGTCGCCTACAATCGGCGTTTGACCTCCCTGTTCGTCAATCTCGCGGATCGTGGGTCCCATGCGCTCCATGCGCACGCTGGCCGCGCTCAATCGTCGGAGACTGCGCGCCTCGGCCTCCTTCTGTCGGCGCTTCCGCTCGCGACGCGCTTCCTTCCGCTCTTCCTTCTCGATCAATAGCGCCCACCAGCCGGCCAAGCAGTCGCATCGCTGCGCCAGCACGTTCTCGATCACCTTGTCGATATCCACTCCGGCGCTGTGCATCCGTTCGAGCGTGTCTTTCTCGAGCTTCGTCGAAAAGGGCGCCGGCTGCTGCAGCTTCAAGATCGCCTGTTGCTGAGGTGCGTGCTCGCTCAGAAAAGGATGGGCCAGGATGTCGGACAACGACGGTCGGAGCAAGGGCCGCTTCGAGAGAAGCAGACCGATCAGCCCTTTTGCATCCGAGGGAAGATGATCTGGGTATTTCGGTTCGCATGAGAATATCTTGGCTCTGGTCGCGCCGTCGTCGTCCTCATCAAAGGGCAGCTCGCCCGTCAAGAGCGCATACAGGATGACGCCCAGACTCCACACGTCCACCTTCTCGCCCGCGTACTTTTCGCCCTTGAGCATCTCTGGCGCGGCATAGCAGACCGTGCCACAGCTGGTCTGGAGATAGCTAGCCTTGCCTTCATATTCTCTCGTGAAGCCAAAGTCGCACAGCTTGACGTTTTCATGCTTGTCCAGCAGGATATTTTCGAGCTTGAGATCACGATGCACGCAGGACTTGTTGTGGACGTACGTGACGGCCCCAACCAGTTGCGTGAAGATCTTCTGCACCTTTTCCACCGGCAAGGGGCCATGATGGTGCAGGTAGTTGTACAGCTCATCCCCTAACGATGCATCTCATGTCAGCCATCATCCACTCTCAATAACTATTCCTGACTTCGACATTCTTCCCATACACACACACCTGGACAGTACTCAAGCACGAGCCAGACGAGCTTCTCCGTGACAATCACCTCGTACAGGCGAGCAATGTGAGGGTGCAGAAACTGCCGATGATGATGGATCTCGCGGGCCAAATTCGAGTCGTCCTTGTTTGCCGACTTGAGCACGACCTGCGCAAACGTTCAGCACTCACCGCTCAACATCAACGTGAACATGGGACGAGCGTACCTTGGAGCCATTGGTGAGTTTATGCGTCGCCAGATAGACCTTGCCAAACGACCCCTTGCCGATCAGCCGGCCCAACTCGTAGTTGCCCACCGTCTGCAGCTCTTTCGACGAGAACGCTCTGGGCACCAGACAGCGTCAGCGACCTCGCATGTTGATGCGACGATGGATCAGGGTGACATACTCCAGTAACTCATTGTAGGAGCGTGTGAGCTACAACAAACGTCAGCGCACTTTCTCGAATATATGTAACATGTAGAGCAAGCAATCAAAACAATGGTCGGATGCTAAGGATGCATACCTTGTATCGCTGGGTTTGCGCTTCGGCTCGCGCTCTGGCCGTCGTCATAGGAGGAAAGCAGCGACGTTCTGGTTGGGGTTGTCCACCGGTGATGGGCTCAAAACTATCGCTGCGCGCGGGGTGTGCTGTGAAGCTTGTGCTGGGGCCAGATGTCAGGAGCAAAGCCAAGTTGATCGCAAGCTGTTGACAATGAGAGTAGAAGCATGATGAGATGCACAGGCGTGGGCGGACTTCAGCGGAGTTTGACGTGACGCGCACCGGGTCCGGTGAACTGGGGGTCGAGTAATTTACGAGGCACGTGCGCCCGCCATAGCAGCAACGTCGTTGTCGCCGCGGAACCTTTCGTGCACCTTTAGGTCCTGCGATGCGGCATATCGCGGTAAACATTCACTTCCATAGAGACCCTGATCATCGTCATAGGAAGCATTGGTGAGGCAATATAAGAGGTTCATATTGATTGATGTGCAAAGCTATGGAAGGATGCATAGGTGTTGAAGGCGGCGGGCAGATGAAGAGAACAGACGCTCGTCATCGAGAAGACAGTCGGAGGAGTAAAATGGCCAGTCTAGAAAGAAAGCGAATAGGGAGAATTATCGATAGAGAATGCTCTAGCTCGATTGTGCAAAATATGAAAGCTTTCGGAAAGTCGCTGGCAGATGCACCGCCTTGTCCCCACACTCCCATATGCTGATGCTTCAGGACCTCTGACCGAAGACGCGCCATACCCGTTCCCCATTCATTATCCCTCTGGAGCAATTTCATCACCTACTAAAGCATAAATAAAGCCGTTCTGAACCCTGTCTAGAATATTCCCAGCTCTCGAACCATTGCAACGATAACTTGGTGTTTGGCTGATCGGCCGAATGATGAGTCGTCGATCACAGGTGCGTGCAAGACCAGCCAAGTACGACTCGAGTGGAATGATCACCAGGAGGAGTAAAAGGACGGAGACTGGCCGAAGGGAGAGACTCGAAACGGCGGAATGTTAAAGGAAGGCTGCGTCCGGGGAGGCAACGACGCTCCGAAACCCGGAAAGCCCGGCGAAGATTCCAGGTTCGATCGACCGACGTGGAGAGAGGGCCCGTTGACATTCCGGACTGGAGTCGTATCCGTCGTCTGATTCTGGATCCGTGAAGCCCGTGTCCGAGATGGTGGGAGCAGTCGAAGAGATGAGCCATGCGGGGCCGGTGGCTCACGACCACGACGCACGTTGCTGGACGTCATCCGACCCGGTGTCTGAGTGGTCGACGCCGCCGTCGCCGACGAGCGGTGGCGAGCAGGGATTCCGAACCGACGCCCAGGACGACCGACGGTGAGGGTCTGACCGCGTCCAGAGTCTTGTCCACCGCGAGCGCGCTGTCGGCGTCGGCGCGGAGACTGAATCGATTCATCGGAGTCCTCCTCCTCTTCGTCGTCATCATCGACGTCGATGGCATCACTGACGGAAAGACCACGACGCGAACGGGGTTCCTGAATGAATCGTCAGCGGGTTCTCCGTCAAGATGAGCGTGTCGCTTACGGCTGGTGGCGATGCAGCATCCATGGAAGCGTCCACGTCCGTCTCGGTCGTGACCGGTGAGGAGCTGATGCGAACGGGACGGCCACTCGCACCGTTCCTCCGATGGGTCAGCGTCGACGAACGACCGGGTTGAAACCCACCGCGAGAGGGCCGGATGGAGCGTGTGGGACGAGGTTCGGCCGAAGCACGCCCCCATTCAGGCGTCCCAGAGTATCGTGGTCGCTTGCTTCGGCGCCCCGCGGCGGTCGTCCCACCGGTCCGATGCCTGGTGGTCGGTAGGTCCTCGTCATCGTCGCCATCGTCTTCATCAAGAGTGCCGGGGCTCGGTTCTCACTCACCTCACACCACATCTTTCCCATCCATGTCGACACGTCCTTCCTTCAACCCACGGGAGGAGCATCAACACCACTCCACGCGAGAGTCAGACAGCGGCATCATGTCTAACTCCAAGGAGTCCATCAAGCAGACGCCTGGTATCGAGGAGGTGAGTTTAATGACCCATCGATATCTTGCGTGCCATGCGGCACTCGACTACACTGCACTGCACTTCACTGCCGGAAATGATGGTCGAGCAAGATGACTGACGTGACGCGAACAGCTCTTGAGCACCGATCTCAAGTCTCTCCGGTCCATCGTCACCTGCAAGGTCTGCTTCAAGTATCTGTACGAGCCGTACACGATCAGCTGTGGGCACACCTTCTGCTATGGTGTCAGTGATCCATGAACTCCTACGCTACAGACCACCAATGAACTGAGCTGACGTCTGCTTGACTATCTGGCAGTGTCTGTGCACCTGGTTCGAGACGAAGGGACCACGGAGGACCTGCCCCACATGCCGTATCAGGATCATCTCCGCCCCTGCCCCCTGCTACTTGGTCAGTCCACCACGCATGGCCTGTCTGACCCGAACCAATGCTGATAATGTGATGCTAGGTCAAGGACGTTGTGAATACGATCGCGTCCAAGGCCCTGCTGTTGTCATGTAACGAAACGGTTGAAGAGCATAGGAAGCTACAGACAGAGGAAGCGGCGCTCGTGGAACGTGACAAGGCCAACACCGATCCGAGAAAGGGAGGCCTGTTTCGGGGCTGCTTTCGTGCTCCGCGGCCGGAGATCCGCACCATTCGGGATTCCGAGGATGGCGTGGAGCGGTGCCCCTTGTGCAACTGGGAGGTGGAGGATAACCAATGTGCGCGCTGTGAGGTGATGTTTGACAGCCACGGACTGCTGCTCTCGGACTACACCGATCATAGCGTCACCGACTTTGGCTCCGGGTTTTCTACGCACGACGATCTGGACGATGATGTGGATCTCGAAGAAGACGAGACGATGCTGGGACTCTATGGAACACGTGAGTGTCCCGCCCGAAAGGTAATGGAGATCGATTGACCATGTGCAGCCCGCGAAGGTGATCCCACGGGCTCTTGGGCACTCGGAGGTAAGCACCTGTCCCATCCGTTGGAAGTGGTTGAGCGCTCACGCCCGTCGCAGAAGCAAATCGTGGTGCTCCCCCGCGTCCGATGACCGCCCATGAACGTTTCCAGCAGGCTCGATCCGAGGACGAGGAGGATGAGCATCCGATCGCGATCTACGGTCTCCACGACGATCGTGAAGACGATGAAGACGATGAAGGAGATATCGGATCGCTTCGGGACTTCATCGTGGATGCGAGCGAGGACCTGGGATCTGCCGATCGTCGATCGTGGGACGACGAGCGTTCGATGGCCGACGGGATGTCCAGCAGTTACCAGGAAACCCCTCGGCCCACGGGATCCGTGGGATCCAGCGGCAGTGATGACTCGGATGAAGGTGGCGCCATCTCCAACGGCCGACGCCCACGCCCGATCGCCCAACCGAGCCGTGGCATCTTTGCCCGACGAGGAGCCTCGACCACGAATGCATCCGCCCGTGGTGACGGTCGCCGTCAGGTCATCGACCTCGAAGGGGGCTCCGTCAGCGGAGGCAGTCCGTCGTATCTGCCATCGAGTGACGCGTCGCTGGGCAGCGGGGGTGTTAGTCGAGGAGAACCGAGCCCCGGCACTCTTGATGAAGACGATGGCGACGATGACGAGGACCTACCGACCACCAGGCATCGGACC